>Ga0136621_1000033_pt1 | contig 41784 bp, 40 predicted proteins | sample AntDryUQ445A2306_FD_104673 | JGI IMG/M metagenome (GOLD analysis project Ga0136621, IMG submission 104673) | Polar desert sand microbial communities from Dry Valleys, Antarctica - metaG UQ445A (23.06) | ecosystem: Environmental > Terrestrial > Soil > Desert | place: Antarctica: Dry Valley...
GATCAAGCGCGACGCTGATTACAAGGACATGTTCGAAGCCGCTTACGGAAGCAAGCCGAATTACGAGGACCTGGCGCGCGCAATCGCGGCCTTCGAACGCACGCTGGTGTTTCTGGACGCGCCCTTCGATCGCTTCCTGGCCGGTCACGAGAACGCAATCTCGGCGGAAGCGAAACAGGGCTGGGAATTGTTCAACGGCAAGGCGCGCTGCATGAGCTGTCACGAGATCAATCCGTCCAATCCGCTTGGCATCGATAACCACTTCCATAACATTGGCGTGTCCGCACGCACACAGAATTTCGAAAATCTTGCCGGCCGAGCTCTGGATATGCTCTCCGAAGGTGGTGGGATGCAGACTATCGATCGTCTTGCCCTCGAAACCAAATTCTCCGAGCTTGGACGCTTCCTGGTATCTGGGGACCATTCCGACATAGGCGCCTTCAAGACCTCGCAGATACGTAATATCGGCCTTACCGCACCTTATATGCATGACGGCTCGATGAAAACGTTGTGGGATGTTATGGATCATTACAACGGCGGCGGCGAAACAAATCCTTTTCTGGACGGGGGCATCGTGCCGCTGGAACTCAGCGAAAGCGAAATCGACGCGGTGGTCGCGTTCATGTTCACGCTAACCGATCGTCGCTTCGCGGATCAGAACCAGACAATCATGCGGGAACAGAAACAGCTCGCGGCCAGGAAGCGCCCGTTCCGCAACACCGCCATGGCGGAAGGCAAGATTCTGCCATTCGAGCCTGAGGTCATGGGAACAGCCCAGAACCTGGGCCAGAATCCGGAGGAATAATGGCGATGAAACGCAGGCCGATCATCAAGAGTGTAGAGACCAAATATTATGAGCAGCGTGACGCGCTGTTTCAGGGCTTGCAGAATCTGGACCGCCGCAGTTTCATGAAAGTGTCGATGGCGGCTATGACAGCGGCGCTCGCCAAGGGCGTGGAGTTCCACTATCACAACTTTTTGCCAGTTAACGTAGTCAATGCCGCGCCCAAACCATCACTGGGCGGCAATACCGGTGCCGCAGGCGAGGCGCAAGGTCAGGATTTCACCTTCGCTTACATCTCCGATTCACATATTTACGAGCGCGAGTTGAACGATCGCTTCGTGCGCCAGTTGCTACGCGCGGTGGACGACATCAACAGCCTGGATCCGCAGCCCGACTTCGTGCTGTACGGCGGCGACATCGCGCAACTGGGCGCGCCCGAAGAGCTGAAGCTGGGTGCCGAGATCCTGAAAAGCGTCAAGGCGCCCGTGAAGATGATGGTCGGCGAGCACGACTGGTTCCTGGACCTGGGCGAGCGCTGGATGGATCTGTTCGGCGCGCCCAACTATTCGTTCGATCACAAGGGCGTGCACATCGTGGTGCTGCAAAGCGTGCATGAAGAAGATTTCTGGACCGAACGCGGCATGACACCCGAAGAACGCATGCTAACCGTGGCGGGCCTAGATAACGGCATCCAGAGCCGCTTCAAGGTCGGTGCACCGCAGCGCGCCTGGTTGCAGAAAGATCTGGAAAAATATTCCGCGGACACGCCAATTATCGTGTTCTCGCATTCTCCGCTGTACCACTACTACAAACCCTGGAATTTCTGGACCGAAGATGCGCCAGAGGTGCAGACGCTCCTGCACCACTTCGACAGCGTGGCGGTGATCCACGGTCACACGCACCAGATGCTCACCAACCGCATCGGCAACATCCATTTTCACGGCATGGCGTCAACCGCCTGGCCGTGGCCTTACGCGCCCGAGGGACTGCCAGCACTCACCGTACAGATGAACCGTGCCGATCCGTTTAACGCCAGCGACGGACTCGGCGACGGCACGGTACATGTAAGTCCAGATGGTCTTGTGGACAAACTTTACAACCTTTGGAACCGAAATCCGGTGCAGGTAACAAGCCGGTACGTCAATAGCAACGGGCGAGACGCGATACCGCAGCAGCCGAATCTGAAAAGCTACTGAATTCGCGTCTTCAATCGTCAGAGGAATACGAGGAACATGCAGATGCGCAAGACTGGGCTTATGACGCTCGCCGTGTTGGCAGCCTACATCAGCGGGTGGGTCGGGGTTAACGCCGAAGACGCGGCCTCGAAGCAGGCGCAAACCGCGCGGACGAACGCGGAGGATTTCGCGGCGATGGAAGCCGCCACCGCGCAAGGCGTCGATCCCGCGACCATGTCGCAGTGGCGGCGGGGCGGCGGGGAGCGCGGCACGGACTGGGTCGCCGAGGAACTCGAAAAACACAAGGTTGCGTCACCGACCGACAACGCGCATCTTATCGGCAAGGGTCAGGTGCTACCTACGGCGATGTGACGCAGCAGAACGTCAAGACCTGGGATCGCGAGACCTTCAAGGAAGCGGTCGAGGGCTCGCGTGTGTTTCACAGCAGCGACGAACTCGGCAGCGAGATCGGCGTGTCCTGCGACATGTGCCATCCGGACGGCTCCAACACCCATCCCGAGACCTATCCGAAATTCCAGGTGCAACTTGGCCGCGTGGCGCTGCTGCGGGATATGATCAACTGGTGCATCGAAAATCCAGTCAAAGGCAAGGTGTTAAAGCCCGACGCCCCCAAAATGCGCGCACTGGAAACCTACATTTACGCGCAGCGCAAAGGCACGCCGCTGTCCTACGGCAAGCGCTAAACCGAGCGTTGCTTCAGCCGCATTTACTGTAAATTGCAAGCGCGCGGGCGCTCTTGTACGATACGCACCTTCCGTCGGCCGGCAACGACCGATTTCCATCACTCCTTGCCTTACCGCCCGTTATCGGGACCCCATTGTATGGACTCATTGCGGAAGGCTTGATCCAGAAGGAGCAAGATCATGCGGCATTACGAAATTGTATTCATGGTCCATCCGGACCAAAGCGAGCAGGTCCCCGCCACCATCGAACGTTACCGATCCATGGTGGAAACCGGTGGCGGGCGCATTCACCGGCTGGAAGACTGGGGCCGCCGCCAGCTCGCTTACCCCATCAACAAGATTCTGAAGGCGCACTACGTGCTGATGAACGTGGAGTGCGAACAGACGACCCTGGATGAGATCAAGAGCGCCTTCCGCTTTAACGACGCGGTGATCCGCAATCTGATCATGTTGCGGCCCAGGGCCGATACCGAAGCGTCACCACTCGCCAAGTCCAGAGAAGAAGAGCAGCGCGCCGGTAGCGACAACAGCGACGAGACCGAACGCCGGCCGGAGCGCACAGAAAAACCGTCGGAAACTACGCGCCCCGAACGCCCCGGCCGCGAATCGGAATCCGCTTAAGGCGCGGGGCTGCGGGCCCGATCCGCCCCGTCATTCACGATTTACACGCAAGGTTCTCTTATGTCACGTTTCTTCCGTCGCAGACGTTATTGCCGCTTTACCGCTGAAGGCATTACGGAGATCGATTACAAGGACATCAATCTGCTCAAGAGCTTCGTTACCGAAACCGGCAAGATTGTGCCCAGCCGCATTACGGGCACCAGCGCGCGTTACCAGCGCCAACTGGCGAGCGCTGTTAAGCGCGCGCGGTTTCTGGCTCTGCTGCCTTACAGCGACCAGCATTAACGTCGGCGTCGGCGCCTGATCTCCAAGCGGGTGCGGGCTGGAGATTATTTTGGCGCCAGGCGTGCGCAATGCAACGCCCGCCGGTAACGATCGATTGACGCAATGAGCAAACTGGCGGCATTCGTCATGGCGGGTCGATGGCAGGCCGTGAGCGTGGTGCTAGGCTTTGCGCTACTGGGCTTTGCGTTCCCGCCGGTGACGCTGTTGAGCGGAGCGGCGCTGGGGCTGGTGGCCCTGCGGCTGGGTGCGGCCAGTGGCGGCAGCGTGCTGCTGTCGTCGGCTCTGAGCATGATGCTGATCAGCCTGCTGGTCATGGGTGAGATCTGGTTCGGTTTGGCTTTCGGCGTCGTTCAATGGCTGCCGGTATTGCTTATTGCGTTGTTGCTGCGTCATAGCGTGTCGTTAGCATTCACCTTGCGAATCGCGTTGTTGACCGGGCTCGGAGCAGTACTGGCCATGCGCATGCTGGTACCGGACGCGACAACGATGTGGGCGAAGTTATTGGACACCATCGTACGCCCCGCGCTGGTCGGCGCGGAGATTCCAGAAGCGTCCATCGACGCGCTGCTGGCCCGGGCCGCGCCGGTGATGAGCGGCGGGTTCATAGCCGCCCTGCTGCTGAGTCTGGCGCTGACCCTTATTCTCGCGCGCTGGTGGCAGGCCTTGTTGTACAATCGCGGTGGCTTCCGCGATGAGTTCACCGGACTTCAGCTCGGTTATCCAATGGCCGTTTTGGCGTTAGTTCTGGCTGCCGGCGCCATCCTGACCCATGCACCACTAGCCATCGAGCTGACCTTGGTGGCCGCGGCCGTGTTCTTTTTGCAGGGGATGGCGGTAACCCACGCGGTTATCGCCGCCAGCGGTCACGCCACCTTGTGGCTTTTCGGCGTGTATGGATTGCTGATGCTGGCGTTGCCGCACATGCTGGCGGGCCTGTCTTTGATGGGGGCGCTGGACGCATTTGCCAACTTCCGCGCGCGCCTGGCCGATAAACGTGATTCGTAAAACTAGATAAACATCAACCAGACGCAGGTAATACCGATGGAAATCATATTGCTGGACAGTATCGAAAATCTGGGCGGGCTCGGCGATCGGGTCAAGGTGCGCCCCGGCTATGCGCGTAATTATCTGTTCCCCACCGGCAAGGCTAAATTCGCCACACCTGAGAACATTGCCGCGTTCGAGGCGCGCCGCGCGGAACTCGAAAAGGCCGCCCAAGACACGCAGACACAAGCCGAGACGCGCCGCGAACGGCTGGAAGGCCAGGCTGTGACGATTCCCGCGAAAGCCGGCGCGGAGGGCAAACTGTTTGGCTCGATCGGTCCGACGGATATCGTCCTGGCCTTGCAGGCGGCCGGCGTCGAGGTGGAGAAGCGCGAGGTGCTCCTGCCGGCCGGCGCTCTACGTCAGACCGGCGATTATGAGGTCGAACTGCACCTTTACACCGGCGTCAACGCCACCATCAAAGTGTCCGTGGTTGCGGAGTCGTAAGCGGCGACGGCGAGACAGATTCTTCCCTGATCTTAGAACGCGGCGTGCCCGCTCCACAGCGATACAAATCTGAGCTGGCGCGTGAATCAACGCGGAGCAGCGTAGATTTATGGCTAACGCTTTGACCGGAACCGGCCGCCGCCCGCCCAGCGCGGTAAGGCTGAAAGTTCCGCCGCACTCGCTGGACGCCGAACAGGCGGTGCTGGGCGGCCTCATGCTGGACAACAACGCCTGGGACCAGATCGCCGACCGGATCGGCGAAGAGGATTTTTACCTGGCGGACCACCGCGCCGTGTTCGTAGCCATCCGGGAACTGGCTGATCGGCATCAGCCGTTCGACGTCATCACCCTCTCCGAACACTTAACGCAACGCAAGAGCTTAAGCGACCGCAGCGCGCTGGCTTATGTCGGCACCCTGGCGCACGAGACCCCAAGTGCCGCGAACATCCGCGCCTACGCCGACATCGTGCGGGAACGCTCGATCCTGCGACAGTTAATCGCGGTCGGCACCGAAATCTGCGACGCCGGCTTCAACGCCGACGGGCGCGACAGCAAAATTCTGCTGGACGAGGCGGAGCAGCGCGTATTCCGCATCGCCAGTCAGGGTCTGCGCGCTGGCTTCAAAGACATCAAGACCTTGCTCAAGTCCACCGTCGAGCGCATCGACGCCTTGTTCGAAAAAGACGATCCCATCACCGGCATAGCGACCGGTTTCAGCGACTTCGACGAAAAGACTTCCGGCCTGCAGCCGGGCGATCTGGTGATCGTCGCGGGCCGTCCTTCCATGGGCAAAACCAGCTTCGCGATCAATATCGCGGAATACGCCGCCGTGAAACAACAGGCGTCGGTGGCGATCTTCAGCATGGAAATGCCGGGCGAGCAGATTTCCATGCGCATGCTGGCCTCGCTGGGCCGGATCGATCAGCACCGCCTGCGGATCGGCAAGCTGGCCGAGGAAGACTGGCCGCGGCTGTCCAGCGCGGTGTCCGTGCTGACCGACACCAGGCTGTTCGTGGACGATAGCGCCGCGCTGACACCTACGGAACTGCGCGCCCGCTCGCGCCGCCTCAAGCGCGAACACGGGCTGGACCTCATCATCGTGGATTACCTGCAGCTGATGCAGGTGCCAGGCACGCCTGAGAACCGCGCCACCGAAATCTCGGAAATCTCCCGCGGCCTAAAAGCGCTGGCCAAGGAGTTGAGCGTGCCGGTAGTCGCATTGTCGCAGCTCAATCGCAGTCTGGAACAGCGACCCAACAAGCGCCCGGTCATGTCCGATCTGCGCGAGTCGGGCGCCATCGAGCAGGACGCGGACCTGATCGCGTTTATCTACCGCGACGAGGTGTACAACGAAGACAGCGCGGACAAGGGCACCGCCGAGATAATCATCTCCAAGCAGCGCAACGGACCCATCGGGACCACGCGGCTGACCTTCCTCGGCCAGTACACCAAGTTCGAGAACTATATTCCCGAAATCTATTCGAACGGGCGCTTTGGATGATGCGCGCGGCCCGCGCGTCAATCGACCGATCCGCGCTGCGCCATAACTTTCAGCGGGTACGCGCATCCGCGCCAAACAGTCGCATTCTTGCCATCCTCAAGGCCGATGCGTACGGGCATGGTGCACTGACCGTGGCGCAAACGCTTGACGACGCGCACGGCTTCGGCGTGGCCAGCGTCGAGGAAGCGCTGGCACTGCGCGCGGCTGGTATCGACAAGACCATCGTCAGCCTGCAGGGCTTCAAAAGCGCGTTGGAGCTCGCCAAAGCCGCTGTCAACAACATCGATGTGACCGTGCACGACGCCTATCAGATTGAACTACTGGCCGCCGCCTCGTTCGCCGAGCCGGTGAACGTCTGGCTCAAAGTGGATACCGGCATGGCGCGGCTGGGCTTCGCGCCCACCGAAATCGCAACCGTTCATCGGCGCGTAACCGAGTTGCCGCAGGTCACGACGGCGCCCGTGCTGATGACGCACCTGGCGTGCGCGGATGAGCGCCGCAGTGATTATTCGCGCCATCAACTGGGTATCTTCGAGCACGTGACCGAAGCGCTCACCGGCAAACGCAGCGTGGCCAACTCCGCGGGCATCCTGGCATGGCCCGAGAGTCATGGCGACTGGGTGCGCCCCGGCATCATGCTGTACGGGGCATCCCCGTTCGTTTACGACACTGCCGAACACGCTGGGCTTAAGCCAGTCATGACGCTCGCTGCGCCGCTGATTACGCGCCGGTGGATGCGGGCGGGCGAGCCCGTAGGCTATGGCAATAGCTGGACGGCGCCGGAAGCCATGCCGATCGGCGTGGCCGCGATCGGTTACGCCGATGGCTATCCGCGCCACGCCGGCACCGGTACGCCGGTGCTGCTAAACGGCCAGCTTACGCAACTCATCGGGCGCGTATGCATGGACATGATTACCATCGATCTGCGCGGCTGTGACGCGCGTGTAGGCGACGAGGTGACCTTGTGGGGGAATGGCCTGCCGGTGGACGAAGTGGCCCGGAGCGCCACCACGGTCGGTTATGAACTGTTGTGCGCGGTCGGCAACCGGGTACGCGCCGAGAATATTAATTGACCGGCCTGGCGTGTCCGGCTGCATACCATTCTCGAATCCGCTGGAGGTCTTATGCCCGCAGATGACATTGTGTATCCGACGCTGGTCAGCCGCGATACGCTGGAACGGCATCTTCAGGACCCACGCTGGGTCATCGTCGATTGCCGCTTCAACCTGGCCGACCCCGCGGCAGGCCACGCGGCTTACCGTGAAAGCCATCTTCCGAACGCGCGTTACGCCCATCTGGACCGGGATTTATCCGGTCCAAAAAGCGCCATCACGGGCCGCCATCCGCTGCCCGCCCCGCAAACGCTGGCGCACCGACTCGGCGCATGGGGTATCGATAACGCCAAGCAGGTAGTCGCCTATGATGACGCCGGCGGCGCGATGGCGGCGCGACTCTGGTGGCTGCTGCGCTGGCTGGGTCACGCCGCGGTCGGGGTGCTGGACGGCGGCATCAATCGCTGGCGCGAGGAGGGACGTCCGCTGACCGCGGAATTACCACGGATCGCGCGCGCGGATTTCAGTATGAAGATCGACAACGACGCATGGGTAGACAGCGACTTCATTGCGCGCAATCTCGCGGACCCGCAAAGCGTCGTGCTCGACGCCCGTGCCGCGGAGCGGTTTGCCGGTCAGGTCGAACCCATCGATCCGGTCGCGGGCCATATCCCGGCTGCCGTGAATCGGCCGTTCGATCGCAATCTCGATGCGCGCGGCGAGTTCCTGCCGTCGGCCATGCTGCGTGACTCGCTTCGCGTATCGTTGCCGAACACCAGCCCGGCGCGCGTGATACACATGTGCGGGTCGGGCGTCACCGCCTGTCACAACCTGCTGGCGATGGAGATCGCCGGGCTCGCAGGCTCGCGCCTTTACGCGGGATCGTGGAGCGAATGGATCATGGACCCGGCGCGCCCGCGAGCGTCCGGCGACTCTGGTCAGTGAAGGGGTAAGAAACCGCTGAACAAGTCGCCGTGCGTGTATTTGCGAGCGCGGCGAACCAAGGCAGAACTCAAGCCCCCGGTTTTCCAACGCGCCCCTGCTTTTTTCTCCCATTGCGCCGGATCAACGCGCTTGCCATAGCGACAGCCGGGCTAACACCAAAAGAGCGCGCCGACGAGCGGTCGAAAAAACCTTACATCCGGCAGCGGCAACGGCTGGAGGCGAGGTGCCCTCCCTGCTACAACTGCGCAGCTAGAGGCGAAGTCCTTATCACTGTTTCGCCAGATCCCCTGGGAGGACGCTCGATGAATAACGAACCGACACGGTGGGCGCGTGGCGCATCACCTGTAAGCGCGCGTATCTGTTTGATTTTTCTAATGTTGGTCCCTTGGATGTCCGGCGCGCACAAACCGTACCCACTGCTACCGGCAGCGTATACGTGATCGATTCCGGCGCCGGCACCGACGCGCGCGGCGCGCTATTCCAGGTCGAAGCCGCAAGCGGCGTCCGCACGCTGATCAGCGACTTCGGCGACTTGTCACAAGGTCGCCTAGGCATGAATCCCGTCAGTGTGATTGTAAGTCCGAACGGCCAGTTACTGGTCGCCGATCTGGACGCGGGCGCGGATTTCCGCGGCGCGATATTCGAAGTTGACGCTACCAACGGGCGCCGCACATTGCTGAGCGATTTTAACGATTCATCAAAGGGTCCGCTGGGCGAAGACCCCGTGAATCTGATTCTGGACGCGAACGGTCGAATTCTGGCGGCGGACCTGAACGGCGGCACCGGTTAACGGCGCGCTGTTCGAGGTGAACGCGAATACCGGCAATCGGACTCTGTTAAGCGATTTCAACGACACCTCGCAAGGGCCGCTGGGGCAAATCCCGTTCAGCGTCGCGTTGGGGCCAGAGGGGGAAATCCTGACCGTGGTGCTGTGGCCGCCGGCACCGGCTCGCGTGGCGCGCTGTTCAAGATCAATGCGCAAAACGGGAGCCGTACGTTACTGAGTGATTTTGGCGATGCGTCTCAGGGGCCGGTCGGCGAGATTCCTTTCGGCGTTGCACTGGGCCCGAACAACGAGATTCTGGTTATCGACGAAGACGTGGGGCCGGATTTCAGGGGCGCCATGTTTCGCGTCGATGCCGCCAACGGCCAGCGCACATTGATAAGTGATTTCGGCGTTAGCGCGCAAGGGCCGCTGGGCGAAGATCCGGTTAACCTGACGTTGACGTCGTCCGGACGGATGCTGGTCATCGATTTTTCGGCCGGCGAAGGCCAGACCGGCGCGCTGTTCTCGATCAACCCCAGCAACGGCAACCGCACACTGCTGAGTGATTTCAGCGATGCGTCCAAAGGCCCGCTTGGTGTAAGCCCTTTTGGCGTAACCACAGTTGCGCCGCGGTCGCCCGGCGTGCTGGAATTCGGTGCGGCGGGTTACACGGTAGAAGAAATCGCGGGCGGCGTAACCATCGCCGTTACGCGCTCAAACGGCGCCAACGGCGCGGTTTCCGTGGGCTACAGCACATCGGCAGGCACGGCCACGGAAAGTGCTGACTACACATTCACGAACGGCAGCCTCAACTTCGCGGACGGAGAGATTCAAAAGACGTTCTTCATACCCGTCGTCGACGACACGGATGTCGAAGGTAGCGAAACGGTGGATCTGCAATTAACGAATCCTGGCGGCGGCGCCACCTTAGGCGCGCGTGACAGGGCCACCTTGACCATCACCGACGACGACATGGCACCAACCGTTATGTGTAACGGCCTGGTGGCCACCATTGTCGGCACGCCACAAAGCGAAACCCTGACCGGCACGGCAGGGGCGGACGTTATCTCCGCTCTGGACGGCAACGATGTGATCCGCGGGATGGGCGGCGATGACGTGATCTGCGGCCGCATGGGTAGCGATCAGCTAATCGGCGGCGGCGGAAACGATCAACTGTCTGGCGAGCGCGGCGACGATCAACTGTTCGGCGAAGCTGGCAACGACAGCCTGGACGGCGGCCCGGAGACCGACCGCTGACACGGGCGAGCCTCGCAACGGCGAGACGGTAGTCAACTGCGAATCGGTAGTCCAGCCATCGCCCGGTGTACTGCAATTCGGTGCGGCGACTTACAGCGTCGACGAAGGCGTCGGTCGGGCGACGATATCGATTACACGCACAAACGGCAGCGACGGTTTGGTGTCGGTGAGTTTCACTAACAGTGACGGCACTGCCACGCAGGGCGCCGATTATGGCTTAAGAAGCGGCGTCCGCACCTTCACCGCAGGTGACACAGCAGACAAGACACTCACGTTCCCGATCATCGACGATACGGACGTCGAAGGTAACGAGACAGTGAGGGTCGCACTGCTCAATCCGGATGGCGGCGCCACACTGGGTACACAGAACACCGCACTGCTGACCATCGTCGATAACGACAGGCCCGCTTCCGTCATGTGCCACGGCAGAGTCGCTACCATCGTCGGTACACCCGGCAACGACACGCTCAACGGCACCTCGGGCGCGAACGTAATTCACGGCAGGGGCGGCAACGACGTCATCCGTGGATACCGCGGCAACGACGTGATTTGCGGTGGCAATGGCGATGATCGGCTGCTGGGCGGCAGCGGCGATGACCGACTGCTCGGCGAGCGCGGTAACGACTACACGGATGGCGGCAGAGGTTCCGACGTCTGCGAAGGTGGGCCGCACACCACTTGTGACCGCGCGGTGAACTGTGAACGAATCAGGGACGTGCCCTGAAATCCTGCCACAACTGCAATACGTGGGGGGTCGAATCGAACCCCCCACCTTTTTTCTGGACCCGCCGCTGCCCGAGTCTTAGCGCTCGAGCAGCTTCAATTTATCCGGCTTGCCTTCCCACTCCTTGGCGTCCGGCGGTGCATCTTTTTTGACGGTAATTACCGGCCAGTCCTGCGACAGCTCCGCGTTCAGCTCGAGATAATGCCGCTGATCCTCAGGCAGGTCGTCCTCGGACAGAATTGCGTCTACCGGACACTCGGGCTCGCACAACGTGCAGTCGATGCATTCGTCAGGATCGATAACCAGAAAATTGGGGCCTTCGTGAAAACAGTCGACCGGGCACACCTCCACGCAGTCGGTGTACTTGCATTTGATGCAGTCTTCGGTGATGACAAAGGTCATGGGCTACTCCGCGATGTCGCGCTGTGTGAAGAATGCGTCAGCATTGTAACGGCATGACACATTCGATTAAAACCCTGCGCGCTTACAATTCATGGCGCCATGAAAGTCCTGGTCACCGGCGCGGTTTCATTGTCTCATACCGCATAGTCACCCTGCTGACGTGTACGGGCCGAGGCAAAACGCTAAGTCTCCTTATGCGGGCGATAGCCACGCTGAAACTGACCGTATCTGCTACGTTTTAAATTCGTAAGTTGACACAAAAAAGCGGGGCAAAATGCCCCGCTTTTTTAGCTGCCGTCCCTAGCGCTGTAGCGTCAAGCCGCTAAATGAGCGCGTGGGGCTTAACGGCCCCTTGCTAGTTCTGAATAACCGGGAAATTAAAGTAGCTGACCGTGGCCTTCGGAGTGGTAACGGTGATCGTTAGCTGACCACTCCCGGGCGGAGGAGGGCTGTCGGCGCTACCAGCCTCGGAGGAAACCTCGAATCTGAATGTGAATGGCCCCGTCGCGTTGGTGTTGTTTACCGTGTACTCCGAGGGAGTCCCGATCAATCCCTTGGTAGTGCTTGCCGCGACGGTCGTACCGGCGGGCAGTACCTGGCCGTTGCTGTCGCTTAGCGCGATGACGAAGTCTCCCGGCAGGACAAGCGTCGTGGAGGAGTCGGGGCTTTGCAAAACGGGGAGCGAACCGGACATGACCAGAATGATTGATTCCCGCACGTGGACGCTGCGGGGCACGTCCCCGTTACAGCTCGCGTTATCGCGGGCGCAGAGCGCACCATTGTAGATGCCGTCCGGGCGATCGTAGGTGCCGTTGCTATTGAAGTCGAGGAACTCCTCGTCTGGGTCTCGCCGCGGCGTTGGTACGTCTTGATCGTCGCGGTCTTCACTGTCGTCGCGCCAGGCTTCGGGAAGATCAACGAAGGGCTCGCCGCTGTCGAAGCGGCCATTGCCGTTGGTATCGGTGAAGCTCTCTTCGCCGATCGCGGTGGCGAGGATGGTCACGCGGCCGCCGTCGGGGCGGCGGTCGATGGGGCGAGGATTCTGGCTGACCCAATCGACCGAGCAGGCACCATTCACGGTCTGGCAGGAACAGTCGGCATCGTCGATGGAGCCGCCCTCCGTGGTGAACGAGACGGTGGCGCCGTTCGCGACGCGGTTGTTGAAGTGGTCGGCCAGACGGACGGTGATGGGAACGCGCTCGCCGTCGAAGCCCAGCGCCTCCGGGTTAAGCGTCTCGGCGCTTATAGACATACTGCCCTGGTCGGGAAGACCGGATGAGATCCTGAGGAGATCCGACTGCGTAGCGATGGTAGTAGTGCTCAAAATGGCGGTGACTCGTACCGAGGTGATCACGCTGCCGGAGGTAACCACGGTTTGCACGTCGCCGTCCGCCCCGGAGACGGGCGAAAGACCGAGTCCGCCCGCGTTGGTGTTAAGGGCGAACCAGACTTCGGCGTTAGCGACCGGTTGGCCGACCGAGTCAATCACCCTGAATACAACCACGGAAGTTTCCGAGCGGCCCGCGCCGCCGGCACCCTGCAGGCCGATGATCGTGGGCGTAGCGGAGACGAAAAACGGATGGAGCCTGCACTGGCTGGCCTTTAGTATCGGCAGGCTGCCCGTGGCCGAGAGCCTGGCGCCGCCGACAGTGGCTCTGGCAGTGATGGTATCGGTACGGTCGCACCCGTTCGCGGTGTTAGGTGGTCGTAGCGCGGCCAGTGACGGCCGCGACGGAGGCGGCAAGCGACAACCCCAGCATCGCCGGCAGAAGATGCTTCATATTTATCGAATTTCATGACTGTCCCTCAAAGTGATCGAGCGCCCTGGGTCTTTTGGCGCAACCGTACATGCGGATAACGAACCAGGCAGAGTAACGTCAGAAGCGGCGGACGTAGCCGATACCGATGTGCTCAAGCTTGTAGCTCACATCGTCCTTCTCTGTGTCCAAATATCGCACGTACTCGAAATTAAGACCGCTACGCTCGTTGGCGAACAGGTCCACGCCCACGCCCCATGACAACCCGCTGTCCGATGCGTCGGGGCTGACTCCGTTCGTAAGCTTGGTTTCAATATCGGCGTAGGAGTAACCCGCTATTCCGTATATCCCATAGCGGCGTTCCCGTGTGGGTAGCAAACCGAAACGCGCGAGACCCGCACCGAAATAATTGACGTCAATCTTGGTACCGTCGGACAATTCATCCTCGTCGAGCGTGGTGCCGCCGCGCAGCTCTACACCCAGGAATTGATTGAAGTCACGACCCACGCGGCCGGTAACCACGAGTGGTTCGGCGCTCTCGGCAACGGCATCACGACTGAAATCCATCTTGCCGACCATGATGCCGAAGAATGTATAGTTCGACTGATCGTTATCGGCCTCGACACGCGCGAAACATACCGACAAAATGACCACAACGGCGAGCGAACAGGTACTTCTGCGCATGATTTTCCCCAGTGCAGGTTGTTTTTTTTAAGCAATAGCCATCTTACGACGTGACTTTTCCCGCGCCACCGCAGCGCTTGCAGGCGGTGTGCTTCCGCCGACGAATGGCAACGGCGCATGCCAAGTAGAGACGAAGAGGCTGTAAGCAGTTGCCTCATCCGGCACTTGACCACGACGGTCGGAATATGTTGACAGCCCTGCGAGCCGGATTTAACGTTCGGTACGAGGGCATTTGCTCCCGTTAAAGGACAATACGATGCCTATGCACAGCAAAAAAGGGGCAGCCAGGGGGCTAGTTTTATGCCTGTCGATAAGCCTGTTACTGGCGGATGGGGCAATGGGAGCCGGAATGTATGAGGAGCAGCACAATCAGCGTTCAGCGGGAGCCATGGCCGTCGATGTGATCGCGGTGCGCCCATTGGGATTCGTCGCTACGGTGCTGGGGACGGGATTGTTCGTCGTTTCCCTGCCGTTCAGCGCGCTGGGGGGCAACGTGGACGAGGCGGCGGAAAATCTGGTGGTCGGTCCGGCCCGTTTTACCTTCGTTCGGCCGCTGGGTGATTTCGACACTTACCGTCGGCAGGGCCGTAGCGGCGCTCGCATGTAGCAACGCCGGCGGTTACCGGTTCAGCGCTTTCAACCGATAAACCAGTTCCAGCGCATCCTTCGGGCTAAGCGCATCGGGCTCGACAGTGTCGAGCAACGCGGTCGCGGGACAGCGTATGGACCGACCCAGCGGCAGCGCGAGTTGTGCGGTCGCTAGTGCAGGCGACTCATCAACCGCCCGCTCCTCAAGAATTCTCAGCCGCTGCCTGGCGGCCTCGATCACGGCGGGTGGAATCCCCGCCAGCCGCGCCACCTGCAAACCGTAGCTTTGATTCGCCGGCCCTTCCTTGACCGCGTGCAGGAACACAATGCTGTCCGCGTGTTCGATGGCATCGCAATGCACGTTGGCGATGGTCTCCTGCAACTCCGCCAGCGCCGTGAGCTCGAAGTAATGCGTCGCGAACAAGGTGAACGCACGATTGGTTTGCGCCAAATGCAGCGCACAGGACCAGGCCAGCGATAAACCGTCGAAGGTGCTGGTGCCGCGGCCGATTTCGTCCATCAGCACCAGACTCGATGACGTTGCATTGTTGAGGATATTCGCGGCCTCGCTCATTTCCACCATAAACGTGGAACGCCCCGCGGAGAGATCGTCAGCGGCGCCGATGCGGGTGAAGATGCGATCGATCGGACCGATAATCGCGCGTCGCGCGGGTACGTAACTGCCGATATGTGCCAGCAGCACGATCAACGCCACCTGCCGCATGTAGGTCGATTTCCCGCCCATGTTGGGGCCGGTCACGATCAGCATGCGGCGGCCTGCGTCCAACTGTATATCGTTCGGTACGTACGGCTCGCGCAGCACGCGTTCGATCACCGGGTGCCGGCCCGCCTCGATTCGTATGCCGGGATCGTCATTCAGCTCCGGGCGATAGTAATCGAGCCGCTCGGCCCGCTCCGCAAGCGCGCAGAGCACGTCGATTTCCGCCAGCGCGCCGGCGCAGGTCTGCAAGTTGGGAATATCTGCGGCGACTCGTTCGACAAGCGCGTCGTAAAGCATTTTTTCCCGCGCCAGCGCGCGTGTTCTGGCGCTGAGCACCCGATCCTCGAAGGTCTTGAGCTCAGGCGTGATGTAGCGCTCAGCACCTTTGAGCGTCTGCCGGCGCGTGTAGTCCGCCGGCGCCCTGCTCACCTGGCCGCGCGAAAGCTCGATGTAATAGCCGTGCACCCGGTTGTACGCGATTTTAAGATTCGAAATGCCGGTGCGCTCGCGCTCGCGGGTCTCCATCTCCAGCAGACAACCGTCCGCGTTGACGCTTAACGCACGCAGTTCGTCGAGCTCCGCGTCGAAACCCGACGCGATTACGCCACCATCGCGAATCCACGCGGGTGGCGATTCCACTACCGCGCGCACGAGATGCGCATGCAGATCGGGGTGCTCGCCAAGCGCGTGGCGCAGTCCTGCCAGACGCGGCACTTGCGCATCCGCCAGTTTAGCGCGCAAGGCTGGCAATAGCGCCAAGGTGTCGCGCAGCCCGGCCAGGTCGCGAGGGCGCGCCGAATGTAATGCGATACGCGCGACGATGCGCTCGATATCAAACTGCTCGCACAACCGCCGTCTGCCGCCGTCCATATCGAAATGCTAGGGTGGCAACTGACGGACACCTGTTCGATCGCCGGGCAGACACACATCCTCGGCAATCAGAAGTTCCGCTGGTTGCAGCCGCTCGAACTCGGCCAGCAGCGCATCGTCACCCGCAACCTCGGATACGGCCAGACGACCCGCACCAAGATCCAGCCATGCCAGACCGTGGCAACGCGCGCCGGCGTGCACCGCCATTAACAGATTGTCGCGGCGTTCATCCAGCAGGCCCTCGTCGGTGACCGTGCCGGGCGTGACGATACGCACCACTTTGCGCTCGACTGGGCCTTTGGTCGTGGCGGGATCGCCGAACTGTTCACAGATCGCCACTGATTCGCCAAGCTTGATCAGCCGCGCGAGATAGCTTTCCACCGCGTGTACGGGCACACCGGCCATCGGGATCGGTTCGCCGGCGGATTGACCGCGCGCGGTCAACGTCAGGTCCAGCAACTGCGCGACGCGGCGGGCGTCGTCATAGAACAGCTCATAAAAATCGCCCATACGGTAGAACAGGAGGATATCGGGGTGCTCAGCCTTGATGCGCAGGTACTGCTGCATCATGGGGGTATGGCGGGAAGTAGACGTGGCGGGGTACTGCATACATCTCATTTTACCCGCTCTACGCTTCGCGTTGCAGCGAAGCATGCTTGAGATCACTCTCCTGCCTGAACGAGATCGCGAGCGAGCGGCATCAAGGAAATTGGCGCATGCGTAATAGCGTCGACCCCCGGCGGGCCGGGCGCTGCGCAGTTAGTCATCTGCAGGAGCGGCGGCTCGATGGAAAACATCAGCGGCGCGGCCTTGCGTAGCGCGCTCAATCCAAGCAGGCCACGGGACGCCCCTGGAAATACGGCGGCCTCCACGTCGTCGATCCGGCAAACGCCGCCGATATTGATGCTGCCGATGCGGTAAACGGGCACCACGTGCGTGCTGCCGTCAGCCATGATGCCGCGCAGGCGGCGGACATAAATTGCCTGGTCACGCGCCTGTAACAGCGAGAGCACGTCCTCGTTGATGGTCATGTAGCCGGCGCCGGTGTCAACCAGGTAATCGAGCACCCCGACACCCTCGACGTGCACATCCACATAAAACGTATCCGCGCCCTTGTCTTTCATCGGCACGGTAACGGCGTCGGCCGCGAATGTGGCGGGCGACGCCGCGAGTAGCGTGAAGAACGCCACTGCCACAAGGATGCCAATGGCTTCATGCGGCGCCGCCATCGTTGGCTGCCAATGAGGCTTGGTGTAATGTGTAATCATTTTAGAAACTGCGGGCGGGCTTGATGCGGCCCCTTATTGTTTGTCTTTTACATTTGAGGTAAGCGATCGATGCTGTTCAACAGAAATCGGACTCTATCACTGTTTTTGATCGCGCACGGAATTGCGTTTGCACCGTCCGTGACGGCGGCTGAAGCCCTGCGCGTCGAGCTCAACAAGCTGGAACCACAGGAGGGCGCCTGCCGCGCTTATCTGGTGTTTGAAAACGGGACCGCGAGCGATTTCTCCCGCCTGACGCTCGATCTGGTCATGTTCGACAGTGAAGGCATCATCGCCACGCGGCTGGCAGTCGACGCCGCGCCTTTGCCGGCCGACAAGACCAGCGTCAAGCTGTTCGATATCGACGGCCTGGAGTGCGCCAATGTGCAGCGTATTCTGATCAACGATGTGCTGGATTGCCAGGACGAAAACGGTGAGATAAGCGACTGCGTGGCGCGGATAGATACTACCTCACGCGCTGACGCGGCGCTGGTCAAATAGACCGACCGCTATCGGCAACTGCGCGGCAGGCGAGACGCGGCAGAAACCAAACCTCTCGCCTGCGAACCGAACTACGCGTTGTCGATCGCTTTAGAAGGTGCGGGAGATCGTGAAGACGGTTCCGGGGGTACAGACACTGCTATCCAACAAAACAGCGCCACCATACTCGTCTTCGCACTGACTTGTCGTGTCGTGGTATGTCACGCCAAAGCTGAAGCTCTGGATTATCTTCGAGACACCCACCTGGTAGTGCGTGTAAGAGTATCCGTCCTGAGCGCCGGAAAGCGCGCCGCCCGCCACATTCAGGTGCCCCACGCCGAAGCTTAAGCCAATCTCCGCCGGCAGCACGAGGTCAAGCGAACCAAGCACATAGTGACTACGCCCGTCTTCGCCGTTGTAGTCGGGCGAATAGTTATAACCGACGCCAACCGTGGGCGTTAGCGGGATGGCCTCGACGGTGTGACTCACACCTGCGTGAGCCTCGAAATAATCCAGTTCGAACCCGTCATCCTCGGCGCCGGGAAATGTGTAATAGAGCGCCGCCACATCGTAATCGACGGGGCCTACGGCGTTCGCGTAACCGCCGTAATAATCTATTTCAAGCTCGCTTTCGGTGCCGAAACTATCCCAATTTGAACCCCAGAGGCCGGCATAAAAGCCGCTCGGATGTGAGTAGTCAAAGCTGCCCTGAATGGCGGGATCCTCCGAAGTAAAGGAAACACCGCGGAACACGTAGTCGGTCGTGAGATAAATGGTGTTGCTGAAGTTCTCCGCCGCGAGGAGCCCGCCGTCATCCTGCGCGCACGCGATACCATTAGCGGTGAACGCGGACAACCCCACGGCAGCCGCGGCCATTCTGCATCTGATACTCATGATCCGTTTACTCCTCGAATTTTGATATCGTTATTAGTGAGGGGTAGGTTTACCGCAATCCCCGACGCCACGCGGCAATCCCGGGTAGCTGCAAGTCGGTATGGTCGCCGGCCGCATTCCGCGAGCGATCCTTAGCTCTGGTAAGTTTCCCGCACAGTCGTAATCTTCCTTGGCCTTGGCGAGCGCAATCAATTCCTCAAGCGAGTTAATACCTTGTGGGTACATGGCTCATTGGGTAGCCGCTTTTTCCACCAGCAGCGGCGGGCGCCTCAGCAACGACGTGACTGCAATAGCATCGAGAGGAGCCGAGATCAGATCTCCTTGCGCGTAGTCGATGTTATGTCGGCGAGCAATCGACAGCGCTCGATCGGTTCCAATACGATCGGCAATCACGCTGATACCGAGATTGTGCGCAAGAGTGACCACCGCACCGATGAACGGTTCCCCGTCGTCGCCCTCCTCGATGAGCGATGGGTGTATGCGTATCATGTCGATCGGGGTAAATCTCAAAGTCGACAGGGAGCCCGGCCCGGCGCCAAACGAGTCAAGAATCAGCCGGACCTCTCTCGCCAGCAACCAGACCAGCATCTGCTGAATCGAGTCGGTTTGCCGGGCCAGCACGTCCTCGGGGATGCCGAGCGCAAGACTGAAGGATCGAGGCTTGGATGCCAGCAGCCGTTCGCAGAAACGAAGGATGGAATCCGCATCGAAAAGGCTCCTGCCGAAGATTTCGACATTGATCCCCACGTGCTCGAAGCCCGGTAATGACTGCCAGGCGCTCATCTGTTCGCACACCTCCGACAGCATGTACTCCCACAGAGGCAGGATCAGCTGCGTATCCTCCGCATTGGGTATAAATTGCTCGGCGAACAACATGCCCCGCCGTGGATGTCTCCAGGCGAGTCGCGCCTCCAGACCCGCTACGTGGCCGCTCGCCAGCGCAATGACCGGCTGCCAGTACACCGCCATCTCACGACTGCCCATCGCGTCCTTGATCTCCTTCTCGATTCTGGCCTGAGCCGCCGCCTTGGCGTGCAGGTGTAGATCGAAAACCTCATAACGTGCGCCACCCAGGAGCTTGGCGCGGCTGAGAGCGGTGACCGCATCACGTAGCGCGTGATCGCCGTTCGCGTACCCGCTCGAACTCAACGCCACGCCGATGCTGACGGTCGCATAAATCTCCACCTCGTCGATCATGAACGGCATCAGTACCTGCTCCTGAATCTGACGCACGAGCTTGCTCGTGACCTTTAGATCGTGCGGCTGCTCCAGCAGAATACCGAAGCGCTCTGGCCTCATGCGCGACAACGTGCTGTGGGAATCCAGGATTTCCAGCAGACGGCGGCTGGTCTCGGCGGCGACGCGATTCGCGAGCGCGTCTCCGTATTTCGATTGCAGATCCGCAAACCGATCCAGTTCCAGCAATACCAGGATAAATGAACAATCGCGAGTACCCGCACACTTGCTGACCGCGCATTGCAGGCGGTCCATGAAGAGCGCCACGTTCGGCAACCCGGTCCTGGAATCGTAAAGCGACCGGCGCGTAAGTCGTCGCTCAGCAACTTTGCTCTTGCTGATGTCCACGATATAGCCCTCGATCCCGAGCAGGTCTCCGTTGGTGCAAAAGATCCCTTTGCCCTGCTCCCTCACCCACTTTTCCTCATTCCCCCGGGTGATAAGCCGATACTCAACATCGAACGGCCGATTGTCTCCCAGCGCGCTCTGCACTTCATTCCAGATGCGCTGGCGATCATAAGTGTGAATAAGGCGCGCATAGGGCAGCGTCTTGTTGTTGACGATGTCTTCCGGTGTATAGCCAGTCAGCGCCACACTGCCAGTGCTGGCGTAATCCATCGTCCAGTCGTGATCATTGCGACAGCGATAAATCATGACCGACAGGTTGCCGATCAGGCTTTCCAGGGACCGCTGGTTGGCACGCCGCAGCTGCTCGCTTCTGACGCGTCCCGTAACATCGCTCACGGTACCGGCCATACCGATGACAGCACTCGGGTCGTGGTGAGCGAAAGCCGCATGGGCGCGTATTTCGATCCAGCGGGAACCGCCATCCTTGCGCACGCATCGAAGGTCTATGATCGCCTCTTCCTCGGCCGGCAACGTCGCAAGCAGCGCGATATACGCCTGGCAGTGAGCGCGATCTTCAGGATGTGCGTAATCAGACAGCGGGACGCCGATGCTCTCACGCGCACCGAAGCCCGTGAGCCTGTGCCAGTTCGGACTCAGAAAGGTCAGGACGCCCCGCGGATCGGTGCGGAGCAAGACGTGCCACTGGCTGCGCACCAGGTCGCGGTAATCCGACTGAGGGCCGTTACCCGCAGTCGTTGCCAAGCCTGCCCGAAGGCCACCTCGAAATTTGCCTAGCACGCTTCCCCCAACCGCCCATCGCTCAGCTACAAGTTCATATCCTGGGTCCATGACCTGGGTCCATAACCTACGGGTACATGACCTGGAAGGGCGCGCTTGCGGCAGCGCGCACGCAGGGGCCACGCCCGCGACACCTGCTCAACAGAAATGACGTGCTCTACGAAGCAACGGGGGCGCAATGCCACGCACGTCACTGAAGATCGAGCACCTATCGTGCGCCGATTCCGTGGATTGCCAATGCCGCACAAGAGGTAAACCTTTGGGGATAGTGTCGCCGTCTTCCTGTTGCCTGCCTGCGCCGACCGATGCGCGCGCGGGATAAGCCGGCCGCGCGGCGCAAAGCTATCTTTTTTCCCGGCCCAACACCCACACGGCGGCTTCCAGCCGCGAGCGCAGATTCAGTTTGCGCAGCAGGTTCTTGACGTGCACCTTCACGGTGCCATCGCTGATGTGCAGTCTGCGCGCAATTAACTTGTTGCTCATGCCTTCCGCGAGTAGTTCCAGGATCTCATGTTCCCGCTCCGTGAGGTTTGCGTCAGCCACTGGCCGCGCGTGGTTATCCTCGCACAGCGCATGCGCAAGCATGCCGGCCACGGATTGATCGAGCACCACCTGCCCCCTGACGGCGCTACGCAGTTTGGCTAGCAATACCTCGGGTTCCATGTCCTTGAGCAGGTAACCATCAGCTCCACTGCGCAAGGCAGCGATCAGATCCTCGCTCACGTTTGATACCGTCAGAATAATAACAAGTGAGTTCAGGTCGGTTTCTTTGAGCGCGGAGAGTGTCTGGATGCCGTTCATGTCGCGCATGTTGAGATCAAGCAGGATCAGGTCCGGTCGTGTGGCCAGCGCCATTTCTATGCCTTCCCGGCCCGAAGCGGCCTCGCCGACGATCGCGAATTCAGGCGCCATGGCCAGAAGCTGCGCCACACCTTTTCGAAACAACGGGTGATCGTCAATGATGAGCACAGACTGTGCCTCGACACCGTTCATGGCTGCATCTGATCGGCGAGTAGATTCGGTTGCGCTGAGCCCGGGTTTGCGCCAAGGGATGGGAGGCTGACGCAAATCCGCGTACCGCCGTCCGGACTGCGCAGCACGCGCATGTCGCCCCCCAGACCGTGGGCGCGCTGCTGCACGATCACCAGTCCATAATGCTGGTCAGGGCTATGCGGTTGATCCATGCCTACGCCATCGTCGTCGACCGTGACACGCACGACGCCAGACCCGTCCGTGCACAGCGAAACATCAGCGCGTCTGGCCTGCGCGTGACGAACGACGTTACACACGCACTCACGCACGATCTGCAGTATATGCATCTCCTCATCGACCGACAGCAGACCGTCGGGCACGCGATTGTCCAGCGTGAACGCCACACTGCTGAGATTTTCAAACTCTTCCACCGAATCCTTAAGCGCCTGAACGAGTGTCCGGCCATTCATGGTCAGGCGGAAGGTTGTAATGAGCTCCCGCAGCTGACGATAAGCCAGATTCAGACTGGCGCGTAACTCCTGCAAGACTGCGTCGGCGTCCGCATGATTCAAGGTCGGAATCTCCCGACTGGACTGTAGCAGGCTCTGCAATCTGCTGGTCTGGATCTTGAGGTAAGTCAATGACTGGGCGAGCGAGTCATGCAACTCGCGCGCGATGACGGCGCGCTCCTCGCAAAGCGCCACGCGCCGGTTAAGCCGGGCGCGCTGCGCGCTGCAAACGATCGCCGCAAGATGCTTGCCCACCCCGGCGAGAAGCGCCATCTCCGCGCTAGTCAAAGGCAGCGTGGATTGCCTCTTGACCAGCAGCAGCCCTTTCTTTACCCCGTCACTAGCGGTCAGCAGGACAGCAATGATCTGCGTGCCAGGGTGCGGCGGATCGGCCAGGGTCAGGATCGCCTCCAGATCGTTCAAACCCGATGTGAGCATTCGCTCCCGCACCAAGTCCACGAAGCCGTCGCGCTCGGCGGGATCGGTGCACGCCAGCGGCAAGCCATGAGTGTCAAAGTCGTTGAAGATAAATATCGCGCTGCAACTGGCGCCAATCAGGCGTTCGATTTCACGCAGCAGAAGCTGGAACGATTCCGGTGATTCCGGATTGTCTACAAATCCGGCCAGGACAGTCTGCAGCAACGCCAGAGTCTGATCCGCCTGCGCTGAAAGCTCCCCGCGCGAGGCTTCGGGACGCGCCGCCGGCGCGTCCACGGGCGCATGTCGTCGCTCTTCGTTCACGCCTCGCAGCGGCGTGGCGTCTCGTGTCAAGCCTGTTCTGCGCAGCATGATCGCCGTCACCAGCAACGCCAGCAGTGCGGCGTAGTGGATAGCGTTCGGGATCTGACTGGTTACCGCGGTAGGTCGAGCGCTACTGTAAAGCCAAGCGTCCAGAACGCTGCTCGCGATTGCGATCACGGCTAAAAGAATCAGCGTCGTGAACAGATAGGCGCGGCGATTTGACTTGATCTGCTGGTAGAGGGTCCGCACCGCCGTGCCGTGTTGCAATCGCACATAGCCACTTGCCAGCATACGCTGAGCCTCGAAGTTCTTGTCTTCGGTCAGACTAGCATAGACCTCGTGAGATTGAACATCGGCTAATTAGAGCGGCCCACCCTAAGCATGTTTCCGCTCAAAGCGCCCCGTATCGGCGCGATGTCATATCAGACTTCGCAAACCTTCGATTCCCAATCAACACACGGCGGAGTACGACCCCGTTTATTGAAAGTGGTTTTTCAGTTCGTCCGCGATATCTAAGATATCCGCCACCACGCCGTAGCGCGCGATGTTGAATATCGATGCCTCCCGGTCGGTGTTGATCGCGATGATGTTCGACACGTGTTTCATGCCCGCCATGTGCTGCACGGAACCCGAAATCCCCATCGCGATATAGACCTTGCAGTTGACCACCGTCTTGCCGGACTGCCCAACCTGACGTGACTTGGGCAGCCAGCCGTTGTCCGCGATCGGACGCGAACAGCCCAGGGTGAATCCGACGAGATCCGCCAGTTCCTGAAACTGCTCGACGTTTTCCTCGTCACCGATCCCGCGGCCGATGGATAGCATGCATTCGGCCTGCGCGATGTCCACGTCGCCGGCGGAGTCGGGTTCGATATAGCCGGTGTGCTCGGTGCGCGCCTTGGTTTCCGGCGCTTCGAAACTGCTGACCTGCGGATCACCCTGGCCCTCGGCAGGCTCGAACGTGTTCCCGCGCACCGTCAGCAGCACGGTCTCTTTGCCTGGAAAATCGACCTCCATGTGGATTTTCTCGGCGTAGCCGGCCCGGCTTGCGATCAGATCGTCGCCTTCATACTTGAAGTCGAACACGTCGGTCGCACACCCGCACATTTCGCGTGCGGCCACTGCCGGCACGTAACCCCAGGCATCGACACTGTGCGGAACTAAAACCACGCTCGGCTCGCGTTCGCGCATCAGCGCCTGGAGCGTCGCCGCATAGATGTCCGCCTGAAAGTGTTCCGTTGGAATGACCGCCTTGATTACCTCGTCCACGCCGTCGATCTTGAGCTCGGCCACATACTGGTCCGGGTCTTTGGCCATCACCAAAACCGCGATCGGCTGCTCTTTTCCCTGCTTAAGCCGCCTGGCCGCCGTAATTGTTTCCAGGCTCGCCGGGTTCAGCTCGCCCCGGCGGTGTTCCGCGACAACGATTATTCCGCCCATAGTCAAGCGCCTCTCATTTCGTTGATGATCTCGGCAAGCTTTGCTGCCTGTTCGGCCGGCGTACCCTCGATGAACTCCGCCTGCCCTTTCTCCGGAATCCGCATGCGCCGTATGCGAAACAGCGACCCTGTCTCGCCGACCTGATCGTCGCTCAGACCGAGGTCGGTGTGCGCGAGCACTTCGATCGCTTTGTTCTTCGCCTGTTTGATGCCGCGCAGCGAGGCATAGCGTGGCGCGTTGATCCCGAGCTGGATGGTCAGTACGGCGGGACACTCAACGGTGAGCTCCTCTTCCAGCCCGCTTTCCAGTTCCCGACGCACCTTGGCAGTACGGTCACCGGGTTTGTACTCAAGTTTGTTGACGACCGCGACGTGCGGCCATCCGAGCATCGTGGCCACGCTGACCCCGGTCTGCGAATACGAATGATCCGACGCCAGAGTGCCCGCAAATACCATGTCCGCGTTTTCCCGCTCGACGATTTTGGCGAGCACGCGGGCGATCGCGACGGGATCGGAGCCTTCCATCGCATCGTCCCATATGCGAATCCCGCGCTCGCCGCCTTTTGCCAGACACCGGCGCAATACGTCGTCCGCTTCCGCGGGTCCAACGGTGACGGGCACCACCTCTACGTCACCGTCGCTTTCCTCCATCAGACGCAGCGCTTCCTCGTACGAATAGTCGTCCCATTCGTTGATTTCGAAATCGATATAGTCCGGATCGACGTCCTTGCCGTCGTCACGGATCTCGAAGTCCTCGTCGAGCGCGGCCACCTGTTTCACGGCTACGAGTATTTTCATCGGGTGTACTCCAGTGATCGCATAGATCTTGTCTCAAGTTGCATGGCCGGGCGATCCTCTGTCTCGCTCCGCGTCGCCGGCCGCGGCGAGTTCTCGCGCCAGCGCCTGCGCGCCGATAAACCGCACCTGCGGCTCCGGATCATCAAGCAGATACCTGCGTGTGTCGGCGCTCAGCGCCGGATGGCCGGCGAGCATCGCCCGGTTGATGGGATACGGGTCATCGAGCAGGGGTTCAAGGATCGTCAGCGGCGTCTGCTCGTTCAGGATTACAGATCGGCGGACATCGGAATTCTCGTGCGAGGCGATACACGCCAGCAAGTCGTGTGGACTGGCGGGATTGCGGCCGAGGCCCGCCGTGACGTCGAAATCTTCGTCCGCAGCCAGCCACGCAAGAGCATCCGCCGGCAAGTCGGCGCGGAAGGCCACGCCGGCCCGCACCCAGGCTTGCGGGTCTCGCGCCAGCTCCCGTAACAGCGCCTCCGTACATGACGGATTGCGGGCGACCCCCCGGCGGACCTCCGTTTCTTCGTCCACCGCCAGCCTGCGCAGCACGGCTTCGGGTGTCGCGGAATTGCGCGCCACCCATCGCCGCACCCAGGGATCGTCATCGTCCGCCAGACTCGCGAGAATTTCACGCATCTGGCCATGTCGCCGCGCCTGGATACGCCGCACCTGACGCGACGGATCGTCCACCAGAGCCTTGAGCGCACTGTCCGGGACGGCGAGATTGCGCGTCGCCGCGGCCCGCACCTGGCCTTCCACGTCGCGCAGCAAACGCACCAGCGTAGCGAGCGTCGCCGCGGGGTTGGCGGCCAGCATCCGACGTATCAGCGGCTCGGGATCGTGCTCGGCTTCACTGCACACGTCCGACGGACAGTTGGGGTGCGCGGCAATCTCTCCGCGAAGATATACATCGGCGCGGGCCCACAGGCTACGCAGCACCGTGGCGTCCGCGTTAGCATTTCGCGCAATCTCCTTGAGCTGCCTGAGGCTTGCATGCGCGGCCAGGGATGCGAGCGCCGCGGCGCCCGTATGCGGATTGCCGCACAGCCCGTGGCGCACGGCGTCCGAAGGATCGTCCAGCAGCTTATCGAGCAGCGCCGCATCCGCGTTGCCATGGGCGGCGATCGCGGCATGTACGGCGGACGAGCGATCCGTGTCCATCAGCCACGCCAGAGTCGCGCTGGAAGTACGCGGATGACGCGCGACTCTATGGCGAATTTTCTCGTCCGGGTCCTTGCTCAGTACTTCGAGAATGGAGGGCGGCGTATAAGGCGCACCGGCAAACAGACGCCGTAATTTTCGGTTAGCCAGACTCACGCGTTCGAGCGCCTTGCGAGCCGCCGATGCGGCGAAGGGATGCAGAGCCACTGCCAGGTACGGATCGCCGCGTTCGCTAACATGAACGATCAATTCTTCGAGATCTTGGCAGTTCGCTGACACTTGCATCGATGAGCGCCTCTGCGCATTCCGTCCAGGGTTGTTCACGATGTTCGCGCGAGTCCTTTCAGGCCTGCGCCGCCTGTCTTGGTGGATGCTCGATGACTGTGTCCATACACTCGTCGACCAGTTCGATCAGCTCCTGCACCTTGATCTGTTTCTCGTTGCCGGTGGACTTGACCGAGTCCTCGAACATGTTCATGCACTTCGGACAACCCACCACGAATACCTCCAGACCCTCGATTTGCGCCGCCTCCTTCATGCGATTTTCGGACGGCTTTTCCCTATCCGCGGGGTCCGCCATCCAGATGCGCCCACCGCCCGCGCCGCAACAAAATGAGTTATCGCGCGTGCGACCCATCTCCACGAGATCGGCACCCAGCATCCGGATCGACTCGCGCGGGGCGTCATAGCCCTTGTTCAAGCGGCCTAAATGACAGGGATCGTGAAATGTCACTTTACGATCGAGCTTCTTCTTCAATTTGATCTCGTTGTTCGCGAGCATCCGCTGGATCAGGGTGCTGGCGTGCTCGATCTCGTAGCGACCGCCGAAGTCGGGATATTCGTTTTTGATCGTATTGAACGAGTGCGGATCGGTGGTCACGATTTTTTTGAACTCGCACTGACTCAAGGTCTCAATGTTGGACTCCGCCAGGTGCTCATACAGGCCTTCCTCGCCCACTCTACGGACGTCATTGCCCGCGTTCATTTCCGCCTCGAATAGAATCCCGAAATCGACTCCCGCGCCATGGAGGACTCGCGCGAAAGCCTGCGAGACCTTCTGATAACGCGGATCGAACGAGGCGAAGTCGCCCACGAACCAGAGCCACTCGACCGGCTCCTTGCGCGCGTCCTTGATCTCGAAGTCCAGCTTTTTGGTCCAGGCCGGCCGCTTGCGTTTGTTCTCACCAAACGAATTGCCTTTCTTCTGTATCTGCTGCAAGGCCGTCTGCACGGTCGCCTCCATCTCGCCTTCCTCGACCAGCGTCCGTCGCATCTCCACGATCATAGGCACGTGTTCGATGCCCACCGGGCAAATCTCTACGCAAGCGGCGCAGCTGCGGCAGGCCCATAAGGTCTCCGCCCTGATCTGATTGACCCCGTCTCCTACGGCGATCAACTTGTCGTTATCGGGAAGTTTGCTGCCCTCCAGAGTCTGGGCGGCCAGCTCTCTCAGTGACAGCACCAGATCGCGCGGCGACAGCGGATAACCCGTGGCATTGGCGGGGCAGGCCTCGTGGCAGCGGCCGCATTTGGTGCACGCATCCAGATGCAGGAGATGCTTCCAGCTGAAATCCGTAATCAGTTTGTAGCCGATCTTCTCGCCTTCCAGATCCGCCAGCGGCAGGCGCGCCGACGGCCTTGGGTCCCGGATCGCCAGCGCCCCCATGGATGTAAAAATGTGCTTGACCTTGGTGTACGGAATCAAGGCGACAAAACTCAAGGCCAGAATGCCGTGCACCCACCAAGTGTACAGGCGCAGATCCGCAGCACCCTCCGGCGACAGCGCCAGGCCCTCGAAGAGGTAAGCCATCGATGCCGCCACGGGTGACCACCAGCGATAGCTCCACACAGTTGGATCGCCTTGCAGCCAGACCAGCCGTGCGGCCTCCAGAACAAACCCGGTGATGCCGATCAGGATCAGCAACCAGAGAAAGGCCCAGTCCTCGCGGCGATATCCGCTGCGATCCGCATCCGGCTCATTCTCGGAGCGGTCCGGGCGGGTGTAATCCAGCTTGGGCGGTCGCAGCCACTGGCGGCGATACATCATGTAGATCAGCCCTGCAATCAAGGCCAGCCCGGCGAGGTCCATAACCAGCGAGAACCAGAGATAGAACGTCCCGTCCCAGAAGCTGATCCCCAGCAGAGGCGCAGTGATGTCGTAGTCGAGGGTGATCGTGGCGGTGCCGATGAATAGCAGCACGAAGCCAAAGAAGATCAGAGCGTGCGCATGGCCCGCCGACACGTCACGGCGTCTCAATGAGCGATGGGCAAGTAGCTGTCCCAGCATTTCCTTGAGACCGCTGCCGATATGGGCAAGCTTGAACGCGGTGCCGCGGCGATATTTTCTGACCTGTAGATAACAACCGTAGAGAAATACCGCTATGGCCGCCAGCGCGACCACATAGAAAGAGACGACCATCCAGCCGGGAAAATCCTGGAACAGGATCCTGGTGACCTCATCCGGGTTATGGCCGTGCTCCAGTAGATCCATAAGACTGGTCTCGGTTTAGCTACGCAAGCTGTGGGGACTGTGCCAGGCCGGCTAATCAGGCTCGGTGCGACTGTGTAGCCGCGCCGAGCCCATCATCGGTCAAGTCTGATATTCGAGCTCGAACGCTCCTTCCGGCATGTGCGCAGTACCCCACACCGCGACTTCGCGGCGATAGGGTTTAGGCCACTGCGCGTTGGGCTCCTCGATCTCCCGCGCCAGCCGATGGCCATCGAAAGTTGAATCGGCCATCAGCTTGGGCGCCCAGGCGTCACCGATGACGTATACGTCCTTGACGCCATTATCGGACCACTCGTCCTTGCGCGCCTTCAAGCCCCGATACAGCTCGTCGTTGGAGTGGCGTCCCGTGACCAGCACCAGGGTGTCGAACTCGCGCCACGCGTGGGTCGTGTTTTCCCGGCGCGGCAGTTTTCCGGGGCCGCGATACTCGCGTTTGGAGCCGTCACCGTACAGGTTATAGATCTCGATGCGACCTGGCTCGATGCGCGACACAAAGCTCTCGCCGATGATCTCGACGTGATTCTCGTGCAGCATGCGCATGGTGTTGGGAAACTCCAGAGTGAACTCCATGTAACTGCCCAGCCCGACACCATCCACGATGGTGACCTCGCGGCCTGCCTCGGCCAGTTTCTGCGCAAGGCTTGGCGTCATGTAGTACGGATCGGCACTCAGGATAATCACCTTCTTGCCGATCTCCTTGTTACCCGCGTAGATCTGCTCCGGCGTAATCTGGTCGTCCCGACTCGCATCGGCGCCCGGGATCGGTGCGTGAGTTAATGCATTGGTGCCGTCGGTATTCCACGAAGCGCCTGTGGCTATCACGATCTTCTCGGCGCCATATTCGAGTGCCGCGTCCACAGTCATGGGTTTCTGCCCCAATGCCAGTTGCGAGTCCTTATTCTTTTTCAAGAGCTTCTGTATCTGCTGCTCGCGGTAATCACGGTGGTAGCCCCACTCGCCGAGGCCGGGGAGATGTGTGGACACATCGTTATTGTGGCCACCGACCTTCTCCGCGCTGTCGTACAAATGCACGGTATAGCCGCGCTCCAGCAATACGCGCGCGCATTCCGAACCGGCAGGGCCGGCGCCGACCACCAGGACTGAATCGTCGGAACCCGCCTTGGGGAATTTTTCCGGATGCCAGCCACGGCGGTATTCCTCGCCGGCGGTGGCGTTCTGCGTGCAGATCATGGGCGGCCCGCCGATTTCCCAGCGCGAGATGCAAACATTACAACCGATGCAGACCCGGATATCGTCGATACGACCTTCCTCGATTTTCCTGGGAAGCCACGGATCGGAGATGCTCGGGCGCGCCGCGCCGATGATGTCGAGCTGGCCGGCGCGGATCACCTCGGCCATTTTTTCGGGATCGGTGAAGCGACCGACACCCAGCACCGGTTTCTTGGTCACCTCTTTAATGAACTTTTGCCACGGAATCTGATGGCCCTGACTATAAAAACGCGAAGGCCCTGCATCCTCGCCCCACTCCGCAATGTCTCCTACGTTGACATCCCAAACGTCAACGTAAGGATCAGCCAGTTCGACGAACTTCATGCCGTCCACTTCAACCTCGATGGCATCGGGCCCATATAAGGTATCTACCGCAAATCGGGTGGCCACGGCGCAGTCATCGCCCACCGCTTTCTTAACCTTCTCCAGCGTCTCCACCCAAAAACGCGCACGGTTTTCGAGCGAGCCTCCATACTTGTCGGTGCGCTTGTTGTAGAAGGGTGAGAGGAATTGCAAAGGCAGATAGGAGTGGCCGCCGTACACGTAGACGATGTCGAAACCCGCATCGCGGGCGCGCTTGGCGGCATCGACGTAAAAACCCTGCACCATGTCAATGTCGTCCAGGTCCATCTCCTTGCAATAGGTCAAGGTCTCAAACTCGGATGCGTACTGGCTCGGTCCGCGCGGGGTGCACCGGGTCTCCATGCACGGGGCATGAGCGCCGCCGTACCACATCTCCACACCAGCCAAAGAGCCATACTTGTGTATATGTTCGGTCATTGCGCTCAGGTTTCGCACATCGCCATCGTCCCACAGACGTGCCGAGAGGCGCATGGTGTCGTCTGACTCGGGATGAATCGAGCAATACTCCGTGTTGATGCCGCCCCAGCCGCCCTCGGCCTTGATCGAGCGGTGCGCGGCCTGAAAACCGGGTTTGTCTGAGCCCGCCCCAATACAATGGGGTACTTGATAAAAGCGGTTGGGCAGCGTCTTCGGCCCGATATTTATCGGCTCGAAAAGGATATCGTGTTTCGGATCACGTGCCATGTTCGTCACTCCTCGTTTACTTTTGTACCGCGCGTCGCGCACTCGCGGCGGCGAGTTAAATTTTTTGCGTTATTCGCCCCGCTGTCTCAGCCGTAACGGGTCGTAGAACGGCGGCTTCCATACGTGCGCCGCGCAGGTCACGTTCGGCCCGCGCACCTCGACCTCTGTGCCGGGCGCGGTGAATTCCGGCTTGATATGCACCAGCGCCAGCGACTGCATCAGAAATCGGCTGTACGCCGGGGTGGTCACGACACCGACTTCTTCTCCATCCTTGAAGAGCCCGGCGCCCTCCTCCACCGCCTGCTCGCTCTCGCAGATAATACCGGTCTGCCTGAACCTCGCTTTGCCGCGCTTTTCCTGCAGTGCCTGCTTGCCGCGGAAGTCGTCCCGATCCAAATTCACCGCCCAGTCCATGTCGACTTCCCAGGGCGTGGTATCGCCTTCGGGCATATCGAACGGATAGAACAGCAGACCACCTTCGACACGGCACAGGTCCAGACAGGTGAACGAACACGGCATGATGCCGAACCGTTCGCCCTCGCGCAGGATGGTGTCCCACAGATCGACCGCATCGTCGAACGCACAGAAGATCTCGTAGCCGCGTTCGTGCGAGTAACCGGCGCGCGAGATCAGCACGTTTTTTCCGAACAATGTGCCTGACTTGTGGTGGAAGTACGCCAGCGCGGCGAGATCCATGTCCGTGTGAGGGCCGAGCAGTTCCAGCGATCTGGGTCCCTGTACCGAGAGCACGTGCACATCTTCATCGCGCTCGATCTTCACGTCTTTGCCTTTGGCGGTCTCGACCATAATCGCCTCGGCGTCGCCATCGCCGTGCGTAGCGCGGTACTCATCAGGGCCGTCGCGGTACACCAGGAAGTCATCCGTCAGCGCACCCTGCTCGTTACAAAGGCATCCCAGCCGCGACTGACCGGGCGCTAGCTTCGACATGTCCGCGGCCTGCATTGTGTTGAGCACCTGCAAGGCGTCGGAGCCCCTGATGCGGATAACCTGCAGACAGCTCACGTCCCAGAGTCCGACTCGCGTACGCACGGCCACGTGCTCGTCATTGGGGTCCGTGCGATACAGCCAGGGGACGCCCATATTCCACAGAGGCTGTTCGAAACTCGCCCCTAGGGCCCGGTGCCGTTCATAGAGTGCGTTGGGTCTCAGCTCGCCCATCCTGTACTCCTGTTGGTGTGATTAGCCTGAAGCTTGTGCACGCGCGTCGCGCGCCCGGGCTGGCCGTGTTGCGCATTGTTCGACCAGGCATCGCGTTGTCGGATCGACCTGTTTACAGGGCTTAAATGATGGTTCCCGCCGGTTTCCGGCGTCAATCGCACAGAAGATGTACCCCCTATGGAGTAAGCGCGAACCGACACACGCATCGTCGCACCGATTACCAACAAGGGAGTAAGACTCACGGGCGATTGACGGCCTGTAGGCAAAACAACAAATATGGCGCCTGCTGAAACATGCGGTGTTTCGCATTCGTGACCATTTCCATTCGTAACCATTTTATTTTGTGAATCTGCGGGAGTCGCGCGACATGATGGCCATGCCGGGACCTGCCAGGCACGGTGCCGCGGCTCGCAGTGGCGTCCACGCGCGCGGCCAGCACGTCGCGTTGTCTTGACCTCATGAACGCCATCGCCGTCCGCTCGACTCAACGCGACCTGCTCGAATCGTCGCTTGTCTACTCATTATGAAACCTACTCAATTAAACTGAATGGCAGGCAGACTATTACTGAGGAGGGCGCGAAAGGAAGTCTGGCGCGCAAGTCTCGGCAAGCATCAGTTGCTATCGCCAGTTTCCATGGAGGTCAGGCATGCCCTGGAGTCTGCTTAAATACGGTCTATCAAAGCGCTATCCGGCGCGGCGCGACATCCCGCTGGACAAAGACCTCAAGAAATCCTACGACGTGGTGATCATCGGCGGCGGCGGTCACGGCGCGGCCACGGCGTATCATCTCGCGCGCTATCACGGCATTACCAACATCGCGGTGCTCGAGAAGGGCTACCTGGGCGGCGGCAATACCGCGCGCAACACCACGGTGATTCGCTCGAACTACATCACGCCGGATTCCGTGCGGTTTTACAAGGAATCGGTGGATCTGTTTACGCGGCTTTCCAATGAGTTGGGCTACAACATGATGTTTTCGCAGCGCGGCCAGCTCACGCTTGCTCATTCCGATGCGAGCCTGCGCACCTTCCGACTGCGCGCCGAGGTCAACAAGCACTGCGGAGTGCGCTCCGAGATGGTGGACCGCGAGCAGATCCGCGAGCTGGTACCCTGTCTCAACATGGATGAAAACGCGCGCTACCCCATTCTCGGCGGCCTGTGGCACAAGGACGGTGGCACGGCGCGGCACGATGCGGTGGTCTGGGGTTACGCGCGGCGCGCGGCGGAACTGGGCGTCGAGATTCACCAGCGCACCGAGGTGACGGGGATTCAGCGCGCCAACGGACGGGCCACAGGCGTCGAGACCAACCGCGGCACCATTCAGTGCGGCAATGTCGTGCAGGCGGTGGCCGGGATGAGCGCGGTGGTGGCGCGGATGGCGGGTATTCGGCTGCCAATCCGTGTGTACCCGCTACAGGCGATGGTGACGCAGCCGCTCAAGCCCTTTCTCGACCCCCTGGTTAGCTCGGCCGCGTTGCACTGCTATGTGTCGCAGACTGCGCGCGGCGAACTGGTGATAGGCGGCGGTTCGGACCCCTACGAGCTTTTTTCCACGCGCTCGACCCTGGAACTGAAAGAAGGACTGATCGCGCATTGTCTTGAAATGTTTCCCTTCCTGAGCGAGGTCAAGCTGCTGCGCCAGTGGGCGGGTATCACCGACATGACGCCGGACTACAGCCCCATCATGGGCGAGAGCCCGGTGCAGAACTACTGGCTGGACGCCGGCTGGGGTACCTGGGGCTTCAAGGCCACGCCCGTGTGCGGCAAACGCATGGCGGAGACCATCGCCAACGGCAAGGCGCCTGACCTCATCCGACCGTTCGGGCTTGATCGATTCAGCACCTATGCCCTGTCGAACGAGGCCGGCGCCACGGCCGCAAGTCACTAAGGTAAGCGTTGACCATGAAGATTATGCACTGCCCGCTCAACGGCCCGCGCAACATCTCGGAGTTCACCACGGCAGGCGAGGTCGGCGAGATGCCGGATCCCCGGCAGGCCGACGACGCGCAATGGGCAGAGCATGTCTGGGTGGCCTATACCAAGGTCGGCGTGGTGAAAGAATGGTGGTGCCACGCGCCGACGTCATACTGGTTCATCGCCGAACGCAATACCGTGACCGACGAGATTCTGCGCACCTATCCGGCCAACGAGATTTACCGCGAGCGCAAGCACTTCGGGGCGCCGGAGGACCACGGCGGATGAGCATTCGGGCCGGTATCGCCACGCGCGACAAACACGCCGGGCGGGATATGACGGCGTCAACCAGCAGCGCGGCAAACTCAGGCCAAAACCGGATGGCGGCGCCTGCAGGCATGCTGATCGATCGCGACCGGCCGATCACGTTTCGCTTCGAGGGCAAGTCGTACCAAGGGCTCGCCGAGGACACCATCGCCAGCGCGCTTGCCGCCCACGACGTATGGCTACTGGGACGTTCGTTCAAATACCATCGCCCGCGCGGTGTGCGTTCCATGGCCGGCTTCGAGGCCGACCCGCTGGTGCAACTGGAACACGAACCCAACGTCGCCGCCGACCGGCGGAAGATCGAGCCTGGCCTGGAGGTGCGCGGTCAGCACTACAGCGGTAGCCTCGAAAACGATCGTCAGGCGATCATCGCGCGCCTGAGCCGGTTTCTGCCCGTAGGGTTTTATTACAAGGCATTCTTTCGTCCGCAAGGCGTGTGGCAGCGGGTGTGGGAACCGATCGTGCGACGCAGCGCGGGCTTAGGGTCAGTCCGCACGGATTCCCCGCACGGTTATTACGACAAGGCTTACGGCTTTTACGATGTGGTGGTTGTCGGCGGTGGGCCGGCCGGGCTTGCCGCCGCGGCTGCGGCTGCGCGCGCGGGCGCCGAGGTTCTGCTGGTCGAACAGGAACGCGCACTGGGCGGTTCGCTCAACTATGCCCGCTTCGATGCGGAAGGTGTTCGAGGGACGCGGCTGCGCGCGCAACTTGTCGGCGCCGTCGAACACGATCCACGCATCGAGATCATGACCGAGGCGCTCTGCAATGCGTGGTTTGCGAACAACTGGCTACCCATCATCCGCGCTAATCGTCTGTACAAAATTCGCGCCCGGGAGGTAATCCTGGCGACGGGATCTACGGAGCAGCCGGCGGTGTTTCGCAATAACGATCTGCCTGGGATCATGCTGAGTTCGGGCGCGCAGCGGCTGTTGAAACTTTATGGCGTTCGGCCCGGCCGCCGCGCCGTAGTGTTGACGGGCAACAGCGATGGTTACGGCGTGGCGCTCGATCTCGCTGAAGCGGGCGTGGCTGTGGCGAGCGTGGTGGATATGCGCGCAAATCCCGCGCCCTGCCCGCTTTCCATGGCGGCGCGTGATCGAAGTCTTGCCATAGTTACCGGGCACGCTGTTTATGAAGCACTGCCGACCTCGCGCAACCGCCATGTGCGAGGCGTGGCGCTGGCTCCCATCATCGGTCAAGGGCAGTGCGGTCCTGCCGACCACCGCTTCGACTGCGATCTCGTGTGCATGTCGCCAGGCTATACACCGGCGTATCAGCTCGCGCTGCAGGCGGGCGCGAAACTTGGTTACGACGATTCAACCGCGATCTTTTCCATTCAGGGGCTGCCAGCGCACGTAAGTATAAGCGGCTCAGTCAACGGCGCGTGCGATGTCGACGCCGCGATGGCCGACGGTGAACACGCCGGCTGGCTCACTGCGCGGACGCTGGGACTGTACGCCGGCACCGAACCGGAGTTGCCCGGCGACAGGGGCGAGCGTGGAATAAACTTTCCCTGGCCAATGTTTCCGCACCCCAAAGGCAAAGAATTTATCGACCTGGACGAAGATCTTCACTATGCGGACATTGTCAACGCCTGCGCCGACGGTTACGCCGAGCTGGAGCTGGTCAAGCGTTACTCGACCGTGGGCATGGGTCCCTCGCAGGGTCGCCACTCGGCGCTCGCCACCGCGCGGATAGTCGCCGACGTGACCCGGCGCAAGGTCGCGCAGATCGGCGTGACCACCGCGCGTCCCCCGCTCGCGGCCGAGAAGCTGGGTGTGCTGGCAGGACGCGGGTTCGAGCCTGAACGCTTCACCGCCATGCACCACCGACACCTCGAAGCGGGCGCGACCATGATGCCAGTCGGCCTATGGTGGCGCCCGGCGTATTACGGCCCACGCGAACGGCGCGAGACATGTGTCCGCGAGGAGTGGCTTTCCATCCGTAACAACGTCGGGCTGATCGATGTGTCCACCCTGGGCGGTATCGAGGTGCGCGGGCCCGATGCGGCGGAACTCCTCAACCGCATGTATACCTTCGCCTATCTCAAGCAACCCATAGGCAAGGCGCGCTATCTGCTCATGACCAACGAGGCGGGGACCGTGATCGACGACGGCGTCGCCGCGCGCTTCGCGGAACATCATTTCTACCTCACCGCAACCACGGGCGGCGTAGACGGCGTTTATCGCGCGATGCTGTGGTGGAACGCACAATGGCGTCTCGACGTGGACATCGCCAACGTGACCGCGGCATATGCCGGCATCAACATCGCCGGTCCAAACTCGCGCGAGGTGCTGACCGGGCTGTGCCGCGACGTCGATCTCTCGGCCGAAGCGTTCCCAGCGGTGGCCGCGCGCGTGGGCACCGTCGCCGGCGTTCCCGCGCGCATAATCCGCGTAGGCTTCGTCGGCGAGCTGGGCTACGAGCTGCACGTGCCCGCTTCGCAGGGCGAGGCGCTGTGGGATGCGCTCCTGGTGGCGGGCAAGGCGCACGACATCCGGCCGGTAGGGATCGAAGCCCAGCGTAGTTTAAGGTTAGAGAAGGGCCATATCATCGTGGGCCAGGACACCGACGCGATGACATCTCCGCACGAGTGCAACATGGGGTGGGCGGTGAAACTGGATAAACCGTTTTTCGTCGGCAACCGCTCAATCGAGATCCGGCTCAAACATCCGTCACGGCGCCGGCTGGTCGGCTTCGAGATCGACGATCCGCACTCGCCCGTGCCGGAGGAATCGAACATCGTCCTCGACGGTGACACGATCACGGGTCAGGTGACTTCGGTCGCGCGTTCGCCGGTGCTCAACCTGGTCATCGGTCTGGCCTACGCTCATCCCAGAGTGGAAACCGATGGTGTCATCCATATCAAGCTCAGCAATGGGCGCATGGTCGACGCCAGGGTGGTCGATCCGCCGTTTTACGATCCGCAGAACAAACGTCAGGAGATGTAAGCCGTGCCCCACCAAGCCGTGCAACCTGACAGTTATCCAATCCGCAGTTTTCACTACCGCACGCTCATTCGTGAAGGGGCGCGGTTTTACGCGCTGACCAACGCCGCGCTGGCCGCGGATTACGGCGGCGACCCGGAAATCGAAGGTGCACAAGCCCGGCGTCTGGGGCTGGCGGATCTCTCCCCGCTGCCGCGCACCGGGTACAAGGATCGGGACGCGCTTCGATGGCTGCGGGCGCAAGGCCTTACGATAGGCGACGAGAATAACCGTGCCTGGCGGCAGGACGGGTCCCATGATGCTGTCGTAGCGCGGCTCGCGGAGACCGAAGCCCTGATCCTTGGCGATACCGGCGCCACGGTCGGTCTGTGCGCACGCCTGGACAAAGTCCATGCAGCCGAAAACCCGGCGCGCTGTTATCACGTGCCGCGCCGCGATGGCTCGGCCTGGTTCGCCGTGACGGGCGAACATGCGGGCGCCATGTTCGCCAAACTCTGCGGCGTCGATCTGCGCCCTCACAGATTTCCGACCGGCGCGGTCGCCCAGACGTCGCTCGCGCGCATGAACGTCGTGGTGATCCGAGCGGACTCAAGCGAGACGCCGGTCTACTTTTTGATTTTCGACAGCGCCTCCACCGATTATTTGTGGAAGTGCCTGAAGGACGCGATGGGCGAGTTCGACGGCGCTGCCGTGGGGCACAGGGCACTAGTGGCTTTGTAATCTTCCGGTTGTGCGGAATCACACGATCCCAACCAGGCGGCCGCACCAGACGCCACCATGAGCGCCATTGCCGGTCTCGCCCCCGCCCGCGCACGGCATCGCGCCCAGGTGACCCGGTGGGGTTTTATCTGGGCCTTGTGGTGCTCCGTGCTATGGGGCGCCTGGTATCTACCCGGCGCGGCCATCTGGTACGAGCGTCCCTTTGCGGCGATAGGCGCGCACGAAACGCAGAGGCTTCTGCTCGGCGCGGGCCTCATCGCGGCCTTTAACGCGCTCGCCACCGTGACATTTCTGGGGCTCTGGACCGGCGTGTTCGGCAAGACGGGCGAGGTCATACGCACGCTTCGCCAGACCCGGCGTATCGGCAAATGGTTTTTTCTGGCCGGTCTGGCGGGCGGACCCCTGGCACACTGGGGCACTTTTCTCGCGATCGCCTACGTGGGGCCGGTTTTCGCCGCGATCGCAGCGCTGATGTACCCGATCTTCGGCGCGCTGCTCGCCCGCCTCTGGTATCAGGAAAAGATCACCGCGCGCGTCGCGGTGGGCATCTTCCTGCTGATCGCCGGCGGCGTCTCCATCTACGCGCCGGGACTTGTCGTCGAACTCGGGGGCGCATCCGGTGGCGCCTGGCCTGGTTATCTAGGTGGCGTGCTCGCGGCCCTTGGCTGGGGCATCGAAGGGGCGATCGCCGGCCGCGCCCTGGATGTCACGGATTCGGATGCGGGGGTGACCCTGCGTTTTCTGGCCGAGGCCGTCTACTGGTTTGCTGTGATCCTGCCCGCGGCCGCGCTCATGCTCGACTGGCCGGTGCTCTCAATGCTGCGTGAGGCATACGATCCATGGACCATCGCGTGGGTTGTACTGTTGGGATTGACCTACGCATTCTGCTACGCGGCCTGGTACAAGTCGTTTCCGCTGATCGGCGTCGGGCGCGGCTGCGCGTTCTCCACCCTCTACGCGGCGTTCGCCGTCATCTACCTGAGCGTGTTCACCCTGGAGCCGCCGGCCGCCAACTTCCTGCTCGGACTGCTGCTCGCCATCATCGGCGCTTTCGTAATGTTCACCGAGCGCAGCCAGGTCATGGAGGTCGTGCGGTCGGTCGAAGGTCTTGCCGATCCTCGCACGTAGCGGCGCTACCCCGAAAGCGGTAACCCCACAAGGGCATTGCGCCGGCATCCGCCAGCAACAATGATAAACGAGACCGAAGGTGGCGGAGCGTTGCGGTCACGGCGATACCCACCTCCGCGAAAGTGCAAAACACCAGCAATGCAGAAAGGAGTGGCATGTATGAATGACCTTTCGACCGCCCGAACTCAGCACCACACGCGCAGCGTTCGCTGGGGTTTCACCTGGGCGTTGTGGTGCGCCATCCTGTGGGGTGCATGGTATGTACCGGGTACTGCCATCTGGTACGAGGCGCCGTATGTCAACATGGCCGTCGATCAGACCGGTCCGTTCCTGATGTCGGCCGCGGTCATCACCATGTTCAGCGCGATCTCCGTTGTATTGTGGCTCGTATTGTGGACCGGCGTGCTCGGCAAATGGGCCGAATTCTTTCGTACCCTGCGCCAGCTTCGCTTCATCTCCAAGTGGTATTTCTTGGCGGCGATCTTCGGCGGTCCCATGGCGATCTTCGGCTCCTTCATCGCCATCGGCTATGTCGGCCCCATCTTCGCGGCGATCGCAGGGCTCATGTACCCGATCGTCGGCGCGAGCGTCGCCAAGCTGTGGTACGCGGAGAAGATTACCCGCCGCGCGGCCTTAGGGATCGCGATCATCATCTCCGGTGGCGTAGCAGTCTATGCGCCCGGCATCTTTGCGGAGTTGAGTGGCTCCGGTACTGGAGCATGGCTAGGCTACATAGGCGGGCTGATGGCCGCGGTGGGTTGGGGCCTGGAGGGCGCCGTAGCCGGCCGCGCGCTGGATGTGACAGACCCCGATGTGGGCCTGCCAGTACGTTTCTTCGCGGAGACGCTTTACTGGACCGTATTGATAGTTCCGGCAATCGCGCTCTTCACGGACCTGCCGGTAGGCGATGTCATCGTGCAAACGTTTAACCCGTGGGCGATCGTCTGGATTCTGCTGGCGGGCCTTACCTTCGGCTTCTGTTATGTGTCCTGGTACAAGGCCTTCCCCTTGATCGGCGTAGGCCGCGGCCAGGCGTTCGCGGCCCTGTACGGTGTTTTCGCCGTCATCTTCCTCGCCCTGTTCGCAGGACAGATTCCCGACTGGAATTTCGTCATCGGACTGGCCTTGACGGTATTCGGAGGATTCGTGATGTACACCGAGCGTAGCGAGGTGCTCGAAGTTTTGCGCGCCGTGCGAACCCACGACGCCGAGCCGCAAGATCAGGCGCGTTCCACTCAGGAACTGGGGATCTGACATGAGCAAACTGCACATGAAAGGCTATATCCTGCAGACGCTAAAACAGCGGCAGGAAGGGCTGTGGGATCACCAGATCGCGCAGCAGGTGCTCAAAGAGTACGGGTTGCATGGCGAGTATTGGCGGGGCAACGTGCGCCTGAGCCTGACCGACCTTTACGCCGGGGGCCTGCTCGAAGAAATTGACCAGGCCCTGGACGACGGCTCGCATTTCGGCGATGGCAAGGTGCTCTTCAAGTTCAGGCTGTCACCCTTTGGACTCGAGCGAATGCGAGACACGGGGCTTACTTGAGTCCTGAATCCAACTAGACGCATCGCCATCCTATGAAAAAACACACCTTAAGGAGTTACCGCCATGTCAGAGTTCTGGGGCTTTCCAGGCGCACATATCCTGGCCTTAATCGTCATATCCGCTTTGGCTATTGCCTGCCTTTACCAGGCACGGCGCTTCGTCACGAAGCTGTAGATGGGTGACGGTTATCTCGGCCGGTCACTATCGATCGCAGCAACGAACGCTTACCGGACTTAAGTTGGCTTGGGTCTTTTAAACGCTCAA
>Ga0136621_1000034_pt1 | contig 41330 bp, 46 predicted proteins | sample AntDryUQ445A2306_FD_104673 | JGI IMG/M metagenome (GOLD analysis project Ga0136621, IMG submission 104673) | Polar desert sand microbial communities from Dry Valleys, Antarctica - metaG UQ445A (23.06) | ecosystem: Environmental > Terrestrial > Soil > Desert | place: Antarctica: Dry Valley...
ACGAGCTCGAGCCGGGCACGCCGCTGGCGGATGTGCTGCCCCTCGCCGAGACCGTGCTCGAGATCGAGACCGGCTTCAACCGGCCCGACCTGACCTCGGTCTACGGCATCGCGCGCGAGGTTTCGGCGTTGACCGAAGCCGAGCTGGCGCCGCCACCCGGGCGCGACCCCGAGCCGGCTGGCGACGAGCACGTGGACGTGCGCGTCGAGGATCTCGAGGCCTGTCCGCGCTACATCGGGCGTATCTTCCGCGGCGCGACCGCCGGATCGAGCCCGGCCTGGCTGACGGCGCGCCTGCTCGCGGCGGGCATGCGACCGATCTCGAACATCGTCGACGTGACGAACTACGTGATGCTGGCGCTTGGCTCGCCGCTGCACGCCTTCGACCTCTCAGTGCTCGACGAAGGCCGGATCGTCGTCCGCCGCGCTGCCGCGGGGGAAAGCATCGTCACGCTCGACGGCCACGAGCGGGAGGTCGTGCCCGCCGACCTCGTCATCGCCGACGCGCGTCGACCGGTCGCGGTCGCCGGCATCATGGGCGGCGAGCACAGCGAGGTGCGCGAGGAAACGACCGATCTGCTCCTCGAGGCGGCGAACTTCGATGCCCTGACCGTGCTGCGCACCTCGCGTCGGCTGCGCGTTCGCAGCGAATCGTCGACGCGCTGGGAGAAGGGCGTCGACCCCTACGCCGCCGAGCAGGCCGCCGTCTACGCGAGCGAGCTGTTCGTCTCGCTGGCAGGCGCGCGATGGACAGGGCATGTCGACGTGCAGGGAACCTTGCCGCCGCGTCCGGTCGTGCAGCTGCGGCCGGATCTCGCCGAGCGGCTGAGCGGGATGACGATCCCGGAGGAGGAGCAGCGCCAGTTGCTCTCCAGGTTGGGCTTCGAGCCCGAGGGCAGCGAGGTGACTGTCCCCACGTGGCGCGCGCTCGACGTGACCCGGCCGGTCGACCTCGTCGAGGAGGTCGTTCGCTTCCGGATCGAGGAGGTGCCCTCGACGCTACCGGCGCGGACGGCGGCCTCCGTGCAGCTGTCGCGGGAGCAGCGTCTGCGCAGACTCGTCGAGGACGTCCTGGTCGGCGCCGGCTTCTCTGAGGCGTACACCTGGAGCCTCGTGCCGGCTGCGGATGCGCTCTTGCCGCTCGAGGAGCCGTACACGGTCGACATGGCGGCGCTGCGCACTGATCTGCGGTTCGGGCTGCTCCAGTCGGCCGAGCGGAACCGCAACGCAGGCGTCGAGGAGATCGCGCTCTTCGAAGTGGCCCGTGTCTACCTGCCCACGGGCGAGGAGCTGCCCGAAGAGCGCTGGCACGTCGGCGGCATCTGCGAGGGCGGCTTCTTTCGCGCGAAGGGCGCCGCGGAGGCAGTGCATCGCGCACTCGGAGTCGACTTCGAAGTCGCCGAGCGAGGGGCGGGCCGGTCGGCGCGGACGAACCACGGCGAGCTCGCCGAGCTGCCCGGAGGGTGGGGCTTCTTCGAGCTCGACCTCGACGCGCTCTTCGCGGACGCTCCGGAGACGATCCTGTACGAGGACGTGATCACCTTCCCGCCGGTGAAGCAGGATCTCGCGTTCGCCGTCGACGAGTGCGTCGCCGCAGGCGACCTCATCGCTGCGGCGCGCGAGGCGGCTGGTCCCGAGCTCCGCGAGCTGCGGGTCTTCGACGTCTACCGCGGCGAGCAGGTCGGAGCAGGCAAGAAATCGATCGCGCTTGCGGCCGTCTTTCAATCGCCGGAGCGGACGCTGTCGGACGAGGATGCCGCCGCCCTGCGGCAGCGGATCGTGGACGCGCTCGCCGAGCGCTTCGGCGCGGAGCTGCGAACCTAGAACGTCGTCGGCGCCAGCCGGTCGGCGAGCGCCTCGAGCACGCGCAGCTGGATCCGCGGCGAGTGCTCGAGCAGGGCTCGGAAGCTCGTGCCTGTGATGACGAGCAGGTCTGAGGGCTCCGTCGTCGTGACGGTGGCCGTCCGGGGGGAGCGCGAGACGAGCGCGATCTCGCCGAAGAAGTCGCCCCTGCCCAGCGTGTTCACCTTCTTGCCACCGCGCTCGACCCGAGCAGCACCGCCAAGCAGCACGAAGAACTCGTTCCCGCGCTCGCCCTCGCGCGTAAGCACCTTCCCCGCCTTGACGTCGATCTCGTCGGCGATCTTCGTGACCTCCTCGACCTCGCGGCGGCTGAGCTGCGAGAAGAGCGGGACCTGACGGATCAGCTCCACCTTGGCATTCCGGCCGAGTGCCACGATGCGAGTGTAACCCCGGCAACGTATTGCGCAATCCGATCCCAAGAGGCATTCGTAGAGAACCAGAAGATGCGTTTCCGGTGTCTCGTCGCTCTCGCTGCCATTGCCGCCTTCGTGGTGCCTGGCGAAGCGATGGCACAGAACCCCCGCCTCGAGGCAACTGTAGGCCCCGGTTTCACGATCTCGCTCAAGCTTCCTGGTGGCGCACCGGTCACGCAGCTCGACCCGGGGACGTACGACATCGACGTGCGCGACCTCTCCGACTTCCACAACTTCCATCTCACAGGTCCCGGCGTGGACGAGACGACGACCGTGGCGTTCCAGGGCACCGTGACGTGGACGGTCACCTTCCGCGAAGGGCGCTACCGGTTTCAGTGCGATCCGCACAGCGCCGACATGAACGGCAGCTTCGTCGTCGGCAATCCTCCTCCCGTACCCACGCCGAGTCCGAAACCGTCGGTGACGAAGCTCGTCGCCGCCATCGGCCCCGGTAACACGATCACCCTGCGAACCGGGGCCGGCGGCATGGTGCACAGGCTGAAGGCAGGCGTTCACGTGATCACCGTCCGCGATCGAACCCCCAAGCACAATTTCCATCTCAGCGGCGCCGGCGTGAACAGGCGCACGGGGATCGCCCAGGTCACGACCGTCACCTGGAAGGTGACGCTGAAGAAGGGCACGCTGCGCTTCTTCTCCGATGCTGCCGCGAAGAAGCTCCGCGGCAGCGTCATGGTCGGATGAGTGGCTAGCTCCTGCGACTCGGCTTCACGAGACCGGCATCGGGCCCGCCCGCAGCATTGATCTCGGCCTGTCGGTCGAGCTCCGAGTTCAGCTCCGCGCCGAAGAGGAGGGCGAACGCGGAGTAGTTGAGCCACAGGAGCAGCACGATCCCGCTGGCGAGCGCACCGTACGTCTTCGAATACGAGTCGGAGAAGCTCGTGTAGAGGGCGAAGAGACCGGACAGCGCAAGCCACATGATGCTGCCGACCAGCGATCCGGGTGTCAGCCAAATCCAGTTGCGAACGTCGAGGTTCGGCGCAAGGTAGTAGACGAGCGCGAAGAAGAGCAGGATCGCAATGAAGGCGATCGGCCAGCGCAGGATCGACCAGATCAGCTCGAAGGCGCCACCGAGGCCGGCCTTGTCGGCGATCGCGGTCCCGAGCGGGCCGCCGAAGACGATCAGGAGGAGAAGCCCTGCGAGCACGAGCCCCGTAAGGGCGACGAGCACGATCGCGGTGATGCGGGTCTTCCAGAAGGGCCGCGTCTCGACGCGGTCGTAGGCGCGGTTGACAGCCTTGATCACCGCGTTCATCGCGCCGCTCGCCGCCCAGGTGGCGGCTGCGGCCCCGACGATGAACGCCACGACGGACGAGCTCTTCGACGTGTCCTGCTGCAGCGTCTCGATCGTGTCGATGACGTCACCCGGCGCGACGGGCGCGAGGAACTCCTGCAGCGTCTCGTAGGCGCCGATCAGGTCGAGCAGGCCGACGAGGAAGACCATCGCCGGGAAAAAGGCGAGTAGCGAGCTGAACGCGACCTGGGCCGACAGGCCCAATGCGTCGTCGGCGAGGAAAGACTTGAACGACCCCTTGAAGACGTCGACCCACTCGCGGGCCGAAAGCCGCCAAGGACTTGCCGGCGCCTGACCGACCGGTGTCGTCAATCCAGAGCTCAGCGTTCGCGGCCCTTGCGGGCCAGGAACCGCATCGTCGCACCGATCCCGCCTGCGAGGAAGAATCCCGCTCCGAGCGCGCCTGCCGCCACCACCGGCAGGTTCGCGCGAAGCTTGCCCGCGACGTCGGTCGCCTCGCCCAGACCTTCGCGCAACTCTTCCACGGCGTGCGCGAGTGCATCGCGCTCGGTCGCGATCTCGCGGCGGATCGTGTCGGGCGTGCGGCCGTTCGTCGAGGAGGTGTCGCTAGCTGTGGCCATTTGCCTTCAGTGCCTCCGTGGTCAGCTTCGCCTCGCGGATCGCCTGCTCCGGAACGGGTGGCGTGCCACGCTTGAGCTTCCGCTGCGCCAGCAGCCCGAGCACGCCCGCCGCTGCGAAGAGACCGACTGTGACGAGCAGGAGCGCGAGCCACGCATCGAGGACGATCGCGAGCGCGACCGCGACGGCCGCGAACAGGAAGCCCAGGCCGAATAGCCCGAGGAGTGCGGCTGCGATGCCGAGGCCCGCCCCGGCTCCCAAAGCGCCCACCTTGTGTCTCAGCTCGAGGCCGGCAAGCTCGAGCTCGAGCCGTGCGAGCGCGCTCGCATGCTCGGCCACCTGCTTCGCGGCCGCTCCCACGCCGTGCCTCTCTCCTGTCGTGGTTGGGCTAGCGGCGGGGGTGGGCATGGCTTCTCCAGTCGATCAGCTTGGCCAGCAGCGTGCCGACGCCGAAGGCAGCGCCGGCGACGGCGAACGGGTTCGGCCCGTTCGCCTTCCCGGTCGCGCTACGAGGGCCGAGTTGCGGGCCGCGCGGAGCGCGCGGGCTCGTCCCGGGCTCCTGGTTCTTCGGCGCCTCACCCTTGGCACGAGCCACCATCAGCGACGGCTTCAGCTTACGCAGGAAGGACGCATCCGCGGCGAGCTCGCCGGAGAGCCTTGCGGCGACGCCGCCCTTGGCTGCGGCCCGGTCCGCGAGTGCCGCGAGCTTGTCCGCGCCCCTTTCCACTGCCTTGTCGCCCTTCATCACCGTTTCGCGGGTGGCTTCTCGCCGGTCGCGACGCGCCAGATGCCGGACGCTGCTCGGCGAGCAGCCATCGTTGCGGCGGCGCCAAGGACGCCGTACAGACTCATCCAGAGTGCTTTTCTCAGCATGTGCCTTGTGGTTGCCGGGGCGGCGTTCCGCCAAACCCTCCTAAGGTGCGCCCCATGCCCCGAGCCCGAGACGCCAGGGCCCAGCCGAAAGAGGACCGCCAGCGCCTGATCGGGAGCGTGGTCACGCGCCGCCGGCTCAGCACGCAGCTCCAGCTCGAGCAGGCGCTTGCCCAGGCGGGCTGCGTGGTTACGCAGGCGACGCTCTCGAGGGATCTGCGTGAGCTCGGGATCCGGAAGGTGGAGGACGATCTGGGCCGTCCGCGGTACACGCTTCCCGACCGAAGCCGCAGTCCAGAGCCCGGAGCGGCGTTGGTCACGATCCTCAGCCAGTTCGCCCATCGGGTGACGGCTGCCCAGAACATCGTCGTGATCCAGGCACAGCTCGGCTCGGCACCGGCGATCGCGCGTGCCCTCGATCGTGTCGAGCACCCGCTCGTCGTGGGCACACTCGCCGGAGACGACACCTGCCTCGTCATCGCCCGAACGGCAGGAGACGCGGAGCGGCTCGCCTCCGAGCTGTCCTGAGTCGACTCAGCCCTACGACCGAGGCAGCGTTGTCGTGTCGGCACGGATCTCGGCGCTTGGCGGTACGTCACCGTGCTCGTCGAGCGACTCGAACGACTTGTCGTCGAGGTCGAGCTCGACGCGGCCCTCGATGATCGTCCTCACCCGCTCGGCCGGAACGTATCGCGGTTTGCGCAAGAGCCCGGGCGTCACGGCGAGGCCGTTGAAGATGTCCTTGCCCGAATCGCCGATCACCTCGTTCACAGTGCCGAGCTTGCTGCCGTCCGCGCCGACGACGTCCCAACCCTTCTCGACGAGCAGCCAGGAAACAGGATCGCTCATGCGCTCATACCGCTTTCCCCCCGACGTACCAGACAGGCCCCTGCGTGGCGACGTTGTGCGTATCGGCGAGCGCCCGGAGGATCGTGAATCGGCCGTGGATGCCCTCTGCGTCGAGGCGCTCGAAGCAGCGGCGCACCATCTCGGGCGAGACGCCGTAACCGAACCGGCGGGCGACGCGAAAGCGGAAGGCGGAGCGGTTGGGCGTCTTGCCGGGGTTGGCCGGCGCCAGCAGCAGGGCTGCGCGTTGCAGGTAGTCGCTCGAAGGCAGCTCGAGCTCGCAGTAGAGATCGCTCCAGTCGGGAGGGAGCGTGGCACGTGCTGTTTGCCACGCCGCAGCGAGCCGAGGCCGCTCGGGCTCCGGCGCAGACTCCGTCTTCGTCGCGGAGACCAGCCGCAGCGACGCGCCGATTCCGCCCGCATCGAGCCGGCGCAGCAGGCGCCGGACGGCTTCTGGGCTCGCGCCGGCTCCGCCTCGGTCGACCGAGAAGCGAAGCTCGGCTCCTGCCAGTCCCGGGTTTGCCGGGCCGAGGAGCGCCGCCGCCCGCATCCGCTGCTCCGCGTCGGGCACCTCGAGTGCGAGCTGGACGTCCGTCCACCCGCTCGGAAGCTTCGCTTCGATCCTGCGCCATTGTGCAACCGGTCTCACGGGCCGTAAGCTTAAATGAACCCGACATGGCCAAGGTCGAGAAGAAGCCGCGCGCCGAGGGAGGATTGTCCGAGGACGAGCTCCGCGACCTCTTCCGCGAGATGCTGCTGATTCGCCGCTTCGAGGAGAAGGTCGAGGAACGTTTTCGGGCGGGCGAGCTGCCGGGCTTCCTGCATGTCGCGATCGGCCAGGAGGCCGTGGCTACCGGCGTGTGCGCGGCGCTCGAGCGCGAGGACACGATCATGTCGACCCACCGCGCGCACGGCCACGCGCTGGCGAAGGGCACGCACCCGAACTCGATCATGGCCGAGCTGTACGGGAAGCTCGAGGGGTGCTCGCACGGCTACGGAGGCTCGATGCATCTCTACGACCTCGAGAACGGGATGCTGGGCGCCAACGCAGTCGTGGGCGGCGGGTTGCCGCAGGTGACGGGAACAGCGCTCGCCTACACGTTCCGCAAGCAGGAGCGCGTCGCGGTCGCCTTCTTCGGCGACGGTGCCACCAACACGGGAACGTTCCACGAGTCGCTCAACCTCGCCCAGCTCTGGAAGGTGCCGGCGCTCTTCGTGCTCGAGATGAACGGCTGGGCCGAGTCGACGCCGCTCAGCCAACACGCGCCGATCGAGGACTTCTCGCAACGCGCGGTCGCCTTCGGCATGCGCTCGGTCGACGTGGACGGGCAGGACGTCGAGGCCGTCTACGAGGCGACGCGGGAGGCGCGCGAGCACGCGGTCGCCGGCGACGGGCCCGTCTTTCTGAACGTCCGAACCTACCGGCTCGTCGGCCATTACATCGGCGATCCTCAGGTGTACCGCGAGAAGGCTGAGCTCGAGGAGCTGCGCGAGACGAAGGATCCGATCGAGCTCCTGCGCGCGCGCCTCGAGCTCTCGGACGAGGACTTCGAGCAGCTCGACACGGAGGTGACGGCGATCGTCGAGGAGTCGGTCGAGTTCGCGAAGGCGGGCACCGATCCGAAGCCCGAAGACGCCCTCAAGTACGTCTATGCCTGAGGGTCGGGATGGCTGAGCTGACCTATCGCGAGGCCGTTCGCGATGCCCTCTCGCGCGCGATGCGCGAGGACGAGGACGTCTTCATCATGGGCGAGGACATCGCCGAGATGGGCGGCTCGATGGGCGTCACTCAGGGCATGCTCGCCGAGTTCGGCCCCGAGCGCGTCCGGAACACGCCGATCTCGGAGATCGCGATCGTCGGCACCGGAATCGGCGCTGCGATGCAGGGGATGCGCCCGGTGGTCGAGATCATGTACCAGGACTTCCTGACCCTCTCGATGGAGCAGCTCGTCAATCAGGCGGCGAAGCACCGCACGATGTCCGGCGGGCAGCTGAAGGTGCCGCTGACGGTGCGTACACAGGGCGGCGCCGGCTGGAGCCCGGGCGCCCAGCACGCACAGCAGCTCGAGGCCTGGTTCGTGCACGTGCCCGGACTGAAGGTGGCCTTCCCATCGACGCCGGAGGATGTTCGCGGCCTCCTCTGGAGCTCGATCTACGACGACAACCCGGTCATCTTCTTCGAGCATCGGCTGCTCTACCCGCTCAAGGGCGAGGTGCCGGACGAGCTCGAGCCGATCCCCTTCGGCAAGGCCCGCGTGATGCGCGAGGGCAGCGACGTGACGGTGATCGCGATCGGACGGATGGTTCCCGAAGCTCTGCAGGCGGCCAAGCAGGCCGAGGAGGAGGAGGGGATCTCCGTCGAGGTGATCGACCCGCGCACGCTGTTGCCGCTCGATGAGGACACGATCCTCGACTCGGTCCGCAAGACGACCCGTTGCGTCACTGCGCACGAGGCGGTGACCCGCGGAGGCTTCGGCGCCGAGCTCGCCGCGGTCGTGCAATCCGGAGCCTTCGACTACCTCGACGCCCCGATCGAGCGCGTCGGCGCGAAGTTCGCGCCGCTCGCGTTCGCGCCGGCGATGGAGCAGTGGGCCATTCCGCACGCGGCCGACGTGCTGGAGGCCGTCAAGCGGACGGTTGCCCGCTCGTAATGGCGACCGAGGTCAAGCTGCCGCGGTTGGGCCAGGGGATGGAGTCCGGCACGATCGTCAAGTGGCTGAAGGGCGAGGGCGAGCAGGTCAAGAAGCGCGAGCCCCTGTACGAGCTCGACACCGACAAGGTGACCCAGGAGGTCGAGGCCGAGGCCGACGGCGTGCTGCTGAAGATCGTCGTCGACTCCGGCGAGGTGGAAGTGGGCAAGACGATCGCCTTCATCGGCCAGGAGGGGGAGGAGGTCTCCGCGAGCGGCAACGGCGCCGCTCTGTCGGTGGAGGTCGAGGAGACCGACAGCGCGACCGACGACGCGACCGAGGCGGCCGAGGACGCGCAGGAGGAAGGCTCACCGGCACCGGCGATGGACTCGCAGCGCGAGCGCGGCCAGGAAGCCGCCGCCCGCACAGCCGCCGCGGCGACCGAGAAAGTTGCTGACAGCAACAAGGTCGAGCGGAGCGACGGCCGAATCAAGGCATCACCGCTGGCCCGCCGGCTGGCGCGTGAGAAGGGAATCGACATCGCTCAGGTGAGCGGGACTGGGCCAGAGGGGCGGATCGTCGCCGAGGATGTGGAGGGGGCAGCCGTGACGCCTGCGCCGGCTCCCGCGCCTGCAGCACCCGCCGGCAGCGACGTCGAGGAGCTCCAGCTCAGCTCCACCCGCAAGACGATCGCTCGCCGGCTGACGGAGGCGTGGCAGGCGCCGGTCTTCCAGCTCACCGTCTCGGCCGACATGACGCGATCGCTCGAGCTGCGCGAGCGCCTCGTGGCGCGCCTCACGGAGGACGAGACCAAGCCGACAGTCTCGGACCTGCTGACGAAGGTCTGCGCCGCGGCGCTCGTGCGCCACCGCGCTGTCAACGCGCACTTCACCGGCGAGTCGATCCGGCGCTTCCCGTACGCGCACATCGGCATCGCCGTCGCTGCGCCGAATGGGCTCGTTGTTCCGGTCATCCGCGATGCGGACCGCAGCACGATCCAGGAGATCGCGGCCTCGCGCGCCGATGTCGTTGCGCGCGCCCGCGACGGCAAGCTTCAGCGCGCCGACCTGGAGGAGGGGACGTTCACGATCTCGAATCTCGGCATGTACGGCATCGAGCAGTTCATCGCGGTGCTGAACCCTCCGCAGACCGCCATCCTCGCCGTCGGCGCCACCGAGCAGAAGCCGGTCGTCCGGGATGGCCTCGTCGAGGTGCGGCCACTGCTGACGCTGACGCTGACCTGTGACCACCGGGCGATCGACGGCTCCGACGGGGCGGAGTTCCTCCGAACCGTCAAGGAGCTGCTCGAGGAGCCGGCGCTCGCTCTCTAAAGGGCCGCGATGGCGACGATCTGGTACAGCGTTCGGGACTTCGACGCCGGTCGCGCGTTCTACCGCGACGTGCTCGGCTTCGAGGAGATCTACCTCGACCACCCGGGCGGCTGGGCGAAGCTCACCCGGGGTGAGATGGAGATAGCCCTGGCCGAGGGTGAGCCTGACGAGGGCGGCGGGGTGGCTCACGTGGACGTCGACGATGTCAAGACCGAGGCCGACAGGCTACGGGCCGCCGGGGTCGAGGTCGGTGTCGTCTTCGAGCTCTCTGGAGAGATCCGCCTCGTGGACGTGTTCGATCCGGACGGTAACCGCATCCAGCTCGCCCAGTCGCTTCACTGATGGTGATCAGGCGGGGAGGAGCCCAGGACGTCCGTTTTCTGCGGGACATGCTCCACCACGCCTACTACTGGCGTGAGCGTGTGCCGGGGTCGCTGGTCTCCCGCTACGTGCGAGGCTGGGGCAGACGCGGCGATACCGCGGTGATCGCGCTCGACAACGGCTTCCCCGTCGGAGCTGCCTGGTACCGCCTTTTCAGCGCCGCGGAGCCTGGCTACGGGTTTGTCGACGAGCGTACGCCTGAGCTTGCAATCGCCGTCGTCCCGTCGAAGCGCGGCCACGGCGTCGGCGACCAGCTCCTGGAGGCCTTGCTCGCGCAGGCGCGAGAGGCCGGCTACGAGGCCCTCAGCCTGAACGTGGAGCCGGGCAATCCCGCCCGTAAGCTGTACGAGCGCCACGGGTTCGAGGTGGTCGAGAAGGGCCCTGAAGCCTGGACGATGCGCGCCCGGGTAGCATCGACGCCGGCCGCGGATAAGGAGATTGAGGGGGACTGAGGAGTTGAGCCGAGATGGAATGTGACGTCGCCGTCCTGGGCGGAGGGCCTGGCGGGTACACGGCAGCAATTCGTGCTGCGCAGCTCGGAGCGAAGTCGGTCTGCATCGAGCAGGAGCCGGAGCTCGGCGGCACGTGCCTACGCGTGGGCTGTATCCCCACGAAGGCGTGGGTGCAGACGGCGCACGCGCTCCACCAGGCGCACGACACCTTCGCGAAGCTCGGGGTCAACGTCGGTGCCCCCGAGCTCGACTTCGGTCAGGCGGCGGAGTGGAAGAACGCGGTCGTCAAGCAGATGACGCAGGGTGTCGCCGGCCTCTTCAAGGCGAACGGCGTCGAGTGGGTGAAGGGCAAGGGAAGTTTCCGGGACGCCAACACGATCGCCGTTGAGGGTGGGGAGGACGTCACCTTCCGTTCCGCGATCGTCGCAACGGGCTCCTTCCCGTTGCGCCCGCCGATCGACGGGCTCGACTCGGCGCGCTGCGTCGACTCGACCGGGCTGCTCGCGGTCACCGAAGTGCCGCGCCGGCTCGTGGTCCTCGGCGGCGGCATCATCGGCTGCGAGTTCGCCTCCATCTTCCAGCGCTTCGGCTCTGAGGTGACGATCGTCGAGATGCTGGACAGCCTGATCCCGCAGGAGGATGCCGACGCCGCCAAGGAGCTGGCGAAGGCGTTCGGCAAGCGCGGAATCGCGCTCCACCTCGGCAAGCAGTGCACCCGGGTGGACGACGACGGCTCCCAGCTCACGGTTCACTTCGGCGAGGGAGAGACGGTGGAGGCGGACATGATGCTCGTCTCGGTGGGGCGCGGCCCTGTGGTCGAAGAGCTCGGACTCGAGCAGATCGGCGTCGAGCTCGACCGGCGGAAGGGCATCGCGGCGGACGAGCACCGCCGCACGACGGTCCCGCACATCTATGCGGTGGGAGACTGCGCCGGTTACTGGCAGCTCGCTCACACGGCCTTCCGCGAGGGCGAGGTGGCAGCCGAGAACGCCTGTGGCCACGACGCGGTCGTCGGCGATCCAGCCGTTCCCCGGCCGATCTACACCGATCCCGAGATAGCCGGCGTTGGCCTCACCGAGGCAGAGGCGCGCAAGCGGCACGGCGACGACATCGCCGTGGGCATGTTCCCCTGGGCCGCGAACGCCCGCGCCGTGATGCAGAACGAGACGGTGGGCTGGGTCAAGTCGATCCACGAGACCCGCTACGGCGAGCTGCTAGGCATCGTGATGGTCGGCCCGCACGTCACAGACCTGATCGAGGTCGGCACGGTCGCGATCGACGCGGAGGCGACGGTGGAGACGGTCGCCGACGGCATGGCCGCGCACCCGACGCTCTCCGAGGCGATCAAGGAAGCGGGCCTCGTCGCGCTCGGCCGCGCGATCCACCTGCCGAACAAGAAGCGCGCGCCCGCACAGGCGTAGCCCCCCTCAGCGCACCGCAAGCCCCAGAGAGCGTGCAGCCGCCGCCTGATCGGCGTCCCGAGTCACGAGCACGATGTCGTCCGAGCCGGCGTACAGTGGTGCGTCCTCGACCGCAACAGCAAGGTGAATGGCGTCGAGCGTTCGCAGCCGGTACCGCCGGACGAGATCGCGGGCGTACGGCACGATCGCGCGGGGCCGGAACGCAGCGAGGAAGATCCTGCCGTGCTCGCCGGTGTCGGCGTCGATGCGATCGTGGAGGCGCTCTCCGTTGAGGATCCGGCGCGCCCGAACCGCGGCCTGCACGGCGCTCGCAAGCTCGACGCGAGCAAGCTCTGACGTCACGACGGGTTCGCTGCCTTCGAGCAGAAGGGTGCGAAGCTCTTCGTGGTCAGGCTCGTCTGCGAGATATGCGCGCGCGAGCGCGCTCGTGTCGGCGTAGAACAGGCTCAGCGGGAGTTCCGGTCCGCCTCGAGCGCTTCGAGGATCGCCTGGCCGGCGCCGCCCCGCGTCAGCGCGAGCACCTCCTCCATCGTCGGCACGTCCTTCGGCGGCGGCGAAACGACAAGGGCGCCGCCGGCCACCATCCGGGCGCGCACTCGGGCGCGCGCATCCAGCTCCGGCACGGCCGCCTCCAGGGCCTCGGTGACGAGCGCATTGACCGAGCGCCCTTCCGCCTGAGCCCGAGCCTTCAGCCGTCCATGCAGCCTCTCGTCGATGCGGGTGATGAGCTGCTTCATTCGTTCATGATAGCACATCAGCGAACATCTGCTATCAAGAGGAACTGATGGATAACTTCGGCGGGCCGCGGACGTAATAAAGGGTGAAGGTGCGGCGTCGCCCGGACACCGAGCTCATAGTCCTCGCCCGTCAGGGGTCGATCGAGGCCGCCGAGATCCTCTTCGACCGGTACTGGACACACGCCTGGAAGGCGGCCTACGCGGTGACGGCCGATCGCTCGCTCGCGGACGATGCGGCGCAGGAGGGGATCGAGAAGGCATTCGGGGCACTCGGCCGGTTCGATGAGACACGACCGTTCGCGCCGTGGCTGAAGCGGATCGTCGTCAACCGGGCGATCGACCACCTCCGGAGATACCGCCGGGTCGAGGCCCTTCACGACGAGCAGAGAGCGCTTCATAGATGGGAAGTGGGGGATTCGGTGGAGGAGGACTTGCGCTCGTGGGTCGTCGCCGACGCCGTCGCGGCGCTCGGATCGAGCAAGCGGCTCGTCGTCGTCCTTCACTACTGGCTCGACCTGCCGCTCGAGGAGATCGCCGGCGTGCTGGGGCTCCCGGTCGGCACCGTCGCCTCGCGGCTCGCCCGGGCGAAGGCCGAGCTGCGCGCCGCGCTGGAGGAGGACCGTGTCGTCTGAGCTCGAGCAGCGGCTGCGCGAGGCTCGGGAGACGCTTCCCGATCCTGACTCCGCAGCCACGAGAGAAGCGCGTTCGCGAGCGCTCGCGACGATCCGCGAGCGCAGGTCACGCCGCGTGCGCGTTGCGGCGGTCGTCGCTGTGCTCGTCGCCGCTCTTCTCGGTCTCGGCCTGGCCGAAGCCTCGTTCCTGCGCGAGCCGTTCAAGACCTCGACGCCCACGACCTCTCGAATCGTCGACCGCACCTTCGTCTGCGCGCACGGCCCCCTCGGCGACCTGCAGGAGATCGAGGCGAGAGCGGGCCGGGGGATCAGAGAGACCCGCTCGCAGTGGAAGCAGCTCCCGTTCGCGGTCGTCGCGGCCGGTCGCGCCACGAGTTCCATCTCGCAGTGGGGAAGCCTCGCCCACTCGTTCGCGTGGATCACGGCCGGCGACCCCGCCGCGACGACGACGATCGACTCCGCGTGGAGGAAGACCGGGGTTCCCGCCACGCTCGGGGTGAGCCTGCGAGCCTGCAAACGGGCGACGTCGCGTGTGGCACTTTCCGCGGCAGGGCTGTCCGGTGGCGGTGCGAGTCCGTTCGGAGAGGAGTTCGATTGTCCGACGCCGCGCCGTTTCCTGGTTCGCGTGCGCGCCGTCCTGTCTTCTCCGGCGTCGCTCCGCACACGTGAGTCGTTCCTCGCAACCAGGGTGGCGGTTCGGGATGCGCGCTTGGCCGTGCGGACTCTGACGGGAAGGGCCCTCGTATACGCGGAGACGTTCGGCTCGGGCAAGACGCGACTCTTCACGGCGGGCGGTTGCTTCCGTGAGTGAGTGGAACCTTCTGGCGGCCAGCGACGACTAGTCATCGAGTGCCGAACCTCGATCCCTCCGCGGAGCGCACTCCGATCTCGGCGCGGGCCGAGCTCGGCGAGCCCGAGCTCGTCCGGCGGGCGCAGCTCGGCAGCTCCGCTGCGTTCGAGCAGCTCGTGCTCGCCCGCGGCCCGCAGGTCTACCGCTATTTTGCCGTACGGCTCGTGGATGAGGCGAGTGCGCGCGATGCCCTGCAGGAGACCCTCATCGCTGCGTGGCAGGGGCTGCCGAGACTGAGGGACGGGAGCCGGTTCTGGCCCTGGCTCTGCGGCATCGCCGCGCACAAGGCAACGGACGCCGCGCGGGGGCGCAGCCACGCGCCCCTGCACGATGCCCAGGCGGTCGAGCCGGACGAGGACGGGATCCTGGACGTTCGAGCGGCGCTCGCCGCGCTTCCCGAGCACTTTCGAGAGGTGCTGCTGCTCCGCCATCTCCTCGGGCTCTCCGAGGCGGAGGTCGCCGGCCTGCTCGACGTGCGCTTGGGCACCGTCAAGTCGAGGGCAAACCGTGCGCGGAAGGCACTCGAGGAACTGTTGCGATGAGACGGCCAGAGGAACCGCGCCGTGCCGAGGACCTTCTCGCCCGGCTGCACCACGGCCTTTCGGCGCCCTCGGAGCACGACCTCCGCGCCATGGCGCGGGCAGCCACATCGCGGTCGCGCCCGCTCCCTCCGCCGGTTCCTTCGCGCGGCGGGCTCTCCGCGCGTGGGATCGGGGTCGTCGGCCTGGCGCTGGCGGCCGCAGTCGCGCTCGGCGTCGGGCTCGGGACGCTCCTCGCCCCGACCGGCACCGCCGCGGTCGCCGTCGGCACGGGGTTCCTCCCGCAACCGGGGTGGACCGTGCTCCAGACCGGGGAAGATGCGACAGCGGAGAGGCAGGCGCTCTCAGTGGCGACCAACGTTCGGCTGCACCCCGAGGATCACGCCCGGGGGATCCGCGGGTCGTCCGGACTTCCGTATTCGACGTTGCTGGAATTGCCTGAGAGAGGTGTGGTCATCGTCGGACTGTTCACGCGGCGGGAGTCTGAACCTTGGAACGACGAGTTTTTCCCAGAGCGAGAGCTGCCCTTACGCGTTCGCGACGCGCTCAGCTCGATCTCGTACAGCTACCAGGTGCGACCGGAGCGCCCGTTGGGCCAGTACGAGCTGCGGGCGACGGTCGGCGACCATCACGTTGTTCTCCACTTCTACTTCGGCTCGGCGCGCCCTGCACCGCAGATCTTTGCCGCGGCGCAGCGACAGCTCGACCGCCTTGTCGTCGCATCGGTATTCCCCGGCGAAGCAGACGCTGGCCCGCCGACCGTCGCAACCGAGCCGTGGGCGTCGAAGATCATTCATCGGCCGGCGCAACCCGCGAAGTCACGAGTGGTCGACCAGACAGTCGTCTGCGCGATCAGCCCGGGTAACCCCCGCGAGATCAATGTCACCGCTCGATCGGGAACGCGTCTCTTCGGTGACAGGTCGAGGTGGAAGACCTTACCCGGCGTCAGTTTCGGCGATCCTTCGGCTACGTCGCCGACTTCGCCCGGTGTGTCTGCGGGTGTCTCGGCGGGGTGGCCGCCGGTGACGGAGATCGGTGTGCCGCTCAGAACCGAGGCCCTTCGCTACAGCGTGCGGTGCCGTCCGTCGAAGGCTCGCGTCTCCCTCACGACGAGCGGCCTGCCCGGCGCAGTGGCCGGTCAGAACGGCGACAACTACGACTGCGTCGTACCGGGCAGGATCCTCGTTCGCATCAGGAGCGTCTTCTACGCACCCACGTGGCTCCGACGATGGCGGCCGACGAGATACATCGATGAGCTCGTCGCACGCGGACGGTCGAAAGAAGGCGCTCTTGCCATCCGCACGGAGTCCGGTAAGCCGGTCGCCGTCGCCACTGTGCACGAGTCGGGACGCGCGCGGCTCTTTGTCGGGCCGAGCTGCGGGCCGAGCGCATGATCAGGTTTCCGGCTCTGGGCGTCGGTATCGCACTCGTCACGGCTGCCGCGGCTCTCGCGGCCTCTCCGTCTTCGATTGGGCAGGCCGCCAAGTCGCGCATCGTCGATCGCACGGTGCTGTGCGTGCTCCAGGGCGAAAGCCCCCGGGAGCTCGACGTGGAAGCCCGATCCGGCACGCGCGACTTCTCGGACCCGTCGAAGTGGAGGACGCTGCCTGCCGGCGGGTTCATCGCGCCGGGCAGGGCACGTCCAGCGCGGGCATCGATCTATGCGGGGTGGCCGCCGGTTTGGGATCCGGAGCATCCTGACGCGGGAACACCCCGCTCGGCGGCCGAGTCACTCCGATACAGCAGTCGGTGCACACCGTCGCGTATGCACGTACCCCTATCCTCCGCGGGTCTGTCCGGGGGCAACGCAAGCCAGTTCGGCGACGAGTACGACTGCCTCGCACCGAGAGCGATCCTCGTCCGGATCAGAGGCATCTTCCACGAGCGGACCTCGCTCCGCAGAGACCGAAGTCGATTCGTCGACGATCTCGTCGCCCGAGGAGGTGTGAAGCAGGGTTCTCTGGCGATCCGCACCTCCAGGGGGAAGCCGATCGCCTTCATCACCGTTCGTGAGTCCGGCCGCTCGCAGATCTTCGTCGGGCCGAGCTGCGGGCCGAACGCATAATGCGACTTCTGGCTCCGGTCGTCGGTGTCGCACTCGTCATGGCTGCTGCGGCTCTCGCAGTGCAGGCGCCAGCGGGGGCGCAGCCCAACGCAGCCAAGATCGTCGACCGAACGCTCCTCTGCTCGACACAGCGCCAGAAGATCGAAGTGTGGGGACATGCCGGACTTCGAGAAGGTCGCTCCCGGTGGAACAAGCTGCCCTTTGCGACGATCGTGACTCCGACGCTCGGCGGCAAGGCGACTGCCTTCGACCCGAGTGGACTCGTCTGGATCACCGCTGCTCGTCCGAGCCTGCCGACGACGTTCGGCTTCGATCGTTCCCGGACGCCGGTCCTCGGACAGGGGACGCTGGCCGTGAGCCAGAAGCTCTGTCGGCCGGTGAAGGCGGAGGTCGCACTGAGCTCAGCCGGCCTGGACGGCGGCGCGACGAGCCCGCTGGGCGAGGGAATCGACTGCGCGACCCCCGGGCGTGTGCTCGTCCGCGTTCGCGCGACCTTCGAGTCGCCGGCGCGACTTCGCCAGCGGGACGGGTACACGAGAGCGACGGCACCCATCGTCGAGGCTGCAGTGGTGGTTCGCTCCGAGGCCGGCAAGTCGATTGCCTACGCGACGGTTGCCGCCACGGGGAAGACCCGGCTCTTCACGGCGCGGAACTGCGTGCCTGACTGATGAGAATCGGATCCCTCATCGCGGTGACCTGCGTTGTCGCACTCGCGTCTATCGGCTCGGGCACGTCAGCACCATCCCGCACCGTCGACCGGACCTTCGCCTGCACGCCGTTGCTCGCCGGCGGCGGGCGTGAACTCGACCTCTGGGCGAGCCCGCCGCGGACCGATCCCTGGACGATCCCCGCCTATCTCGTCGCCCGCACCGGCACCACGCTGCCGAGCGAGGATCTCGTCTACGTCCGCGCCCGCACGCAGGGAAAGATCGGCTGGACGACGCCGTTCTCAGGACCCGCCGGGGTGTACGCGCATGCGCGCCGCTGTTCGAGCACGCGCGCGTCCGTTGCACTCTCTGCGAAGGGACTTCCCGGGCCGCCGACCGGGTGGTTCAGCCCGGTCAGCTGCACGCTCCGCGGCCGCGTGCTCGTCCGCGTGCGCGCCTTGCTGGCCGCACCGGCCGGCTGGGGACGGGCCGGCCCGCTGTTCCAGGGCGCGCGGAAGGACGTCCTCGAGGCCTCGCTTGCGATCCGGAGCGAGCGCACCGGCGAGCCGCTCGCGTTCATGACGCTGAACCGCGCCGGCGAGACTCGACTCTGGAGCTCCTCGAGATGTCGATAGGCGCTGGCGAGCACGGCGACCGCTACCTCGCCAACGTCGAGACCGTCGTTCGCGGCAAGACGGACGAGATCAAGCTCGTGCTCTCGGCGCTCCTCTGCGGCGGTCACGTGCTCCTCGAGGACGTCCCCGGCACCGCGAAGACCGTCCTCGCACGCGCGATCGCGGGCAGCGTGGAAGGAGCCACGAACTCGCGCATCCAGTGCACCCCGGACCTGCAGCCGACGGACGTCACCGGCCTCTCGGTCTTCAACCAGAGGGAGCGCGACTTCGAGTTCCGGCCCGGCCCCGTCTTCGCCAACGTCGTCCTGGTCGACGAGATCAATCGGGCAATGCCGAAGACGCAGTCGGCCCTGCTCGAGGCGATGGCGGAGCGGCAGGTGACGATCGACGGCGTCACGCGGGCGCTGCCCGATCCGTTCCTGGTGCTCGCGACCGAGAACCCGATCGAGCAGGAGGGCACGTTTCCGCTCCCCGAGGCGCAGCTCGACCGCTTCTTCCTGCGGACGGCGCTCGGCTACCCGGACGAGGACGACGAGGTCAGAATCGTCGAGGAACAGCTGCGCATCCATCCGCTCGAGCTGCTCTGCCCGGTCGTGGGTCTCGACGACGTCCGCGCGCTCCGCGGGGCTGTCCACGACGTCTACATCGACCCCGCTCTCCGGCGCTGGGTGATCCGGCTCGTCCGCGCAACTCGTGAGGCGGACGGCGTCGCGATCGGCGCGTCCGTGCGCGGCAGCCTGGCGCTCGAGCGCGCCTGCCGCGCCTGGGCGCTGCTGGACGGCCGCGACTACGTGACCCCGCCTGATGTCGAGCGGCTCTTCCTGCCGGTCGTGATGCACCGGATCGTCTTCACGCCCAGCTTCGTCGCTGCGGCTAGGGAGATCGGCTGGACCGAAGCGGCCGTGCGGTTCCGCACGCAGTGTCTCGAGCTCGCGCCGCGTCCCGGTGCCGAGCTGGACGTGCCGGCGGTTGCGGCGCCGGCTTGACCGCGACCTTCCCTCTGATCCCGCGGCGGCGAGTGCTCGGCCTCCCGTTCGGCGGCCTGCACAGCCTTCGCCGCGGCCTCGGCTCGGACGTCGCCGGCTCGCGGCCATACGAGCCTGGCGACAACATCGACCGGATCGACTGGAACGCGTCTGCGCGCCTCTCGCTCGCCCGCGGCACCGAGGAGTTCGTCATCCGCGAGCACTACGCCGACGAGGCCCCCAGGGTCGTCGTCCTCTGCGATCGGCGGCCTTCGATGTCGGTCTTCTCCGACGAATGGCCCTGGCTGAGGAAACCGGAGGCGATCCGGCAGACAGCCAGGGTGATAGCCGACAGCACCCTCGCAGCGCGCGGCCTCCTCGGCTACTTCGACGAGGCCGGCGGGACCGCCCACTGGCGCCCGCCCCGCAGCTCGTTCGAGCGCGTCTCCATCGGCCTCGAGCGTGGGTTCGAGGCTCCGCCGGACACGCTCGCCCGCGGGCTCGGCCACCTCGTCGAACAGCGGCGCGACCTCCCTGCTGGCACGTTCGTCTTCGTCCTCTCCGACTTTCTCGCCGAGCCCTCCCGCGACGAGTGGCTCCATGCCCTCGAGCGGCGCTGGGAGATCGTCCCCGTCGTGATCCAGGATCCCATCTGGGAGCAGAGCTTCCCCGCCGTGGGCGGGATAGTCGTCCCGTTCGCTGACCCCGAGAGCGGGCGCGTGAGCCTTGTTCGCTTCTCGGAGGAGGAAGTCAAGGCGCGGCGGGAGGCGAACGAGCGCCGGCTCCGGGAGCTCCTCTTCCGGCTGCGGGCGCTCGACCTGGATCCCGTCGTGCTGGGCTCGCATGAGCCGCGACAGGTCGTTCTCTCCTTTCTGACCTGGGCCGACCAGCGGCTCTTCACGCGGGGCCGCGCATGAGGGCGCTTGCGGTCGGGCTGGCGGCGCTCGCGGTCCTCCCGGCAGGGTGCGGCGGCGGCGACGAGGAGGTGCCGTCGCTCCCGGAGGGCAGGCGTCTCGTCTCCCGGCACTCGCTGACGCCGCCGGTCCAGCTCTTCGCCGAGCCGGTCGTCGCACGCGTGGAGATCCTCGTCGACAACGTGCGGCTCGACCCGGAGCGGATCCGCGTCGCCGGCTTCTTCGAGCCCTACGAGCAGGAGGGCGCGACGGTGCGTACGCGTCGCGACCAGGGCCGCTATACGCATCTCCGCTACGAGTTCACGCTTCGTTGCCTCGTCTACGAGTGCCTGCCGGGCACGACGGGTGCGGACCCGCCGCGGCCGCCGACGTTCGGCACCGGCGCGCAAAGTCCGCAACCCGCCGCCGGAGAGATCAGCGACCGGAAGACGCACAAGCTAAAGCCCGCGCGCATCCTGTACGACGACCCCGAGAAGGGAACTCAGCGCCTCAGCAACCTCACCTGGCCGCGCGTCGTCTCCGTCTCGAGGCAGGATCTCTCCGCGCGCGATGCCTCGTCGTTGGGCTTCCCTTTCAAGGGCTCGGTGACTCCGCTTCAGGAGGCGATCTACCGCGCGGAGCCTGCCCTCCTCGGAGCCGGGTTCCTGGCGGGCGCACTCGCGCTGCTCGCGCTTCCCGCCGCCCTGGTCATCGGCGTCCTGCGCCGGAAGCCACCTCCGGTCGTGGAGGAGAAACCCGAGCTGCCCGCCCTCGAGCGGGCGCTTCGCCTGGTCGAGTGGGCGCGAGAGGGCGAGGACGAGGAGCGGCGCCAGGCGCTCGAGGTCCTCGCCGCCGAGCTCGACGCGACGAGCCCCGAGCTCGCGGAGGACGCACGGCGGCTCGGTTGGTCGCGTACGCCGCCGTCGCCGGACGATCTGGAGCAGCTTGCGCAGCGAGTGAGGGAGGCCGATGACGCTCCCGCTTGAGCGCTGGCGTGCGATTCCCGCGAGCGAGCCGTGGCGGCTTCGCCACGCGGCGCGGCGCACGACTGCAGCACGCCTCGGTCTGGCGGTCGCGCTGTGCGCGGCGCTTGCGCTTGCCTTTCTCGTCGCACGGGCGCAGGACGTCCGCCGAGCACCGCTCGTCCCGTCGGGAACGACCGGCATGCTCGTGCTCGACCTCTCGGCGAGCGTGAGCGAGGGCGGGCTCGAGGCCACGGTCGAGAAGCTCTCGAGTACCGACGAGCGGACCGGCCTTGTCGTCTTCTCCGACGCGGCCTACGAGCTCCTGCCGCCGGGCTCGCCGTCTCGCGAGCTCGCATCGCTCCTCCGCTTCTTCAAGATCCGTTCCGACGGCACCGTGCCGAAGAACCCGTGGGAGGAGTTCCGCGGGGGCACGAGGATCTCCGAGGGGATGTCCCACGCACGTGAGGTGCTGCAGCGGGAGGGCGTCACGCGCGGCTCGATTGTGCTCGTGAGCGATCTGGAGATCGGCCCCGACGAGATCGCGAGGCTCAGCGAGGTGCTCGCGGTCATCCTCACCGACGGCTTCGACGTGCGGATCGTTCCGCTTTCGCCGAGCGACGAGAAGCGAGCGCTCGTCGAGCAGCTTCTCGGTGCCGACTCGTTCGTGAAGGTCCCCGAGCGGGAGGCGGTCCGCACTGCCGAGGAAGACCGGCTCGCGTCGGCAGCGCCGTGGCTCTTCGTGCTCGCGGGCGTCCTGCTCGTGCTGTTGCTCACTGCGAACGAGCGCCTGCTGCCCCGGCTGGAGGTGCGGCGGTGATCAGGAGGTGGGGCAGAAGGCTCGCCTGGGTCGCGGCCGGCCCGTCCGTCCTCGGAGCAGTCCTTCTCACGATTGTCGCCGTCGACCTGCTCCGCACCCCGGGCGAGGTCGAGGCGGACGACAACCGCTTCCAGTCGGCGCCCATGCGCCAGGGCGGCCTCTGGAACGTGGGTTCTCTCCCCGAAAACCTGAACGAGCGTCTCCTCGAGCTCGACGACGACCTCGACTACCGCAGGACGCTCGCCATGTATCTCAAGGTGGAGCCCGGGAAGGTCGACTACGAGGGCTTCCCGGAGCTCGAGGCGCTGCGGGCGAAGGTTCAGTTCGAGCTCACGCGACTCGGCCAGGAGGATCCCGACCCCCGGCGGCGGTCGCGGCTGCTCAACCTCCAAGGGGTCATCACCCTCGACACCGTTCTTTTCGACGAGGGGTCGCGCAGGGACCAGCTCCGCAGAGCCGTCAACGCGTTCCGCAGCGCGATCGAGCTCGACCCGGAGAATGACGAGGCGAAGACGAATCTCGAGGCCGTCCTGGGACGCGAGGGGCCGGTCCGGCTGCCATCGGACGCGCCCACACGGGCGCGAGCGGGCGGGAAGGTGTCCGGTCAGGGAGGCAGGGGAGGCGGCTACTGATGGAGCTCACGTTCCTCACACCGCTCGGCGCGCTGCTCGTCGTGACAGCGCTTGCCCCGCTGGCGGTCTTGTGGGCCTGCGAGAACCGGCTCCGGCGCCTGCGAGCGGCCCTCGAGCTCGGGGAGCCGCAGCGCAGGTCGCGGCTCACTCCGGTCGCGGCTCTCGCGGTCGTGTGCGGCCTCGTCGCGCTTGCGGCGGCACAGCCCGTTGTCGCCACCTCGCGCGAGCAGCGGGAGCGCACCGATGCGCAGGTGTTCGTCGTGCTCGACACGTCCCGCTCGATGCTCGCAGCGCAGGAACCGGGCGCGCCCACCAGATTCGATCGTGCGCGTGACCTCGCGCGCGGGCTCGTCAACCGGCTTCCGGAGGTCCCTGTCGGGATCGCGTCGATGACGGACGGGCTCCTGCCGCACCTCTTTCCCACGACCGACCGGCGCGTGTTCCACGAGACGCTCGAGAAGACGATGCGCGTGGAGGCCGTCCCGGCGAGCAACTTCTATTCGACGTACCACGCCTCGCGGGCCACGTCGCTGGACGCGCTCGTCGCGGCGCCGACGCTGAGCTACTTCCCGCCGGCGGCGAAGAAGCGGGTGCTGGTCGTGCTGACGGACGGCGAGTCGCGGCCCCTGGAGCAGGATCTCGCCACGGCCTTTGGGCGCGGCCCGAGGATCGAGACCGTGTTCGTGCACGTCTGGGGGCCGGAGGAGCGGATCTATCTGTCCGGCGTCGCCGAGTTCGGCTACAAGGCGGACCCGAGAAGCGGGGCCGTGCTCGCCCGCGTTGCCTCGCTCGTGAAGGGCCGAGTGCTGTCGGAGAATGCCTCCGGGACGCTCCACGCAGCCGTCGTCGATCTACTCGGCACCGGCCCGACCGTGGCACGCGAGCACGAGGGGAACCGCCTCGCGCTCATGCCCTGGGTCACGCTCGCAGCCTTCCTCCCACTCGGGCTCGTGCTGCGGCGCCGCAACCTCTGATCGCTGTTAGCCTGCCGCCATGGGAATTGTGAACAGGCGCAACGCCGTGCTCGGCTGGGTCACCTGGCTGACGGCGAAGCGCGTCATGAAGAAGAAGGCGAAGGACGCGCTTCCGGGGACCGTCGAGGGGACGAAGCGGCCTAACAAGGGCGCGATCGTGTTCCTGCTTGCGGCGATCGGCGGCGCGCTCTGGTTCTGGCGGCGCGAGACCGGCGACGACGACCCGACGCTCGGCGACGACGACCCGACGCCCGGCGACTTCTAGCCCACCGGGTGGCGCTCTTCCGTTCCGCTCTCGACGGGCTGGTTCCGTATGAGCCGGGCAAGCCCGAGGACGAGGTGCAGCGGGAGCTCGGCCTCGACCGCGTCGTCAAGCTCGCCTCGAACGAGGGACCGTGGGGGCCGTTCCCGGAGGCGCTGGAAGCACTGCAGCGGAGCGCGGAGTCGCTGAACCGCTACCCGGACGGCGGCGCGTACCACCTGCGACACGCCCTCGCCGAGCGACACGGCGTGATCCCAGAGCAGATCGTCACGGCGGCAGGCGCCGACGCAGTGATCGGGCACCTCTGCGTGGCGGCGCTCGATCCGGCCGACGAGGTGGTCACTGGCTGGCCCTCCTTCATCAGCTACGTCCTCGATCCGCTCAAGCTCGGCGCGGTGCCGCAGCGGGTGCCGCTGCGCAACTACCACCTCGACCTGGACGCGATGCTCGCCGCGATCGGGCCGCGGACGAAGCTCGTCTTCATCGCCACGCCGAACAACCCGACCGGGACGATGACCTCTCGCGCCGAGCTCGACACGTATTTCGAGCGCGTGCCGGATCATGTCCTGACGGTCCTGGACCAGGCGTACTTCGAGTACATCGACCACCCGGACTACCCCGACGGCGTCGCGGAGTACGTGCAGGCGGGCCGGCGCGTGCTCGTCCTGCGCACGTTCTCGAAGATCTACGGTCTCGCCGGCCTGCGTGTCGGCTACGCGGTCGGGCCGCGAGAGGCGGTCGAGGCGATCCTGAAGGTGCGGCGTGCGTTCGACGTCAGCACGCAGGCGCAAGTTGCAGCGCTCGCGAGTCTGGACGCGGCGGCCGGGCTCGAGCGACGCCGACGGCTGACGGCGGAAGGCCGCCGAACGCTCGAGCGGACGCTCCGCGAGAACGGGCTCGAGCCTGCGGGCCCTGCGGTCGCCAACTTCCTCTTCGCCGAGGTGGGGGAGGACGCACGTGGAGTCTTCGAAGCGCTCCTGCGACAGGGTGCGATTGTTCGCCCGATGACCGCCTTCGGGGCGCCCGGTGGTCTGCGGATCACGGTCGGAACAGCCGAGGAGAACGCCTTCTTCGCCGAGGCGCTGTCCTCCGTTCGCGCGGCGTCGGCGTAGTCGTCCAGCTGGTCGGCTATCCTCCTTGCTTCGCCGGCGCCCGTGGCGTCTGGCTCGACCTATGCGCACGACGCTAAAGAGAGGCATGGGCCGCGGCGCGGCCGTGAACGGCAATGGCCGTCCGGTGCTGCCACCCGGTGCGCTCTCGGCGATCACCATTTACCGCCAGCCGGAGCCTGAGCGCCTCAGCCGCACCGGCCTGGCAGCTGCGCTGCTCGGTTGGGTGTTCGTCGGCCTGCTGATGGCGGGGGGTGCTGTCGGCGGAGGCTATTACCTCTTCCTCGAGCAGCGTGTCTCCGACCTCGTCGCGACGACGCCCGACGTGGTGATCGCCCAGAAGCAGCTCGACATTCCGCCCGCCGACCAGGCGGCGACGGCCCTCGTGATCGGATACGACAAGCGCAAGGGCGAGGACGCCGGCGCCCAGTCGCGCTCGGACACTGTGATGCTCGTCCGCGCCGACCCGACGAGCGACTCGATCTCGCTCCTGTCGTTCCCCCGCGACCTGCTCGTCGACGTGATCTGCCCCGGCAAGCCGACCTACCGCGGGAAGATCAACGAGGCCTACTCGGAGTGCGGCACGACCGGAACGCTGCAAACGGTCCGCGGCCTGACCGGGCTCTCGATCCACTATCTCGTCACGGTGGACTTCCGCGGCTTCAGGCAGGTCGTCGATAGTGTCGGGGGTGTCTGGATGGACATCGATCGCCGCTACTTCAACGATCGGAGCGGCCCGTCAGGCTACGCGACGATCAACCTCCAGCCCGGCTACCAGAAGCTGACCGGCTACCAGGCGCTCGACTTCGTCCGCTACCGGCACACCGACTCCGACCTCACCCGCCTCGCTCGACAGCAGCTCTTCGTGCGCGCGTTGAAGGAACAGGTGAAGGATCAGCTCTCCGGAACCAGTCTGGCCCTGACGGTGCCGCGACTCGTCTCCGCGATCTCGAAGAACGTCGAGGTCGGTCGCGGTGGCGGCAAAAAGGTCGACATCGACCTGCTGCGCTCGTACGCGCTTCTCGCCTACGACCTGCCGCCAGGGCACGTCTTCCAGTCTTCGATCGACGGTCTGGAGGGGTTTGCGGAGTTGACCACGCCGATCGAGAACATCCGCAGCGCGGTTCAGGAGTTCACGCATCCGGACGTTGAGTCGCCCGACAAGGCGACGGCAGTGGCGCTGAACGAGAAGCCCAAGCAGGCGGCTGCGAAGGCGCCGCCGCCACGTGAGACGACGATCACCGTCCTGAACGGCAACGGCGTCGACGGCGCGGCGGCCGACGCCAGCTACCTGCTCGGCCTGCGCGGCTACGCGATGCTCGAGCCGCCGGAAGGTCGGTCGGCGGATGCGCCGAGCTTCGACTACTTCGAGACCGAGATCGCCTACGACCCGGCTCAACGGGGCTCGGAAGCCGCCGCCGAGAAGGTAGCCGCGCTGTTCGGCACCGATGAAGTGCTGCCGATCGCGCCGAAGATCGCACCGCTCGGCAGCGGCGCGATGCTGATCGTGGTCGTCGGCCAGACCTTCCACGGGACGCTCGCCGAGGCGCCTGTCGACAAGACGCCGAAGAAGGAGCCGCCGAACGTCGAGCCCGGTGCCGAAGCGGCCCTCCCGATCCTGCGCGAGCGCGCGTCGAAGTTCGACTTCAAGCTGATGGTGCCCACGGTGATCGAGCGGAACTCCTGGATCGATCAAGAGGGGCGCCCCGCGCGCATGTATTGGATCGACGAGCCGGACAACAAGCACAAGACCCTCCGCCTCACCTACCGCTCGGGAACCTGGGCAAACGAGTACTGGGGCATCCAGATGACCGACTGGCAAGACGCGCCCGCGCTCTCCGAGCGAAACCATGCCCGGCGCATCAAGCGGCGTGCGTACGAGCTGCACTACACGGGCCCGAAGCTGCACATGGTCGTGCTCCGTCACGGCGGCGCGAGCTACTGGGTCGTCAACACCCTGCGGAACTCGCTCTCGAACGAGACGATGCTCGCGATCGCCAAGGGTCTCAGGCCGCTCGGGGCGAGGAAGTAGGCGTGAGCAGAGTCGCTGTTTTTGGCGCTGGCTACGTCGGGCTCGTCACGGGAGCGTGCTTCGCCGATCTTGGGCATGACGTCACGATCCGCGACGTCCTCCCCGAGCGGATCAAGGCTCTACAACGCGGCGAGGTGCCGATCTACGAGCCCGGGCTCGAGGAGCTGCTGGCCCGGAACGCTGAGCGGCTGACCTACACGCTCGCTGTCGCCGAGGCTGTCAACGGCGCCGAGTTCCTCTACGTCGCCGTGGGGACGCCTCCCACCTACTCGGGCGACGCCGACCTCTCGGCCATCTGGACCGTCGTCGACGAGCTGGCGGGGCTCGAGGACCGAGCCGTGGTCGTGATGAAGAGCACGGTTCCCGTCGGCACGGGCGAGAAGGTGCGCCACCGGCTCGACGAGCGCGGTCTCGAGCAGATCGGCTACGTCTCCAACCCGGAGTTCACGGCCGAAGGAACGGCGATCCGCGACTTCCAGGAGCCCGACCGGATCGTGATCGGGGCCTTCGACCCCGTCGATGCGGACGCGGTCGCCGGGCTCCACGCCGGCATCGAGGCCCCGATCATCCGTTGCGACGTGGCGTCGGCGGAGATGATCAAGCTCGCCGCGAACGCCGCTCTGATGACGCGAATCAGCTTCATCAACGAGATTGCGAACGTGTGCGAGGTGACGGGAGCAGACGTCGTCCGCGTGGCGGAGGGCGTTGGTCTCGACCGGCGGATCGGCCCGAGCTTCCTCCGCGCGGGGATCGGCTACGGCGGTTCTTGTCTCGTTGGCGACGAGACTGTTCTCGTCCGCGTGGGGTCACGGACGCGGCTGAGGACTCTGGAGCGTCTCTACCAAGAGACGGAGACGGGTGCGGAGGTCCAGATTCTCAGCTGGCAGCCCGACAGCGAGGGGCCGGAGTTCCTGCCCGTGGAGCTGTTGACGAGACGCGAGTACGAAGGAGAGATCGTCGAGGTGCGAACGAAAATGGGCCGCCGGCTTCGCTGCACGCCCGACCATCCCTTCGTTGTTCAGGACGGCACTCGCAAGCTTGCTGATGAGCTGACGACCCAGGATTGGCTGCCGATCGCGCAGGGGGAAGCTCCCGTGGTGGCCAGGCAGCGCTTGCGGCGCCTCAACGTGCTCAGCGCCTTCGAGGCTGCTGGCCTGACTGCGCGCGACGTGATCGTCCGGCCTCACGCCGGCGAACTCGCCAGCATCGGCGCACGAGAGATCCAGTCCTCGCTCATGCCGCTTGGGCACCCGCGCGGAGTCGTTGCGCGTTCGCACGACATCCTTCGCTCAGGAGCGCTTCGGTTACACGAGGCCGCCGAGCTCGACCTGGAGATCGAGGAGTCGTTCTCCGGGACGAGCCGGAATGGGACGTACGTGCCGGCCACGATCGACGCCGACGAGGCGTTCTGGCGAGTCGTCGGGCTCTATCTCGCCGAGGGCCACTGCAACGTTGAAGCGAGCGGGCGCCACCGCCTGCAGTGGTCTTTTCATCCTTCCGCCGAGTGCGAGCTCGTCGAGGAGGTGAGCCACTTCTGGCGCACGCGCGGCGTGAAGGCCACCGTCATCGATCTGCAAACTTCGAAGACGGTAACGGTCAGCTCCCGACTGCTCGCGGCCTGGTGGCTCGGCGAGCTCGGTCTTGGCAGGAACTGCTACGGACAGCGACTCCCGGACCTGATCTGGGAAGAATCGGAAGAGCACAAGCGGGCGCTGCTCGCTGGGCTGTGGCTCGGTGACGGCTCGTGGTCATATGTCAACCTCGGCCCGAGCGTCGTGCTCGAGTACGGGACGGTGAGCAGGGAGCTCGCGGATGGGATGCTGCGGTTGCTGGGCGAGCTCGGGATCGTGGCGCGGCTGAAGGTCGGACGCACGGGAAAGTCGACCGTGGACACCTACTGGCTCATCGTCTCGGGAGCCTGTCAGGTAGAACGCTTGCTCGAGCTGGTGAAGGAACGACACCGGCAGCCGCTCCTCGAGTCGCTTGCAGGGACGAAGCGGATCGCGCCGACCGGCTACCGGCGTCACGACAACGCGGCCTGGGCCCGGGTCGTCTCCGTCACGCACCACCGGCATTCGGGCCACGTCTACTCGCTCGAAGTGCCGCCCACACACACATTCGTCACGACCGGCGGCCTCGTGACGTCTAACTGCTTCCCAAAAGACTCCCTGGCGCTCAAGCAGCTGGCGGCGAACTCCGGCTACCACTTCCAGCTCCTGAACTCCGTGATCGAAGTGAACGAGCTGCAGAAGCGACGTGTGATCGGCAAGCTGCAGCAGCATCTGGGCGGACTGCGGGGCAAGACGATCGCGTTGCTCGGACTTGCCTTCAAGCCGAACACCGACGACATGCGGGAGGCGCCCAGCCTCATCCTTGCCGGCCGGCTCATCGCAGAGGGCGCAGAGGTGCGCGCATGGGATCCGGTCGCGGACGGAGCCGAGGCGCTTCCCCAGGCGACAATCTGCTCGGATCCGCTCGAGGCGCTCGATGGAGCGGACGCGGCTGTGCTCGTGACGGAGTGGGGACAGCTGGCGCAGCTCGATTGGGTTGCGGCAGCGGCGCGGATGCGAAATCCCCTGCTCCTCGACGGCCGGAACATGCTCGATCCCGACTCGATGCGCGCAGCAGGGTTCGTCTACGACGGCATCGGCCGCGCGGCCGGTTAGCCGCCCGTGGAGGCATTGATCCTCGCCGGTGGCAGGGCCGAACGCCTCGGCGATGCGGCGCGGGGCAATCCGAAGCCGCTCGTTCCCGTCGCGGGAGCTCCGCTCCTTCGCTACACGATTCAGCGCCTGGCGGCGGCCGACGTGACCCGTGCAATCGTGGCTTGCACGGCCGGACAGGAGGAGCGGTTCGTGCGCGATCTGGCCGGTCTCGGCGTCGAGATCGTCGCGGCCGGCGAGCCGGAGCCTCTCGGTCGTGGCGGGGGGCTGCGCTTCGCCGCGGCGCGCCGCAAGAGCGCCGGTGCGGTGCTCGCGATGAACGGTGACGAGCTGCTCGATCTCGACTACGGCGCGTTGATCCGCCGTCACCGTGAGCTGCCTGCTGCAGCGACGGTCGTCGTCGCCCAGGTCAACTCGCCTTTCGGGGTCGTCGAGCTCGAGGCAGACGATGCGATCAGCGGCTTCCGCGAGGCGCCGAAGCTCGAGCACTGGGTGAACGCCGGCGTCTATGTGCTCGGCGACGAGGCGCTGACGCGTCTGCCCGAACGGGGCGATCACGAGCAGAGCACCTTCCCCGCGCTGGCGGAGGAGGGCAAGCTGTACGCGTTCCGCCACACCGGCGCCTGGCTCACTGTGAACACGCCGAAGGACCTGCGGCGAGCGGACGAGTACCTGGCTGCGCACCCGGAGTGGCGGCCGGCCGAGACCTAGCAATATGCTCGGCGTCCTTGGGCGTGGACTCCCCCAACTTTGGCTCCCCGAATCTGCGTTCCCTCGACCGGTGGGCGTTTGGCGTGCGCCGCGTCGACAAGCCGTGGGGGCACGAGCTGATCTGGGCGCTCTCCGACCGCTACTGCGGCAAGGTCCTGTTCGTCAAGGCCGGCAGGGCTCTCAGCCTCCAGTTCCACAAGGAGAAGGAGGAGTCCTGGCTCGTCCAGTCCGGACGGGCGAAGCTCGAGCTCGGTGACGCCGGCGAGGCCGTGCTACAGGAGGAGATCGTGTGCGCGGGGGCCGCCTTCCACTATCGCCCGGGGACGGTTCATCGTGTGACCGCGCTCGAAGACACCACCATCCTCGAGGTCTCGACGCCGCACCTCGAAGACGTCGTTCGGCTCGAGGACCGGTATGGGCGGGAGGGCACCTCCGAGGCGTAACCTTATCACGGGTGTGGTAAGGTTATCCGTGTGCAGCTCTTTACCGTCGGCCGTGCGGCCGCCCAGACGGGCTGGTCGCCGAGAATGCTTCGCTACCTCGAAACGGTGCAGCTCGTCGTACCCGCGCGGACAGGGACGGGATATCGCTCCTACGGCATTCGCGATCTGAACCAGCTTCGCTGCCTGCGCGAGCTGCGGGAGCGCTTCGCGCTCGAGCTCGACGAGCTCGCCTTCGCAGCGCGGTTGCGTCGCGAGCCGGAGCTTCGCTCCGCGGTCGACTCCTGGCTGGCGGCGAGCGGCCGGGCAGGCGACTGGTTCGAGTGGGAGCAGCGCAAGCACGAGCGGCTCTTAGCCGCATGACCGGGGCCGCCTGACCAGTGCCAGATGACCACTACACTCCCCCGACCTGGGGGCGACGGAAGGACTTGATGGCTACGACGCAGCGGTATGACGTGAAAGACCTCGCGCTCGCCTCCGAAGGCAAGCGCCGGATCGAATGGGCCGACCGACAGATGCCGGTGTTGGCCGCGATTCGCGACCGATTCGACTCTGAGCAGCCCCTTTCGGGCTATCGGATCTCGGCCTGCCTGCACGTCACCACGGAGACGGCGAATCTGATGCGCACCCTGAAGGCCGGCGGCGCCGATGTCGTCCTCTGCGCCTCCAATCCGCTCTCGACGCAGGACGATGTCGCCGCGGCCCTCGTGGAAGAGTACGGCATCTCCGTCTTCGCGATCAAGGGCGAGGACAACGACACCTACTACGCGCACATCGAGGCGGCCGTCGACCACAAGCCGCACATCACGATGGACGACGGTGCCGACGTGATCGGCGTCCTCCACAGCGCCCGTCGCGAGCAGCTCGGCGACGTGATCGCCGGGACGGAGGAGACGACCACAGGCGTAATTCGGCTGAAGGCCCTCGAGCGGGACGGCAAGCTCGGCTTCCCCGTCGTGGCGGTCAACGAGGCGCGCACGAAGCACCTCTTCGACAACCGCTACGGCACCGGCCAGTCGACGATCGACGGGATCATCCGGGCCACGAACGTCCTGCTCGCCGGCAAGCGCTTCGTCGTCGCCGGCTATGGGTGGGTCGGGCGCGGCGTCGCGATGCGGGCGAAGGGGCTCGGCGCCCACGTGATCGTGACGGAGGTCGACCCGATGCCCGCACTCGAGGCGGCGATGGACGGGTTCGAGGTGCTTTCGATGGAGGCCGCGGCCGAGATCGGCGACATCTTTTGCACCGCCACCGGCAACAAATCCGTCATTGCCCGCAAGCACATGGAGCGGATGAAGGACGGGGCGATCCTCTGCAACACGGGGCACTTCAACGTCGAGATCGAGATCGCGGCCCTGCGATCGCTCGCGAAGGAGACGCGTGAGGCGCGTGAGTTCGTGGAGGAGTTCACGCTGGCCGACGGTCGGCGGCTGTACCTCCTGGGCGACGGCCGGCTGATCAACCTCGCTGCGGCCGAGGGGCACCCGGCGATCGTGATGGACATGTCGTTCGCGAACCAGGCCCTGTCTGCCGAGCACGTCGTGCAGAACGCAGCATCGCTCGAGAAGAAGGTCTACGTCGTGCCGAAGGAGATCGACGACGAGATCGCCCGACTCAAGCTCGCGACGATGGGCATCGAAATCGACCAGCTCTCGGAGGAACAAGCGAGATACCTGGCCTCGTGGGACGAGGGGACTTAGACCCCGACCAGATCCTTCGACTGGAAGCCGACGCGGTTGTCATGCTCGATCAGCGGCGGCTTCCGGACGAGGAGGTCGAGCTGCGCTGCGAATCGGCAGCCGAGGTGGCCGAGGCGATCCGGACGCTGGCCGTACGCGGCGCACCCGCGATCGGGATCGCCGCCGCGTACGGCTACGTGCTCGCCGCCGAGCGCGGCGAGGACCTCGAGGATGCGTACGAGGTTCTCGCGGCCTCCCGGCCCACCGCCGTCAACCTCGTCTGGGCGCTGGAGCAGTTGCTCGGCGATCCCTCTCCCGAACGGGCGCGCGCATTGCACGAGGAGGAGGTCGATCGCTGTCGCCGGATGGCGGCCCATGCTGCGGCGCTCTTCGCGGCAGGAACCCGCGCGCTGACGCACTGCAACGCGGGCGGTCTCGCCACGGGCGGCTACGGCTCGGCGCTGGGAGCATTGCGGACGGCGTGGGAGGAGGGGCTGCTCGCCCATGTCTGGGTGGGCGAGACGCGGCCGCTGCTGCAAGGAGCGCGGCTGACGGCCTGGGAGCTCGAGGCGGTCGGCATTCCGCACGCGGTGATCGCGGACGCGGCCGCCGCGCATCTGATGAGCCGCGGCGAGGTCGACTGCGTCGTCACCGGCGCCGACCGCATCGCCGCGAACGGTGATACCGCGAACAAGATCGGGACGTACGCGCTCGCGGTCGCCGCTGCGCACCACGGCATCCCGCTGTACGTCGTCGCTCCTACCTCGACGCTCGATCCGGACACCGAGACGGGAGCGCACATTCCACTCGAGGAACGAGCCGGGTCGGAGCTCACCAGGCGCTTCGAGGCGCACAACCCGGCCTTCGACGTCACTCCGGCTGCCTTGATCGCGGCGATCGTGACCGAGGAGGGCGTCCACCGGGCGCCGGTCGCGGAGTCGCTGCGGCGGACAGTGCGGGCCGGATGAAGCTGCTCGTGATCGCTGCCGGCTACGCGACGCGGCTCTACCCGCTGACGCTGAACCAGCCGAAGGCGCTGCTGCCGGTCGGTGGTCGACCGATGCTCGACCGCGTGCTCGGCGCGCTGGCGAGCGTAAAGCCGGACCGGATCTACGTTGTCACCAACTCGAAGTTCGCACCGCACTTCCGCGACTGGGCGGCGGCGCGGCCGGATGTCATCGTGGTCGACGACGGCACGACGAGCGACGAGGACAAGCTCGGCGCGATCGGCGACATCGCCTTCGTGCTCGACCAGGCGCAGGTCGACGACGACCTTGTGGTGGTCGCGGGCGACAACCTCTTTTCGGACGATCTGGTGGAGTTCGGCGCCTTCTGCCGCGCGAGAAACGCCCCCGTCGTCGCTCTGCACGACGTCGGCGACCTGACCCAGATGTCGAAGTACAACGCGATCGAGACCGACGAGCAGGGACGGATCACCTACTTCGAGGAGAAGCCACAGAATCCGACGAGCACGCTCACCGCGATCGCGCTCTACTTCTACCCACGCCACGTGCTGCCGCTGATCCGGCAGTACGTCGACGAGGGCAACAATCCGGATCAACCGGGCCGCCTGGTGCAATGGCTCTACTCCCGCGTCGACATGTTCACGTGGCGGGTTCCGGGCGACTGGTACGACATCGGCTCCGAGGAGACGCTGCGCCAAGCCGACGAGAATTTTTCACGCAACTGACACAAAGGCGTTTCGATGCCGTTGCTGGTTCGTCCGTAGCGTGGAGATGTGCTCCAACTCCTCCTTCCCCAGCGTTGCGCCGGTTGCCGCCTGCCTGGGCAGGCTCTCTGCGGCCGCTGCCGCGACGCGCTGATTCGGCTGTCGCCACCACTCTGCGCCCGCTGTGGCTCGCCCGGGGTTTGGCCGGTTCAGCGCTGCGCCGAGTGTGCTGGCCGCCGGATCGCGTTCGCCACCGCACGCGCGGCGATTCTCTACGACGAGCGTGCGCGTCGATTCGTCACGACCTGGAAGGAGCGCGGGCAGCGGGGGCTCGCGCGTGAGGCAGCGGCTCTGGTGGTGGACGCGCTGGCGCGGCCTGACGTGGCGGCGATCGCGTTCGTGCCGAGCGACGGTGAACGGACACTCGCCCGCGGCTATCGGCCGGCGGAGGCGCTCGCAGGGCAACTCGGCCGTCTCTGGGAGCTGCCGGTGGAATCGCTTGTCCGGCGGTCGCGGCGGGTCGAGCGTCGCCAACGCGGCCTCGGGTTGAAGGAGCGCAGACAAAACGTGGCGGGTGCGTTCGCTCCTGCGCGAGCATCGCCCGCGAGGGTCTGCCTCGTCGACGATGTCTACACGAGCGGAGCGACCGCGGCGGCGGCCGCGTCGGCACTCAGGAAGGGAGGTGCGCGCCGTGTCGAGGTCGTAACGCTGGCCCGTGCAGTGCGGTGATGCTGAGCCGTCGGCTGGGGTCGGGTATGAGCGGTCGAGATGAGCGGTCGAGATGAGCGGTCGAGGCGAGCGCGGTGATCCGCAACATCCACCGCTTTCGGCGGCATCGTCGGAGCCGCGCGGGCCGTGTGCTTGCCGCGAGGGCGGCGCCAGTTAACCTGAGTGGTCACCGGACGTGCATTACCCGAAAGGAGAAGGGAGCCGATGCGACTCGAGGTCAAGGGCCGAAACGTCGAGGTCAGCGATTCGATCCGGAGGTATGCCGAGGCGAAGCTCGGGAAGCTCGAGCGCCAGCTCGCCGACCCGACGCAGGTCGAGCTGGAGCTCGCACTCGAGCAGAATCCGTCGATCGCCGACGACCATGTTGCCGAGGCCACGATCTGGACCAAAGGGCCGACGCTGCGGGCGCGCGAAAGCTCGACGGCGTTCGAGGCATCGATCGACCAGCTCGTCGAGAAGCTCGAGCGTCAGGTGCAGCGGTACCGCGCGAAACGCAGTCGCCGGGAGACCGGCCGGCGCGCCAACGGTCAGCGCTCGGCCGACCCGCAGTTCTCCGCCGAGCAGCTCGAGCGGATGATCGTGAAGTCCAAGCAGTTCGAGCTGCAGTCCATGACGCCGGAGGAGGCGACGCTCCAGCTCGAGCTCGTCGGGCACGACTTCTTCGTCTTCCGCAACGAGGCCACCGGCAAGACCGAGGTCGTCTACCGCCGCCGCGACGGCGGCTACGGCCACATCGAACCGCAGACATGAGCCCTTTGTGGCCGCGCCGGGGGGAGCCGCTGCACGAGAAGCTCGCGCGGGAGGGAGGGCTCGTGGAGCGACCGCCGCACGACCCGAGCCCGCGCTGGGGTGAGGTCGGGATCCACGGTGTTCACCGCCAGCGTGTCTGGGACGCGGTTGCGACGGTGGACGCGCCGGAGCTCGATGGTGACGAGGCGGCGTTCGTCGCCCTCCTGGACGGCACCGTGCTCGCCGAGACGGATGACCTCGACGTCGAGCGGCTGGCCGATGCGCTCGAGGCGTCGATCGAACCCCCGTATCGCGCCGAGGCGGTGCGGCGCACGGATGGACTCTGGGCCGTCGCGGCGCGCCGGATTCGCGTCGTGGACGTGCCGGAGGCTGTCGACGGCGACAACGTCACCATCACGCACAGGCAAGGCGAGCGCACGGTGCAGGTCGACGGATCGTCCGCCTTCGGGTCAATCCCGACGCTCGAGCAGCTAGCGGGCGACGATGCCGTGCTGATCGCCCACCGCCTCGACGAGACGGTGTGGGAGGTCGAGGTGACGCCGCTCTAGAAGGTGCGCCGCAACGTACGGACGAGCCGATTCTCGGCCACGGCGATCGTCAGTCCCTCGACGGCACCGTGGCTTCCCTGGCCGACGATCCTTGTTCTCATCCCCGAGAGAGACTGCGCGTAGATCCTTCCGCGCACGACGTAGTAGGCGCGCGCGTCCTCGGCGTCCTCGAGCCGCGCCGCCGAAGGAAGCGTCCAGAGACCGGGGGAGCCGGCGTTTCGTAGCTCCAGCACACGCCCGCGCTGGACGAGCAGCCCATTGCCCGTGATCTTTACCGTCTGGATCTCGCTTGCGTAGCTCTCGTGGCCGAGAACGCGTCCGGTCCCGTCGAGCACCGTCACCTCGCCGCCTTCGGTGGCTACCGCGAGCTCGCCTCCGAGCGCCGAGAGAGCCACGACGCGGGCGGGGGCTGTCCAGGCGAACCGGCGGGCGCCGTTCGCCCTCAGCGCGATCACCGTTCGGTCGACGGCGTAGGGGAGGATGTCTCCGAGGCGGCTTGAGTCTCCGTCGCCGAGCACGATCGGAGCCGCGTCGTCAGCCTCGCGCGTGACGCGGCGGAGCCGGATCGGCGCGGGCCTCGTCGTTGTCGCGGTCCAGAGACTCCAGTCGCGAAAGTTGCCGCCTGCGTAGTGCAGCCAGAGAACACGCGTCCCGGCGATCGAGACCTGGGCGACCGAGTTGCCGGTGCTCGTCTGCTCACAGTGTGTCTTCCGACCGAGCCGACTGACGGCCTTGGTCATGAGGTTCCAGACGTAGACGCGATTGCAGTCGCGCGAGGAACGGCCCGTTGCGTACGCCACTCGCCAGCCGTCGAAGGCGAGCTCGAGCACCGGGGCGGGCGCTGTGACGGATGCGGTAGGAGCCGCCCCCGCCGCTGGACTAAGGACGAAGAGCACGCCGAGAACGAAGATTCGGCTCATCGAGCGGACGCTAGCGCCGGGGTGTTAGGGCTGGGTGAAGCCCGCGTGTGGATTCTGCCCAGCGGCTACCCTACGTCGATGCCCACGCAGAGCTTCGGCCGGCTGGAGAAGGTCCTTCGCGTCGGCGAGGGCCGCCGCATGAAGCGGCTCGCCCAACAGGCTGACTACATCGCCTCGCTCGAGCCGGACGTCCAGAAGCTCTCGGACGCTGAGCTGCGAGGGAAGACCGTGGAGTTCCGGCAGCGCCTCGAGAACGGTGAGTCGCTCGACGAGCTTCTGTTCGAGGTCTACGCGGCCGTGCGCGAGGCGCGCTGGCGCGAGTCGCAGCAGCGGATGTTCGACGTCCAGATGATGGGCGGCATCGTCCTGCACGAAGGCGACATCGCCGAGATGAAGACCGGTGAAGGAAAGACCTTCGTCGCGAGTCTCGCGCTCTTTTTGAACGCGCTTCCGGGCACCGGGGTTCATCTGGTGACCGTGAACGACTACCTCGCAAAGCGCGATGCGGAGTGGAACCAGCCCGTGTACGAGCGGCTCGGGATGACGGTCGGCTACATCCAGAACATGATGCCGTTCACGCTACGCAAGGCGGCCTACGACGCCGACATCACCTACGGCACGAACTCCGAGTTCGGCTTCGACTACCTACGCGACAACATGGCGGTGTCGGCGGATGGCCTCGTCCAGCGCAGCCACGCCTACGCGATCGTGGACGAGGTCGACTCGATCCTGATCGACGAGGCGCGGACGCCGTTGATCATCTCGGGCGAGCCGGAGACTGCTGCGACGACCTACTACGACTTCGCTCGGATCGTGAAGACGCTCGAGGGGGCTCCATCGACGCGGAAGGGCCAGAAGGGCGAGGACGAGACCGAGCTTTCCGGCGCTGACTACCTCTATGACGAGAAGCACAAGACGGTCTCGCCGGCGCAGACCGCGATCGAGAAGGTCGAGCGCGCGCTCAAGATCGAGAACCTCTACGACCCGCGCAACGTGCAGCTCGTGAACCACCTGATCCAGGCGCTGAAGGCGCAGTCGCTCTACCAGCGCGACATCGAGTACGTGATCCAGGACGGCGAGGTGAAGATCGTCGACGAGTTCACCGGCCGGATCATGGAGGGCCGCCGCTGGAGTGAGGGCCTGCACCAGGCGGTCGAGGCTAAGGAGGGCGTCCGGATCCAGGAGGAGAACCAGACGCTCGCGACGATCACCCTGCAGAACTACTTCCGACTCTACGAGAAGCTCGGCGGCATGACCGGCACGGCCAAGACCGAGGAGAAGGAATTCGTCGAGATCTATGACCTCCATGTCGTCGAGATCCCCACGAACGTGCGCGTTGCACGCAACGACGAGAACGATCTCATCTTCAAGACGAAGGAAGCCAAGTTCGCCGCCGTGGTCGACGACCTCGCCGGCAGGTACGAGAAGGGACAGCCCGTCCTCGTTGGCACGATCGCCGTCGAGACGTCCGAGTACCTGTCGGAGCTGATGAAGCGCCGTGGGATTCCGCACAACGTGCTGAATGCGAAGGAGCACGAGCGCGAGTCGGAGATCATCAAGGACGCGGGCCAACCTGGTCAGGTCACGATTGCGACCAACATGGCCGGCCGTGGCGTCGACATCAAGCTCGGTGAAGGCGTCGTCGACCTCGGCGGCCTGTATGTGCTCGCGACCGAGCGGCACGAGTCGCGGAGGATCGACAACCAGCTGCGCGGTCGCTCGGGCCGTCAGGGTGATCCCGGCGAGACCCGCTTCTACCTCTCGGCCCAGGACGATCTCGTCCGGCTGTTCGCGGGCGACCGCATCCACTCGATCATGGAGCGCTTCAAGCTCCCCGACGACCAGCCGATGGAGGCCGGAATCCTCTCGCGTCAGATCGAGAACGCGCAGAAGAAGGTCGAGGAGCAGAACTTCGTCGCGCGCAAGAACGTCCTCAAGTACGACGACGTGATGAATACGCAGCGGATGGTTATCTACGAGCAGCGCCGCCGCGTCTTGGAGGGCGAGGACCTGTCCGCGGACGTGCGCGCCTGGATCGAAGAGGTGATCCAGGTCAATGTCGCCAACGCCACCGAGGCCGAGTTCGCCGAAGACTGGAATCTCGAGCCGCTCGTCCAGCAGATGCAGGCGCTCTACGGCACCGACATCACGGTCGAGGAGCTGCGCGAGGAGGTCGAGCTCGACCGCGACGCGCTCGTGGAGGAGTTCGTCGAGGACGCGGTCGAAACCTACGAGGAGAAGGAGAAGGACCTCGGCGCCGAGCTGATGCGCGAGATCGAGCGCTACGTGATCCTCCAGGTCGTCGACTCCCGCTGGCGCGCGCACCTCGACTCGATGGACTACCTTCGCGACGGGATCCACCTGCGTGCGATGGCGCAGAAGGATCCGCTCGTCGAGTATCGCGGGGAGGGGCACGTGATGTTCGAGGAGCTCAGCCAGACGATCCGCGAGGAGGTCGTGCTGACGCTCTTCCACGCGCAGATCGACGTCGATCCCGGCGGAACTGCGGAGGCATCGGCGCCGTTCGAGCCCGAGGGGCCGAACGGCAATCTCCAGTACGCGCACGAGACGGCCGCCGGCGCGGACGTGATCGCCGCCGCGGGGGCCGGAGCGACGGCGACCGCGCTGGCACCTGCGCCAACGCGCTCGGCGCAGACGCAAGGCACCGTGGTGAACGACGAGCACCAGAACGTCGGCCGCAACGATCCCTGCTGGTGCGGCTCGGGCAAGAAGTTCAAGCGCTGCCACGGGGCCTGAACGCCCGCGAGACGGCGGGGTTCAGTCGCCCGGGTCGTCGCCTCCCAGCCACCCCGCTCGATACCTGATCCAGTTCGACCTCGGCAGATCGGCGTGGATGTGGGCGTACGCCTCCGCAGACTTCGTGGTCTCGCGCTCGACGCTGGCTCCATATCGGCCCGCCGCCTCGCACGGTAGGTAGCTGACTCCGCCGCCGATGCCGCGACCACGCGCGCCGACTGCCAACACCACCGCAGGCCCTTCCCCAGCAGCGACGATGACGTGCGCCGTGCCTGGTGGGCAGTGAAACAAATCCCGCTCCCTCAGAACTCGTTCCTGGCCTTCGACCACCAAGACGCACGTGCCCTCGAGCACGAGGAAGGCTTCCTGGGCGTTCTCGCGGTGGTACATCGCCATCTGCTGGCCGGGCTCGAGCACGCTGAGGTTGATGCCGAGGTGGGGGAACCGTCGCTTCCCTTCGAACGTGCAAAACGAGCCGAGGGATCCCTCGTCGCGCCAGCGGGACTCGCGTGCGTTCACGACAAACCAGCCCTCGCCGTCTGTGACGAGGCCGTTCTTGCTCATCCGAAGTGGGGCCTCGGGTACCACCCTTCGCAGTTTGGCACAGGCGTCGCAACCCTCGGCAACCGCTAGCATCGGACGCAATGTCCGAGGCGATGCTCCCGCTGACGCAGCAACTGGAGGAGATCAGAGTCCAGCTCGCCTGGGTTCGTGATTACCTTTGACCCGGATGCCGTGCGACTACGGATCGCCGAGCTCGAGCGGGCGATGGGTGAGCCCGGCTTCTGGGACGACCAGAACGCCGCAGCAAGTATCTCCACCGAGCACTCGCGCCTGACGAAGCGCCTCGAGCGCTACGAGCGCCTTCAGGGAGAGCACGACGACGCGGCCGAGCTGCTCGCGATGGATCCCGCGTTCGAGGACGAGCTCGCGATTCAGCTGCAGCCTTTCCGCCGAGAGCTCGAGCGCTTGCAGGAGGACGCCCTCTTTAACGGTGAGTACGACTCCGGTGACGCGGTCGTCTCGATCCACGCCGGCACAGGTGGCACCGACGCGCAGGATTGGGCGGAGATGGTGCTGCGGATGTACCTGCGGTGGGCCGAGGATCGCGGCTTCGCGGCCGAGCTCGTGGAGGCGAGCCCGGGGGAGGAGGCGGGGCTCAAGTCAGCGACGTTCACCGTCAAGGGCGAGAACGCCTACGGAGTACTGAAGGCAGAGCGTGGCGTCCACCGGCTCGTGCGTCAGTCGCCCTTCGACAGCGCGCACCGCCGCCACACCGCGTTCTCCCAGGTCGTCGTCGCACCCCTCCTGCCCGACGAGGCGGACGTGGAGATCGACGAGATGGACCTGCGGATCGACACCTACCGAGCCTCGGGTGCCGGCGGCCAGCACGTGAACAAGACCGACTCAGCCGTGCGGATCACGCACCTCCCGACCGGGATCGTGGTTCAGTGTCAGAACGAGCGCTCGCAGACCTCGAACAAGCAGACGGCGCTGCGGATCCTCAAGTCGCGTCTCGTCGAGTTGCAGGAGGAGGAGCGTGAGGCCGAGCTTGCGAAGGAGCGGGGAGCCGCGCAGGACATCGGCTTCGGGAGTCAAATTCGGAGCTACGT
>Ga0136621_1000035_pt1 | contig 41327 bp, 44 predicted proteins | sample AntDryUQ445A2306_FD_104673 | JGI IMG/M metagenome (GOLD analysis project Ga0136621, IMG submission 104673) | Polar desert sand microbial communities from Dry Valleys, Antarctica - metaG UQ445A (23.06) | ecosystem: Environmental > Terrestrial > Soil > Desert | place: Antarctica: Dry Valley...
CAACCCCATGACAAACGCAGACTCAACTCCTCACGCTCCAACAGCGTCAATCTCGTGTACCTTGCCATGCAACACCTCCGGTCTCACCATCATAGGCGTTGCACTAGAACCTTGAGACCACCTCCCTTTGGTCGCGGAGATGGTTTACGCACTGGGCGATCCACGCGCCACCTGCAGCGTATAGGCATTTGGCTCTTTTCCTACAATCGCGGTTCACGACAGGTCTCTGATGCCAGCACCCTGTTCATAAGGAAGCGGCCGATGCGACCTTCCCGCCCACGTAACGGAAAGATGCCCGTTTTCGACATCTCCGGATTGCGCGGGTTATTGCGGGATTGCGACTCTTTCCATCAGGTAGCACAGGCAGTCCTGGCGCACGATTTCTTCGTCCAGGGTTAGCATCGAAGGCATTACGGACTTTTTCAAGGTCAGCCGCCCTTCCTGGTTGACGAAGTACCGGCGCGTCACGTCTTCGCCCCGCTCATCGGTCACGGACAGGCGTACGGGGCCATCGGCGGCTATTTCGGCAAGCACGGTGCCCGCCGGCAGTTCGTGGAAATTGAACCTGTCCAGATCGTTATCGAAACGGACTTCAGCCGCGTCGCCGCCAAAGCTGAAGCTTGCCTCCGGCAGCAGCTTTACCACCGCGACGGTGTGGAACAGGTCGATATCCTGCTCCACCACCGGATGCGTCGGCAACTCGGCCAGCCGCAGACAGGCCTCCAGATAATTGGTTGCGTGCTGCTCGCCGCGTGCGTAGCCCGGTTTACCGCATTCCAGCGTGGTGGCCGGGCACAGCCCGGCAAACGCCATCGACTGTACGCCTTTGGGCTGGACGAAGTAGACCACGGTGCGGCTGAACAGCAGCGCCAGTTGCAGGAAACGGTGGTCCAGCCGGTTGATGCAGGCGTAGTGCGGATTCAGACCGGTGTTGTTGTGGATGTCCACATTTGCGAATACGCCGCGCGCCGCCATGATTCCGACCACTTCCGCCAGCGTGCGCGCCTCCCATGAATCCGCAAAATCCCCGCCCGGCCACACGCGGTTGAAGTCCGGCTGATCCGGCATAAACCGCGCGCCGTGACGGGCCGCACCGACATTGCCGATGAAGATCGACAAGGCGCGTGGCAACGCCTCGATGCGTCGCAGCAAGGTTTGCACCGCCTTCAGGCCGACATCCTCGTTGCCATGCAGTAAAACCGAGACGAACAGCGGCGGCTTGCGGCGTCCGGGCAGATGGATAAGCGTGGGGCCTTTCAGAACTTCGTGCAGGCGATGGGCCGGGAGGTCCAGCAAGCCTTCCGGGAGATCGTCCAGTTCGGTCAGCATGCGCTCAGTCATCCCAAGTGTGCACCGGCTCGCCGCGCCGCTGTCGGTCGATATACGCCGCCGTCAGCGCCCGCATGTCCGGCCCGTGACGCGCCACGAACGCCCGTTGCCAGCAGGCGCCGTTGCGGCTTTGTTCCACTCGTTGCATAACCACGCCGAGATAATGTTCGCACTCGGTCGGTTCTATGCCGATGGAATGTAAACCGCGGCGCGCGAGCGGCAGCAGTTCGTTCAACAACAGCGCGCGGATGCCGGTCTTTTTGCCGTCCAGCCAGCTCACGCTGGCACTGAGACCGAAGCGTGCGGCTTGGTAGAAATTGTCCTTGGCCTGCGCGAAAGGCAGTAGCGCCTCCAGGCGCACATCCGGCGCGCACAGGCTTTCGGTGAGTCCGTAAAAAAACGCCGCGTCGGCTACCGCGTCGGCGATGGTGGGGCAGCCGGCCAGTACGCGGTGCTCGATTCGTACGTGCGGCGCGCCGTCCGCATCGAACCCGATCAACGGCCGGTTCCAGCGCCAGATCGTGCCGTTGTGCAGGCGCAGGTGCGAAAATCTGTCGGGAGGATCGTCGCTGAGCATCGGCAGCAGCACGGGAAAATATTCAAGATTCTCGGTAAAACATTCGATGATGGAGTCGATCGCATAACCCGAGCCGAAACTCACGCGCCGCACCGGTCCCTGCGCGACATCCTTAAAACCGCCGACCTCGACCGATTGCTCGAACAGCGGTACGCGGGTTTCGCTCCACAGATCCTGCCCGAACAGATAAGGCGCGTTGGCGCCGACCGCGACCATCGGTGCGGAGACGGCTATGGCCGCGTTGTAAAGCCGTTGCGCGCGATTAAACGGCGTCTGCAGATGGATCTGGAACGACGCGGTGGCGGATTCCAGCAAAATATTGTTGTGTTCGTACTTGAGATGCTGATGGCCCACGATGTCGAGCTTGAGCGGCCGCCCGTCGCGCGCGCGCAGCACCTGTCGGTTGAGCGCCCGGTAACGTTTGAGGCCCGACATGTTAGCGAGGCTTAAATGCTCGGCGCGCAAGGTCGGCAGGATGCCGATGGTCAGCAGGTCGGCGCCATGCTGGCGGGCGGCGTCGTGCGCGCCTGCCCAGGTCCGTTTGAGCGCGGCTTCCAGACCGCTCAGCGCGCGGCCCATCAGTAGCTCCGGCTCCACGTTGAGTTCGATATTGAATTTCGCCAGTTCCAAGGTCGCGAGCGGGTCCGCCATGGTCTTGAGCACGGCTTCGTTGACCGGCGCCGGCTCAAGCCTCCTGTCCACCAGCCATGCTTCCAGTTCGAACCCTGCGACCGGCCCCTTGAGGGACAATGCGCCCGCGTGCGCCTGGGCGATCAACAGCTCGGTTTCGAGTTGGACGCGTCTAGCGAACTCCTTGAAATCGCGCACCGTAAAGCGGCTGGATTCTATTTCCTGTCCCACTTGAGTTTTTAGTCCGGTCGGGAACGAGCGGTGGCGCGCAGGCGCGCATCCAGCGCCTGCAGGCGTTCCGGTGTGCCGACGTCCAGCCAGTCGCCGCGATAGTGCTCGGCGCTGACCTTGTCCTCTTCGGCAGCGCGGCGCAATAACGGGGCCAGCGCAAACGCGCACGCCCGGCAGTCATCGAACAGCGCTGGTGTGTAATAACCGATGCCGCTGAAGGTGAGTTTCTCGCCATGCGTCGGGCTGAGCCGCCCCGCCTCCAGAAAAAAATCGCCCTGCGCGTGATGCGCCGGATTATCGACCAGCACCAGATGCGCAAGATCGCCGTGTGCCAGCGCCAGACGCCGGAACGGATAATCGCACCAGACATCGCCGTTGATCACCAGAAAACTGCCGTCTCCCAATAGCGGCAACGCCTTGAAGATGCCGCCGCCGGTCTCCAGTGCGCGCTCGCCCTCGTCTGAGTAGCGAATGGCGAGACCGAAGCGGCTACCGTCGCCGAGTTTCGCCTGGATCTGATGGCCGAGATGCGCGAGATTGATCACCACTTCACGCACACCCGCAGCCGCCAGGCTCTGCAGGTGATGTTCGATCAGCGTCTTGCCGCCCGCCTTGAGTAGCGGCTTGGGCGTGTGGTCGGTAAATGGACGCATGCGTTCGCCTCGCCCGGCGGCAAGAATCATCGCCTTCACAGGGAGACGCGCGGCAAAACGTGCTGCTCGAACAGGCGTGCGAGCGGCGCCAGTTCGTCGTAGCGGGCGGCGATCGTCGTCACATAACGCACGAAGCGGGGCGTGTCGCGGGCGTAGCCGGGCTTGCCGTCGCGATGCGTGAGGCGCGAGAAGATGCCGAGCACCTTCAGATGCCGTTGCAGGCCCATCCAGTCGAAGGCGCGCCGGAAGTCGGCAAACGAGTCGTGTACCGGCAGGACGGCGGCACGCGCACGCTCCCAGTATTGTCGCGACCACTGGTCCACGCGCGCTTCGGGCCACGAAATAAACGCGTCCTTAAACAGGCATACCGCGTCATAAGTCACGGGACCGAACACCGCGTCCTGAAAATCCAGCACGCCAGGATTGGGATCGGACACCATCAGATTGCGCGGCATGTAATCGCGGTGCACGTACACGCACGCCTGCGACAGCGCGGACTCGATCAGCAGAGCACATACCTGTTCCCACAGAAACTGAGATTCGGCGTTCAACACGACGCCCAGGTGCTTTGGCAGATACCATTGCGTGAACAGATTCAGTTCGCGCGCCAGCAGCGTGTGGTCATAAGCCGGCAAAACGCCGATTTTCGAGGCGACCTGCCAGCGGATCAAAGCGGCTATTGCGTCCTGGAATAATCCATCGGCGTTGTCCGGCGTGAGCACGTCCAGGTAGGTTTGCATGCCCAGATCGGTCAACAGCAGAAAGCCCTTTTCAAGATCCTGCGCCAGTATCCGCGGCGCGTGCAGGCCCGCAACGCGCAGCAGCGCTGCGACTTTTATAAACGGCCGGCAGTCTTCCTTGTCCGGCGGTGCGTCCATAACGATGAAGCTTTTGTCACCGACGCGCGCCCGGTAATAACGCCGGAAACTGGCGTCGCCGGAGGCGGCCGTAAGCTCGCAGGCGGCGACTTCGTCGTGCGTGCGCAACCAGGCACGCAAACACAGCAGACGTTCGTCAGGGTCGGTCATGCATTTCAAGGGCCTTGTTCGAGTAATTTGCCGGCCCCGCAACCAGATTTGACCGGATTTATGCTCAAGTCGCGGCCGCGGTTCCGCGGTCACGGCCCCAGGCTGCCGCCGGCGGATCAATTCAGCCGACTATGATGCTCCTGCAAGCGAAACACCAGTTGGCGCACGTCGCCGGTGTCTTCATCGTCGGGCGCGTGGTTAAGATAATATTGCAAATCCTTGAGCGCGGCGTTGTAACACTCCAGGGCGTTGAACATCAGACCGCGCTCGCGGTATTCGCTGACCCGGTCAGGATCGACCAACAGTATCTTGGTGATGATGGCGATGATTTTGGTCGCCTTGCCCTGTTGCTGATAAATCCCTTTCAAATTGGCCAGCATCCTGATGAGGATATGCTTGTTCGAGGCGGCGGCGAGAAATGGCGCTGGCGACTCGATATCCACGTCGAACACGCCCCGCAGACGGTTGGTGAGATCTTCCGCGCTCAGCGAGATGCCGCGGTTATAGGGGTCGATCACCACCTCGCCATCACCATACGGCAGTTTCACCAGGAAGTGTCCGGGGAAGGATACGCCCACCAGATCAAGACCTAAGCGACGGCCCAGTTCCATGTAAACTAACGACAGCGAAATGGGTATCCCGCGACGCCGCTCCAGCACCTCGTTTATGTAACTGTTGCGCGGGTCGTAATACTCGCCGGTGTTGCCGCTGAAACCCAGTTCACCGAACAGGAATTTGTTCAGTTGCCTAATCCGAATCTGCTCATCCGTCCCCGGTGCCACGCGCCCGCCGATCTCTTGTGCCCAGGCGTCGAGCGTGGCCACATGGTGCGCCACATCCAGATTGAGATACTCATCCGCGCCGATCAACAGGGCCGCGCGCAGCAGATCCACATTATCGTCCGGCAGGCTGATCTGGCGGCGGAACGATTCTTCCCAATCACTTCGCATGGCGAGACATTCTAGAACGCGTTATCCGTGTTTGTAACCCACAACAAAAGAATGGCATCCCGACGCCTTGGCATTGCGGGCCCGGCGCCTGCCGGGATAAACGCATTGTCATGCCTTGCGCTGGCCGACAGGGCGCGCGATCCTAGCGCCCGCAGCTTGGCGCTCACCGCGCACGATCGTGCTGCCTACGTGCCATTGCGCGGGAGCAACGCCATATTTCCGTACTGAAGTAACCTCGTATCCCCCTGGGAGAGTGATGTCCAACCGCACCATCGAAATCAACGACCGCATTTACGAATATCTGCTGGCTGTGTCCGTGCGTGAGCCGCCGCTGCTCGCGCGGCTGCGCGAGGAGACGGCCCAGGATTCGTCCGGCGGCATGCAGATTGCGCCGGAGCAGGGGCAGTTTATGACGCTGCTGGTGAAATTACTGGGCGCGCGGCGCGCAATCGAGATCGGTACCTACACCGGTTACAGCGCGCTGTGGGTGGCCAGGGCGATGCCCGCTGACGGGCGGCTGATCTGCTGCGATACCAGCGTGGAATGGACGGACATCGCGCGACGCTACTGGACGGAAGCGGGGATTGCGGACAGAATCGATCTGCGCCTGCGCCCGGCGCTTGAGACACTGGATGCGCTGCTGGCGCAAGCCGCGGCCGGGACTTTCGACTTCGCGTTTATCGACGCGGACAAGGAGAATTATCAGCATTATTACGAACGCTGCCTGGAGTTAATGCGTCCGGGCGGTCTCGTCGCGGTGGACAACACCTTGTGGGGCGGTTCGGTCGCAGAGTCCGACAAAACGGATTCCGAAACCGAGGCGATCCGGCGCTTCAACGAGCGGCTCTACGACGATAAGCGCGTCTCGATAAGCCTGGTGCCTATCGGCGACGGGTTGACGCTCGCGCGCAAGCGCCCGGATTAGCGCATGCGCTGGTCCGCAGCGTGCGCTCTGTTAGCCGGCAGACGTCGAACGCGGGCGTTGATCAGCTTTTCGATAGATCGTCTTTTATTAGAGCTTTGTAGAAAATCTTCGAGTTGCGCTGATAGTTGTACAAGTCGCGCCGCTTGAGCGGCAGGGTCTTTATCGTGCCCTCGTGAAAACCGCGTTCCAGAAACCAGTGCGCGGTCTGTGTGGTGAGCACGAACAGTTGTTTTAAGTCCATCCCGGTCGCTTTTCGTTCGAGCTGAGCGAGCAGCATCTCGCCGCGCCCCTCGGCGCGATAGCGCGGATGCACCGCCAGGCACGCGATTTCGCCAAAGCCCTCGTCGGCGGACGGATAAAGTGCTGCGCACCCTATGATCATGCCGTCGCGTTCGAGCACGTCGAAGCGCTGGATTTCCAACTCCAGTTGTTCGCGCGAACGGCGCACCAGCGCGCTTGACTGCTCCAGCGGCGCGATCAGTTCCAGAATGCCGCCGACGTCGTCGATCACCGCCTCGCGCTGCCCCTCGTAAGCCTCCGCGGTAATGAGCGTGCCGGCGCCGTCGCGCGTATAAAGCTCCTTGAGCAGCGCGCCGTCGATGCGCCGGTTGACCAGATGCACGCGCCGCACGCCGTTTAAGCAGGCGCTGACCGCGCCTTCCATATCGCGGCGCGTTTCTTCGCTTAAGCGCCGTTTACTAACAAGCAATGCCTGCGCCTGCGCGAGATTGAGTTGCCGCACTGCCTTGCGCTGGCCGTTGCGCAAGCCTGAGTCTTCGGTGAGGAAAATCAGTTTGTCGGCCGGCAGCGACGCGGCGGTCATGGTGGCCACGTCCGCCGCGGACAAATTAAAAACTTCGCCTGTCGGCGAAAATCCCAGCGGCGACAGCAACACCAGGTTGTGCCGGTCGAGCTGCTGGCGAATACCGTCCACATCGATCTTGCGCACCTCGCCGGTGTACGCGAAGTCGATCCCGTCGCGCACCCCCAGCGGACGCGCGGTCACGAAGTTGCCGGACACCACGCGCAGTCGCATGCCGGACATGGGTGTGTTGGCGAGACCGGCCGAAAGCCTGGCCTCGATCTCCACCCGCACGCAGCCGGCCGCTTCTTTCACCGCGGTCAACGCGGCCGCATCGGTAACACGCAGCCCCTGGTGATACTGCATCTCTACACCGGCAGACTTAAGCCGGGCCTCGATCTGTGGGCGTGCGCCGTGCACGATCACGAGTTTGACACCCAGGCTGTGCAGCAGGGCGAGGTCGTGAATCAGGCTGGAAAAATCGGCATCCGCGATCGCCTCGCCGCCGAAGGCGATGACAAAAATGCGCTCGCGATGAGCGTTGATGTAGGGTGCGGCGTTGCGGAAGCCGGGGGTGTCGAAATGGTCGTTGTTCAATTTTTGTCCTCTTCGGGTTATTCTTGTCAGGCTCGTTTGGGTCGGCGTCTGGCGTGCCACTATAAAGACTAAGCGGCGGCGCTGTCCCGCGCCACTAACTCACGTGAGTCTCCGCCAGGGCCAACTCCGGAATTGGTTAAATATTGACTGCCGCGAAATATCTGATGTAGTAGAACATCGTTCTCTCAAAAGAAACTTGCGCGGTGGCCTAATGGCGACCGCAAAGCGCGAACCGACATTGGATGTAAAGTTGCAAAATCACGGACGCATCAGCAAGGTCAAACCTGTGAGGGTGTCGCTGCTCGGCGGACGTGCGCGCCGCCCGGCCACCTGGCATTTGTACCAGCGCTATTATCTGATCGGCCTGCGCGCGATCCCGAGACTGGAATTCAGCTACGCGGATACAGCCGACAGGCGCTTCGCCTGGGCGCTGGAGCGCAACTGGCCGGGCGCTTCACGGGCCTGGGAATATTATGCCGGCCGGCAGGCCAGACAGCGCGAGGATAAGGCCAACCACGTGGCGCGCTATCTGTTCGATCTTCCCACACGCGCCGAGCCGGTGCGGGTTGCGATCGACCAGCACGACGGGCGCGGCATTCGCGACCCGGAGGCGCACGACTGGGCGGAGGTCTATTTCAAGGTCAATCGCTGGCCGAATCTGGACTACAGCGAAAAGGTGCGCGGGCTGGTTACCGGCAACGGCGCGCCTACGCAGGCGCGCATCGATAGGCTAGTGGCGCTCAGGGATTATCCCAGGCATCTGGACCTCGTGTTTATCGCGAAGTTGTGGCCCAGCGTGCCGGGGCCCACCCACTGGCATCCGGTGGAGCATCTGGTGCGGCTGTTCGAGACGCTGGCGCCGCTCAAAATCCGTTCGTTGCTGCGCGCGATCGTGCCACGCGCACACGAAGGTCAATTGCCAAAACCGTATATCGATCGACTGGTCAACTGCGGCGTGCACGTGACGGAAACCAACATCACCGTCGATGAGCTGTGGGCCGCGACTTCGGCAGCGCGCGTGGCGTTTCTGCGGCCCGGCAAGCACCTGTGCGTGTCGTGGCGCATGATCGATCATCTGGCGATGGGCGCGTGTACGGTTTGCGACCGCGCGGCTTACACGCAGTGGCCGGTGCCGATGCGCTCGGGCCGCGAATTCGTCAACTGCGAAATCGGCATCGATCAGGACGAATCGCTACCCGCTATCGGCGATTACGAATGTATCTCCGACACAGTCATGGCGCTGGTACACGATGTGGATCGTGCGGCGTCGGTGCGCGAGGCGTCCGTGGCGTACTTCGACCGGCACGTTACGCCGCAACGGATCGCGCGCTACCTGATCGAGACCGCCGACCACGTCGCGCATGACACCGGTCCCAAGAATATCAAACCCGCAAAGACACGACGTATCAAGCGGCCCTCGCGGCGTTGAGCTCGCAAGTCTCGGGTCGCGCCCGTCGGGTTGCGGCGCTGGCAGGGGATTTGCCTCCGGATAGCAAAACTTCAGATGGGATCATGCGATGTCGCGCGTGATAATTTTCGATGTGAACGAGACGCTGCTGGATCTGCGCGGGCTCGATGTCTGCTTCAAGCGATATTTGCGCGTGGCTGACGTGCGCAAGGAGTGGTTCGCGCAGGCGCTCAGTTCCGCGATGGTCGCCACCATCACCGATGCATACAGCGACTTCGGCCGCATTGGCGGTGCGGCACTGGAAATGATCGCGCAACGCCATCAGCTTTCCTTGAGCGACGACGCCCGTGCCGCCATTCTCGGCGCTATGCGCACACTCCCGCCACACGCGGAGGCGCCCGACGCCCTTGCGCGTTTGCGCGACCAGGGTTTGCGGCTGGGCGCGCTGACCAACTCAACGGCGCAAACCGCACAAGCGCAGTTAAAGCACGCGGGACTCTACGATTTTTTCGAGCAGATACTGTCGGCGCATGCGGTGCGTCGCCTGAAACCTGCGCCCGAGCCCTATCTTATGGCCGCGCGAGCTTTCGATGTAGACGCGAGCAACGTTCGGCTGGTCGCGGCGCACTCCTGGGATGTAATCGGCGCCATGCGCGCCGGCTGCCGAGCCGCCTTCGTCGCGCGTCCGGGCATGGTGCTCGATCCACTCGCTGAGCGGCCCGACATTGTCGGCGCGGATCTTGGGGCGGTTGCCGATAGTATCCTCAAAATGGATGTTCGATAGCGACGTTAAGCTGCGCCACTGCTTTTGCTTGACCCAACAATAATCACAGGAACTGCTCGATATGGCATCAGGAACCAAGACCGTTATCTTTGCCGCCCTCATCGGCAACGGCTGCATCGCGGTAACCAAATTCATCGCCGCGGGCATCACCGGCAGTTCGGCGATGCTGGCGGAGGGGATACATTCAGTGGTGGACACCGGTAATCAGGGATTGCTACTTTTCGGCCTGCGCCAGTCCAAAAAGCCCGCCAGCGCCCTGTATCCGTTCGGTCACGGCAAGGAGATTTACTTCTGGAGCTTCGTGGTCGCCATCATGATCTTCGCGGTCGGGGCCGGCATTTCTATCTATGAAGGGGTGCACGCAATAATCGCCCCGCACGCGCTGGGCAGCCCGCTGATCAATTACATCGTGCTGGGACTGGCGATGATCTTCGAGGCCTTCGCGTGGTATTTCGCGTTCAGGGAATTCAACCACGCGAGAGGCAACCTGGGCTACTTCGAAGCCGTGCGCCGCGGCAAGGACCCAACTCTGTTCGTGGTGTTGTTCGAAGACAGCGCCGCGATGCTGGGCCTGATCGTCGCGTTCATGGGCATTCTGATCGGGCAGTTGACAGGCAACCCGTATTTCGACGGCGGCGCCACGATCATCATCGGCCTGATCCTGGGTGGCACGGCCGCGTGGCTCGCTTACGAGACCAAGGGACTGCTGATCGGCGAGAGCGCCAATCTTGACGTGGTGCATGGCATTCGCGAACTGGCGGGCAAGGCACCCGGCATCAGGCAGGTCAACGAGGTACTGACAATGCACATGGGGCCTGAATTTATTCTGGTGAATCTGAGCGCGGATTTCGCGGATAAGACCCCGGCGGCGGATGTCGAGGCCAGCACCGCGAAACTCAACAAGGAAATAAAGGCTGCGTATCCGGACGTGAAGCGGGTCTTCATTGAGGCGCGCGGCTAAAGGCAGGTGCCCGGCTTAACGAAGACTGAGTGGGGCGTTGTGCTGCGTTATCTGTACGTGCGCCCGCGATGCCTGATCCATCCATCGGGATGATCACCGTCCGGGTCGTCATGCGTCCAATGGATGACGCCGCCTTGCGGCGTCCATTCGTACTCGCCATAGAACATCACGTCGTCGCCCTCGCGCAGTTGATCGACCTTAGGTGCTACGTCAATGTTATGCGCCACCAGCAAGGTTTGTCCCGATTCCAACTCGACGATGAAACGCTGATGGCGGCTGCCGTCGAGATCGTCGGAGAGTATTCTGGCAACGATGCCGCGGCCCTCGATCTGTAAATCGCTACTGCGATTTTCTAATGCGTCGGCAAACGCCTGCTCGCTGTTTGACTCGCGCGCGACCGCTGCGTACTGCGGCAACACCCCGCTCTGGAGAAAGCCAACAGTGGTCGCGGCTGCGATGGCGAGGACGAGGAGAAATTTCTTCATTTCACGAGTTGTTCAAAATTGAACTCCCATAAGCCGCGACCGCGCGTGCATTGCTAAACATAACGCTGCCCGAACATGATGATCGCCATGCCCAGCCAGCAGACACCCACGCCGAGCCAGTCCGTGAAGGTGGGGCGCACGGCATCCACGGCCCACAGCCAGGCCAGCGCCACGCCGATATAAACGCCCCCGTAGGCGGCGTAAACGCGGCCCGCCGCTTGCGGATGCAAGGTGAGCAACCACGCGAACACGGCCAGGCTTAAAAACGCCGGCAACAGCAGCCACGCGGAACGGCCTTGCCGGAGCCAGAGATAGGGCAGGTAACAACCGACGATTTCCGCGATGGCAGTGAGGATGAACAGGCCGAGCATTTTCAGGATTTCCATGCGAGACGCGCGGCGCTTGATGCCGAATCGATGTTGGCCACGTTCAGTCCTCGGTCAACTAACGCGGCCAGTGCCGCGGGAAAAAGCCGGCCACGAGCGCGACCGGCTGGTCAGTTTATAGCTTGCCGTCGAGCCCCATCTGGTAATACTTGTGGGTGATCTTGTCCTGGTTTTCCAGCAGCCAGTCGATGCCGGGTTCGTTGCGCATCGCCTTGTGAATGGCCTGCGCCATGGCTTTGCGGTGGATGTCGAAGAGCACCTTGTGATCCAGGTTCTTGTCCTCCGTCACGGATGGATTCAGCCACACCGAACAGATGATGCCGAGATCGTTGACCTTATCTTTGGGGATGTCGCCCGTGCGCACGGCATCCAGCACGCCGTTGGCGATGGCCGCCTGCACGGTGCCCATGAGGATGCTGGTGTATTTGCTGTTGGTCACCGTTACCTTGCTCACGCATAACGTGACGGGCCTAACCTGGATGTCCGTATTCAAAATGGCGAACACGCGGCTGTGGCCTTTGACCTGATCGCCAATAAGCGTGGCGAGCGCCGTGCCCACCGGCCCATCCAGTTCGCCGATGACAACTTCAGGTTCCGCCGCGGTGCCCGGCGGTCCGCCGCCAACCAGTGACTCGCCGGATCGGAATACGATTCTTTCGCTCATTTTGCGTTTCTCCTGACTAGAAAATAAGCGTGGAGCCTAGCATGCGACGCGCGCGGGGTGCGAGTACAGGTGGGATCGTTGAGGACGCCGCGATTCTATAAAGCGTGTCCGACATGCAGTGGGCAGCAGCGTCATCAGGGCTTGCGGGCACACCCTGCTCGTCGGGCAATAGTCCTCGAAGTGCGCCAGCTCGCCGCGCAAAGCGCGCTCCACAGCGGCCCGTACTTGGCGCGGGAATCCGCCGGCAAGTTTCCACCAGGGCTTTCCGAGATAGGGCGAGATGTCGTCGATTTCGAGGAGGCACGTGCCGGCGCTGTTGATCTTCAGCAGGCCGCCCGCGGCGTCGCTGTCCCGCGTTCTCACCCCTGTCGCGGGAGGGGGCTGTTGATTGCCGTGACTGCGGACGGCTTTGTATTTAATCGCGCGCGGTGGAATATGCCGCATCCGGTCTGTTCCAGGCAAAGATGCTGCTCGTAGCGCTTGCCGTGGCGAATGCACTGGTTTTCCGCCGCCGCAGCTTCCATCGCGGCGCGGCTCCGCCGAGTCGCGCCAGCACCACCATCGCGGCCCACGGAACGGCGCTCGTGTCACTCCTCTGCTGGCCGACGGCTTTGTTGCTTGGGCGACTGGTGGGGTTCTAATCGATGCCTACAAAAAAATCGTGCAACTGATTGAAGAATTTCAAGGAGGACGTGCGTGCCGCGGTAGGTTTGATACGAGGACATTCGTGATCAAGGTGGGATCGCTGGCGGTGGGGTTGTGTGGCTTCGAGCGCGCCTAAAGAAGCCGTAAGTACTGGGTGAATATGTAACTTTCGATACACTTGAGACGTTGCTAGCCACAGCCACCAGCCGGCGCTGGCCGCTGCTGCGCTCGTCACAACCTGTTCATGGACTTGTACCAGCCAGCGCAAACATAGTACATTGCCGTTTCATTTCGACGTAAGGTTTGCCGGCTCGGTGGTCGCGCCGGCCATTGCCCACCGCTGACGTGCGATCCGCTCAAAACCGCTTAAATTCCGCACCTGCGTCATTCAGATTTTCAAAGACTGTAGCATCGTCGCATCGCTCGACTTGGTGGCGCGGTTCGTCTGATCCTCAATAGTCTGTTTACGAAGGAATTGATTTACCATTGTCAATGCATGAACATGCAGATAACTCCAGCATCTGTTGTCGATCTGCTTTAAAAAGGTGATCGAAGCCAAGTCCAAGACGTGGTTGATTTTTTGTTCCTCAATGGGAATCTCTAGAGTTTGTCAGTGCGTACGCGTCAAAAGAGCTTTGCAATCACCGACTGACCCGCATATTTCTGTCTTCTTTCCCTAACATTTTAGTTCGTAAATTCATCGATCAATGATCTAGCGTGCCATACACGGCTGAAATTTTTGCTTCCGCGATAGTTGCCGTTGGAGACTTCAACCCAGCGATCTTTTCGCCAGATTGGTTAGAGAGAAATGGTCTCATTGGCAAGGATGACGCAGATAATGCGCGCGAAAAGGATCCAAGTAAATCACTGCTCATATCTCACCAAGTAGCGGCTTTTGAAACAGAATGGTTCGCGTTGCAGATACTCGAGAACCAGTTTTCACTGACTAGCAAAGCCGCGCTCTCCCCGGCGCTCAAAGACTTGGCTGCGGGGATATTTCAGATGGTTCCACATACGCCAATTACTGCCGTTGGCTTGAATTTCATGGGGCACTTCAAGCTACCCAGTGAGGATACGTACCATAAGGTTGGTGATGTGCTTGCGCCAAAAGACATTTGGAAGTCTTTATATCCTGACCGGTCGCATGGGCTTGCAGATCTTACGGTTCGGATTCAGTACGCGGCCCGCGGGGAGCCCGTTAAAACCAACGACGAGAAACGCATTACGGTTCAACCATCAAACAAGTTCAAGTTTGGCAAGTTTGGAGTGTATCTAGCATACAACGACCACCACGATTTCACCGTAGCCGGTTCAAACGACTTGAGTCCGGCAGAGCGTGCGGCTACCGTTATTGACACGGAATGGGAAAATTCCTGGACGGACGCCGTCCGGGTGTTCGATGGGATACTTTCTATGGCTATTGGAAATTAGATCTCAGGCAGATCTCAGATGATATTATCAACTGATACGCCGATAAACTTGGGTTCCTTTATCATTGGCGATCCTATTTCACGACGCCAGGGTGCGCGAAGAGAAATTAAGCCGGACATTCGGTCAATCGGTGGTACGTCGGCTGTGCGGCCAAAATTGCCCAATAACACCGCGTTCGGTGAGCGTGAGGCGCTGCGACGGAGATTTGACGCGCCCATGACAAGTAGTTTGGCTGGATCGCGCGACTTCACCTCGGACTCGACGCCCCTGCAGATTTGGGAGGGAACCGTTCTCAATGTCGATCGTAAAAGCGGCGGCGTAATGCACGTATTGCTGGATGCCAAGATTGGCAAGTTACCGATTCATACGGGAGAGATCGAACTCGAATGGGTTGCAGACCAAGACTACGATCTTGTTTGCCCCGGGGCGGTATTTTATCTCACACTTTCGAAACGCACGAAGCGAGGCAGCATCGAAAATACGCAAGAACTCCGATTCCGCCGGCGTCCCTCATGGTCGGAGGGTCAATTGAGGCAGATCGAGAATGATGCAGCCATGCTGCTTTCCAAGATGAAGACGCCGCCAACCGCAACATGATCGACTACGGAGCACCTCCGGCAGACGATCAAATCGAAATAACACTGTTCGGTCCCGGTTACGGCGAGGCGATCGCAGTACATCTAGGCTGCGGCGCCTGGCTATTAGTTGATTCGTGTATAGACCCAGAATTCAGAGCTCCGGCCTCGGGAATTTATCTCGACCAGATCGGCGTCGATGCGAGTCAGGTACGGGCAATCGTCGCCTCCCATTGGCACGACGATCATGTGCGAGGGATTTCACAGCTCGCGACCAAACATCCCAATGCTGAGTTCTTTCTCTCGGCAGTGTTTAACAGTAAAGAAGCTGGGGCGTTTCTGGCTGCCTTCAGTGGGAATTCTTCTGCTGGACTGGCGCGAGGTGCTAAGGAACTGTTCTCGGCTATTCAATCGCGGGAAGCCGTAACCCCGGTGCTACATAAGTCGATTGTGCTTGAAGCTACCCTTAGCAATCGGCCTGTAATGGTCACAGCCTTGTCGCCGATGCCGGCGGCGTTTGCCCAGTCACTCGCGCACATGTCGCAGTACCTGCCGCGCAAGGCCAAGCCGATCAATCATATTCCAGAACTTCGGCCCAACCGTGAATCGGTGGTCCTGCACGTAAATGTCGGTGAAGACGCAATCCTCCTTGGCGCCGATCTTGAGGAGGATCAAACCTCTGGCTGGTCCGCAATGATAGCCGACAACTGGTCGCGTGGGCGAAGACCGGCTACGGCCTATAAAGTTGCCCATCATGGTTCTTCTACGGGCGACTGCCGCCAGATATGGGAGAACTTGTTGACACCCGACCCGGTAGCATGTCTGACACCATTTTCGCTTGGTGATCTTCGATTGCCCACTGAGGCGGACAAGCACCGGGTGAGGACGATGACCCCGCACGCCTACACCACCTCTGGAGCAAGCCGCCGCCCTGCTATGGACAGCGGGCAGCTGAAGCGACTAGGAGATATATGTAAGAAACTCGCGCGAGTAGATGCTGGTTTCGGTGCAGTGCGGGCACGGAAACATTTTGGCTCTCCGTCATGGAGCACTGAGCTGTTCGGGGCGGCGCGCATCCTATAGCAGAATTCTTCTCGGAGGTTTTCTAGTGCCGATGCGCCAAGAGAGGGTCATCCTTCGCCGACGTGATTCTGATGCCGAACCGCCTAGAAATGCGGCCATCCTAAAATTGCACAATGACCACTAGTCAAGCGATCGCGGGAGCTATGAAGTATTGAAGCGATATCGCCTAAATCTTGTCGATCGCCTCGCTCAACCGCCGCGCGCCAATAATCTGCATGTCCCCACCGCTCTTCTTGGCAACATTATCTTTTGGAATAATCGCGCGCTTGAAGCCGTGTTTGGCGGCTTCCTTCAAACGTTCCTGACCATTGGGTACTGGCCGGATCTCACCGGCCAGGCCGACTTCGCCGAATACGACCAGGTCAGCCGGTAGGGGTTTGTTACGGAAGCTGGAAAGTGCCGCCAGCAGCACCGCAAGGTCGGCGCCGGTCTCGTTGATGCGCATGCCGCCGACGGCGTTGACAAACACATCCTGGTCGTACATGGCCACGCCGCCGTGCCGGTGCAGCACGGCCAGCAGCATGGCGAGCCGGTTGTAGTCCAGGCCCACCGCCACCCGGCGCGGATTGGCCACGTGACTCTCGTCCACCAGCGCCTGAATCTCAACGAGCATCGGACGTGTGCCTTCGCGGGTGACCATGATGACGCTGCCGGGCACCGGTTCTTCGTGTCGCGACAGAAAAATCGCGGACGGATTCTCGACGCCCTTGAGCCCTCGGTCGGACATCGCGAACACGCCGAGTTCATTGACCGCGCCGAAGCGGTTTTTCACAGCGCGCAGCACGCGGTAACGCTCGCCAGGATTACCCTCGAAGTACAGCACCGTGTCGACCATGTGTTCCAGCACGCGCGGGCCGGCGAGCGCGCCCTCCTTGGTGACGTGGCCGACCAGAAATACGGTGGTATCGGTCTGCTTGGCGTAGCGCACCAGTTGCGCCGCGCATTCGCGCACCTGCGAGACGGAACCGGAAGCGGACTGCAACTGGTCGGTGTAAAGGGTCTGGATGGAATCGATGACCATAACCTGCGGGCGCCTTGCCGCCGCGGTGGTGAGAATGCGTTCCACACCGGTTTCGGTGAGCAGCAGCATGTTGGTGTGAGCCAGGCCCAGCCGCCGCGCGCGTAAACTGGTTTGCTGCGCGGATTCCTCGCCGCTGACATAGAGCACGTCGGCGCCGCCCATCGCGCCGGTCATCTGCAATAAAAGTGTGGACTTGCCGATGCCGGGATCACCGCCGATCAGCACCACCGAGCCGCGCACCACGCCGCCTCCCAGCACGCGATCCAGCTCACTAATCCCCGTTAACGTGCGTGGTTGTTCGGTAAGATTGACCTCAGCCAGAGTTTGCACGGCGCTTTCGCCGGCGTAGCTGCTAAAACGCGGGCCGGTCGCGCCGGCGGTGACGACCTCGCTCAAGGTGTTCCAGGCGCCGCAATCGGCGCATTGACCTGTCCATTTGTTATGCACCGCGCCGCACGCGGCGCACTGATAGTTGACTTTCGATTTCGCGGCCACAAGATTCTCAAGCGCGATGCAGGATCAACTCCAGCACCAGCTTGCTGCCGAAATAGGCCAGCATCAGCGCCACGGTACCGCCCAGGGTCCAGCCGATCGCGGTGCGTCCGCGCCAGCCAAAGCGCCAGCGTCCGATCAGCAAGGTGGCGAACAGAATCCAGGCGACGATGGACAATATCGTCTTGTGTACCAGGTGCTGCGCGAATATATCTTCCAGGAACACAAATCCCGTGATTAGCGCCAGGGTCAGCAGCACGAAGCCGGCGCCGATGAGCTGAAACAGCAGATGCTCCATCCATTGCAGCGGCGGCAGCATGCGGATCAGGCCGCCAGGACGCCGGCTGTGAATACGCCGATCCTGTACGGCCAGCACCATCGCCTGCAGCGCGGCGATGCTCAGCAGGCTGTAGGCCAGCAGCGATATAAGGATATGAATCTGCAGGGTGCTGTCGGCCGGTGCGGCGATGACAAAGTGATCCGGCATTGCCTGATCCAGCGCCAGACAGACCGCGGCGATGGGCGGCACGATGAACGCCAGATTTTCCACCGGACGCCGGATGGCCGTTAGCCACACGATGGCGGAGACCAGCAACGCCACCATTGCCAGCGCATTGAAGAACGCCAGATTGAGACCGCTGGCCGTCATGATCCGCAGATAAACCGTCATGCCGTGCAGCAGCACCGCGCCGCCCCAGAGGATGAGCAATGGCGTCTTGCTGGACGGGCGCGCGCGCGCGATGTTGCGGAAATGCATGGCGGCCGCCGCGGTCGCGAGCAGATAAAGCGCGATAGCGATCAGGCCGATAATGGATTGCATCTGATTAAGAATTCTTCTCGATTGACGTTGTCCGCTGTACTGGCGGGCAGGTCAGCGCGTTGTTTATTTATCCGGGTACTGTCCGGGGCTTCGTTCGAAAATGGGTTCTGAGTGCGCGGGCACTGGGTCGGCAATGTGAACCACGTGCCATATCTTAACGCGCAGCGGTGGAGTTGGCAGCCTGTCGGCAAAACGCGTGGTAGCATCGGGTCGATCTTACGGATAAGAACACGATTATGCGCGTACAGGTTCTCGGTTGCAGCGCGGGCATTGGCGCGGGGTTACGCACGACTTCCCTGCTGATCGATGACGATGTGCTGGTCGATTGCGGCACCGGCGCCGGTGATCTCGACATGGCCGGATTGCGCGCCGTGCGGCACGTGTTTCTGACGCATGCACATCTCGATCACATCGCGTTGCTGCCGCTACTGATCGATACCGTATTCGAGCAGCTTCAGAAACAGCCGCTGACCATACATTGTCAAGCTTCGACCTACGAAGTGTTGCGGCGGCATATTTTCAATTGGCACGTGTGGCCGGATTTCTTCGAGTTGCCGGACAAAAGAGCGCCCGCCGTCAGGTTCGAGCCACTCGCCCCCGGTGAATCTCATGTGCTCGGCGCACGGGGCTTCGAGATGATCGAGGTCACGCATTCGGTGCCCGCGGCGGCTTATCGAATTCACAGCGCCAACGGTGTACTGGCGTTCAGTGGCGACACCACGTCCAATAACTGGTTATGGTCGGTGCTGAATCGCCATCAACGGCTCGATCTACTAATCGTCGAATGCGCTTTTCCAGAGGCCGACGCGGCGTTAAGCCTCGCCGCGGGCCATTATTGCCCGTCGCTGTTGGCAGCCGATCTCGCAAAGCTCGAACATCGGCCGCGCATCTACGTTACGCATCTGAAGCCGGGCGCGGAAGCGGTGACGCTGCGGGAACTGCGGGCGATGCTGCCGCAGTTCGATCTCCATCGACTCCTGACCGGGCAGGTTTTCGAGTTATAATTATCAACCAGCCTCGGACGCATCGGCGTTCGGGAATGTCATCCAGCAAGCCGCGTCATTCGCGGTTGTCGTTTCCTTAAAGTTTTAGCCAGCATCCAAATTTAGATCCAATCATGTTCGATTCTCTCAGCGAAAGGCTTTCCGTCACCATCAAGAACCTGCGCGGGCAGGCGCGCCTTACGGAAGAAAATATCGGCGACGCGTTGCGCGAAGTGCGCCTGGCGCTGCTGGAGGCCGACGTGGCGCTGCCGGTAGTGCGCGATTTTACCAAGGCGGTGCGCGAGCGCGCGCTGGGGCACGATGTCTTGCAAAGCCTTACCCCCGGCCAGGCGCTTATCAAAGTAGTACACGACGAACTGGTGCGGACCATGGGCGCGACCGACGAAGGTCTGGCGCTGAATGTGAAACCGCCGGCCGTCATTCTGGTGGCGGGTTTGCAGGGCTCGGGCAAGACCACCACCGTCGGCAAGCTGGCGCGCTGGCTGAAAGAGCGCACGGGCAAGAAAGTCATGGTCGTCAGTTGCGACATCTATCGACCGGCCGCGATCGATCAGTTGCAGACCGTCGCACGTCAGGTCGGCGCGGATTTCCATCCCAGCGATTCGTCCCAGCGTCCGGTAGACATTGCCCAAGGCGCGCTCGTACAGGCGCGGACGCAGTTCAAGGACGTGCTGATCGTCGATACGGCGGGGCGCCTGCATGTGGACGCCGACATGATGAGCGAGGTGCAGCAATTGCACGCCGCGCTGTCGCCGGCGGAAACCCTGTTCGTGGTCGACAGCATGACCGGCCAGGACGCGGCCCTGTCTGCACAGGCGTTCAACGACGCACTGCCCTTGACCGGCGTGGTTCTCACCAAGGTCGACGGCGACGCGCGCGGTGGCGCGGCGTTGTCAGTGCGGCACATTACCGGCAAGCCTATCAAATTCATCGGTACCGGCGAGAAAACCGGCGCGCTGGAGGCGTTTCATCCCGAACGCATCGCCTCGCGTATTTTAGGCATGGGCGATGTGCTGACCCTCGTAGAAGACGCGCAGCGCAACGTCGATAAAAATCAGGCGGAGCGCCTCGCGCGCAAACTTCAGGCGGGCAAGAGCTTCAATTTCGAAGATCTGCGCGCGCAGCTCGAACAGATGCGCAGCATGGGCGGTGTGGCGGGTCTGCTCGACAAGCTGCCGGGCATGGGCATGCCGCAGAATTTCAAGGCGCAGCACGGCGAGCGGGATGTCACGCGCATGATCGCCATCATCGATTCCATGACACGCAAAGAGCGGCGCGCGCCGGACCTCATCAAGGGTTCGCGCAAACGGCGCATCGCGGCCGGCTCGGGCACGCAGATCCAGGACGTCAACCGCCTGCTCAAGCAGCAGACGCAGATGCGCAAGATGATGAAGAAATTCTCCAAAGGCGGCATGCAGAAGATGATGCGCGGGATGAAAGGCCGCCTGCCGCCGGGGATGCCGTTTTAGCGCCAGGCCCAAACCATGTTGTCATTCTGAGTGAAACGAAGAATCCGTATTAATGCTTGAGGTGGGGCAAGATTCTTCAGTCGCGGAGCCTGTCTTTTAGACAAACTCAGGGCACGCTCTTAGGATCACCGAAGGGGTCCCTCAGAAGGCTAGTGCCGGATTTGGGGGTAGGTCCTAGTCCCATACTCGTGTCGCGGACAGATCTGCCGGCGTATCGACATCCATCAACACACCCGCGTCATCGCAGGGTAGAAGCTGAAGCTGGCTGGCGTTGCTCCTCAGAAGTTCGCGCGCGCCCGTATCGCCCGTCAGGTTAATCAATTCATCTTGGAACGCGCGGCCGAAACCCACCGGATGGCCGCGCCGGCCGTCGTAGCCGGGCGCGGCCAGCGTGGCGCCGTCATTCAGCATGGAGACGAGCGCGCGAATCGTGTCCGGCGCGAGCCAGGGCATATCGGCGAGCGCGATCAGCCAGCCATTCGCATCGGGTGCTGCAAGCACGCCGGCCGCGAGACTCGCGCCCATGCCTGAAGAGGCGCGCTCGGCGACGACGACTTCGAGACCTTCGGCGCGTAACAGCGCGGCCAGGTCATGATCGCACGCGCGAACCACTGCCAGTGCGCTGCCGCAACCGCGTAACAGATTTCGTGCCGCCGCGACGCCAATAGGCATGCCGCAGGGTAATTGGTGCATGAGCTTGCGATGGCCGAAGCGCACGCTCGCGCCGGCCGCCAGCAGAACACCCCGTGTTGGCATCTGGATTCGCATCAGCACTCGCGCCTGTACCGGTCCGCAACCGTGCCGATGGACGCTGAAACCGGCTGCAACCGCGCGGCGCCGGGCAGCGAATTAACCGGCACAAGCTTTCTTTTTGACGCCAATCTTTTACAATGCCGGGTTTTAATCGAGTTCGCGCGTTTTCCGCGGGCCGGATCGATCCTAAAGAGACAACACCATGGTAGTTATTCGCTTGATGCGCCGCGGCGCCAAGAAACGCCCCTTTTATCACATCGTCGTCACCGATTCGCGCAGGCGACGCGATGGCGGCTATATCGAACAACTGGGGTACTTTAACCCGATCGCGATCGGCAAAGAGACGCGCCTGCATTTCGATAGTGAGCGAGCGCGGTACTGGCTGGAGCAGGGTGCGAAGCCCTCGGAGCGCGTGACCAGCCTGTTCAAGGAGCGCGCGAAGACCGAAACTGCGGCCACCGAGTCCGCCGCCGCCTGATTCAGCGCGGATGTGCGGCGTCTGAATGAACTGCCGTGCGCGCGTGCGGGTCGGCCGGATTGCGGGTCTATTCGGCGTAACGGGCTGGGTAAAGATTTTCTCCTACACGGAGCCGCGCGAAAATATTGTTCACTACAGCCCATGGCGGCTGCTGTGCCCGGGCAGTGAAGAGCTAAAGACGGTAGCAGAGGGTCAACGTCACGGCGATGCGGTAATCGCCCGACTGCAAGGTGTCGAAGATCGCGACACCGCAGCGGCGCTGGTCGGCGCGGAAATTGAGGTCGAAAACGCGCAGCTTCAGCCATTGCCGCCGGATGAATTCTACTGGGCGCAGTTGCAGGGACTGGAGGTTGTGGAACTGCAGGGGCGCACGCTTGGCAGGATCGATCATCTGCTGCGTACCGGCGCCCACGACGTGCTGGTGGTGGAAGGTGAGCGGCAACGCCTGATCCCGTTCGTACGCGGGGCTGTGGTCAAGGACATCGATCTGGAAGCGCGCGTGATGCGCGTGGACTGGGCGCCGGATTACTGATGCGTATCGACGTCGTGACCCTGTTTCCGGACATGGTGCGCGGCGTGCTCGCGTATGGCGTGACCGGCCGGGCGGCGGCGCGCGGACTGATCGACGTACGCACGTGGAATCCGCGCGACCATGCGTCGAATGTCCATCGCACTGTGGACGACCGGCCTTATGGCGGCGGGCCGGGCATGGTGATGATGGTCGAACCGCTGCTGGCCGCGATCCGCGCCGCGCGCGCGGCGCGCACGGATGAGGCACGGACCATATATTTCAGCCCGCAAGGCCGGGGGCTGAATCAGGCGAAACTGGTCAACATGGCGGCGGGTCAAGGCATGATCGTGGTCGCCGGGCGCTATGAAGGTGTGGACGAACGCCTGATGCAACTTGGCGTAGACGAAGAATGGTCGCTCGGCGATTACGTGATGAGCGGCGGCGAACTGGCCGCAATGGTGTTGATCGATGTGCTCGCGCGCCTGCAGCCTGGCGCGCTGGGGGACGAAGGTTCCGCGGGGCAGGATTCGTTCATGCAAGGCTTGCTGGATTATCCGCACTACACGCGCCCGCGCACCGTGGAGGGTCTGCCGGTGCCGCCGGTGCTGATGCAAGGCGATCACGCCGCCATAGCGCGCTGGCGCCGCAAGCAGGCGCTGGGCCGCACCGCGTTGCGACGGCCGGAATTGCTGGCAGGCTACGTCATGAACGAGGACGACCAGCGTCTGCTGGATGAATTCATGCGTGAGGGCACGGAATCGTGCGACTTGTTGAACACTGACAGAGTAGAAAACGATGAGTGAAATAATACGGGAACTGGAAGCCGCGCAGCTCAAGGCGGAGGTGCCCGATTTCGCGCCTGGCGATAAGGTGACTGTCATGGTGCGGGTGGCCGAAGGTGCACGCGAGCGGTTACAGGCGTTCGAAGGGGTGGTGATTGCCCGCCGTAACCGCGGCCTCAATTCGGCATTCACCGTGCGGAAAATGTCGCATGGCGAGGGCGTGGAACGCGTATTTCAGACCCACAGCCCGGTGGTTGCGGACATCAAGGTCAAGCGCCGCGGCAAGGTACGTCAGGCCAAGCTTTATCACCTGCGCGGACTGACCGGCAAGGCCGCGCGTATTAAAGAGAAGCTGTAGGGAAGCTCTGAACAAGTCGTCATTGCGAGGAGTGGCGCGACGCGGCAATCCAGTAAGTGGCTGAGCTATAGGTATTCTAAGTCGTTTCGCTCCGCGCGCTAATGACGGGTACGGCGACTTGTTCAGAGTCCTCCCCAGATTACGTCGCGCGCTGCTGACGGAAGTTCTTCAAGCCGGATGCGGGGGGCGGTGACGATTGCCGGAACGGATTACCGAAGACTGGGCAGTCGATTGCGTTTTTGCGTGCGTTGTTGGTGTGGCTTTGTTGCGGTGCAGCCCTGCGCGGCCCACGCACAACCGCCGGTGGGACACAGGTACGGACGCGCCACAGGGCAGCGCTCACGCCATTCGCAGTCGCGCGACTTGCTCGCGCAGGCGCCGTCGGCGCAGCGCACCGGCTTGTCGCGCGGACATTGATGGGTGGCCTGACATTTGGTGGGATTGGTTACACAATCACCGCTCTCGCATTTGAACGGCTTGATGCGCGGGCACACGGTCCGATTGGGTTTCGCGCCGAACGCATCGGCTGGCTCTAGTCCGCGGAACGCATCCTGCGCCAGCGCGGGCGCACCGACCGCGATGCCGAGCAGGCAGAGACAAAGACTTAAGTTCCTGAACTTGATCGATCTTGTCGGGCACATCGTTGTATCTCCCCCCATTGCTTCATCTACCCATCAGGGTTTTATCTCGCCATTAGTCGTCGGAGTTTAGGTCAGCCCCGCGGTTTGCACAATGCAAATCCAGTGCGCGTTCCCGGTGATTGCGTCGGCCCATTGGGTTGAATTTTTCTGACACCATCCACATTTCTCTGTGTCATATCCATTTCTTCAAAGAGACCGATAGCCATGACCGTCGAAGCGCAAAAAGAAACGCTGGATTTCCAGGCGGAAGTGAATCAGCTGCTGCACCTGATGATTCACTCGCTGTACTCCAACAAGGAGATCTTCCTGCGCGAACTGATCTCCAACGCCTCGGACGCCTGCGACAAGCTGCGCTTCGAGGCGCTCTCCAGCGATGCGCTGTTCGAGGGCGACTCAGAGTTAAAAATTCAGGTCGACTTCGACGAGAAAGCGCGCACCGTAACGATCCGCGACAACGGCATCGGCATGAGCCGTGACGAGGTGATTCAGAACATCGGCACCATCGCCAAATCGGGCACGCAGGAATTCTTCAGGAATCTTACCGGCGACAAGGCAAAGGATTCGAAGATGATAGGCGAATTCGGCGTGGGGTTTTACTCATCGTTTGTCGTCGCCGATACGGTCACCCTGACCACGCGGCGCGCAGGGTTAGGGCCGGAAGCGGGCGTGCGTTGGACGTCGGACGGCAAGAGCGATTTCAGCATCGAGACGGTGGAACGGCTTGAGCGCGGCACGGAAGTCACTCTGCGCCTGCGCGAAACGGAGGACGACCTGCTGAACCGCTGGCGGTTGCGCAACATCATCACCAAATATTCCGACCACATCCCGCTCGCGGTGGAGATGCGCAAGGAGGACGACAAGGGCAAGACGCAGGACGAATGGGAAACTGTCAACAAGGCGTCCGCGCTGTGGGCGCGGCCAAAAAGCGAGATCAAGGACGAGGAATACGAAGAGCTGTACAAGCACGTCGCGCACGATTTCGAGGGGCCGCTCACGTGGACGCACAACCGGGTCGAGGGCAAGCTCGAATACATTTCACTGCTGTTTATTCCGAAGCGCGCGCCGTTCGATCTGTTCGACCGCGATCATATGCACGGGGTCAAACTGTACGTGCATCGCGTGTTCATCATGGACGACGCCGAACAGTTGATGCCGCGTTATCTGCGCTTTGTGCGCGGGGTGATCGACTCCGATGATTTGCCGCTCAATGTCTCGCGCGAGATCCTGCAGAATAACAAGGTTATCGACAGCATCCGCTCCGGCTCGGTGAAAAAAGTCTTGGGGCTACTCGCGGACATGGCGGAGAAGGAGCCCGAGAAGTATCAAACTTTCTGGGACGAATTCGGCAAGGCCATCAAGGAAGGGCCGGCCGAGGATTTCGGCAACAAGGACGCGATTTCGAAACTGCTGCGCTTCGCCTCCACGCACACCGACGACAAGACGCAATCGGCTTCGCTCGCCGATTACGTCGCGCGCATGAAAGACGGGCAGGACAAGATCTTTTTCATTACCGCGGACAACTTTACTGCCGCCAGCAACAGCCCGCACCTGGAGATCTTCCGCAAGAAGGGTGTCGAAGTGTTGTTGATGCACGATCGTGTCGATGAGTGGCTCGTGTCGCATCTCACGGAATTCGACGCCAAAAAGCTGCAATCGGTGGCCAAGGGCGAGCTGGATCTGGGCTCGGTGGAAAGTGGCGAAGAGAAAAAGGAACAGGAAGAAGTCGAGGAGGAGGCAAAGGATTTCATCGAGCGCATCAAGAAAGCGCTGGGCGAAAAGGTCGCGGACGTGCGCGTGTCGCATCGATTGATAACCTCGCCTGCCTGCATCGTGCTGAACGAGCACGATATGGCGTTATACATGCAGCATCTGCTCAAACAGGCGGGTCATGACATGCCCGCCAGCCGGCCGGTGCTGGAGGTCAATCCCACACACCCAATAATCGAACGCATCAAGAGCAAGCCGGACGAGAAAGATTTCGACGGCTGGGCCGAGTTGTTGCTCGAACAGGCGGTGCTCGCCGAGGGCGGGCAACTGGAAAATCCGGCCGGCTTCGTCGCGCGGCTGAACACGTTGATGCTGGATATGGTGAGATAGCCCTCATGGCGCGTAACGACGAAGCCACACAGCATGCGCACACCGCACTGCCGTTCTGGGAGCGCAAGACGCTTGCGGAAATGGACGCGCACGAGTGGGAGTCGCTGTGCGATGGGTGCGGCAAGTGTTGCCTGGTAAAACTCGAGGACGAACGCAGCGGACAAGTCGCGTATACGGATGCCGCCTGTCACCTGCTGGATATCGGCGCCTGCCGGTGCCGCGATTATGGGCAGCGCACGCGTCGCGTGCCGGATTGCGTAAATCTGACGCCAAAGGGCGCCAGCCAATTCAAATGGCTGCCATCGACCTGCGCCTACCGAGTGCTGGCGGAAGGCAAATCGCTGGCGTGGTGGCATCCGCTGGTGTCCGGCGATCCCGCCACCGTGCATGAGGCCGGCATATCCGTTCGCAGACGCGCCGTGTCGGAGCGCCGAGTTGCCGATCTGGAAGCGTGCATCGTACGGTGGCCTGAGTAGGGTACGCGGGGGGCGGTTATTCGGGCACGCGCCGATGACGTACGTGGATCACTCTGCACACGGCCTGCGGATCGACAAATGGCTATGGGCCGCGCGGCTGTTCAAGACGCGCGGTCTGGCGCTGGCGGCGATCAAGGGCGGCAAGGTGCATGTCGATGGCGAGCGCGTGAAAGCGTCGCGGCTTGTGCGGCCCGGCGACCGGCTCGATGTCAACTTGGGCCGCCAGGCCATGACAATTATCGTTAATGACCTCAACGAACAGCGCCGGCCCGCGCGCGAGGCGCAATTGCTTTACACCGAAACCGACGATAGCCGCGCGCGACGCGAATTGCAGGCGGCGCAACGGCGTCTGCTGAACGACTCGATGCCGCATAATGAAGGCCGGCCCGACAAGCATCAGCGCAGGCAAATCCGCCGTTTCAGCGGCAAGGAATAATCGATGGCAAAACCGGAAACGCCACTGCTGACCACCGACGTCATCATTTGTCTAAACGGCGATGCCGGGAAAGTGGTGGTGATCGAACGCCGCAATCCACCGCCCGGCTGGGCGCTGCCCGGCGGATTCGTCGATGTGGGCGAAACCCTGGAGGCCGCGGCGATACGCGAGGCGAGAGAGGAAACGGGTCTGGATGTGAAATTGGAGCGTCTGCTGGGATGCTATTCGGACCCGCGGCGCGACGAACGCGGCCATACGGTCAGCGCCGTCTACATCGTCCACGCTTCCGGCGAACCGGCGGCGGCCGATGATGCCAAATCAGTCAAGGTCGTCGATCCGGCGGATCGATCGCTTAAACTCGCGTTCGACCACCGCTTGATTCTGGATGATTTTTTAAGGTACCGCGATACTGGCGAGGTCGCGTCGCTACGAGTTTCGCCGCAGTAACGCGGCGTAGTTTGCGGTTTTGGTAAAGCCGTGTGGCGCTCCCTAGGGGGCTCGAACCCCTGTTCCCGCCGTGAGAGGGCGGTGTCCTGGGCCACTAGACGAAGGGAGCTGTGAAACTGCATTGCCTCCGTTGCCTGCATCGACAGGCGCGCGATGGTATCATGATCGCATCGCCAATTTCATATTTCATAATAAATCATTAAGTGCGAACCGAGGAAAATCCGCCCATTCCCGCCGTTATTCCACGTGCCGAGCACTGTGTCTCGCGCGCGGACGTGAACGAATATGCCCTCAAGGTTTTATACCGGCTGAAGGACGCCGGTTTTGAGGCGTATCTGGTCGGTGGCGGGGTGCGCGATCTGCTGCTGGGCCGCGAGCCGAAGGATTTCGACATCGCCACCAGCGCACGTCCGGATGACGTGCGGGGTCTGTTTCGTAACTCCCGTCTCATCGGTCGCCGCTTTCGTCTGGCGCACGTGCACTTCGGACGTTACATCATCGAAGTGGCGACCTTCAGGGCACGGCTGGAAGTCGAAGACGCAGGGGAAACCCTGCTCAGGGACGGCCGCATCATTCGCGACAACGTCTACGGCACCATCGCGCAGGACGCGTGGCGGCGCGATTTCACAGTCAACGCGCTGTACTACGACATCCGCGATTTCTCGGTGGTGGATTACACCGGCGGCATGGTCGACCTTGTAGCCGGTGTGTTGCGTCCGATCGGCGACCCGGCGGAGCGCTATCGTGAAGACCCGGTGCGCATGCTGCGCGCGGTGCGCTTTGCCGCGAAACTGGGCTTCAGGATTCACAGCGAGGCTGAGGCGCCCATCCGCGAACTGGGCAGCCTGCTGGAAAGCGTGCCCGCGGCGCGGCTGTTCGACGAAGTATTGAAGATGTTTCACGGCGGCTACGCGCACGCAACGTTTGAGCTGTTGCGCCATTACGGATTGCTGTCATATCTGTTCCCGATGACCGAATCGGCGCTGAGACACGAAGACGGCGGCTTTCCGCTCACCTTCGTCGCCAGGGCGCTGGAGAATACCGACCTGCGCATCAACGACAATAAACCCGTTACGCCGTCGTTTCTGTACGGTGTGTTGCTGTGGGAGCCGGTGCGGGAGCGGTTGCAGCGATACATGGAGCAGGACATGAGCGAGATTGACGCCATGCAGCGCGCGGCCGACGAGGTGATCGCCGCACAGCTTCGCCGCACGTCGCTGCCGCGGCGATTCAGCGTGCCCATGCGCGAAATCTGGCTCATGCAGCCGCGTTTCCGGCAGCGGCAGGGCAAGCGTCCATTGCGCCTGCTGGGGCATCCTCGTTTCAGGGCGGCCTATGATTTTCTATGTCTGCGCGCCGCCGCTGGCGAAGCGTTGCAGGAAGATTGTCAGTGGTGGACCGATCTGCAAACCATGGACACCGACGCGCATCAAGGCGCCGTGAGCCAGGCGCGTAAGCGTCCGCGGCGGCGCAAGCCCGCCAGCGCGCGCGCAAACGCCAATGCCTGAGCGGGCCGACGTGTATGTTGGCCTCGGCAGTAATCTCGACAATCCGTGCGGTCATGTTCGCCGGGCGCTGAGCGACCTGGATGGCATTGCGCATACCGCGTGCATGGCGCGCTCCAGTCTCTATGCGAGTCCCCCAATGGGCCCGTCTGATCAGCCGGACTACGTCAATGCCGTCGCGCGGTTGCGCACGAGCCTGGCGCCGCTCGCGCTGCTCGATGCCTTGCAGTCCATCGAACTGGGGCACCAGCGCAGTCGCGACGGGCAGCGCTGGGGTCCGCGCACGCTGGATCTGGATATGCTGCTGTATGGCGACCGCAGGATAGACGAGGACAGACTGACGGTGCCGCACCCAGGTCTGCACGAGCGCGCGTTCGTGATTTATCCGTTGCTGGAGATCGCAGGCGATATCGATATCCTCGGTCACAGCGGACTTGAATCACTGGCGGCTCGATGTCCTCGCGGCGAACTCAAACGCCTGGAATCGGCATAGTGCAGGCTCACTTCCCGCGTTGCATTGCCGTCGAAGGCCCCATCGGCGTCGGCAAGACCAGTCTCGCACGTCGCCTCGCGGCCGAGTACGAGGCCGAAATGTTGCTGGAGGCGCCGGACGAAAACCCGTTTCTCGCGCGGTTTTATGCGCATCCGCGACAGGGCGCGCTATCCGCGCAGCTGTTTTTTCTGATGCAGCGCGCGCGGCAGATGGAAATCCTGCGCCAGGGCGATATTTTCAATGCAGTGCGAGTGGCGGATTTTCTGATTGAGAAGGATCGCCTGTTCGCGAAAGTAACCCTCGACAGCCACGAGTTCGAACTTTACGAGCAGATTTACGCGCACGTGACCATCAACGCGCCCACACCCGATCTGGTCGTTTATCTGCAGGCGCCGGTTGACGTGTTGCTGGAGCGCATCAGAAAGCGGGGCCGCGCCTACGAACAACCCATCGATGGCGCGTATCTGGAGCGGATTAACGGCTCGTATGCCAATTTTTTCTACAACTACACAGCCGCGCCGCTTTTGATCGTCAACGCCGCGGAGATCGATCTGGTCGCTAGTGACGCCGATTTTCGCGCGTTGCTGACACAGATCCGCGCGTTGCCTGTCGCGCGCCGCTACTTCAATCCGTTGCCCAACTCGCTGCTGTCGGCGGTCGATGCATGAGCGTGCATCGCGAACAGCGCGGCGTCACCGTGACTACGCTCAAACGCCTGAAACGGGAAGGCGAGAAGATCGCCTGTCTGACCGCCTACGACGCGAGTTTCGCCGCGGTGCTGGATCGATCCGGCGTGGACGTGATTCTCGTGGGCGACTCGTTGGGCATGGTGATTCAGGGATTCGATACCACGGTGCCGGTCACCGTGGACGACGTTATCTATCACGCTCGCGCGGTCGCGCGCGGCAGCCGGCGCGCTTTTCGCGTGGCCGACATGCCGTTCATGAGCTACACGAATCACACCCAGGCGCTGTCGAACGCGGCGCGGCTGATGCAGGAAGGGCGTGCGCAAATGGTCAAGCTGGAAGGCGGCGAGACCCAGGCCGGCATCGTGCGCGAGTTGAGCGCGCACGGCATTCCTGTGTGTGCGCATCTGGGTCTGCAACCTCAGGCCGTGCACAAGCTCGGCGGCTACCACGTGCAGGGCAAAGAAGCCGCCGCTGCCGCGAAAATGCGTGAGGCTGCTGCCGCGGTAGAGGCCGCCGGCGCGGAACTGCTGCTGCTCGAATGTGTGCCGGCGGCGCTGGCTGCGGAAATCTCGGCCACGGCCCGCATCCCGGTCATCGGGATCGGCGCCGGCAACGAATGCGATGGCCAGATCCTCGTGCTGCACGATCTTCTGGGTGTCAGCGTGGATAGAACACCCAGATTCACCCGCAATTTCTTGACCGGCGCGCACGGCATCGCCGACGCCGTAAGCCAATATGTGCGGGCGGTCAAGGACAAAACCTTTCCCGCCGCCGAACATAGCTTCTGAAAGTACGTTTAAGTTTCTCTTAGCGCCGATGCGGCGCGGTTCGAAACGAGTTCACGGCACTCATGTTCATCGTCGACGACATCCAGACCTTGCGCGCGCGCCTTGCTGAATGGCGGCGAGAGAACTTGCGGATCGCCCTGGTGCCGACCATGGGTAACCTGCATGCGGGCCATCACGCGCTGATCGAACATGCGCGCGCGCGGGCGGATCGTGTCGTGACGAGCATCTTCGTCAACCCTATACAATTCGATCGCGCCGCGGATCTGGCCGCGTATCCGCGCACCATGGAAGCTGACCTCGCGCAGTTGCGGGACCTGAAAACCGATCTGGTATTCGCACCCGCCAGTGAGACGATTTATCCACAAGGCATGGTGCACACGACGCGCGTAGTGGTGCCGCAACTCGCGGAAATCCTGGAAGGCGAGAGCCGTCCGGGGCATTTCGCCGGCGTGGCCACGGTCGTCGCGAAGCTCTTTAACCTGGTACAGCCTGATGTGGCGGTGTTCGGCGAAAAGGATTACCAGCAGTTGCTGGTCATCCGGCGGCTGGCTGCGGAGCTGAATTTTGCCGTGGAAATCGAAGGTCTGCCGACGGTGCGCGAGGCCGATGGGCTCGCGATGAGTTCGCGCAACCGCAATCTCAATGAGGATGAACGCGCGCACGCGTCGGGACTTTACGCGTGCCTGCGTGCGCTGGGCGACTGCATCCGCGTCGGCGAACGTGATTTTGACCGGCTTCAGGCACAAACTATGCATATGCTTTCGGCGCAGGGTCTGCGGCCGGATTACGTGAGCGTCCTTGACGCTTGCGACCTGAGTGTTCCGAACGGGCGCTCACGGGAAATTGTCATACTAGGTGCCGTCTGGCTAGGCCGCACGCGCTTGATTGACAATATCCGTGTGACATTGATGGACAGTTATTTATCGCCGATAATTCGCGGTTCATCCGCGGCAGGCTCAACCCCCGACACCCAACCATCGACGCATATGAGGAAGCACACATGAGGCTGACTATGCTCAAGGCTAAACTTCACCAGGCCCGAGTCACGCACTCAGAGCTTGAATATGAAGGCTCATGTGCGATCGACAGCCGGTTGCTGGATACCGCCGGTATTCACGAATACGAGCAGATTCAAATTTACAATCTGACCAACGGCGAACGCTTCACCACCTATGCCATCCGCGCCGAAGCCGGCAGCGGCGTCATATCGATCAACGGCGCCGCCGCGCATCGCGCCAGCCCCGGCGATCGCGTGATCATCTGCGCGTACGCCGAGCTGGAGGCACACGAGGTCAGCCGCTTCAAGCCGACCCTGGTGTACGTCGATGCCTCCAACCGCATCATGTGTACCGCCAACGCGATTCCCGTGCAGGCGGCCTAAGATGGCTGGCGCCCTTACGGCGTCTGACAAAGTCGCGCCGTAACCGTGATTGCGAGCGGCCTTTAGCCGCGAGCCAGAGGGGGGGTGAGAAGCAATCCAGAATGCACGCGGGTCCGTACTGGATTACCACGTCGTTCCACTCCTCGCAATGACGCCTCTCTTTAGAGCGTCTTTAAGATTCCTCTCGCGTTCCCGTTGCACAGATAACCATCACAGATACCTTCCCGCGGTGGCGACCACAACCACCACCAGCCCCAATCCCAGGTTGATGCCGATAATCATGCGGATCTGATTCAGACTGCGCGCGGCGGTCTCGAAATAGCTGTCGTCAACCGCTTTGATAAGACGCCGGTACGGCGCGAAAAACAGGTGCAGAAACAGCAGCATCATCGCGATCCCTAAAGCCTGCATCACATGCACATGCCAGCCGACATCGCCCATGCCGCCCGGCAGACTGAAAATCATGCCATAGCCGCTTGCCAGCAAAACCACAATCGCGGCCCATACCCACGGGAAGAAGCGCCGAAAAACGTAACGCCACAGCATCACGCGCATCGGCACGTCCAGCAATTCCGCAGACGCGGGCCGGAGCACCAGGAAAGCGAAGAACATGCCGCCGACCCAGATCACGGCGGCGAGCGTATGCAAGGCCACTAACACGAACATGTTTTTCTACTCCGTAATTTCCCGAAACTATCGCGTGTGCCGATTCAACTTCCCGCCGGGGCGCCGGCGGTTTCCTGCGTCGCGACTTTGCCGGCGGCGACCTCCGGATCCACGGCCTGGAATGCCGTGCGGCCGAAGAAGGTCCCGTCGCCCATGAGACGCCAAAGTATCATCAGCACCAAGCCCAGTAGCAGGAATCCAAGCCCGATTACCAGCGGCAGGCCGAGCCCGAACACGGCCGCGCCGGTGTACGAGTCGCGCGGTTCGGCCAGGCTCGCCATGGACATGAAAAATATGTACGCCAGCAGCATGGCGCCGAGCATGGGCGCGACACCAATAAAAACAAAATTCCTGGCGCTCTTGAGCAACTCGCGGCGGTAATAGATCACGCACGCGAAGCCGGAGAGCGAATAGTAAAAGGCGACCAGCAGCGACAACGCCGAGAGCGTATCAAGCAGGAAGCTCTCGGACAGGAACTTGATCGATACGTACCAGGCGATCCCCGCGACGCCGGTGATAATGGTCGCAATGTGCGGTGTTTGAAAGCGGTGATGAACGCGGGCCAGCGCATCGGGCATCGCGCGCGCACGCGCCATGGAGAGCGTGGTGCGCGAGGAGGGAATGATCGTGGTCTGCGTGGCGGCCAGCGCCGAGGTCAGCACGGCCAGCACGACAAACTTGTCCCACGGCGAACCCAGCACGTCGGTCGCCACGTGGCTTAATATCGTGTCGTTATCCGCGAACCCCTCCACGGTCGCGAGGCCTGCAAAAGCCACCACCGCGGTGCTCACCGAAAGGTAAGTAATCAGCAGGATAATCGTGGCGCAGATCGCGGCCAGACCCGGCGTGGTTGCGCTGTCCGTGCTCTCCTCGGTGCTGTTCACCGCGCTTTCCCAGCCCCAGTAAATGAACACACCGATCAGCAGACTGCCGATAAGCGCGTCCGGACTGGAGATTGCGAAAGGAGAGAACCAGGCCAGTTCCGGCAGCAAGGAACCCCCCGGCGCTGTGCCATTGAAGACGCTGATCAGGGCGACGCTGGCGAAGAGCAGCAGCGCCAGAACCTGCGCCACGATCAGCACGTCCTGCAGGCGCGCGGAGAGTTCGATGCCGACGACGGCGATCCATGTCAGCACGGCGATGTAGAGCACGGCCAGGATAGTGACGGCCACTTTCGAGGCGGCCAGTACATCGAGATCGAACAGCAGAAACGTATAACGTGCGGCGACGTCCGCCAGCGAGCCGATCACGAGGATGCTTGTAGCACACACCGCCCAGCCGGCCATCCAGCCGACCCACGGTCCCATTGCCCGGGTGACCCACGAGAACGACGTACCACAATCCGGGTCGGCCCGATTCATATAATAAAAGGCCGCGGCGATGAAGAACATGGGGATAAAGCTCGTCAACAAGGCCGCCGGCGCCTGCACGCCTACCAGCACGACGACCACGCCGATGACCGCCGCCAGCGAGTAGGCCGGCGCTGTGGAGGCAAGCCCGATCACCAGCACGCTGATAAACCCCACCGCGTTGGCCTTAAGGCCGTGCGCGCCTGCCTCGGCGTTCACTGCCCGCGGCCCTGCTGTCCCCGCTTCTGCCAACGTAGCCACTCCCGATTATCGAACCCTGATCGATTTGACGGCGGCGATGGCCGCGAGCGCCACCATACCCGAAGCGGCGGCTGTCACAAAACGCTTTATGTCTCTGGTCGGTGGATACGCCCGCAAAGCCTGCGTGTGCTTGTCGAATCGGACGGCGGACTTTATCCACCCGACTTGGCTCGCCGCCATATCTCGCATGCCGCGGCTGCCTGCTGCGGGACATCGCATCGGTAAATTTTTCAAAACGCGATGTAAATTTAGCGCTTATTTTACACACGCGGGCGGCGCCCTCCCCGAAACCCGTGCCCGGATGTTCCCGTCACCGCGCAGCCGGCGGCATGGCATACAGCTTGCTTTGAAGCCGTGGAGTCAGACGCCAGCGCCGCCAGTCCCTGCCGTGTTCGAGCACTTCATTCCAGTAAATGAAGCGCATGCGGCCAGTGCCGAGCGCGGATAAAATTTTTTAAGGAGTTGTAATGGCGGAACCCCAGCGCTGCATCGTTCATGTGGATGGTCAGGCTTATACGGGGAAGCCCGATCAGCCGCTGGTCGACTTCCTCGCGGCACAGAAGATCAATCTGCCGCACGTTTGTTACCACCCGAGCTTGGGCGCGATCAAGACCTGCGTTACCTGCTGGGTGCGCGTCGGCGGCAAGCTGGTGCGCATCTGCGAGCTGCGAACCGCTTGAAGCGCTGCTCTCGCTGCCAGCCGGCCCGCAAATCAGCGCGGATTTTGTGGCTGGTCTGCCTAAAAACTCCGCGCGGCGCAGCACGTGTTCAGGTACACCGGCGGTTTGCACGCGGCAGCACTCTTCGATCCTCGCGGCGAGCTTCTCGCTGCGCACGAAGCCGTAGGGCGGCACAATGCGATGGACAAGCTGTGTGGCTGGGCGCTGTTGAACGACAAGTTGCCGTTGCACGAAGGAATCGTGCTCTTGAGCGGACGCGCGAGCTTCGAGTTGTTGCAGAAAGCGATTATGGCGCGCGTGCCGGTGGTGTGCGCCATCTCCGCGCCAGCAGTTTCGCCGTGCGGCTGGCGGAGCAGTTCGGTGTCACCCTGATTGGCTTTCTGCGCGGCGAGCGATTTAACGTCTATACGCGACGCGAGCGCATCGCCGGGCTAGTGTCGATCGAGTCACCGCGGCAACTGCTGTCGCGCGCCAAACGCTGAAGATGCTTTTGAAACGTCTGATCCAACCGGAGCCTGTTTATGTCCAATGCCACTACCGCCCGCCCTTTGCCTTACGATCCGTCCGCCGAACAGGTGCAGGATGACGAGTCCGAAACCATCGAGGCACTGATCGACACCATGCGCAAGATCAGCGAGACGACCTCCAAGGATTATGGGCGCGCGGTGCGCAGCGTACACGCCAAGAGTCACGGCCTGTTACGTGGTGAATTGCGCGTGCTGGACGACCTGCCGCCGGCTCTGGCGCAAGGGCTGTTCGCACGGCCGGCCGTGTATCCGGTGGTGATGCGTCTGTCCACCAATCCTGGCGATATCGTGGATGACAGCGTGTCCGCGCCGCGCGGTCTGACGATCAAGGTGATCGGCGTCGAAGGAGAACGCCTGCCGGGAACGGAAAATCACGTGACCCAGGATTTCGTCACGGCCAACGCGCCAGCCTTTGCCGCGCCCGACGCCAAAGCGTTCCTGAAAAACCTCAAGCTGCTGGCGGTGACCACCGATACGCCGCAAGTCTGGAAGAAGGCTTTTTCAGCCGTGATGCGCGGCGCCGAAACGGTGGTGGAAAGTTTCGGCGGCGAGAGCCCCACCTTAAAGACCCTGGGCGGCCAGCGCGAAACGCATATTCTGGGCGAGACCTTCTACACGCAGGCGCCGCTGCGCTACGGTGACCATATCGCGAAGCTTGCTGTCGCACCCGTCTCGCCGGAACTCACCAATCTGACCGGCGCGCCGCTTAACGTTAACGGCAAGCCCAACGGTCTGCGCGAGGCGGTGGTCGATTTCTTCAGCGAAAGCCGCGGCGAGTGGGAAGTGCGCGTACTGCTTTGCACCGATCTTGAAATGATGCCGGTGGAAGACGCCTCGGCGATCTGGCCGGAAGACCAGAGTCCGTACGCCGCGGTCGCCCGCATCAATGTGCAACCGCAATCCGCCTGGAGTGAGACCAGAGTTACCAACATTGACGACGGCCTGTCTTTCAGTCCGTGGCACGGTCTGGCGGCTCACCCAGCCGCTGGGCTCGATTATGCGCGCGCGCAAACCCGTGGACGAGAGTTCGACGCAGTTTCGGCAGGAATTCAACCAGCACGCAATCGAAGAACCGCGCAACACCAGCGCCTTGCCGGACTAGGCGAGTGCCGGCGCCGGCGAGCCAATTGCCATCATGATCCGCAAATGACCATGCGAGCGCGCATCGTTGAAACAGGGCTCATCGACTGTTTCGACGAAGACCTGAAGGCCGCGAAAGGCGCACGTGTGGACGCCGAGATCTCGGCCGTAGTGTATGACGGCAGGCGGCTCGTCTTCGCCAGCGACAAACCGATACCGGGCGCCGCGCGCTCCGCGGTGTTTTCGCTGGATTATACCGACGGCGCGCTGCGGCCGGAGACGTTCGAATACCACACCGCGCCGCTGATCAAGGCGGCCACCAAGTACGAAGACTTCGCCCTGACGCCGGACGGCAAATACGTCATCGCGGCGACCGGATTCGATCGCATCGAGCCCGACTCCGCGGAACTCGATCTTTACAACATGCTGCTGATCTGGCCCGCCGGCCGTTCGCAGGTCGTTAGGATCGTAGCGCCCACGACGAGAGCGGGCGTGACCAGTTCCGTAAGCCTGCGCAAGGATATTTCCCGGATTCTCGGCGGGGCGCCCTACTTCAAGATCGAGGGCCTGACCACCCTGCCGGGCGATGAAGAACCCGATCGATTGTTGTTCGGGATCCGCGAATTCGGCGAAAGCCACGAGAATTTCGAATATACGATGAAGGTGATCTCATCGCCGTATCGCATCGAGAACGACGAACTCGCGTTTATCGGAGATTTCACTCTGGTCTACGATTACGATCCCGCGCCTCGACACGAGATCGCGCAGACCGTGGGCCTGTCCAGCATCGAATACGATGCCTACCTGAATCGCATGCTGTTGCTCACCAGCTTCGAGGAGCCGACGCGCGATGGCAAGGCGTTGCTGGGTGGTTATCTGTGGACGATCTCTATCGAGGACTTCGAGGCCAACCGGTCGCCCACGCCGTTCGTGGCTGACGATGGCACACCCCTGCGGTTTGTCAACAAACCCGAGGGTGTGGCGGTGCTGGACGAAACTCATCTGTTCGTGGTTTTCGACAACGACCGCGCTCTGGGGCTGGAGGATGAAACCAGTCCAGCGGTCAGGCATCCGCATCAGGCGCCTTACGCCATCCTGGAGCTTGAGTAGGACAACCTGCAAATAATACGATCCCGCGCGACGGCGCATCCGCTGCACGCAGTGGTTAGGACTATTGAAGTGTTCTCGCGTAGTCAACGAGTCACTTCCTAAGGCCGGGCTCTAATGAAGTCTCGAATACCTTTCCCACGGAGGTGCCCGCCGCTTCCGGACGAGACCAACCTTCCATCCAACACCGGTAATCTGAGTTTCACGATGCCCGACGTCAGTTATTCCGATTAAGAGACACTTCGGGCGCGGTCTTTTACGGCCATGTGTAACGATCGGTCGGTGCCCGCATACACCCGAAGGGCGGATGCGCTGATCCTGACGTACGCAGTACAGAGCGCCGCACCATTCATATAAACGATCGCAACAATCCAATAGTTAAATTGGATTGATTGTCGGAAATGGAATATAGCTACTCTTAACCGGTTATAGCGTTTCATAGATCGCTTGTGGCCGGGTTCAATTCGCGGAAATGGATTTAAGTTCTTTATCGCAAAAAGTCTGTGAAATCCTGGATGTCTTCCGCTATCTGATGCGGCTGGGGGCGGACGGCGCGCCCCGTTGGCGAGATCGCGGCCCGGCTTGAGTTGCCGCGGCGATGCTGGCGTTCCACTTGTATAACCTGCGCCACGCGGGGCTTGTAATGAACTGCCGCGACGTGCTCGATTATCTATACGGCGAATTTCGACACCATGAACGCGTTGCTGTCACTGAACCGGTCACTGCGAGATTGCCTTATGAAGTCTCAATACAAGCCACGAGGAGAGAGAGTCATGACAGAGCATCAGATACAGGGCAACCCGGTAAATTGGGCGGTCGGCGGATTATTCGCGACCGCCCTTATTTTTTCTACGGCCGCTCCGGCGGCTGACCCGCAGGAGCCGCCGCCATCGAGCTACGCTCCGGTTGTTGAGGAGGAAAGTTTCGCGAGCACAAAGGCCCGCATGGAAGCGGCCAAACCCGAGATCATGGCACGCCAAAAGAAGCTGCTCGACCAGCGTTACGATCTGAGTGACCGGCCCGCCAAGAACGTCACGATGACCAAAGGCAAGCCGATTCAGGCAGGCGTACGCATCAAATTACCAAACGGTGTGACCTGGCAACAACTCGCGAGCATGAGCCCCGAAAAAATCCGCGACCAGGGGTTGTTTCCGGCCGGTTTTCTGCCGCTGCCGCATCCTAACCACGCCGAAGGTGGCATGGTGTTTCCTCAGTTTCATATCGACGAAATCAAGAAACAGGAGGGCGAAGTGCTCCGCAACCTGACGCGCTTCGATCTGGAGTTAGATCTGCCGGATCATCTGCTGCCCGAGTTTCCCCCACCGATGTTTTTGACGACCCGCCCCGATCTCGGCGATGTCACCAAAGGCCAGCTGGTCACCACCCAAAATTATTACGAGTTGTTCAACGGCACCCTGACGCCGAAACAGTTGGACGGAGTCCGGTTGCTGGTCACGCCGGCGCCCCAGCAGCAGTTCAATTTGACCGCCGACCGGCGCTCCGAGCGGCCGAGCCTGGGTGTCACCTGTTTCGATTGCCACGCGAACGGCCATACCAATGCCGCGACCCACCTGGATCCGCAGACACGGCCGCAGGAATCCAGGCGCCGCCTCGATATACCGACCTTGCGCGGCGTGAACATTCAGCGTTTGTTTGGCTCGCAGCGGTCGTTGCGCAGCATTGAGGACTTCACGGAGTTCGAGCAACGCGGCGCGTATTTCGACGGCGACAACGTGATTGCGACCAAGAAAGGCGTGAATATCCTCGAGCGCGGCAGCGAGGTTGCCAACATGGCAGAGTTCCAGTCGATACTGGATTTTCCGCCGGCACCCAAGCTCGACCTTATCGGCAAACTCGATTCCGCGAAGGCGAGCAAATCGGAAATGGCCGGGCAGAAACTGTTCTTCGGCAAGGGGAAGTGCGGAAGCTGCCATCAGCCGCCGTTCTATACCGACAACCAGATGCACGATCTGCAGACCGAGCGCTTTTACAAGACGCAGATGATCAACGGCAGGAAAGCAGCGGGCGATGGTCCGATCAAAACCTTCCCGTTGCGCGGCATCAAGGATTCTCCGCCCTATCTGCACGACGGCCGGCTGCTGACGCTGGACGACACGGTCGAATTCTTCAACGTTGTCGTCGGCACGAAACTGACCGAAGCCGAGAAGAAAGATTTGGTCGCGTTCTTGCGGACTTTGTAGCAGGGAATGGCGGCACCGGAATAGTAGGCCATGTCACATGGCTTCCCATTCCGAGCGCTGAATTCGTAGGTCGCCAATCCCTTGACGTCAGCGCGTCGGAAAAGGATTTCCGACCTACGGATTCAGTTCTTAAAAAGTTGTTACAGGCTACTGGCTGGGTTCCGCTTCCGCGAAGACCCGGATTCGTGGGATAAGGGCGCCTCGAATGTTTTCGAAGCGCCCTTATGTCGAGTAGATGGCGGTTTACTTGCCCTTGAACTTGTCCTTGACCTCGCCTTTAGTTTCTTTTAGATGGCCTCTGTCTTGCTGTCCCTTGCCCTCGGCTTCACGGTCTTTGTCACCGAGCACCTTGCCGGCGGTCTCTTTAATTTTACCGACGACTCCATCAGCCTTGCCTTCGGTTTTGTCTGTCTTGGGATCTTTCATGTCATGCTCTCCTGGTGTGTGTAAGAGTGGTTTAAGCGCGCAGCGCCGTAATCCACCAGCTTCGTAATATGGGTTATCCGGATTGTTCTCGGATAATCCACCCCACGACTTAGCGGTTCAGGCGCGACACCATCAAAGCGCCGGCGGCGAAGGTGATCATAATAGTTGCCACGGGATAGTTGTATGCGAGGTCGGCTAAATCCCGGTAGGCTTCGCCCGACCGCTGCCGCACCTGACGAGTGGAG
>Ga0136621_1000036_pt1 | contig 41289 bp, 39 predicted proteins | sample AntDryUQ445A2306_FD_104673 | JGI IMG/M metagenome (GOLD analysis project Ga0136621, IMG submission 104673) | Polar desert sand microbial communities from Dry Valleys, Antarctica - metaG UQ445A (23.06) | ecosystem: Environmental > Terrestrial > Soil > Desert | place: Antarctica: Dry Valley...
AGGGAGAGTGGTCCCCTGCGGCGATCACTACGGGGACCCCGCGTGGCAAGAGGTTCCAGGCGAGTATCGGTCGATGTTGAGAAGGCTGATAGTCGTACAGGGCGACACCGAACCCGCCTCCGTCGAACAACAGCGTTTGTTGGGAAAAAGTGCTCCGTCGCTCTACGACATGAGAAATCTGTTCCAAGTCAACGTCGAAGAGGGCCGACACCTTTGGGCGATGGTCTATTTACTGCAGCGCTACTTCGGCCGGGATGGAAGAGAAGAAGCTCACGAGCTAATTCGCCGCCGGTCCGGGAGCGAGGAGGCGCCTCGGATTCTTGGCGCTTTCAACGAGGAGACTCCCGACTGGCTGTCGTTCTTCATGTTTACCTTTTTCACCGATCGGGACGGCAAGATGCAACTCGAATCACTCGCCCAGTCGGGCTTCGACCCGCTTTCTCGGACTTGTCGGTTCATGTTGGCGGAAGAGGCCCATCACATGTTCGTGGGGGACACGGGGTGCGGCCGGATCATCCGCCGGACAGCGGAAGCGATGCGGGAGGCGAACGTCGAGGATCCTTACGACGTCGAACGAGTTCGAGCGCTGGGGGTGATCGATCTGCCTCTTATCCAACGGAAAATGAATCTTCACTTTTCCCTAACCCTCGACCTTTTCGGCGCAGAAGAATCGACGAATGCTGCGAACTACTACACCGCCGGGCTCAAGGCTCGTTACCACGAGGACCAAATCAGAGATGACCATCGACTACATGGGGCGACGTACCCGGTGATGCGGTTGGTCGATGGGGCTTTCACTTCCGAGGACGTGCCCGCCCTCAATGGCCTCAACGCGCGGTTGCGAGACGACTTCGTTGCGGATTGCGCCGGTGGGGTTCGGCGGTGGAACAAAGACATCCGCGAAGCTGGGATCGAGTTCGAGCTGCGACTTCCCCATGTCGCTTTCAATCGTGGCGTCGGCGAATTCGCCGGCGTTTCAGTCACTCCGGCGGGCGAAATCATCTCCGCCGAAGCGGCGAGACAGGACGAGAAGAGCTGGCTCCCGTCAACCGATGACGCCGCGTACATCGAGGAGCTCATGCAGCCGACCTACCAGATTGGAGACTTTGCGGGGTGGATCGCCCGACCATCCAAAGGAGTGCTCGGCCAACCGGTTGACTTTGAGTACGTGAAGGTCCCTGACGCATAGGAAACTACTGACCGGGCGTCGTGGTTACTGACGCCGTCCACGGCCGGGGTGCCCGCGAGATCGAGATCATTCGATCGGCATACCGAGTGATGGTGCGTCGGGGCAGTCATCGGCTCTCGCTGCAGGACATCGCCGATGAGGCAGGGGTCTCCAAGGGTCTGCTCCTCTACCATTTCGGCAGCAAGGACAACCTTCTGCTGGAGTCGATGCAATGGGCGCTCGAGCGAACCGCAGAGCGAATCCTCAAAAGAATGGCATCGGCAGCCGACTCTCGAGAGGCGCTGGGAGCGCTGATCGAGGCAGTTTTTGTAAGTCCTGAGGCCAACCGCGACTTCTACCTTTTCTATTTGGATCTGGTCGAACACCTGGCGCGGGTGCCTTCCTTCTCGACCCTGTCGTCGATGCTCCATGAGAAGATCAATGGGCTTTACGCCGCGGTGATCGAGACGGGCAGGGCCCGCGGGATCTTTGCCGTTGGGGATGTCGACATTGCCGCGCGAAACATGAGAGCGCTCATCGAAGGGACGTTTCTGCAATGGCTGCAGACCAGCGGTTGGCGACGCAACCATCGCCAGTGGCGCGATGATTGCGAGCAGGCGTTGATCAAACTCCTCAGCTCGGCGCCCGAAGCATGAAACGTTGGATCTTGCCGGTCGGCGTTCTCGGGAAATCGGTAACGAACTCGACTACATGCGGATACTGATAGTGCGGCAACGTCAACCGACACCAATCCTGAAGAGCTGCCACTAGGCCATCCTCGACCTGATTTGTCTCATTGAGAATCACCGCCGCCATGACTCGCGAGAAATGGTCGATTTCAACGGTGACCACCGCGGCTTCCCGGACTGCCTCGTGCTCCATCAGCCGGTTCTCGATCTCGATCGGACTGACCCAAAGCCCTCCGATCTTCATCATGTCGTCCACCCGGCCCTCGTACACGTAGTAGCCGTTCTGGTCTTGGTGATAGCGGTCACCCGAGGCGAACCATCCGCCAACGAGCTTGGCCTCAGTCCGTTCCCTTTGATGCCAGTAGCCGGAGAGCGCACTTGGGCCTCGCACCCACATTTCGCCCGCTTCGCCTGGACCGACGACCTGGTGCTGCTCGTCCCTCAGCTCGACCTGGTACCCATCGATGGGTTGGCCCGACGTCCCCGGTCGAACCTCGCCGGGCCGATTCGAGCAAAAGATGTGCAGCATCTCCGTCGAGCCGAGACCGTCGAGGATTTCGATGCCGGTGCGGTCATAGAAACGATGCCAGATCTCGGGCGGGAGCGGCTCGGCGGCAGAGACGCCCAACCTGACTGACGACCAATCGGTCTCGTCGAACTGGGGGCTGGCGAGGATGGCGTTGTAGAGGGCAGGCACCGAGAAGTAGATGTCAGGGTGATGGGTGTTGACCCGTTCAAAGAGCCGATCGGGGGTGGGCCGACCGGTGAGATACACGGACGTCGCGCCGGCTGAAAGTGGAAAGGTCAGGTTGTTCCCGAGTCCGTAGGCGTGATACATCTTCGTGCTCGAGAACATCACGTCGCCCGGCTTGATCGCGAGGATCGGCCGGGCATAGTTGTCGAATGTTGGCGCGACATCGGCGTGACGGTGGACTACTCCTTTGGGTGAGCCGGTCGACCCCGAGCTGTACAGCCAGAAAGCCGGGTCGTCAGGATGCGTCGCTACCGGCGCAACCTCGCGCGAGCTTGCGCTAAGCCACTGATCGAGCGACGCCCCACCCTCGGAAGCCCCGTTGGCAACTATCAATTGCACACCGGCCCGGCTGTCCAATTGCGGAAGGATCTTGTCGAGAAAGGCGCTGTCGACGATGGCCGCCACTGCGTAGGAATCGTCGAGGAAGTAGCCAAAGTCCTCGGGGCGGGCGAGGAAATTAACTGCGATGGGGACGGCACCGATTCGCATCGCACCGAGGAACGAGGCCGGGAACGCAGGCGTGTCGTCAAGTACGAGGAGAACGCGCTCCTCCCGACGTATTCCGAGGTCGCTTAAACCCGATGCAACCCCGCAGACCAACGAATGAAGTTGGGAGAAGGAAACTCGCTGATCATCGGTGGTGATGATGGCAGTAGCGTCACCCCGACCTGCATCGAGGTTGGAATCGACGAGGGTGCTGACGTTCGCGATGGTCTGCATCTGTGGCCTACTGGTGGCACCGTAGTCTTCGACCCGGCATGGCCGCTCGTTCGTCCCACGACCTCACTCGCCGCTACGCGAAGGTCGACGGTCACAGGATCGAATACCAGTGGATCGGCGAAAACCCCGAAGGCGTCCCGATGGTGTTCCTGCACGAAGGCCTGGGCAGTATCGAGCTCTGGCGGGATTTTCCTGCGGCGGTCGTTGCGGCCACCGGAAGCGCTGGACTGGTCTATTCCCGGTACGGGAACGGCTGGTCCGATCCTTTATCCGAGCCTCGCCGGCCGGACTACATGCACGTAGAAGCGTTGGAAGTCCTGCCGGCCCTCATCGATCGCTTGGTCGGATCCCCGGCGCTGTTGGTCGGTCACTCCGACGGCGCCTCGATCGCTGTCATTTATGCCGGGAGCGGATACCCAGTCGAGGGTCTCGTGCTGCTGGCCCCGCACGTATTCGTCGAAGATTGCTCGGTGGCTGCGATAGAAGCGATCCGAGGCGATTTTCTCGCCACCGACCTCGCGGAGAAGATGGCCAAGTATCACCGAGACCCCGCGGCCACTTTCTGGGGCTGGAACGACATTTGGCTGAGCCCACAGTTCCGTGACTGGAACATCGAAGCGTTCCTAACGACGGTTTCGTGTCCGCTCCTCCTTGTCCAAGGCGAAGAGGACGACTACGGCACCTCAGCTCAGCTCGACGCGATCGAAACCGGTGCCGCGGGACCGGTGGAGCGTGTCATGGTGGCCGAGGCGCGCCACTCGCCTCATTTATCCCATATGGACCCCGTGGTGAGCGCCATCGCGGGCTTTGTGGCGGGTCTTTGATCGTTCTCTGGGCCGGGATCCGTGTCCAGCACGGCTGCGAACCCAGGGTTCGCTTAAAGGTCGTCTTCGGAGAGGTCCTCGAGGCCGGCGACCCAGCCGGTGGGGAGTTGCCAGTGGCGGGCACCGGAAACTACTTGGCGCATGTGGTCAGCTGATGGGCGGTTGCGTTCGCTGCTGGCCGGGTAGGCGAACGTTGCCACCGGGTACTTGTTGCCCGAGCGGTCGACCGCTTTGACGTCCTTCAACGGTTTCTGGCCAAACGAAGCTTCGTGGGCGGCGATCGATTTGAGCTCGATGTTCGAGACCTCGAAAACCGCCCCCCAGACGGTGTTGCCGGGGGCGGCTTGGATCGAGGGGCGGCCGTCTGTGGTCGGAAAGGTCAACCGGGTTTCGGGCAGATGAGCGATGAACTGGAAGTTGGCCTTGGGGGCAACGGTTTCCAGCAGCTCAGGGTCCATCATTCCGCTGTAGGCAAAGTAGAGCATCGGTGAGGCCGGAATTGTACCGGGAAGGCATTCGGGCCCAGGGATACACTCGCCCGCCGATGGACTGGGCGTCGATCCTCTCCCAACTGACTTCCAAAGTCGATCTCGACCGGGCCGCCGCCCGAGCCGCGATGGCCGAGGTGATGGCCGGGAGTGCCACCCCCGCTCAGGTCGCAGCGCTCATCGTCGCCTGGCGGATGAAGGGGGAGACAACCGAGGAGATGACCGGGATGGTGGAGGCGATCCGGGAGGCCGCCGTGCCGGTGCCGGTTGACCCCAATGGCCTGGTCGACGTCGTCGGCACCGGCGGCGATCGAGTCGGCACCTTCAACATCTCGACTGCGGCCGCCCTCGTCGTGGCCGGGGCCGGGGCCAAGGTCGCCAAACACGGAAACCGCTCGATGTCCTCGAAATGTGGATCGGCGGACGTCCTCGAAGAGTTGGGCCTGGTGATCGACTTGCCGGTCGAATCGAACCTGGCCCTGCTCAAGGAGACAAACTTCGCGTTTTTCTTCGCTCCGCTCTATCACCCCGCCTTCCGTCACGCTGGCCCGGTGCGACGCGAGCTCGGTATCCGGACGATCTTCAACTTCCTCGGCCCCCTCGCCAATCCCGCCGGCGCCCTCCGACAGGCGATCGGGGTTTCCGACCCGCAGATGGCCGAGCGGATGATCGGCGTGTTACGAGAGCTGGGATCGGTTCACTCGTTCGTCTTCAGCGGCGACGGCGGAGTCGACGAGATCGTCCCCACCGGACCCAATTTCATCTATCGCCTGCAGGACGGGGAGGTGACCCACGCCGAGTTCACGCCCGAGGACTTCGGCGTTAAGCGAATCGAGCTTTCCGCCCTCGCCGGCGGTGACGCTCCCGAAAACGCCCGCATCCTGCGATCCGTCCTCGCCGGCGAAACCGGCCCTCGTCGGGATGCGGTCCTGGTCAACGCGGCGCCGGCGCTAGTGGCGGCGGGACTCGCCTCCGGCTTTGCCGAAGGGGTCGAGCTGGCAGGACATTCAATCGACAGCGGAGCATCTCAGGAGGTCCTGGAACGAACCACCTCGAGAAGCCGCGACCTCGCCTTAACCTGAACCTGTGCATGTCAACGCCTCCGACATGGTTGAGGCACTTCGGCGCTCAGGTCTGAGGATCACCGTCTCCCGGCAGGCGATCTGCGAGGTATTGGCCACCGATCATCACAACCATCTCACGGCTAACGACCTTCTCGCCAAGGTCAATCAAAAGCTCAGGGGCAAGGTGGCGCCGTCCACCATCTACCGGACGATCGATGCCTTGGAGGCGGAGGGGTTGCTCGAGCATGTCCATCTTGGCCACGGCCCTGCGGTCCTCCATCTGAGTGATGACTCTTCCCACCATCACCTGGTTTGTGAGAGCTGTGGACGGACGATCGACGTCGACACGGGCGCCTTCGATGCCGCGATCGGGCTTCTTGCGGCAAAAAACGGGTTTGTGGCGAGCTCGGTCCATTACGCCCTCATCGGGCAATGCGAGGAGTGCGCGGCTATCATTGCAAGTCACTTGCAATAAGCAGCATCCCTCGGAGGCGGACTCATGCATATGCCCGACGGCTACATCAACCTTGCTACTTCGGCTGGCGCAGCCGTGGTGGCCGCCGGCGGGGTGGCAACCTCGCTTCGCAACAGCGGAAAGGAGCTTGCCGAGCGCCAGGTCCCTCTGGCGGGGTTGACCGCGGCGTACGTCTTTGCCGTGCAGATGCTCAACTTCCCGGTCGCGGCCGGAACCTCGGGCCATCTGCTCGGCGGCGCGCTCGCCGCGATCCTGCTCGGCCCGACTCTTGGCGCCTTGGTGGTGACCGTGGTCGTGGTGATGCAAGCTCTGCTCTTTGCCGACGGCGGGGTGAGCGCGCTCGGTCTCAACGTGCTCAACATGGCGCTGGTTACCGCGGTCGTCGGGTGGCTGGTGTTCCGGTGGCTGATGAAAGTGCTGCCAGCGAGGACTTCGTCGGCGGTCGTCTCCTCGATGGTGGCCGCGGCCGTTTCGGTGGTCGCTTCCGCTACGGCCTTCGTCATCGAGTACTCGCTCGGTGGTCAAGGGGGAGTGGCGGTGGGGACCGTGCTCCAAGCCATGGTCGGGGTGCATGCGTTGATCGGCCTTGGTGAGGGCCTGATCACCGCGCTGACCGTCGGAACGGTTCTGGCCGTTCGACCTGACCTGGTCAAAGGTGCAGCCGATCTACCGCTCGTGACAGATCGCACTGCCCCCAGCCGGGCGACGACGGTGACCTTCGTTGTCGGCGGCTTGGTGGCCGCGCTGGTCCTGGTGTTCGTGCTGGCGCCGATCGCTTCTTCTGCGCCCGACGGGTTGGAAAAGGTCGCCCTCGACACGGGGTTCAGCGAGGCGGCCACCGACCTTCCGGTTGGCGGCCCTTTGGCCGACTATGGCGTGAGCGGAGTCGACAGCGAACGAGCAGGGACCGTGCTCGCCGGGACCATCGGAGTTGCCGCCACCTTCGCCATCGGCCTAGCGATCGCGACTCTCTTGCGGAGACGCCGCGCGACTTGAGCGGTTCTCACGCTCATGCCCTCCACTATCACGGGCACAGCCCGGTTCATCATCTGCCCGCCGAGACCAAGCTCGTTGGGCTCCTCGTTTTCGTGCTCAGCGTCGTGTCGACGCCGCCCACGGCCATTTGGGCTTTCTGCGGCTATGCCCTGATTCTGATGATCGCCCTGGGCCTGTCCGAGGTTCCGGCTCGGTTCTTCATCACGAGGATGGCGATCGACCTGCCTTTTGTGCTGTTTGCATTACTCATTCCCTTTGTCGGAGTCGAGCCGAAGATCGCCATCGGCCCGTTTGCTATTTCCGAGCCGGGGTTGCTCAGTGCCTGGAACATCCTCGTAAAAGCCACGCTGGGAGCCGGTGCATCCGTGATGCTGGCGGCGACGACGGAGGTGCCGGACCTGCTCAGAGGGCTCCAGCGATTGAAGGTGCCGGTGGTTCTAGTGGCGATCGCTTCGTTCATGATTCGCTACCTCGACGTGGTGGCCGGTGAGTTCCGACGGACGCGGGTGGCCATGGCCGCTCGTGGGCACAACCCGCGCACTGTGTTTGATGCCAAGCCGCTGGCGGTGGCCAGCGGGGCACTCTTTATTCGCTCGTATGAACGCGGCGAACGGGTTCATCAAGCGATGCTCGCACGCGGTTACGACGGAACCTGGCCATCAAGTGGCAACGAGCGAATAGCGGCGAAAACTTGGATTGTCGGGCTGACGCCGGCACTGTTTGCCGTCATCGTGGCGATTGCGGCCAGACTGTTGTGATTGGCCTCAAGGTCACAGATCTCTCCTTCCATTACCCCGATCGCACGCAAGTACTTAATGGGATCAACTTTCAGATAGAGCCTGGGGAACGCGTTGGCCTATTGGGTCCGAATGGGGCCGGCAAGACCACCTTGTTGCTCCATCTCAACGGTCTCCTGCGCGCCGCGGAGGGCACCATCCAGGTAGGTGATCTGACCTTGAGCGACGAAGTGCTTTCCGAGGTGCGGCGCATGGTGGGCTTTGTGTTTCAGGACCCCGACGACCAACTGTTCATGGCAACCGTCGCCGAAGATGTCGCCTTCGGTCCCCGCAACTTTGGTTTCGGCCAGGCCGAGGTCGACCGACGCGTCGAGTCAGCGCTTGAGGCGGTGGGGGAGAGCGACCTTGCCCCTCGGGCCCCTCATCATCTCTCAGGAGGGGAACGACGGAAGGTGGCTATCGCCACGGTTCTGTCTACCGATTCGGCGTTGCTAGTCCTCGACGAGCCCACCTCGAACCTCGATCCGGCTGGTCGCCGCGAGCTGGTCAACCTCCTCGCGTCGCTGCCCGCCACCCTCCTGGTCGTCAGCCACGACCTGCCATTTGTGTTGGAACTCTGTCCGCGATCCCTGATCATCGACCAAGGGAGGATCGTGGCCGACGGCGAAACTCGTCAGCTGCTGCTGGATCGAGAGCTGTTGGCCAAGCACCGGCTCGAACTGCCCTACGGGTTCGACCCTGCCAACATCGCCGATCGTTGAGACCTCTCGAAACGGTGTTGGCGCTCGTGGGCGCAGCCGCCGTGATCTGGCCCACTGCCTTCGGCTCCCGATCTCGCCGGGGAATCGTTTTCGCCGCCTCGACGCTTGCGGTCAGCGCCCAACTCATCTTGGAGGGTTTCCGCTGGCAGTTGATTCCGCTTTATCTGGTGGTGATCGCCATGGGAGTTGGCGACTTGTTCTCGATGGAACGAGAGCTTCCGTGGTGGCGTCGCGTCTCGCGCATGGCCCTCGGGTTGATTGGCGTGGGGATGATGACTGCTCCCCTTGTTGCCCTTCCGGTTCCGGTTCTGCCGCTCCCGTCTGGCGAACTGGCGGTGGGCTCGGCGACCTTCAGCCTCGTCTTTCCTGACCGCCTCGACCCATACGGCCCGCAGCCTGACGTAGTGCCGAGACGGATCGCGGTGCAGGTTTGGTATCCGGCTGAGGGCGACGGCGATCTACCGTCGATTTGGACCGAAGACTTTGATCTCATTGGGCCTCGCCTCTCACGCCGACTTGGCTATCCGGGATTCTTCCTCGCCCACACCCGGCACACGCTGAGCCACGCCCGTCCCGGTTCGACGCCGCTGCCCGGGACGTTCCCCGTAATTCTTTATTCGCACGAGCACGGCGACTTTCGATCGGTCGCAATCAACCAGGCGGAGGCGCTCGCCAGCCGCGGCTACTTCGTCGTGGCTCCCGATCACGCTTACGTCGCCCTGGTTTCACGGCTCGACGATGGCACCATTCTCGAACTCGATCCGGAGGTGATCCCGGCCACCGCCGACGAAGAGACTACGGCGATTCGGGCTCGACTCCTGCTCGAAACGATGACCGGCGACCTAACCGGAATCCTCGATGCGCTCGCCGAGCCGGACGGGCCCTTCGGCGAGCTCGCCTCGCACGCCGACCTGGGAGCCGTCGGCGCTTACGGGCGAGGTGCCGGAGGAGGAGCCGCCCTGTGGCTGTGTCTCACTGATCCCCGCTGCCAGGGAGCATTGGGATTCAACCCGTGGGTCGAACCGATCCCCGATCGGGTTGTCGCCACCGAGACCACTCTGCCGATGCTTTTCATGCGCTCTTCTGAAGTCCAAGGAACTGATAACGATGGACGATTGCGAGGCATCGCCGAACGCAACCAAGGATCTGCCTTCTGGCTTGGCGTCGCCGGCGCCGAGCCCAACGACTTCGTCGTGGCGCCGGTCTTCTCGCCAATCGGGGAGCGTCTCGGAATCAATGGACCAATCCCGGCCGACCGCATCCTGTCCATCGTCGACCGTTACCTGGCCGGATTCTTCGACCATTCGCTTCTTGGCAGCGGCACGGCGGCGCTCGAACGCAACCCCTTTCCTGAAGTCAGCCTTGAGGTGCTCGATTAACGCTTCCGCCTCTCGCCGCGTTGGCGGGATCGATTGCGTTGTTCTTGGTCTGGCGATGGCTTCTTGCCAACAACCCGAGATTCCATTAACCACAACAGCGGCGCAGGCTGATATCGGACCAATCCTCGAACAGGTCCCGGCCAATCCCCGGCAAATAGTGATCATGCGCCCCGGCCCGCACACGCCACCCAACGCCATCCACCAAGAGTTCCTCGAGGAGCAACCCGGCTATACAGCGGGGTCGGGCAATGTGGGCGCGATTCATCTGGGCGGCGGCGACGAGGTCTACATCCTCGAGTGGCAAGTCGAAGAGCCTGTTGGCGGTCTCGTGCTATGTAGTGGCGCGGCTACTCGGGCGAACTGGCCGGACGGCTGGAGCTGTGGCGCAGAGAGCGGGGAAAATTTCACAACAGTCGGTGGGTGGTTCCGTGGATTGGGCGGGACTGAGCAGTTGCTCATTAGGCACACACCCGATGCCGTCGCGGTTGTCATCGATTTGGCCGACGGTGGCTTCTATGTTGTACGGAGCGCGGGGTCGACCTATTCGTATTACCGCTGGGATGGCGCGGCACCCGTCAGCTTCACGGGTTTCTGGGCAGACGGCACTACTCGCTCAGAGGCCATCCCCTAAGGCACGGGCCTAGTGGTCGCCTAGCTGCCGATAATTCGGCAGGTAGCGAACACCGCCACCGTGATTTGGCACCAGCGGCACGGATTCCGGCTCGCTGGTACCGAATTAGCTCAGAGGCGTTCCTCACGTGCCAAAATTTTGGGGGCGTCAGCTTCCGGGCCCGTCGAAGGTTTCGCCCAGTACCTGTTGGCCGGGGCGCTCACCGGCCAGAACGGCGTCGATGGTGCTGCCGAGGACAAGTGCGTCGGTGGCTCCAAGCGCCTTGCCAACGACGGTGCCGTCGGTGGCGACAAAGAACGTCTCGGGGATGCCGAAGACGCCGAAGGCGATCGCGGCTCGTCCATCGGGGTCGGCGAGATAGATCGCGTCTGGCGACGCGCCGGTCTCGTTCAGGAAGGCGAGCGCGTTCTCGGCAGCATCCTGATAGGCGATCTCCACGACGATGACTTCGCGGGACGCGAAGGCGTTAGCGGTGGCGGTTAGGTCGACCTGCTCCTCTCGACAGGGGACGCACCAGGAGGCGAAGAAGTTGACCACCACCACTCGCCCTTCAAGAACCGATGGATCGAACTGCCCCGAACCGTCGAGCAACGGGAGCGCGAGCGTGGGGGCGGGCTGGCCCAACAGCGGCGAGGGCACGAGGTTGGGATCGTTGCCGAAGCGAGTGGAGAAGATCACCGCCAACACCACCGCCCCCGCGGCGAGGGCAAGAGCGCCGATCCGGGCCCATCTCATTGGCAGTCCTCGCCGGCGGCGGCCGCGGCGAGATCAGTTTCGACTCGGTCTTGGATCTCTGCGTCGAGCCCTGTCGACGAGAGCACCGACGAAAAAAGGTCCGCGGCGGTGTCGGCATCACCCTGGCCGCACCAAATGATCCGGCCCTTGAGATAAATCGCAAACGCATCGTTGGGAACGAGCTCGAGCCCTCGATCGATCAGCTCGATCCCCAAGTCAGCCTCACCGTTGCCGTCAAAGACCATCCAACCGAGCCGGGCGAACGCGTTCGCCGCCTCGTTCGGGGCGGGCTGATTGTCGAGGACGATCTCGTAGTGCCCGAAGGCTTTCTGGTAATTGCCTTCCTCGAAATACCGGTTGGCGAGAGCGAGGCGCATGCCGTTGATGGCCGCGTTGTCGGCGTTGGCGGCGACGACCGCCTCGAGGGTCTCGTTCGAAACCGAGTCAGGATCGAAGTCCTCGCCCGCCACCCCGGAAAGGCTCTGATCTTCGGGTCGGGCTTGTTGGAACTGCCCGACCGTGGCGACCGCGACGGCTCCCCCCAACACGAGCACCGCCGCCCCCCAGATCCAGCGACGAGAAAGAGTCGGAGAAACTGGCGGTGCGGCGGCAGCCGGCAGATGATCTGCTGGCGCCGCGTGAAAGCGTCGAGCCACCATCGCTGTCCCCACCCCGAGCGCCACGAGCGGCGCCAGCCAGAGCCAGAGCGTTGCCCCCCGCGCCGGTGGGTTGAGAAGGAGCGAGCCACCGTAGGAGGTGAGCAACTCGTCGATGATCTGCTGATCGGTCAATCCCTCGTCGATGCGCGCCCTCACCAGATCCATCATGTTGCGAGCCGTTTCGGAAGGGGAGTCGACGATGGCCTCCCCCTGACAGACCGGGCAGCGGACCTGGCTGCCGATGGCTTGCGCCCGGTCCTCCGCCGGAGGCGGGGCGGTTACGACCACCATCGCGACGGCGACCGCCAAAAGGGCGAGCACCAACCACGAACCGGTTCGCCGCGAGGGACTAGGCAACGAGGGACGGCTCCCGTGTGCGGCGACGGGCCGATAGCGACCAGATTCCTCCGGCACCGACGGTGAGCCCTCCCATCCACAGGAGCCAGATCCCCGGCGAGGTGTTCAGTCGCAACAGGATCCCCTCGCCGTCGATGTTGAGCAGCGTCAAGTAGAGATCCCCCTTCCAGGTCGAGTGCACGGCCGGAGTGGTGATCCCAGAGGTGTCGGCGCCGAAATAGTTGGCCCGCGGGGCCAGCTCGGTGACCGGGTTGCCTGCCCGATCGGCAACCGCAATCGTCGCACCTTGGACCCGCCGGTTGGGTTCGGTGAAGAGGAAGGGCGACCGGTACGTGAGCTCGTATCCGCCGAAGTCGACGGTGTCACCGGGAGCCATGGTGACATCGGTCTGCAAACCGAGATTTGCGGCTAAGGCGAGCCCGATCACCGTCAGCGCCACCCCGCAATGCGAGAGCTGACCGGCCCAGAACGAGGGCTCACTCGTCAGCTGCCGCCGCACCCCGGCGAAGAGAGGCTCGCCGCGGATTGCCGAGCTCTTCGCCGATCGCTCGACGAGATTGGTGACGGCGACCGCGATCACGTAGGTGCCGATCACCACGGCGAGCACTACATAACCGAGACGGCTGATGGTGACTGCGGCGATCAGACCAGTGAACAAGGCGATCCCGACCGGCAGCCGAAGACGGTCAGCGACCGCCACCGGGTCGGCTTGGCGCCAGGGAAGCAACGGGCCCACCCCCATGGCAAGCAACAAGCCGAAGCTTAAGGGCACCGCCAGCCGGTTGAAGAACGGCTCGCCCACCGATACCCGAGCGCCGGTCACAGCTTCGAGGACGATTGGATAGAGGGTTCCCGCCACGACCACGAACGCGTAGACACATAGAAGCAAGTTGTTGAGTAGGAAGCCGCCTTCCCTGCTTACCAAGGTCTCGAGGCGGGCTGCCCGGTCAAGCATCGGGACCCGGGCTGCAAAGAGCGTCAATGAACCGACCAAGACCAGGAAGAGGAAGCCCAACAGCACCGGCCCGATGGCCGACTGCGTGAACGAGTGGACCGACGCGACTGTCCCCGATCGGGTGAGGAAAGTACCGAGAATCGTCAGGGCAAACGCGGTGATGACCAGCACAAAATTCCAGGATTGCAAAGCCTGGCGACGCAGTTGGACGAGCGAGGAGTGGAGAAAGGCGGTGGCGATCAACCACGGCATGAACGAGGCGTTCTCGACCGGGTCCCATGCCCAATAGCCACCCCACGACAAAACTTCATAAGCCCACCAGGCGCCAAGCACGATGCCCATCGAGAGGAAAGTCCAGGCAAGGAGGCTCGATCGACGGCTGAGCCGCAGCCAGTCGGTGCCGGGCTGGCCAAGGGCGAGGGCGCTGATCGCGTAGGCGAAGGGAACCGTGAGCCCGACATAACCGAGATAGAGCATCGGAGGATGCACCGCCATCAGGATGTGGTTCTGCAGGAGCGGGTTCGGACCGGGGCCATTTGGTGGGGCAATCGCGGCCGCCCAAGGAAACGGGCTCGAAGCGACACAGCCGTTGGCAACGGCGTCAACACAGATGCGGAAGGGATCGGCGACCGTGAGTTGGAGCCCGAAGAAGAAGATCCCGACTGCCCCCATCACTGCCATGGCGCCCGCCCCGAGACGGCTGGGTTCGCGCAAGTAACGCCGGAGGACGCCCCAGGTGAAGACGGCAAGGACCAAACCCCAAAGCACGATTGAACCTTCGAGGGCGGCCCAGCCGGTTGCCAGGTTGAACGGGAAAGGAGTGTCGCGGGAATGATGGTTAGCGACGTACTCCAAGGTGAAGTCGTTGGCGAGGAGGGCAGCTTCCAGGGCGAGAAAGGCGACCCCGCCGCCGATGAGGACAAAACGAGCGGCGCCCTTCAGTGACGAGGGCTCGGCTTGGCGCCTAGTCCCGTGCCACACCAACGCGACCGAGCCACCCAGGGCGATGAGGATGCCGAGCAAACCGGCGAAAGCGAACATCTAGGAGAGATTCATCAAGTACGAGCTCACGGCGTTTCCGGCGGCTGGTAATTCTCGTCATGGCGCACCACGGCGAGGCTGGCATCGAAGAGCCAGGTGCCATCGGTCAGGGACCGCCAGTGGCCCTCGACCACGACCCCTATGCCCTCGGCAAAGAGGGGTGGGGTGGCGGGTGGGGTCAGCGCAACTTCCACGGTTTCGGCTCCATCGGTGACACTGAAGCGTTTGACGTCGCCATCCTCGCTCAAAGATCCATCCACCACCTGGCCGCCTAGGCGGAACCGCGATAACTCACCGGTGACCGATCGCTGAGCGACCGCCTCCGACGGCGTTAGGTAGTAGGTGAGGTTGTCGCCGATGCTGGTGACAACCAAGCCGACCACCGTCGCCGCCACCAATGCGAGGGCGGGCCAGAGAAACTTCCGGTAGGGCATCGCTCAGTTGCGGCGGCGGAGCCGCAGGAGCAAGCGGCCTACGTACCAGACGAGCAGGCCATAGGTGATCGCGTAGGCGATGCCGACGACAACGCCTTCAGGCATCTCCCCAACCTCCGGCTGCCTGCGATTTGGGAGCAATCACAGCCGTGCCCGCGATGGGGCTGGTCGCCCGGGCTTCGGACTCGGCTCGGGCCAGGATCATGCGGGTGAGCAAGAGGCTGAAGTAGATCATGTTGAAGGCGACCAGGTTGACGAGCAGCGCACGCAACATCGGCGGTGCCATCGTCGTCCCGTCAGGCCGGATGCTCTGGGTCTGGTGAAGGCTGCGGAAAAGGTTCACCGAGAAGTAAACCAGAGGGACTTGCACTACCGCCACGATCCCCAGGATCGAGGCACGGTTGGCCGCCACCACCGGGTTGACGTTGAACCGCCGCAGCGCCAGATAGCCGCAGTAGACGAGGAACATCACCGCGGTCGAGGCCATGCGCGGGTCGGCCCAGTCGAAGAACACTCCCCAGACCGGGCGGCCCCATATGGCGCCCGTGAGCAGGGCCAAGCCGGTGAAGAGGACGCCGATCTCTGCCGACGAAGCCGCCAGGCGATCCCACCAGAGGTTCTTTCGTATTCGCCAACCGATTGATCCGAGCGCGGTGATCCCGAAGGCGAGAAAAGCCAGCCACGCAGTCGGCACGTGGATATAGAGGATGCGGGCGTAGGTGCGTTGGACTGCGTCCGGGGGAGCAGTGAGGGCCAAGAGAAGGCCGAGCCCGACCGCCAGGAGGGTCAAACCGAAGAGCAGCTTGTGCCCAACTTTGAACCTGGTCATCCGAGGGTCTCCTCGAGGGGTCTTGCGGTCAACACGCCGGCGATGATTCCGATGAGGTCGATGAGGACCAGAACCAGCACCCAGGTGAGGATACCGCCCGGCCGGAGTTGGCCAGAAACTGTCGCCGCTTGGCCGACCTGAGCGGCGGCCACGACGAGGGGGATCGCCAGCGGCCCGACGAGGAGGGCCGCGATGGCTCCACGGGACCGCAAGCCGATCGTCAGGTCGGAGATCACGGTTGCAATCACTGCCAGTCCGATCGCGAAGAGCAATACGCCGGCCCCCAACCAATGGGCCGCCGCGATCGGCGGTGGTGAAAAAAGAACGATCGTCCCCAACAGGCTGATCGTCATGAGCAGCACCAGCAGGATCAGGTTGGCCAGGAACCGGCCGAAGAATGCCGACGCCGGATCGATCCCGGACAGCCGTACCTGGTCGGTGACGGCCCGGACGTGACCGGTCGCCTGCCGCCACGCAATCTGTCCACCAAAGAGGAGAGAGATCATCCAGAAGGCGGCGAAGCCAACCCGGCTGGTGGTGGCTTGATCGATGCCCAGCGCGATCGGCAGGACGAGAAGCGCGGCGAGCGCGAATGGCGTGACCAAGCCAACAACTTCGGCCGCCCGACGCTCTACCGCGAGCTCGTGGCGAACGATCAGAAGGATGTGGTGAAGGTTCATCGCAGGACCCCGCCATCGAGATAGTGGATACGAGTCGAGGTTTCGGCGAGGTTGGACGCGTCGTGAGAAACCACGACCGCGGCGCCGTCGCGCTCCAAACACGCCTCAATCGCGGCTGCGACCAGGGGGCGGGCGTCCTGGTCGAGGCCGTCGGTGGGCTCGTCGAGCAACAACAAGTCGGGCGAGTGGAGGAAGAGCCGGGCAAGGTCGGCTCGGCGCAGCATGCCCGCCGAGCAGTCGATCGCCCGTCGATCCATAGCTCCCTTCAACCCGACCGTCTCGAGGACCTCTTCGGCCGACTTGGTTGATCCGCTGCGCAGCCGAGCGTGAAAACGGAGGTTGTCGAGCAGGCTCAGCTCCGGGGCGAGGGCCGGCTCGTGTCCCAGCAAACTGATTCGGGGGCGAATGTTCCGTACCCCCGGCCCTCCCAGCGCCTCGCCGAGCACCTCCCCTTCACCGCGGTCGGGGGGGCGGAGCGTGGCCAGGACGCGCAGCAAAGTCGTCTTCCCCGAACCGTTGGGGCCGGAGATCCCGACGCATTCCCGGGGCGCGACTTCCATGCTGGCCGAGGCCACGATGGGAACCAGGCCGGCAGAGACCGCCACCTCGCGCAGCCGGAGCAATGTCTTGGTCGCCACACGACCAAAGCTACATTCGACTCGTGGAGCGTTACACGAAGATCGTCGCCACCATCGGACCGGCGGTCGCGAGCCCCGAAGGGGTGATGAGCCTGATCGAGGCCGGCATCGATGTCGCCCGGCTCAACTTCTCCCATGGCGACCACGAGGTCCACCAGCGTTATGCCGAATGGGTCCGAGCCGGCGCCGCTGCCACCGGACGCAACGTCGCGTTGCTACAAGACGTCCAAGGTCCCAAGTTGCGAGTGGGCTCCTTTCCCGGCGGGAGCCTGGTCCTGTCGCCGGGGTCGACCGTTCGTTGTTTTCAGGGCCGCATGCTGTCGGAGGAGCCCGACAAAATCTTCGTCGACTACCCCTACCTCCTCGAAGACGTCGACGTTGGGGAAGACCTGCTCCTCGCCGATGGGCTTATCCACCTGGTCGCCACCGCCAAAAAGGAGGACCATCTCGAGGCGAGAGTTGTCGTTGGCGGGCCGCTGGGCGATGGAAAAGGGGTTGCTTTCCCTCGCACCAATCTGCGGATGGCGGCAATCACCGAGAAAGACGAGCTCGACTTGAAGTTTGGGGTGGAGCTGGGAGTGGACTGGGTAGCCGCCTCCTTTGTCCGCAACGCCAGCGACGTTCGCCGGGTAAAGGAGCTGGCGGGCTCGGCCCCGGTGATCGCCAAGATCGAGCTCGCCGCTGCCTATGAGAATCTCGACGAGATCCTCACCGAAGCCGATGGGGTGATGGTGGCCCGCGGCGATCTCGGAGTGCAGCTGCCTTTGGAACGGATCCCGTTGATCCAGGCCGACATCCTCCGGCGGGCGAACGCGGCTGGGACGATCACGATCACCGCCACCGAGATGCTCGAGTCGATGACCCACTCGTCGCGCCCGACTCGGGCCGAGGTCACCGATGTCGCCAACGCGGTGCTAGCCGGCACCGATGCGGTGATGCTCTCAGCCGAGACCGCGGCAGGCGCTCATCCCCGGGCGGCAGTCGAGGCCATGGCCCGCATTTGCGCAACGGTGGAAAGCGAAACGTCGAAGAACACGGTGGTGCAGTCGTACCTCAACCAACAGGCGGCGGTGGCGTCAGCGATCGCCCAAGCCGCGGTCGATGCCGCCGCCAACCTCTCCTGCGACACCATCGTTGCCTTCACCGAGTCGGGCTCGACTGCCCGCTTGCTTTCAAAGTATCGGCCCAACGCCCGCATCGTCGGTTTCACCCCGGTTGAGACCACCCGCCGACGAATGGCGCTCTATCGGGGGGTGGTGGCCTACCCGTTCGAGCGCCGCGACTACACCGACCACATGATCGCCGCCGCCGAGAAGTTCCTCGAGAAAGAGAAGCTTTCGAAGCGGGGTGACACCGTGGTGATGGTGGCGGGGATACCCCCTAACCAACAGGCCGCGACCAACCTGCTCAAGATCCATGTGATCGGCGACCGCGACGGCGGGGTGGTCTCCCAGCGATCAGGCCGAATGTCGCCGGAGAAATAGACCCGAAGGCCGGAAGATCGGAAGATCGGAAGAGGAAGACTCAGTCGGGGTAAAAGCGGAAGAAGGTCGAAATCGCGTCGGTAGATTGCGAAATTGACGACTCATCCCACCCGCCGGTGCGGCGCAACGCGACTGTGTTCGACATCACATAGATGTGATTGATCGCTGGATCAACCTCGAACAGACGAACGGCCAGCTGTCCCGGGAACGTCGCCGGGTTCTCGGGAGCCGCGGAGTATGTCTCCCCGTCCTGTCCCGAAAAGGACCTGTCCGCGTTGACCATGAGCACGTCGTCAACCTCAGAATGGTCGATGATGCCGATCGTTTGACCCATGCGACCGATGGTACCCATCTCCGTTTCGGGTCTTCCGATCTTCGGGTCTCTCGAGCCTTCGGCTCTTGAGTCTTCGGGTCTCTCGAGCCTTCGGCTCTTGAGTCTTCGGGCCTTGAGTCTTCGGGTCTTATCCCGTCGTAGTGGTCGGGACGGTGTCGCTCGGGATGGTCGTCGGGGTGAGCGTCGTCGTCGGACAGGAAACTCCCGACCCTTCGATTTGGCACGGGTGGATCAGGATGATCTCCTGGCGCGGCGAGTAGACCACGGTCCAATCCTGTTGAATCGTCTGGTCGCCAACTGTGATGAAGCGGGTGACGTCGACCTTGTAGCCCTGGGCCGCTGATTGTTCGCGCTTTTGCTCGGGGAAGGCGATGGCGAAATCGCCGATGTAGCGAGGCGGGGCAGGGTCGCGGTAGTCGTAACGATCGGATACCTCGGCGCTGACATGGCGAGCGTCCGGCCCGCCCTCCGCCGTGGGTACGACGTGGAGATTGCCACCGCTCTGTTCCCCGACGAGGATCCGCCCGTCGTTGTTGCTGTAGAAGACAACGGTGATCGACGTGTTGGTGTAAAAGGTCCTGATCAGGATGGCGTTTCCGGTGTTGTTGCCGAATTGGATATCGGGCAATGGCCACGAGATCGTTGCTTCAATCCCGAGCGGGTAACGGCTGAAGTAGAAGCTGTGCGGCTTGTGGGCAATATCCTCGTAACCGCCCCAGAAAACGGCGTTGTAAAAGGTGGTTGCGAACTGGCTCACCCCGCCGCCGATTTCCTTTTCGAGTCGGCCAGCGACGATGGCGCCGTCTTCCAGGTAGCCCTTCTCGATGGTCCGCTCGCCAACGGTTTCGTTGAGAGAAAAAGTGGCGCCGGCCGGGACAATGATCCCGTCGACTGCGTCAGCGATGAGATGGATGTTCTCGACCCGGTTCTGGCAGCAGTCGTGATAGGTGGTGAACTGGCTCACCTTGTGGTCGATGTTGAGCGCCTCGAGCTCCCTAGTGGTCACGTCGGGGTCGACAGACTCATCGATCGGCAGCAGGCCCGAACGGGCGGCCGATCGGGCCGCTACTAACGCACTCTCGGCGGTTGCCTCCGGGTTGAGATCTGTGCCCTTCCTTCCCGGAATGACCAGCACAAAGTCGCCATCCACCTGCAGCTCTGCATCGACCGGCGGATCTTCCAGGTCGGCACGGAGTGGTTCCAAATACCCGGCGAAAGCCTCGGGGTCGAAGGCGAAATCGACCGCGGTCTCACCGATAATCGGTTGGAGCGCCGCCGCCAGTTGCTCGATCGAGAACGTGACTTGTCTCTCCCGTTCGGGGTTGCGAAGCGTGATCGGTCCCGCGAGCAACAATTCGCCGGTCCGCACTCCCGCTTCGATATCTGCGATCGTCAGCATCGGCAGCTTCTCGACCACCGGCAAAGGGGTGGGGGCGCGGAAGCTCGTCGAGGCCTGGGCGAGAACGAGGTTGGGAGCCTGGTTGCGGTCGATCTGCCGGCCCGACCGCGGCGGCTCCCCGAACACCTCGGTGCCCTCGATGGTGATGGCGCCGGGAAACGGTGGACTGGCGATCGCTTCGTCGTCCCAGGTGAGCAGCACTGTCTCGAGCGCTGCTGGGTCGATCCGTGCTTGCACGGGAATCTCGGTTGAGGAGAAGAGACGGCTGAGCCACCACCAGAACTCGCCAAAAGGATTCCCGCTCCGCCCAACGCTGAGCGCCGCTTGGGTCATCACCCTTTCGTTGACGTCAAAGCCGATGCTGAGTGGTTCCAATTCGAGCTCGATGCCCTCGACGACGAACACGGCTGGGCTTTCGCCCAGGGTGGCCTCCAATTCGGCCAAGGCGGACTCGGTTTCAGAAGCCGTGAGACCACCGAGCTGGGTGCGGTCGGCTGTCACCGAGCCGAGGACCTGTCCCGCCGAAGCCAGACGGGAGATTCCGTAAATCAGAAGGACCAGAGCGAAAAGGCCGGCCGCAAGCAGCCACCAGCGGTAGCGCGTCACAAAACTCACCTGAGTGGCCGGGCTGACAGTGGTGGTGGGCGCGGACAGTTTGGACGACATGATGGATTCCCCCGCATGCGAAAGTGTAGAAGGGCTAGATGCCTACCCCGGACCAGCCGTTTGCAGTTGAAGAGGTCTAGAACTGTCGGCCCTGAGCCGTACGATTTGAGTCTGTGATCGACATTCCGCGTATGCGAGCCGGGCCTCCGATCAAGGTCTCGGCCACGTCCTACATGGCGTTCCTGCGATGCCCTGCGCAGGCCCAGGCGCGGTATGACCAAAAGGCTTTTCCGAAAGAAACCGTCGACTCATTCCGGGGGGCGCTAGTTCACCGACTCATCGCTCGGCGCCTGCGCAGCGGTCCTTTCGAGGATGTTGAACACGCGGCGCGAGTCGAGATCGGCGAAGCCCTCAACGAGAAGATGGTGGCTCTCGGCGTCAACCGCCCTTCTCTGCTGGCCCCGATCATCGCCGAGGCCGCGGACCTATTTCACCGTTTCTGTCGCTTTCCGATCGTTGGCTTCGAGGAGGCCGAGATCACTATTGGTCACGAGCTCCCCGACGACGTGACACTCGTCGGCAAGATCGATGGCGTGTTCGTCGACGGCCAGGCCAAGGTGCTCCGCGATTGGAAGACCGGACCGTTAGGGGAGCCTTTCAACCAACTGCTGTTTTATGCCCTCGTTTGGCTCCTCGCCCGCGGCGAACAAGCGAGGGTGGAAGCGTTCTCCCTGCAAACCGGAGAGCAGGCTCGGAAGGAACCCTCGCTGGCCGACCTACAAATGGTCGTTGAGCGGTTGGCCGACCTCGTCAATCAAGTTCGATCGGTTTGGGACGGCGAGGCAACCCCTCGCAAAGTTGCAGGTCCATGGTGCGCGCATTGCCCGGTGCTCGCCAGCTGCACCGAAGGGCAAGAGGCCTCGCTGATGTTGGTCTCGGGTTACCGTGCCCGGCAGTGAGTCGGCGGCGATCACGTCTCCATAACGATCTCGCCCTCCTGGCCGGTGAGCTCGAGACGCTCGCGCCAATCACCAGTGAGTCGCTGGAGATCGAAGCCATGAGGTTGGTCGCGTTGCAAACCCTGCGCGACTTTCTCCTGCCACGCCTCGCGCTATCGCAACCCCCGGTCTTGGTTGCGCTCGTCGGTTCGACCGGGGCAGGAAAATCGACTTTGCTCAACTCGATCGCGGGAGAGGTCATCTCGCCGGTGGGTGCTCTGCGACCAACGACCAAGGTCAGCCGTTACTGGTCATCGAAAGACAACGCGCTGTCGTTAACCCCCAACAGCAACCATGTCGAGATCGGCACGCACCCTCTCCTCCAGACGATGGTCTTGGTGGACACTCCCGATCTCGACTCCGACGTGGTCGAGCATCGGACTGAAGCGCTCGCTGTCGCCGATCGGGCTGACGCGATCTTGTTCGTGACCACCGCCAATCGCTATGGCGACGCGATTGTCTGGACAACCCTGACCAGCCTGGCCGCCAACCGTCCGGTCGCCGTGGTTCTCAATCGGACACCAAGCCGAGCTACCGGCGCCCGCAACGACCTGCAGGCGAGGCTTCGCCGCGCAGGGCTCAGCGACGTTTCCTTGTTCACAATCAGCGAACAACGAATTGAATCAGCTCGCCAACGGTTGTCGCCGCAAGCGTTGCAGCGAGTGTCGGCATATCTCCGCGGACTTTCACCCACGGCGGCGCGCCTCGAACGCGCGGCGGAGACCATCGTTGACGCCCTCACCGGTCTCCTCGATTGGCTTGGGGATTGGAATCAGGAACAGACCGCGCGGGCAGCCGCGATCGAGGCCAAGGCGCGGCGAGTTCAGGCCGAGGTCGATCAGTTTTCGCTGAAGCGGCGACGGTGGCGGCGTGACCGACCCCTTCCGGCTGAGATCGAGGCGTGGGTCGACAATTTGGCCGAGGAGAGGGTGAGCATCCGTCAGCCGGTGCCGTTGGATCGATTGCGTCATGGATGGCAAGTGCTGGTCGACGCCGACTTCGACGGGACCTGGAGTGATTGACCAGATCGGCTGGCTGGACCTGCTGGATCGGTTGTTGGCGAGCGCCAGCTCGCATCTGCCTGCTGATTCGCTCGCCCTCCTCCAGCATGCGGCTCGGAGAATGCGTCGGCGCCGCCACTTTGCGGGCTTCACCTCCCTGGTCGGCCTCGCCGGAGGTACCGGATCGGGCAAGTCGAGTCTCTTCAATGCGATCTCAGCAACGGAACTCGCCGAGCCTGGAGCCAAGCGACCAACCACCGCGAAACCGTTGGTGCTGGTCCCGTCGGATCAGGGGAGTCGGCTGGCCAACCTTTGGGTCGAGCTCGGCATCGCGCAGGTCGAAGCGGCCGCGGACGATCTCGACTTTGTCTTGATCGACCTGCCGGACGTCGATTCCTTGGACCCATCCCACCGCCAGCAAGTGGATGAGCTGCTCTCCGACCTTGATCTCGTGGTGTGGGTGACGGACCCGGAGAAATACCGAGATCGGGTCTTGCACGATCAGTTCCTGCGACCGCTGGCAGGCCACGCAGGACGATTCCTTTTCGTCCTCAACCAGATCGACCGACTGCGCCCTTCAGAGCTCGAAGAGGTCCTGATCGACTTGGAATCGGCCCTGCGCCAGGACGGCTTCGCTGATCCTTCGGTCTGGCCGGTCGCGGCCGACCCGCCGATCGGTCCCCCTCTGGGAATCGACGAGTTGCGCGCCGGCATTCGAGCTGCTTGCAGCGAACAAGGTGAGCGGCGGGTGCGCGTCGAGATCGCCCGGCTTCTCCGGTTGATCGATCGTGACCTTGCGCCAGTTGATTTCAACCGGCGATGGGAGAAAGTACGCAACGACGCCGCTGCGAGGTGGCCGCAGGGTCGCGACGAGATCCTCGAGTTCGTGGAGGTGCTCAGGGCCGATGCGCCCGAGGTATCGATCATCGAACCACTGGCCGTAATCGGAGTGGTAACCGCTTCGACGCCGGAGGAAATCGCCCGCTATCTCGATCAAACCTTGGGCCGGGCGCTACGCGAGATACTGCGACCACGCGCTCTGAGCAAAGCCATCGCGGCAGAGCTCCAGTTGGCGCTCGCGGAACCGAGTTAGCCTCGCTCAGCATGAATCAATGGCTCGACGAGATCGTCGCCAGCGCCGTGATTGCTGCCGTCTTTCTCATCGGCTATCTACTTGTTGCCCGGCTCGGGTTCAGGTTCGTCAGACGCTACGGCGAGACCGGGAACAGGGCAGCAACGCTTTGGTCGATGCTGCGACGCGTGCTGGTAGTTGCGATTTGCATCGTGGCTCTCCTTACGATTCTCTCCGGAGTCTGGGGCCTGCCGATCACTCCGCTGCTCGGCGTCGCCTCAGTCATTGGGGTGGCCCTGGGGTTCGGCGCCCAAAAGCTCGTGCAGGACGTGATCGCCGGCTTCTTCATCCTGCTCGAAGATCAGTTTCGGATTGGAAGCTTGGTCTCGATCGCAGGGGTGACCGGTGAGGTGCAGGATGTCAGGCTGCGAGTCACCGTTCTCAGGGGTGGCGATGGCAGCATCCACTACGTGCCAAATGGCGAGGTGAAGGTCGCCACCAACCTCACTAACTCTCGGTTGGAACCACCAACTGAATCGCCTCGGCCGTAAAGCTCCCGTTTCCTTCTTTCCAGGTTCCCGTCAACTCGCCATCCGCCTGCCCTTCGGCGGGTGGGTCGGCCGCGATGGAAAACTGGTCGACTCCCTCCCAGACCGTAAGGCCGGGAATCGCCCCCAGGTTTCGACGGGCGAGGATCGAGGCGGTGATCCGTGGAAGCCGGCGCATCGGAAGGCCCTCGGCGATCAGCAACGTCATCGGAGCGGGAGGTTGAGTGGCGAGGGTCAGGGCGAGGCGTCCAAAGTAGGTGTAAAAGGGGTGAAACTGGACCAACACGGCCACCGCCTCGGCGGTTCGTCCATCCGCGGCGATGCGGATGTTCGGTTGCCGACCGCGGAATTCCCGAACCAGCGTGGTGACGGCACTGCGGGCGTAGTGGAGACCGCCAAACCAGTATTTTCGATACGGCTCACCTTCCGCTGCCTTGACCACTTCGGCATCGAATCCAAACCCTGCCGCAAAAAGCACATGACGCCGCGATGGGCCGGCGTCGTTGATCCCTTCGATGCTCAGCACTGGGACTTGAACCCGGCGGTTGTCGCTTTGTAACAGGCGTGCAGCCGGGGCCGGTTTTCGAGGGATTCCGTAGAGGCGCGAATAGACATTGGTGGTTCCGGTGGGGATGACCGCAAGCGCGGTGTCCGTTCCGACGAGGGCTTGGCCGACGTGATGGACGACCCCGTCGCCGCCCATCGCTGCCACGACATCGATTCCATCAGAAACTGCGTGCTCGGTGAGCTGGCGAGCGTGGAGGGGCGACTGCGGCCAGACCGCTTCGACTTCGAACGTCCGAGAAAGGATGCGAGCGACCGTGCGATGGACGCCTCCGGTGAACTGGCTCGAAGCGGGGTTGGCAAGCAAAAGCAGACGTTGCATGGATGTGGTCAAAGAGGGTAACGGACTAGGCTCCGCCGGGTTTGTCCGACCCGATTGTCCCTCTGTTTTCGCTGGTCAACGGGGAAGGCGCAGGAGCGCTCCTGGCAGCTGCGGCGGGGGACGTTGCCGGCGGCGCCAGCCCTCTGGGGTATTCCGCCCTCACCCAGCAAGCGACGGTGGTTTCCTACCACCTGTTGGTTAGAAACGGGATTTCGGGGCCTGATCTGGCGAATGAGTGGGCCGAGCTCGGTGCCGACGGCACCAATCCCACAGTGTTCAGGACCGCGAGCCCAGAGTTTGAAGAGTGGCTTGCCGGGGTCAACACGCCGACGCAACGAAGGGTGCGCCGTCCCGACTGCGAGCCTGCAGCTCGGGCTTTCCCGATCGGGATCTGGTTTCGCCGCGACCCTTCCAACCTTGTGACTGCCGCCCTCGAGGTTTCCCGACTGACTCACATGGATGCCACCACGGCGGTAGCGACTGCGGCCCTCGCCGGGGCAATGGCGGCGAGTGCTTTCGGCCAGACCGGCATGGATTTCTTGGCGGCAGTCAGGGAGATCGCCGAGGTTGCTTCCGCCCGCGTCGTCAATGAGACAGAGGGCTTTGTCGATGCGGCGGCGCTCCCAGGATTTGTCGACCAACTGTCCGATCTCAAGGCCGCGGTAGGAGTGGAGGAGCTGGGGCCTCCGGGACCCAACTGGGTGAGTGCGGCGATTCGGTTAGCCGCCGACGCTAGCTCAGATCCGGCGGGCCAGATCAGTCGCGCCGTTCAGCTCGGTGGCAGTATGCTCGGGACCATGGTCGGGGGATTGGTGGGCGCCCGCGCCGGGCTACGGGCCTGGCCATGGGCTGTGCCTAACTCAACCTGGTTTGCCGAGCTCGGGGTGCGGCTGGTCAGCGGCAAACGCGAGGTCTTGGATCTCCCCGTTCCCTATTACGTCGAGGAAACCCTCACCTACGGCATCGAGCGAGACCTTGGTCGCCCCTTTGGCTAGTTGCGCCTCTGTCACAATTTGGTCTGAGTTGCGTTACTAAGACAACATAGCTAATGTTGTTCTGTGCAAGCAACTATACTGGGGACGCGGGCTGCCGTCATTGGAGATCTGGTCAGTTCACGGACCGTTGGAGTCCGGAGCGAGGTTCAGGAGCAAATCGACGCTGCCCTCGGACGGGTGAATGCGCGTTTCGAACCCGAACAACCCTTTCGGTTCACGGTTGGTGATGAGTTCCAAGGGTTGCTGGGCTCGGTCGAAGCCGCGGTGTTGGCCGCACTCTGGATCCGCCTGGAGACGACCGGCGTGATCGGTGTTCGCATGGGGATCGGTTGGGGAGAGCTTGAGATTCTCGATGCTGCTCGCAGCCCGATCCTCCAAGACGGCCCGTGTTGGTGGCGGGCACGAGAGGCGATCAAGATGGTGGCCAGCTGGGAGGATGCCAATCAGTCGCCCAACTCGACATCGACTTTGGTGGTGACGGGTGACGATCGCCAGGATTCGTTCAACGCCGGTCTCGTTCTCGGCGATTTCATCCTCGACGGTTTCGATCGGGCCGACGCCTTGATTGCAACGATGCTCCTCGACGGCTCGACTCAGGAGCAAGCTGCTGTTCGGCTGAAGGTCAACAAGAGCTCGGTCAGCCGGCGCATGCAAAGCCATGGCATCGCCGCGCTGCTCACCTCCATGCGGATGTTCTCGTGAGAGGTGCTCCGATAGTTGCAGGTGGCGCCCTGCTGCTCACGTTTCCTTCCAACTACGCAGTCCGGTTCGTGCTTTCGCGCGCGCGTGGCGTACGCGTCCCGGCGGAGATCGGTGCCGGTCGTTGGATCGGAACCATGGAACGACTAACGATCTATCTGCTGGTGTTGAGTGGAGAAGCGGCTGCTGCGGGTTTAGTCGTGGCGGCGAAGAGCCTTCTCCGGTTTCCGGAGATCACGGGACCCGACAGCCGCTTGTCGCCGGAGTATGTCTTGGTTGGCTCACTCGCTTCGTGGCTTTGTGCATTTGCGATCGGAGCTGGCGTATCCCTTCTGATTTAATCTGGCGTCCGATTGCCGAATTCCGGCAATGGGACGACGAATTTGCCCAGATGTGTGAATGAGACGGCAAATTTGGTGAGCGGCTGCGACCTCCGTGGACGCTTGAAGCCTCAACGTCGAAGAACCCACCAACCGGCTAGGACGAAGCCGGCGAGTGCAGCCATCGCAACCATGCGGCCGAGGCCGAGCACGTCGACGATCAGCGCCCAGAGCAGCGGGCCGAGGATCGTGGCGAAGCGGCCCATGATGGCGTAGAGGCCGTAGAACTCCCCGACGCGATCTGGCGGGCTGAGCTCGAGCATCAGGACTCGGTCGCTGGCCCAGGTTGCTCCGAGGGCAACTCCGCCGACGACGCCGACGATCCAGACTAGATCCGGCAGGTCGAAGACGGCGGCGAGGATGCCGGCGATGATCGCCGCGGCCCAAAGGAGGAGCACGAGCCGCAGGCTGCGGCGCGGGCCCCAGATCTCGGTTAAGCGTCCGCCCAGGAAGCCCCCGGCGATGGCTGCAGCGATGGCAATGGTGAGCAAAGTGTTGACCGCAGAAGTGCTCAGCCCGAGCTCGGTAATCACGAACAACGCCAAAAACCCGCCGATGAGAGTGTTGATTGCGTCGGTGTAGAGAAAGCGACCGATCAAGAACCGCACCATTCCCGGGACCGAGCGGGCTGCGCGCCAGGCCGCCAGCAGCCCGACCGGCCGCTCCACCCGGTTGACAGGCGGTGACTCCTTGACCCAAACAAAAATCGGTACGGCGAAGAGGACAAAGGCGCCTGCCAGAGAAACAAAGACCCCGCGGTAATCACCGTCGAGTACTTCGAGAACGAAGCGTCCCAGCCCTAGGCCGAGGAATGATCCGAGATAGCCGATCCCAACCCCCATGCCGGAGATGCGCGCCCTCGTCTCGACGGTGCTCACCGACGGCAAGAGGGCGTCGTAGAGCGCTGATCCAAGGTTGAAACCGATGAGCCCCACGGCGAGCAGAAGCAGTGAGCCGAACAGAGGGACCGAACCGAGGAGGGCCGTGGTGACGACGGCGACGCCAGTCGTGACTGCCAGCCAGGGAAGTCGACGCCCGCTTCGATCGGTGATGCCTCCGATCCAGGGAGCGAGGAAGATCACCGCGATCCCTGCCCCCGCCTCGGCCAGAGCAAGAGCTCCATCGCGGCCGCCTGAGGCGTGGAGGAAAGCTGGGAAATAGAGACCGATGACCCCGAGGGCGAAAACGGTGTTGGCAAGGTCGTAGAGGACCCAGCCAGTTGTGGGCCGAGACTTCAGCTGCGACCGAATCAGAAAGTCACGGCCACCGACAGGAGCTCGTCATGTCCGAGCATGCCCGCGGCGGCTTGCAGCGCACGGTTGCTCTCGGTGAGGGGGAATTGATGGGAAACCAATTGGTCCATCGACGGGTCGGAAGCGATCTGAGCCGAAGCCCACCGATAACCGGCGCTGGTGGCCCCCAGCGCCCCCCGCAGTGTCAATTGCTTGGTCACCAACAGATCGGAGAAAAACTGGACCGGGCGATTGCCCTTCATCGATGCCAGCACCACCGTCCCTCCCGAGCGGACGAGATCGAGCGCAGTGAACATCGCCTCGGGATCATCGGAGGTCACGTCGACGACGATATCGGGACGGGTGCCGAGATGATCGGCGACGGCCGCGGGAACGTCCTCGGTGGTGGCGTCGATGATGAGATGAGCCCCGAGTTTCTGGGCAACCGCCAATCGGTCGTAGTCGGAGTCGAGACCGCTGACGCCGACCCAGGAGGCGCCGGCGGCGAGAGCGGCGATGACACAGGCGAGGCCGCGCGGTCCCGGGCCGAGCACCATCACGGTCTGGCCCTCAGCCAGCGCCGGCAACTCCACTGCCCAGGTGTACCCCGCGGCTAGCGGGTGAACAAAGGTGGCCAGCTCGGCCGAGATGTCGTCTGACACAGGATGAAGAACTGAGCTCGGATCGAGATAGAGATATTCGGCGAGACCGCCCCATAGGCCGGGCGGTTCGGTGGAGGGAAGCCGGCCGTAGCTATTGACAGGAACTCGCTGCCTGCAACCGCCGATCCCATTCTGACAACGCCGGCACACGCCGCAACGAAGGTCGGGCTCCACCACCACTCGCGTCCCCACCTCGAAGGGAAGCGACTCGTCGGCCACTGCTACGCGGCCGACGACCTGGTGGCCCAGCACCAGCGGATAGAGGACGTCGTTGCGATCGCCTTTCCAAATCTGGACGTCGGCGCCGGAGATGCCGGTCGCCTCGATGGCGAGCCATCCGCCGTTCGGCATGGTGCGGATCGGGAGACGATGGCAGGTCAACTGCCTGGGCTCAACCAACAACATCGCTTTGGCGAACGTTGGTGTATCCACTTCCCAGCGAGTGTATAGGTCGCTTCCCCGCGGTCAGATCGGCCGGGTGGCGAGCGCCTTTGACATTCGTTCCATGGCGATTTCGAGGTCGTCATCAGCCAAGGCATAGGAGAGCCGGGCATATCCGTCGAGTCCAAAAGCCTCGCCTGGAACGACCGCGACGTCCGCCTCTTCGAGGAGATAGCTGGCGGCCGCCATTGACGAGTCGAAGCCGCCGATGGCCGGAAACGTGTAAAACGCCCCCTCGGGTTCGAGGCATTCGACCCCATTCATCTCGTTCAGCCAGCCGACCATTGCTTGGCGCCTCTTGTCGAAGGAGAGTCGCATGTCTTCGATCGGCTCGCGCGGCCCGTTCAAGGCCGCCACGGCCGCCTGCTGGGCGATGTTGTTCACGTTCGAGGTGAGATGTGATTGATAGTTGGACGCCGCCTTGATCACATCGGCGGGGCCGACCAGCCAGCCCACTCGCCAGCCAGTCATGGCGAACGTCTTGGCCACCCCGTTGACGATGAGCCAGCGATCACCCAGCTCAGGAACGGCTGCGATCGAAGGAGCGGAAACCAATCCGTTGTAGATCAACCGCTGGTAGATCTCATCGGTGATGACCCAGATCCTTCGCTCGGCCGCCCAACGGCCCACCGCTTCCACCTCGGCGGCGGTGTACACCGCTCCCGTAGGGTTCGATGGGGAGACAAAGATCAGCGCCTTGGTCCGGTCGGTGGTCGCTTTGTCCAGTTGATCGACAGTGACCTTGAAGCCGGTCTGGGAATTGGTGTCAACCACGACCGGGCTTGCTCCAGCTAACCGGCTCGCCTCGGGATAGGTCACCCAGTAGGGAGCCGGGATTAGAACCTCGTCGCCTGCGTCGAGGATCGCGGCCAGACCCAAGTAAACCGCTTGCTTGCCACCGTTGGTGATGAGGGTTTGGTTCGCGCTGACCGCCGGCCCCGAAAACTCGGTCGTGTAGTGCGCGACTGCCTCGCGCAGCGCCGGCAGTCCGCTGTTGGGGGTGTAGTGATGATTAGCGGGGTCGAGCGCCGCCTGGCGAGCGGCTTCGACGATGTGTCCGGGGGTGGCGAAGTCGGGTTCCCCGGCCCCGAGGCTGATGGTCGGCCGACCGGCGGCTTTGAGCTGGCGGGCGCGCTCGGTGATCGCCATCGTCGAGGATTCGGCAATGGCGCTGACCCGACCGGAGATTCGGTCAGAGACCGTCTTTGACCTCTTCGACGCCTTCTTCGACAGCATCTTTGGCGTCGGCCGTCGTGTCCTTGGCCTCTTCAACGACGTCGGACGCTTTGTCCTTGACTTCATCGGCGACGTCGGCCGTTGCGTCCTTGGCCTCGTCAACAACATCGGCCGCTTTGTCCTTGACTTCATCGGCGACGTCGGAGACGGCTTCGCCTGGGCTCGACGACCGCATCTCGCTCAGCTTCTCTTTGCCCTTCTCCCAGGCATCCTCGGCCACGTCCTTGCCTTTCTCCCAAGCCTCTTCGGCCGCGTCCTTGATCTTCTCCATCACGGGTCCGGCCTTCTCGAGGGCATCGCCCGCGACTTCCTTTGCTTTCTCGAGCAAAGGGCCGGCCTTTTCGGCGGCGTCGTCGGCGAGCTCTTTGCCCTTCTGGGCAACGTCCTTCATCGTGTCCTTGATTGACACTTGCACCCTCCTGTGGTGATTAGGGGTAACGGTAGACGCTGACGATCCGCCCGGCAGCGTCGAGAAGCAGCGCCGTATCGCCGTTGTTGTTCCACACAGAAGACGTCAAGACCACGGTTTCGCTCCCGGCCGGCATTGTGAACTCACCCAGCTCGATCCGATTGACCGATGATTCGTCGCGCAGGACAAATCCGGACAGATCGACCGCTCGCCTTTCCAGGTTTCGAATCGTCACGGCCTCATCGGTGTCTTCGCCCGGCGGATTGAAGACGACGTCCACAATTGCAACATGAGGGAGAGGGTCGTTGACGCCGCAGATCCCGATGGCCCACATACCCCGAGCGTCGATTCGAGCGTCTCCCTCCGCATCGAGGAGCTCGGTTGCGCTCGAGCTCAACGCCAGGGCGTGGCCGCTGCGGACCAGCTCCTGGTTGATCCAACTGTCCTCGAAGTAAACCTCGGCCAGGCTCCGATCGAACTGGTCGACGTCGACGATGACCAACTCGACCATTCGGTCTGCGATCTCGTTCTGAAGCCATTCGCTTGCCTCGGCTCCGTAGCACTCGTCAAGCTCGGGAGCGTTCACCCCGACCAGACGAACCTCGAGGTCACCGGCCCGAAAGCTGTCCCCGTCGGCGACCCGGTCAACCGTGGCCCCTATTCGATTGGAGGCGAGCGTGGTGTCCGGGGAATTGGTTGTGACACAGGCGGCAAGGCCGAGCAGGAGGACGAGGCGCATTCACGCCCTGGCTTCAGCGGCGCGGCGGGAGGCGATGTGGATGAGGTCCCAGACGCCCGAGAATGGAGGCGCGTAGGCAAGGTCGACCCACGCCAGGTCCTCGACCGCCATCTCGGTCCATAGGGCCATGGCCAACCCATCGATCTTCTTCCCGGAGCCGGGACCACCAGCGATCTGCGCCCCGACCAGCCGACCCGTCGCGCGGTCGGCGATCACCTTGAGCTCAACTGGCGCGGCATTCGGCCAATAACCGGCGGTATTGGTGCCGTTGACCGTCCCCGACACCACCTCGAGACCGGCCGCTTCCGCCTGCCGCGAAGTAAGACCCGTCCGAGCCAGCTCCACCTCGCCCACTTTGGTGATGGCGGTGCCCAGCACGCCGGGAAATCTCGCTTTGGCCGAACCGTTCATGGAAGCGGCGATGTTGGCGCCGGCAATCCGCCCGGCCTTGTTGGCCACAGTGCCAAGGGCAATGTTGACTTGGCGCCTGCTGATGCGGTGGGTGGCCTCCGCACAGTCGCCGGCCGACCAGACACCTTCGAGGTTCGTCTCCTGAAATTCGTTCACCGCCACCGCCCCGCTGTCGCCGAGGGCGATGCCTGCTTCGCGGGCAAGCTCGACTTCGGGGTCGGTCCCAACGCCGAGCACCACGAAGTCGGCGGGGATCGTGTCGCCACCGGTGGCCACACCCTCGGCGGTTATCCCGTACACAGGCGCCGAGAGCACAAGCTCGATTCCCAGCCGGCGGCACGCTTCGTTGGCGGCGGCTCCGATGTCGGGGTCGATCGTCCCCGAAAGCACATGGCTGCCAGAAGTAACGAGTGACACGTTGACTCCCCGATGACAGAGTGCTTCGGCCGCTTCGAGCCCGATGTAACCGGCGCCGACTACTGCGGCCTTCTTGACTCCGCCATCGACCACGTCGCGTAGTTGGGCGGCGTCGTCCAAGGACCGCAGTCCGTAAGCGCGGTCGGCGCCGATGATCGAATCTGGCCGCGCCGGTGTGGCGCCGGTCGAATACATGAGAAAGTCGAATCCAATCCGCGTGCGCTCGCCCTCTTTCTCCACCACGACCGAGCGCCGATCGAAGTCGATGCCACGGACCGTGGTTTGGAGCTGTACGTCGATGCCTTGATCGGCAAACTGTTGCGGGGTCCGTGCCACCAATCGGTCGATCGAGGACACTTCCCCTCCGATCAGGTAGGGCTCGCCGCAGGCTGAATAGCTGACGTGGTTGCCCCGCTCGAAAGCGATGACCTCCAAGTCGGGGACGAGTCGCTTGGCGTGACTGGCCGCCGACATCCCGGCAGCATCGCCGCCCACGACCAGAAGCCGTTGTGTCATCGGTCAACGCCGGCCGACGCGCCCTCAAACGTCCAGTTGTTCTTGGCTTCGCGGGCGCGGTCGATATCGACGAACGCGAGGAGGATGAAGCCGAGAACGAAGAGCACGATGAGCGAAAGGATTGCGTTGCGGCTGCTCCCTGTCATCTGGTTGACGATCCCGAAGAGCAAGGGACCCCAGATCGCGGCGAACTTCGAGAACACCGAGTAAAACCCGTAGAACTCGGCCGAGGCTTCTTCCGGAATCATCGATCCGTAGAGGCTGCGAGACAACGCCTGGGTGGCGCCCAGCACCAGGCCGACCGAAGCCGCCAGACCCAGGAAGGGGATGAACTCGCCGTCGGGCAGCCGATAGCCGAGCACCGAGACGCCGATCCAGAGAACGAGGGAGATGAGGATCGCCCTTTTGGGGCCGATCTGGTCAGCGATCCACCCGAAGGTGAGCGCGCCGACAAACGCGACCGCCTGCACGACCAGAAAGGCGATCGCCACGTCGCCCGTCTCCAAGCCCAAGGTCTCGGTGGCAAATGCCGACGAGATCGAGATGATCGTTTGGACTCCGTCGTTGTAGAGCAGGAAGGCGAGGAGGAAGAGCAAGAGGTGGGGAAAGTGCCGCAGCCTTCGCACTGTGCTCCAGGTGCGTCCGAAACCGATCCGCGCATAAGTCAGGAATCGGTTGCCGCCCCCGGGAGGAAGTTGTTCAGCGACTCCTGGCTCGCGCAGACGCCGGAATGAGAAGATCGCAAAACCGAGCCACCAAAGCCCGGCCGCCACGATGGCGATGCGGGCGGCCGTGGCGGTGAAGCTGTCCGGGCTGAACTGGATGAGGAGCAGGGAAAGCAGGAATTGCAATCCCCCCCCGAGGTAGCCGAAGGCGAATCCTTTCGAGGAGACGCGATCGATCGTGTCTGTGGTGGTGAGGTGGGGAAGGAAGCTGTCGTAAAACACGGCGGCGATTGCCCAACACGTCTCGACCACCAAGAAGAGGATCACAGTCGGCCAGACCGCTCCTGGCCCGACGAACGCAAACCCAATCGAGAGGATTGCACCGGTGTAGGCGAATATCCGCAGGAACCGAAGTTTGGAGGCGGCGAAGTCGCCGACAGCGCCCATCACCGGGGAGACGACGAACGCGATTATCGCCGCCGCGCTCACCATGAAGCTGAACATCGATTCTCCGTCGACCAGGCGGCCGAACAGAAGCACCCCGCCTTCGGGCATGATCTCGCCGGTGAAGATCGCCGGGAGCAACACCGCCAAGATGGTGGTCGTGTAGGCGGAGTTCGCCCAGTCGTACATCGCCCAGCCGAAGATCGATCGCCGGTCGTTTCTCATCGGGCGCGACATTACGGCCGGGGCCATTACTTTGAGGCGTCGATGAAATTTGTCTACTTGTTTGGGATTGTGTTCTTCGTTGTTTCCTGTAGCGGCAGCGGCGAGCCGATTTCAACTACATCAACGGCCACAATCGAGCCTTCCGTGACATCCACGCCCTCCGCGGTGACGACTGCCACATCGGGCCAGAGCACTCCCGGCCAGTCCACAACAACGGCCGAGCCGTTGCCGGCATTGCAAGCGCTGACCTACACCGAGATTGCCGCCGGGCTGCCGTTCCCAACCATGATCAGCGCCCGTCCGGCCGATGGGGCGTTGTTCTTCATTACTAAAGACGGGCAGGTTTGGGAGTTTGCTGAAGCTGCGCCGGAGCCGGTGATGGACATCTCCGACCTGGTTGTCAATCGCGGCGAACAGGGCTTGCTGGGCATGGCCTGGCATCCAACCGATGCCTCCCGGCTCTTCCTCCATTATTCCGACGTCAATGGCGACACCACGATCGTCGAATACACCGATCTCGACGCGGCCCAGAGTCGAATGTTGCTCAGCGTCGACCAGCCGGCCGCCAACCACAACGGCGGCACCATCGAGTTCGGCCCCGATGGTTTTCTGTGGATTGCGCTCGGAGATGGCGGAGGTGCTGGAGACACTTTTCAGACCGGGCAAACCACCGACGACCTGTTGGCCGGCCTGCTCCGCATCGACGTCGACGGTGATCCGTACGGGGTCCCAGCTGACAATCCCTATGTCAACGGTGGAGGCGCCCCGGAAGTCTGGGCGACGGGCCTCCGCAACCCCTGGCGCGTCTCTTTCGACGAGGGTCTCGTCTATATCGGCGATGTCGGCCAGGGCGCCTATGAAGAGATCAACGTCGCTTCCGCCAGTGAGCCCGCCCTCAACTACGGATGGAACCTCACCGAGGGGCTCCATTGCTACGACCCGCCCCAAGGTTGCGACACGGCCGGGCTCACGCTGCCGGTGGTCGAGGTCGCACACTCGGATTCCGGCACCTGCTCGATCACCGGCGGTGTGGTGTACCGCGGCACGGCCATCCCCGAGCTCGACGGCCACTATTTCTATTCCGACTACTGCGGAGGCTGGTTGCGAAGCTTCCTCTTCGACGGGAGCGCCGCCACCGGCCTCGCGGATTGGACCGAACAAGTAGGACTCCCTGGCGGGGTGGCCTCCTTTGGCGCCGATGCTGCCGGCGAGATCTACGTCCTCACCAACGAACGCATCCTCCGGATCGACCCCGTCAGATAGCCGGTTTTACGCTACCGAACCGGCACTTTTGGGTGACCGGTTTGGTCGCGAAAACGGCTTCGGGCGCGCCGTGATCCCCGATTCTGTCGGTACCAGTTGATAGCCTCGGCAGGGTGGATGGAAATGGGATTTCGGGGCCCCCGGTTGGCCGGGTAATCGGGACCGAGGACGCCACCCCGCTCGAGTTTTGGGTGGGGGTGGCGCCCGATCGTTTCCTCCAGCTCGACGACGTGGTCGCCCTCAGCCGGCCCCTTCCCGGCGGGCAAGTGGTGCATATTTATGGGATCGTCGCTCAGGTGCGAGCGCGCTACGAAGGCGCCAACTTCGACTCCGACGTCTTCCTGATCGAGAGCGGGCTCCTGCCTGCCGAGGTGTTCGAAACCGCGCAAGTGACCGCGACTCGCTTCGAGCCCGAGGTGTTCGTCCCTCCGCGCCCCGGCCAAGAAGTTACGGTCGCCCAAGGGCCCGATCGTGATAAAGCCTTGTTCTTCGACCGGATGACCGAACGGCTCCCTGTCGGTCTCTCGCGCAACGGAGAGCCGCTGTTCGTCAACCTGGAATTCCTGGACGGACGCCGTGGCGCCCACGTCAACATCTCGGGGATCAGCGGGGTAGCGACCAAGACCACCTACGCCACCTTCCTTCTCCATTCTCTTTACAACTCGGGCGTCCTCGGCAATCGCAGCGTCAACACCAAAGCGTTGATCTTCAACGTCAAGGGCGAGGACCTGCTTTTCCTCGACAAGCCCAACTCGGCGATTGACGACGAGCAGGCCGCGCTGTACAGCAAGCTCGGACTGCCGGCCGAGCCGTTTCGGTCTTTCCAGATCTTTGCTCCGCCTCGCAAGGGCGGCGACGTGGTTGTCCCTGACGTCGCCAGCCGGGTCAAAGGTGTCACCCCCTTCTTCTGGACGCTCGAAGAGTTCTGCCACGAGGGTCTCTTGCCGTTTTTGTTCGTCGAGTCGGAGGACGAACGATCCCACTACACGATGGTGGTGCACAACGTCATGGTTCAACTGCAGAAAGCGACACCGATCGGGGAGGGTGCCGTCCGAGTCGAAGACCGCGAGGTCCGTACCTTTCGTGAACTGGTCGATGTGATCACCTTCAAGGTGCAGAACGATCAGGAATGGTCGGGTCCGGCGATCGGCGCCGGCACCGTCAACGCTTTCGTGCGGCGGTTGTACGGAGCGGTCCGGCACGTCGAGCCCCTCATCCGCGGCGACCAGACCGCGCCCGAGAAGAATCGGATCAACCTCGACCATCAGGTGACGGTGGTTGACATTCACAACCTGCACGACCGGGCCAAGCGCTTCGTCGTCGGGGTCACGATCCGCAAGGCGTTCGATGAAAAAGAGAGCTCCGGACAGTCGAACGAGTTGCTTTTCCTGGTCCTCGACGAGCTCAACAAGTATGCGCCCCGGGAAGGGGCCAGCCCCATCAAAGAGATCTTGCTCGACGTGGCCGAACGCGGCCGCAGCCTCGGTGTAATCCTGATCGGAGCACAGCAAACCGCGAGCGAGGTGGAGCGGCGGATCATCGCCAATAGCGCCATCCGAGTCGTCGGCCGGCTCGATCCGGCCGAGGCATCGCGCGAGGAGTACGGGTTCCTCCCCGCGGTCCATCGGCAGCGCGCGACGATCATCAAGCCGGGGACGATGCTGCTTTCCCAACCGGAGTTGCCGATCCCACTGGTGCTCGAGTTTCCCTTTCCGGCGTGGGCGACGAGAGCGGCCGAGGCTGGCAAAGCAGATGACGACGATGAGCTGGCCGACCCATTTGCCGGTCTGGATTGAGCGATGGTCAAAATTCTCCACACCGCCGATTGGCATGTTGGACGAACGATAAGGGGTCTTTCGCGCGAGGATGAGCATCGGGCCGTCTTGGCTGAGATCGCGGAGATCGCGGCGCAAGAAGAGGTCGACCTGGTGTTGTTGGCGGGCGACGTGTTCGACGCCCCCGCCCCGAGCCCGATCGCCGAAGAAATCGTTTATCAAGCCCTGCTTGCTCTCGCCGAAACCGCACCGGTGGTGTTGGTCGCCGGCAACCATGACAGCCCCGGAAGATTGGAGGCGATAGCGCCGCTCCTGCGCCTGGGTCGAGTACGAGTGGGCGCCAAAATCTCCTCCGAGGGCATCCTCGACTTCAACGCTATGGCGACGAGGGTGGCGCTGGTCCCCTTCATCACCAAACGGGGAATCATTCGCGCCGAGCAAATCCTCAACCTCGACAGCTCCGAACTGCGGAGCGAATACATCGATCGGGTTCAGAAGATCGTAAGAACCCTGTGTGCCGGGATGACTGCGGACACCGTGAACGTCGTCCTCGGTCATCTAATGGTTAAAGGCGGAGTCACCGGTGGCAGCGAGCGGGCCGTGCATCTCTTCGATTACGCGATTCCCACCAACAGCTTTCCTGGCCACTTCAACTATGTGGCACTCGGACACTTGCATCGCCCGCAGCGAATCCCCGCCCCCCAGCCCATTTGGTACGCGGGTTCTCCGCTGCAGCTCGACTTCGGCGAGGAGAAGGATCGCAAGGCGGTGATGATCGTCACCGCCGAGCCCGGTCTCCCGGCCCAGGTTGAGTCCCGAGCTCTCAACGCGGGTCGCAAGCTCAAGACGCTGCGCGGCACTCTGGAGTCACTCCGCGATGCAGATGTGGGCGAGGCCTATTTGCGAATTGAGCTCGATGATCCGTATCGGGTCGGCCTCTACGACGAGGTACGAGAGATCTTTCCGAATGCGGTCGATGTCAAGTTGCGTACTCAGTCCGCGGCGGCAGGGGCGCGGGCGCTAGGTCGCATCGGCCGTCCGCCACAGGAGTTGTTTGCCGACTACCTGGAAGGCAGATCGATCAAAGACGAGCGGCTCAACGGCTTGTTCGCCGAGCTCTTGGCCGAAGCCCAGGAAGCCGCCTCGTGAGACCGCTGACCCTGAATATGCGTGGGTTCGGGATCTTCTCCGAGCCGACTGAGATTGACTTCACCGACGTAGAGCTCTTTGCCCTGACCGGACCTACCGGCTCTGGCAAGACCACCGTCCTCGACGGTATCTGTTTCGCCCTTTATGGCGCGATCCCCCGTCACGGTGAGGGATCGGTGGCGCCGGTCGTGAATCAACAAAAGAACGAAGCGTCGGTGGTGCTCACGTTTGCGTTCAACGACGCCACCTACTCGGTGGCGAGGCGAGTGAGGCGCACGGCGAAAGGAGCCTCCACTCCCGACGCCAGCCTCGAACGCGATGGCACGGTCTTGGCGGCCAACGCTTCCGCCGTCACTGCCAAGGTCCAAGAACTGCTCGGCCTCGACTTTCGTCAGTTCACCACGTGTGTGCTGCTGCCGCAGGGCGAGTTTGCCCGCTTCCTGAACGAGAAACAGGGAAAACGCCAGGAGCTGCTCGGGGCGTTGCTCGACCTCGGCCTCTATGACGTCATCGCCGGCTTGGCCACCGGGCGGGCGCGCGAAGCCGAGGGAAAACTGGCGGTCTTGTCTCAGCAACTGGTCGAACTGGCCCGAATCACGGAGACCGATCTCGAAGGGCTTCGCACCCGCCAGAAAGAGTTGGATGCGCTCAGCAAGACGCTGGGCAAGTCGCTCGCCCAGCTCGAGCAATTGGGCATCGACGCGACGAAGCAACGAAACGCCCTCGAGACACTGACTGCGACCCGTTCGGTGCTGGTTGGCCTCAAGCCACCCCGCGGTTGGAAGGAGATCGGGGACCTGGGCAAGCGGCTCGCGGCGAGCAAGGACACGGTTGCAACCGAGATCGAAGCGGCTGCACAGGAGCACACCGAGCTCCTGGCGGTGGCCCACCCGGCTCGCACGCAAGTTGCCCGCTACCTCGAAGCTCGTTCCAAAGAGGCGGCCACCACGGTACGCATCACCTCGCTTGTGAACGAGGTCATCCAAACCAAGGCCGTTGCCGTCGCGGAAGCCGAAGCGCTCGCCCTCGCCGAGAGAGCGCTTGAAGCCGCGATCAACGAGGATCGCGCCGCCCACATCCGAGCCGGTCTCAAGCTTGGGGATTTATGCCCGGTGTGTGGGGAGAAGATCACTACCCTTCGCGCCTCCGCTTCGGGCGGGATTCTCGACACGCGGAGCAAAGAGGCGGACAAGGCGCGGGCGCGCTCCAACAAAGCGGCCGCAACCCTGCAAACGTTCGAATCCGAGCTGACGCGCGAAGAGGATCGACTCCGTGACCTCGCGGCGGAGCTGGAGGGGATCGATCCTGCGGATGCCTTGGCGAGCCAGCTCCACGCGATCGACGATCACAAAGCCGGGCTGGATCGGGCCCGCGATCGCCTGGCGAATGCCCGCTCCACCGCCGAGTTCCTAGATAAAAAAACCGTCGAGCTGAATCGCCGTCTCGAGGAGGTGCGCGAGGGGCTTCAAGCCGTTTGGCATGATCTCACGCCGCTCGGGCCGCCGCTGCTCGACCTCGCCCAACCCGTGGAAGCCTGGGACGCGATCCTCACTTGGCGTGAGATGCGCCTGCCCGCGCTCGACTTGGAAGGCGAACAGGGCGGCCAGCGTCTGGCGGCCATCAATGCCGAGATCGACGAGGCCCAAGCCCAGTTGGGGTCGGATCTCGAAGCGGCAGGGCTTGACACCGACCTGGCGGGAGCGCGCGAAGCTTTGGCGGTCGCCCTCACCACTGTCACGTCTGACATCGCCGGCGTCGAGGAAGCGCGCGAGGCCGTCGAGCAGGTTGGCTTAGAACGCGATCGCGTGAACGCCGAGCGCGAGCTCGCCAAGAAGCTTGCAGGTGAGTTGGCTGCCAACAAGTTCAAGAAGTGGATCTTCGATGAGGTGTTCCGAGCGTTGGTGGAGGGAGCGAACCTGCGCCTCGCCGATCTCACCTCGGGGCAGTACGAGCTGGCCGTCACAGATAATGATTTCGAAGTCATCGACCGTTTCGCAGCCGACAAACGTCGCGGGGTCAAATCGCTCTCGGGAGGAGAAACCTTTCTCGTCTCGCTGGCCCTGGCGATCGCCCTCGCCGACGAGGTGGCGGCGGCCGCGGGGAGTCACGTCGCTCTCGACTCGTTCTTTCTCGATGAGGGGTTTGGCACGCTCGACACCGAGTCGCTCGACGTGGTCGCCCGAGTGATCGCCGAGCTCGGAGCCGCGGGGAAAACTGTAGGCATCGTCACTCACGTCGAGGAGCTGGCCGATCAGATGCCGGTGCGATACGAGGTGCGCCGGGTCGGTG
>Ga0136621_1000037_pt1 | contig 39752 bp, 42 predicted proteins | sample AntDryUQ445A2306_FD_104673 | JGI IMG/M metagenome (GOLD analysis project Ga0136621, IMG submission 104673) | Polar desert sand microbial communities from Dry Valleys, Antarctica - metaG UQ445A (23.06) | ecosystem: Environmental > Terrestrial > Soil > Desert | place: Antarctica: Dry Valley...
CCGCCGATTGCCGCGCGGCCTGCGCCTCGGTCATGTGGGATTCGGCATCGGTGTCCGATCGAGCCGTGGGGGGCGACACCGCAGGACCTCCGGCTTTATCCGCCGGCTCATCGAAATTCAGTTTGTCTCGCGCGGACCCGGGTGGAACCGGCGCCTTATCGTCGGCCATTCGTCGCTTATCGGCGCGTACGAATGGCGCACGGATCTCAACCGGGTCGCGGCTGGTATACCAGTCTCGCGTACGCCTTTCGCCATGATTGTCTTCCGCTACGCGCACCGGTTCCTGAACGGTTTTGCTCCTCGTCGCCAGTTGTTCCTTGTCGCCCGGGGGTGAGTTGTTCCAGTGGAACATGGCGCTCAACAGCAGACCGCCCCACACAATCAGCGTGACGACCGCTATGATCCGCGAAAGCCGATAGGCAAGGCCGCGAGAGCGGCGTCTGTGGCGTCCCATAGCAGAGTTCCCCTTTGACATGCGACGCGCGATGAATGCGTGCCGAAGTAACGAAAACACATATTTTCGCCTTATGCCTGACGAAATATAATTAGAATTACACCCTGTGACCGCTTGACAATTGCGTTACGTTCCGTGGCGCTAATTCGCGAAAGCGCGTTAGTACGCCTGGTAGGAAAAGCGGTCAGCGCGGATCACGTTGCCTTGGGCATCGGTAACCACTACCCGCCAGTTGCCTGGTGTGGCCGGCGGGAGTTCCTCGCTGGAGTAAATGGGTGAGCTGTCGCCGCCTACATCGAACGATGCCTGCGCCACAACCTCGCCCTCGTGCTCCCAACGGTGAACGATTTTTTCGCCTCGCTCGGCGCTTATCTCCGTGAAATAATAAAGCTTTGACAGCGGTCTTCCGTCCAGGGAGAAAACCTGGCCCTGGGTGGAAAACACCGAATTGATGCTATTGACCGGCTGACTGTTATCGATGCCGGTGGTGAACTGCGCGCGCACCACGCTGGCTGAGGAGGAGTTATCTGGCACTGATTCCATTGCCGCGATGTCGGTCGCTGGCATCTCCGACCCGGCAGTGTCGACAGGTTCCGCCCCGGCGGATTCGCTGGCGGTCGGCGAACGCGCATCGGCATTTGAGTTTGCCGAATCGAACCCAGCCCCGGCTGGACCGTCGCGCACCGCCGTGTCATTGGCATCCGCGTGTCGTGAGGCAGCGCCACCGCCCGCGGGGGCACCGCGTTGATCGGCAGGGTTTTTTGCAAGTTGTTGGCCCGGCTCCTCGGCTTGCGCTTGGGATGCCGGCCCGGGGCTCGCGGACCGGTCCGTGGCTATCACGCTGAGCGCAATCAAAAAAGCGGACAAGGCCATCGCGCCGATCGCAATATGGTCGGTCAAAGATCGTGAAGCGCGGCCTGTACGTCGTTTGCGAATTTGCATAGCGTTATCCCTCTCGGTCTACTCACAAATCTGTGAACAGCATCCATGTGACCACCAAAACGACCCAATTATTGCACGGTCAAAGCAACATTATGTTAACGCAAGCGAGGGATCGGCGAGCAAGCCCGGCTTAAGGTGCCGCCGACGCGGCGTTCCCTTACGCGTTGTCTCGTCTGTAGCGCTGATGCAGATGTACCGGCTCGGCTTTGCGCTTGCGCAGGCGCAAGTTCAACATCTCGACCGCTATCGAGAACGCCATCGCAAAGTAAATATAGCCCTTGGGCACATGGTGACCCAGACCGTCGGCGACCAGTACCGCGCCGATCATGAACAGGAATGACAAGGCCAGCATCTTGATGGTGGGATGCGCCGACACGAAGCGCCCGATCGGCCCCGCAGCGATCATCATAATGCTTACGGAAACGATGACCGCGGCGATCATGATCGCGATTTCGTCAACCATGCCGACCGCGGTGATGATCGAGTCGATGGAAAAAACCGAGTCGATGATGATGATCTGCACGATCACCGACGCGAATGTGGCGGAGACTTTGGCCGAACCTTCGCCTTCCTCGCCCTCCAGCAACTGGTGCACCTCGTGCGTGCTCTTGTAAAGCAGAAACAGACCTCCGCATAACAGGATTAGATCGCGGCCGGAAATTTCCTGCCCGACTATTTCGAACAGCGGAGCCGTGAGCCCGACCATCCAGGACAGCAAAAACAACAGCGCGATGCGCATGAACATGGCGAGCCCCAGACCAATGCGGCGCGCGAGGTCGCGCTGATTTTCCGGAAGCTTGTCCGCGAGGATGGAGATGAAGACGATGTTGTCGATGCCGAGTACCAGTTCCAGCCCTGACAGCGTTAAAAAAGCGATCCACGCGTCCGGGCTTGTCAGCAACTCCATCGGTTATTCCTCTTGTTAATTAAGAAATTGTCATCAAGAAAACGCACGGCCGATGACGGCTCAGGTCAGCGCAATCACGCGCAAACGGGCCGGCGTGCACGGCGCGCGACACCCATGTGAGGGCGCATCTTACAGCCTAGCTGAAATTGGATCATCTAAATGAAATGCCGCGGCGGGACCGAGATGACGCCACCGGGTTAATGACTCGTAATGGCTCGTTGGGCCGGTTTACTGGTGCCGGTAGCGCTCGGTCGGCACTGAATATCTAACGGTTCGCTAAGGCCAAAACGCTATCATCGCGCAAGAGCGGCTGGTACAAGACTATTCAGGCGCGCCTTTTTTCAACGAAGCGTCATGCCGCCCAACCGCGCAAACGGGTATCTTGAAATCAGACGTTCCAGCGCGCGCATGGCGTCGGTCAGTCGCGAGTATTCGTCGCTAACCTTCAACCATGCTCCGCTGGTATTGTTCATAATGAAATAAATGCGTTTTTCGGATTCGGATTGTGTGGGCTTTTCCATAGCTCATCGTCCTGAATTTGTTGGAGAATTGGTTTGCTCTGGTCCGCGTGGAACCTGGATAATAACAATATTGATGTTTAAACCGCGACAAAGTTCCACATTAAAACCACATCTCACGAAACCTTTCCTTCAATTTCCTCCAGCAACAGTGATTGGCCTTTCATCGCCAAAGGCTGCGGCAGCCCGAGAAGCTGAAGCACAGTCGGCGCAACGCTGCTCAGGCCAGCACCGGTCGTCAGCCGCCAGTTCGATTTGTCGATAATTAGGCATGGCACCGGATAAAGGCTGTGCTGGGTATGCGGCTGACGCGATACCGGATCGACCATTTCGTCACAATTGCCGTGATCGGCCGTCAGGAGGACCGAAACTTCGTTGGTCACCGCCGCATCGAGGACGCGGCCGACCTGCTCGTCAAGCACCTGGACGGCGGTGATAATCGCCTCGCGAATCGCTGTGTGGCCGACCATATCGCCATTCGCGAAATTTACGATGTAAAGCGCGTAACTCGTATCGCTAAGCGCGTCGATCAATTCATCGGCGATGCGCTCAGCGCTCATTTCCGGCTGCAAGTCATACGTCGCCACCTTGGGTGAGGGCACCATGATGCGTTTTTCGCCATCGAAGGGCGTCTCGCGACCGCCGTTGATGAAAAAGGTAACATGCGGATATTTCTCGGTTTCCGCGCAATGCAACTGCTTTAAGCCGACCTCGCTTACAATTTGTCCAAGCGTCACCGCCGGGCGTTCCGGCAGGAACGCCACGGGGCAGGGATAATCCGTGTCGTACTCGGTCAGGGTCGTGACATTGACCGGACGGAATTCGCCGCGATCGAATTCTTCAAAATTTCGCGCGGTTAATGCCTTTGTAAGCTGTCGCGGCCGGTCGTTGCGGAAATTAAAAAAGATAACGCTGTCGCCGGGCTCGATAGGTTCCGCATCTCTAAGGATTGTCGGCAAAATGAATTCGTCGCCTTTGCCTTGACCGTAGGCGTCGTCGATCGCACGCGTCGCGCTGTCTGCTTTCTCGCCCTCCAACTCGACCAGGGCCCGCCAGGCCTTCTCAGTGCGCTCCCAGCGCTTGTCGCGATCCATCGCGTAATAGCGGCCCGAAATGGTCGCCAGCGCGCCGTCTGCCTCCTTCAGCTTTTTTTCGAGTGGAGCCAGATAATTCTTTGCGCAGCGCGGCGCCGTGTCCCGCCCGTCGGTAATCATGTGCACGATCGGCCGTACATGCCGGCGCCGGCAGAGCTCGATCAAAGCCAGCAAATGCTGAATGTGCGAATGCACGCCGCCATCGGAGACCATCCCCAGCAGGTGCAGCGGTCGTTCGCTTTCTCGAGTCTTTCGGATCGCGTTGATGAACGCGTGATTATCGAAAAAATTGCCTTCCTCTATTGAGTGATCGATGCGGACCAGATCCTGGCGCAGAATGGTCCCGCATCCGATGGTGACGTGTCCGACTTCAGAATTGCCCATTTGACCCGGCGGCAGTCCGACCGCGGGCCCGGACGCGTCCAGCACGGTGTGCGGATAAGACTCGAAGTAATCGTCGAGCCGCGGTGTATGGGCTTCCAGCACCGCGTTATTACGCTTGCTGGGATTGACACCGAACCCGTCCAGAATGAGCAGCATCGTACGGCGGCGCGGCGGGAATCCTTGTTGTCCTGACATAGTTCGGCTCTTATAGTGGCTTGTGTATGAAATTGCGCCCGGATTTTAGCAAGCAGCCATTGACAAGTCGCTGTGCACCTGCCTTAAGCGGGTTGGCTCATTGGTATGTTCCGGCTCGAATCACCTTCACGGCGCGGGGGAGTTAACCTGATGGAGTCGCAAAGCATAGATGCGGGCAGGGCAGTCGTCTGGTACAGCTTTGGCTGGCGCACGTTTATGGCCAATCCGGTCGTGTGGGTGGTGATGATGCTGATCATCTTCGTCATGACGCTGATCCTGCAGATTATTCCGTTGGTGGGACCGGTTGTTTTAGCACTGATTCTTCCGGCACTGACCGGCGGCCTGATGTATGGCGTCAAACAGGCGGAACATGGCCGCATCATAAAAATTTCTCATCTTTTTAAGCCTTTAACCGATGAACACAGCCGTGTTCCGATGGTCGTGCTGGGCGCCGTTCTGCTGGGTTTTTCGATTCTGCTGTTTATCGCCGCCGCCCTCATAATAGGCGGTTCGGCCGGAATCGGCATTTTTGGCGGAAATGCCAACGACGCAAACCATACGATGGTAGCGATTGGTGCGATGGGGATCGGCATGGCGCTGATGCTGGTGCTGGCCCTGGCTTATGGGCTGGTCACGTTCGCGGCGCTGGCGTTCGCGGTGCCGATGGTGCTGTTCAATGGCGTCTCGCCTGTCGCCGCGGTCAAAAGCAGCATCGGCGCGTCGATCAAAAACACCGTTCCGCTGGCGGTTTTTCTGGTGATTTATTTCGTGCTGGCAGTCATCGCCGCCATTCCCATGTTGCTCGGCTTTCTGGTGCTGGCGCCTGTCACGGTGGCGGCGCTTTATGCCAGCTATCGTGATATTTACCCTGCGGAGATCACGGGCTCCGAGGTCATTTCGGCATGACCTGATTTCGAAGCGGTCTTGATCACGTTTGTCCGGCGCCGGCGCCTATCAAAACACGAACTACCCGTGGGTGGGACGTCAGTCGCGCCCGGTCAATCCGCCTCCTGATGTTGATGCTTGCGCCGGAGCATCACTCTGGAAAGAATCAGCCCCCCTTCGAAAAGGATACACATCGGCACCGCCAGCAGGGTTTGTGAGATCACATCGGGTGGCGTTAACACCATCCCGATAACAAAGGCGCCGACGATTACATACGACCGCTTGGCGGCCAGGTCCTGTGGTGTGACTATCTCCAGCATGACCAGCACGATCGTGACTACAGGCACCTGAAAGGCGATGCCGAACGCCAGAAAAATGACAATGACAAAATCGAGGTAACGCGCGATGTCCGTCATGACCTCCACGCCCTGCGGCGCGTGCCCCGTCAAAAACCCGAACGCAAGCGGGAACATCACATAATAAGCAAACGCCATCCCAAGATAGAACAGACAGGTACCGGCGATCACCACCGGGAATGCCATTTGGCGCTCCTGCTGATAGAGTCCGGGCGCGATAAACGCCCAGACCTGGTAAAGGATCCAGGGCACCGCGAGGACGATCGAGAGCAACAACACAAGCTTGAAGGGAATCAAGAACGGGGACGCGACGTCGATCGCGATCATCGAGCTGCCGACCGGCAGATTGCGGGTAAGTGGCCCCGCAAGAAAGCTGTATATCGGGTTGGCGAACGGGAACAGACACAGAAAGATCGCCAGCACGCCGAGCACGATCCGTATCAGCCGGTCGCGCAACTCGACGAGGTGGGAAATGAAGGAGTCTTCTTTTTGCGACTCGGGCCCGCTAGCGTCGTTCTGCGCCATTCTCCAGAGTCGCCTGATCGGGTTGCGGCGGACCGGTTTGCACGCCGCGTTTATCTGCGGCCGGTGCAGGAGACGCTGAACCGGAGCGCTTGTCCTCGTGTGCCAGCGACTGCATTGACTTAAGCGTATCCTCTGCGCCGTGCAGCTCGGCGTGCACTTCGGCCTGGGTGTCCGAGATCATACCTTTTAACTGGCTGATTTCATGCTGCTGATCGTTCAGCATGCGTTTCAGTTCGTCCGCCTCGAATTCACGCTCAATGTCCGCCTGCACATTGCTGACGAAGCGTTTGGCCTTGCCGACCCATTCGCCGGCTTGGCGCGCGAGTGCCGGCAGGCGTTCCGGCCCCACCACCAGCAGCGCCACAACACCAATTAAAACCAGCTCCCAGAAGCCAATATCGAACATCGCGAGGCAACAGCAGGCTTGTTAAGCGCGTCGAACCGGCCGCTGCCGGCTAAACCTTGTCTTTTTGCTCATACTTGGCGTCGTAGACGCGACCACCTTGATCCGTGGTCTGTTCGCCGGTGGTGTGGTCACCAATCTTACTTTTCTCAGGATTTTTCGAATCGTCCTCGCCGCTGCCCATGGCGTTTTTGAAGCTCTTTATCGCACCGCCCAGATCACCGCCGACATTGCGCAGTTTTTTGGTGCCGAACAAGAGGGCGACGATGAGCAGAACAATCAGAAGCTGCCAGATACTAATACCCATAAGGTGGACTCCGTTAAATGTGATCGTCGGCAATGCACGCTTTACTCCAACGCGACGTTTTCCCGGCGCGCTTTTTCCTCGATGCCTGAAAGTCCGAACCGCCGGTCCAGCTCCGCCAGCACTGCGTCCGCGCGTATCCCGTGGTGCGACAGCATGACCAAGCAGTGAAACCACAAATCGGCGGTCTCGTGAATAATCTCTTGCGAATCTCCGTTTTTGGCCGCCAGCACGGTTTCGGTCGCTTCCTCGCCGAGTTTTTTGAGAATCGCGTCGAGACCTCGCGCGTAAAGACCGGCGACATACGACTCTTCAGTATCCGCTTTTTTTCGTTTCTCCAGCACTTCGCCAAGCCGCATCAGAATGTCAGAGTCACGCATAAATTGACCGCGGGTCTTTAACTACAGGATCGGCGCAAACCCAGTCATGCTCGCGCAACTGATGATAAAAGCAGGCTTGCCTGCCGGTATGACAAGCAACACCTCCGTGTTGTTCGACCCGTAGCAACAGCGCGTCGCCGTCACAGTCCAGGCGGATGTCCTTCACGCGCTGTACATGACCGGAACTTTCTCCTTTTTGCCACAGACGCTGGCGCGAGCGCGACCAGTACACGGCCTGACCGCACTCTACGGTTCGCGCGAGCGCCTCGCGATTCATCCAGGCCAGCATCAACACCTGTCCATCGGTCTCCGACTGCGCGATAACGGGCACCAGGCCGTCGGCGTTCCAGCGGATCTTGTCGAGCCAGTTGTCGCCCACACGTTCATCATTCGCCATGCGCACTAGCTTATCACAGGCCAAAAATGACGGCTGGCGCCTGGATCGGCAACCGATTAAGGGGACGATGCCCGCCAAGCGTTCATTGCCGGATTTCTATGCCGCGCGCAGCCATGCGCTGTTTGGCTTCTCCAATCGTGTATTCGCCGAAGTGAAAGATGCTGGCCGCCAGCACGGCGTCGGCGCCGCCGAGCAACACGCCGTCAACGAGATGATCCAGATTGCCCACCCCGCCCGACGCGATGACCGGCACCCGCACGGCGTCCGCGACGGCCCGCGTAAGCGCAAGATCAAAACCCTTACGGGTGCCATCGCGATCCATGCTGGTCAGTAAAATCTCGCCGGCGCCCATTGTTTCCATGCGCCGCGCCCATGCGACCGCATCCAGACCGGTCGCCCTGCGACCGCCGTGGGTGAACACTTCCCAGAGGTCAGGCTCGCCGTCGAGGTTCGCGCGTTTGGCGTCGATCGCAACCACAATACATTGCGATCCCACTGTATCGGCCGCCTGTTTCACCATCATTTCATTGGCTACCGCGGCGGTGTTGATGCTGACCTTGTCGGCTCCGGCGTTGAGCAGCCGCCGGATGTCGTCAACGCTGCGCACGCCGCCGCCCACGGTCAGCGGAATAAACACGCGCGACGCCACTCTTTCGACCACATGCGCCATGGTGTCCCGCTGATCGGAACTGGCGGTGATATCGAGAAAGGCCAGCTCATCCGCACCGGCCGCATCATAGCGCTGCGCGATTTCGACCGGATCTCCTGCACCGCGTATATCGACGAAGCGCACGCCTTTCACGACGCGGCCCTGATCCACGTCAAGACACGGGATGATGCGTTTGGCTAACGCCATGCGCCGCTACGGTTCGGCACAAAGCGAGTCGGCCAGCGACTGCGCCGAGGCGAATTCAATGGCGCCCTCGTACAGCGCGCGCCCAATTATGATCGCCGTGATGCCCTCGTCGGCGACTTCGCAAATCGCCCGCACGTCTTCCAGACTGGTGACGCCACCGGACGCGATGATCGGAATGTGCACGGAACTCGCGAGCTTGACCGTGGCCTCGAGATTGACGCCGGACATCATGCCATCGCGGCTGATATCGGTATAGACTATGGCGGCGACGCCGTCCTGCTCGAAATGCTGGGCAATGTCCACGACGTCATGGTGGGAGAGCTTGGACCAGCCGTCGATCGCGACCTTGCCATCCTTGGCGTCCAGTCCCACGATGATGTGACCGGGAAACTCCAGACATAAATCGTTGACAAAATGCGGCGCGCTGACCGCCCTGGTGCCAATAATGACGTATTGCACCCCGGCATCCAGATACGCCTGCACCGTATCCTCGTCGCGGATGCCGCCGCCGATCTGAATCGGCACATCGGGATATTGCGCCGCGATGCGCCGCACCAGGCTCGCGTTTACCGGGGCGCCCGTCGCGGCGCCGTCCAGATCTACGATGTGCAGGCGTCGTGCGCCGGCCTCGACCCAGCGCGTCGCCATCGCCAGCGGGTCATCGGAAAATTCGGTAACGTCGTCCATGCGGCCTTGTCGCAGCCGTACGCACTTACCATTCTTAACATCTATGGCCGGGATCAAAAGCATCTGAGGCCCCAGTTAATAGCACCATGTCTTAGCGACATTACCCTGAGTCTTAGTGACATTACCCTAGGAACCTTTGCGGTGAAACGGGCCAAATCCCGACGCCGATCATTCACGCCGTGCCGTTCCAGCGCACGAAATTACCAAGCAGCGCCAGGCCCGCCGAAGCGCTTTTTTCTGGATGGCACTGCATGGCGAAGATGTTGTCGCGGGCGATGACCGATGCGAACGGTATGCCGTATTCGGTCACGCCGGCGGTCAGTTCGGCATCTTCCGGCACGACATAGTAGCTGTGCACAAAATAGAAGCGACTGTTATCCGCGATGCCGCGCCACAGCGGATGCGCTCGCGTCTGCGCGACCTGATTCCAGCCCATGTGCGGGACTTTCAGCCGTGGCGTGGGTTCGCTCGAAGCGAAGGTATCGACGAAGTACGAGACCCGCCCCGGTAGTAGCCCCATGCATTCGGTGCCGCCATTTTCCTCGCTGAAATCGACCAGCGCCTGCATGCCCATGCACAGTCCCAGAAACGGCTTTGAAGCGGCGGCCTCGCGCAGCGCCTCGTCCAGACCATTTTGTCTGAGAAAATGCATGCAGTTGCCGGCCGCACCCTGTCCTGGAAAAACGATGCGCTCCGACGCCTGCACAGCGTCGGGATCGCCTGTCACCGTAACCTGAGCGCGCCCTTCTGACACGTATTCCAGCGCCTTGACAACCGAACGCAGGTTGCCCATGCCGTAGTCGATGACCGCGATGAAGCTCATGGATGGAATGCCAAACCTTGAAACTGCGCTATGTGCGAGTGTGCTAAAGGCTGCCTTTGGTGGAAGGAATGATGTCCGCCATGCGCGGGTCCAGGGCCACGGCCATGCGCAACGCGCGCCCGAACGCCTTGAAGATGGTTTCGCAGACGTGGTGCGCGTTGACGCCGCGCAAGTTATCGATATGCAGGGTCGCATACGCGTGGTTCACGAAACCGTGAAAAAATTCCTGCACCAGATCGACATCGAAATCACCGATGCGGGCGCGTGGATACACGACGTTGTATGTCAGCCCCGGACGCCCCGAAAAGTCGACGACGACGCGCGATAACGCTTCGTCCAGTGGCACATAAGCTTGACCATAGCGATAAATGCCCTTGTTGTCGCCCAGCGCCTGGCGGAAAGCCTGGCCAAGTGCGATGCCTGTATCTTCCACGCTGTGGTGCGCGTCGATGTGCAAATCACCCTCAGCCTCGATGTCGAGATCGAACAGACCGTGGCGTGCGACCTGATCGAGCATGTGCTCGAAAAAAGGCACGCCTGTACGCAGCTTCGCGTGGCCGCTGCCGTGCAAATTCAGATTAATACTGATCCGGGTTTCGTTAGTGTTGCGTTCAACCGACGCGGTGCGCTGGGTCATGCTGGTGTGAGTGAGCCGCCAAACGTAAAGAATACATCGCGGCGCGCGATTTTTACACAGGACTCGTCACTGCTCGCCCGGCGCTACCCGTAACCAGAAAGTGACCGGCCCGTCGTTGACCAGATGAATCTGCATGTTCGCTCCGAACTGCCCCGTTTGGACAGCTGCGTGGCGTTCGCGCGCGCGGGCGGTGAGATGATCGTACAGCGCGGCGCTTAAGTCCGCCGGCGCGGCAGGGGCGAAACTCGGCCGCGCGCCCTTGCGCGTATCCGCGGCCAGGGTGAACTGCGGAACCAGCAGCAGTCCACCGTGCGTATCAGCCAGGCTCAGATTCATGCGGCCCTCTTTATCCGCGAAAACGCGGTAGCCCAGAATGCGCTCCAGAAGACGATCCGCGCGCGCCGCGTCATCGCCATGTTCGACCGCCACCATCACCAGCAAACCCCGTCCGATCGCCACGACGGTTACTTCGTCGACTTCAACCCGAGCACACGTCACTCTTTGCAGCAGGCCGATCACGTGAAGCGATCGGCCATCGCATCGGTTGCACGCATCAGCGCATCGACCGTTCCCGGCTCGGTGGCGGAATGCCCGGCGTCGGACACGATTTCCAGCGATGCCTCCGGCCACACCTGATGCAACGCCAGCGCCTGTTCGACCGGACACACGATGTCGTAGCGCCCATGGACGATAATGCCTGGCACGTTTCGCAGCCGGCGCGCGTTGCGCAGAAGTTGATCCGGCGTCATAAAGCAATCGTTGACAAAGTAGTGACACTCGATGCGCGCGAGACTGAGGGCTATATGCGGATCGGCAAAGTGACTCACTACGTCCGCATTAACGCGCAGCGTTGCCGCGCGTCCCTCCCAGATGGACCATGCCTTGGCCGCAGCCATGCGCTGCACCTCGTCGTCGCCGGTCAGGCGCTGATAGTACGCTTGCATCAGGCTTACCCGTTCCGCGGGCGGAATAGGCTCTAAGAAATCCTGCCAGTAATCGGGGAAAATGCGGCTGGCGCCATCCTGATAAAACCAGTCGATATCGCGTTTACGGCACAGGAATATGCCGCGCAGTATCAACCCCAGCACCCGGTCGGGATGCGCCTGCGCGTAGGCCAGACCCAAAGTCGAACCCCAGGAACCGCCGAACACGACCCAGCGGTCGATGCCCAGATGCTCTCGCAGGCGTTCGACGTCCGCGACCAGCTGTGGCGTGCTGTTGCCTGTCAGTTCGGCATGCGGGCTGGAGCGCCCGCTGCCACGCTGATCGAACAGCACTACGCGATAGCGCTGGGGGTTGAAAAATCCCCGATGATATGGCTCGCAACAGGCGCCGGGGCCGCCGTGCAGAAATAGGGCCGGCAGGCCATCTGCGCGGCCACACTCCTCAACGTAAAGTTCGTGAGGGTCTTCGACCGGCAGCCGGAATTTACGATAAGGCGTAACGTTCGGGTAAAGAGATAACACGCTTTTTTCGATCCTTGTTTGTGCGGGCGCGTACCTGCGGCTGAACGCAGGTTCCTAATCATTGCTGCGTTCCAGCGACGATAATCGTAAAGGCATGATAACCGCTGTTTGTGGTTTACAAACCTGGCTCGATCTGGGATAAGCTGCCATAGAAATCCAGTTCAAGGCCCGCGATGTCAATCACCGTCAGTATGCCGGTAAAACCACCCAAGTCACTGTTGCGGCTCGCCGGCAAGGCCATCGCGGACTACGAGATGATCCGTTCGGGCGACCGCATCCTGCTGGGATTGTCGGGTGGCAAGGATTCGCTGAGCCTGCTGCATCTGCTGTTGCATTTCCAAAAGTGCGCACCGATTCGTTTCGAGCTTGGCGCGGTGACCATCGACCCGCAGTCGGAAGTATACGATCCGTCCCCGCTTATTCCTTACATGGAAAAGCTGGGCGTGCCATATTTTTACAGGCGCAAACCGATCCTGAAGATTGCCACCGAGCACATGGACAACGAGTCCTACTGCGCTTTTTGCTCGCGCATGAAGCGCGGCGAGATGTACGGCGCGGCGCGCGAGCAACGCTATAACGTGCTGGCGCTGGGCCAGCATCTCGACGATCTGGCGGAAAGCTTTATGCTCGCCGCGTTTTACGGTGGCCGCCTCAAGACCATGAAGGCGCATTACCGCATCGACGCCGGCGATTTGCGCGTGATCCGCCCGCTCGTGTACGCGCGCGAGCGGCAGACGGCCGCGTGCGCCCGCGAACTCGCTCTGCCGGTCATACCGGAAAACTGTCCGGCGTGCTTCGGCATGCCCATGCAGCGCATGCACATGAAGTCGCTGCTTGCTACTCAGGAGCAGGCCGATCCGCGCGTGTTCAAGAGTCTGCGCTCTACGCTTAAGCCGCTGATGGCCGCGGGGCTTGAAAATACCAGGGAAGACAGCCGCTTGCAGCCCCGTCTGGCCGACGTCGGCTGAGCATCGGCGGACTGGAATCATCGGCATCTATGGCGCGCCCGCGCCTGCATTTCGATGCGCCCACTGTTAATCTCGGCACTGGTCAGAGTATTGGCGCTGTTGCCGTTAAGCGTGGCGCACGGGCTTGGCGCGATGATCGGTCGGTGCATACATACCCTGCCTACGCCCGTGCGGCGCGTTACCGATATCAATCTGAACTTGAGTTTCCCGGAACGCACACAAGACTGGCGGACGCGCACCGCGCGCGCGAGCCTAATCGAGACGGGTAAATCCGTCGCCGAAGCCGCTTATCTGTGGCGCGCGAGCGCGCCTCGAATCACGACGCTGGTCAGGTCCTCGACCGGTCAGGCGGTCATGGACGCGGCGATAGCGCAGCATCGCGGCGTTATTCTGGCGGCCCCGCACCTGGGCAGCTGGGAGCTGTGTGGTTTGTACAGCACGACCCTGGGCACAATAACCAGTCTGTATCGTCCGCCCCGGCTCGCGGCGCTGGAACCCTTGATGCGCGCCGGCAGGGAACACACCGGCGCGCGGCTGGTGCCGACCGAGACGCACGGCATCAAGGCGCTGGTCAGAGCGCTCAACGAGCGGCAAATGGTGGGCATCCTGCCCGACCAGGTGCCGCATCCCGGCAATGGCGTGTACGCGCCGTTCTTTGGCATCGACTCGTACACCATGGGGCTGGTTTCGCGCCTGGCGCGCAAACGGCGCGTGCCGGTTATTTTCATGTACGCCGAGCGGCTTGGAAAGGCGAGAGGCTTTGTCATCCACTACCGGCGCGCCGGCGACGACATTTACGACCCCGATCCCGTGATTGCGGCCACAGCACTCAACGCGAGCGTTGAACAGATGGTGCGGGAGTGTCCGACGCAGTACGGCTGGAGTTACAAGCGCTTCAAGGATCGGCCGCCCGGCGCCGCGCAGTTTTACTGAAGCATCATCAACGGCGACTCGTGATAAAAATAATCAGGCTTAGCATCGACGTGCCGCCAAAGCACCTTTATAGCTCGCACGCCACGTCCGGTTTTTGTGCTACCAGCATGGCTTCGTTACGGAATCCGCGCGCAAGGTCGCCGACATCACCTTCCTCGCGGTAAAAGAGGATTCGCAATTGCTTAAAGGAATGTAACAGCTCATTGGTTTCGAGCCGGTAAGCCGGATTCTCGGGTCCGGAATTATCGACGCGGTCCTGAATGAAGGTTTGATAGAACAGCAGACCGCGCGGCCGCAGCGTTTGGATCAACGCAGACATAAGCGGACGCGACAGAAAATGCGAGATTGCCACCACGTCGAAGCTGTCGCGCGCCGGCGGCTCCCGCTCAACATCGCGGCAATATGCCAGCAAAGGCAGCTTGTCGCGCCGCGCCAGACGGTTGAGCTTGTCCACCGCGACCGCCGAGACATCGTACGCCGTTACCGAAAACTTAAGCCGCGCGAGCAACAGACCGTTTCCGCCAAACCCGCAAGCTACATCCAGCGCATCGCCCGTTGATGGCAGCAGATGCGCCATTTTATACAAGACGCGCGCGGGCTGTGGCGCATCGATTTTTCGCGCACGGTAACGCGCGTTCCATTTGTCAGCGGCGTCCATAATGACGTTTTGTTGAGGGCTTCAACCGCGCATGCGGCTCGCCCTAGTCGCTGCGCGCGCAGGGCGCCGGGACGCAGGTCAGTCAACTTCCTTGGGATTGATGCCCAGCGCGCGCAGCTTGCGATAGAGATGTGTGCGTTCCATGCCCACGCGCTGCGACAGGCGGCTGACGCTGCCGCGGCACTGTTTGAGCTGATGTAGTAAATAACTGCGCTCGAACTCCTCGCGCGCCTCGCGCAAGGGCAACTCGAACACGTTTTGCTGCCATTGCGGTTCGTCCTGGTTTTTCTCCGTCTGCTGGCCCAGAGCCAGCTCGACCTCGCTGGCGATTATCTGTTCGGACGTGCCCATGATAAGCAGCCGCTGCACCAGGTTACGCAACTCGCGCGTATTGCCCGGCCAGGAGTAATGGCGCAGCCGGTTCTGCGCGGCAATGGCGAAACGGCGATACGGCAGGCCCTCGCGCCCGCAATAGAAATCGACGTAGTAATTCAGCAACTCCGGGATGTCCTCGGCGTGCTCGCGTAGCGCCGGCACCCGTAGCGGCACCACGTTGAGCCGGTAATAAAGGTCTTCACGCATTCGCTCGGCCCGTACCTCCGCCTGCAGATCGCGCTGGCTGGCGGCCATCACGCGCACATCGACGCTCACAGGTTGACTCCCGCCCGGTCGCGTAAAGCTTTGTCCCTCCAGGACATTCAAAAGACGACCCTGAACCTCAAGCTCCAGGTCGCCGACTTCATCGAGAAAGAACACGCCACCACCGGCCTGTTCCAGCAGACCGGGATGAATGACACCCTCGGTTTCAGCGCCCAGCAGATCCGTGGCCGATTCGAGCGCGGCGGCGGCCGAGGCGATAAACGGCTGGTCGCTGCGCGGACTCAGCGAATGGATGTAGCGCGCGATGGTTTCCTTGCCAACACCCGGCTCGCCGGCGATCAATACCCAGGAGTCATGCTGTGCGATGCGCCGGCTCTGCGCGCGCAGTTGCTGCATCATGATGCTGGAGCCTATCGGCTCGCTCAGGTACGACTGATCGCCGAGTTGCGCGTGGTCACGCTGCTGCTGATCGCTTTCCAGTGCGCGGCGTACGGAGAGCAGCAGTTTGGCCAGGGTCAGCGGCTTCTCGATAAAATCATAGGCGCCGAGCCGGGTCGCTTCCACCGCTGTCTCGACCGTGCCATGCCCCGACATGATGATGACCGGGCACGACAGCACGCCGCCGTCCTGCCACTCTTTAAGCAACGTGATGCCGTCCTCGCCGGGCATCCAGATGTCCAGCAGCACCAGGTCGGGTCTGCGCAGCCGGCGACTCTCACGTGCGCTGGACGCGTCGGCGGCGACGTCGACCTCGTAGCCTTCGTCCGACAGGATCTCCTGCACCAGATTGCGGATGTCCGGCTCGTCGTCCACGACCAGAATATGCGATGCGCTCATGCTGCGTCTCCCTCCAGTTTAGGATGTTGATCGGCGGCCAGCGGTAACAGCCGGATCAGTACGCACGCCCCGCCCTTGCGGGTGTTCTGCGCCCATACCATGCCACCATGCTCCTCAACAATTTTTTTAACGATCGCGAGCCCCAGCCCGTTGCCCTTGATCTTGCTCGTTACGTACGGTTCGAATAGCCGATCCAGCAAGGTGGCCGGGAAGCCGGGACCATCGTCGGCGACCCGCAAATCCAGAAACTGGCTGCCGCCATCCTCAATGCAATGGGTGGAAATACGCAACGTGCCCTGCTTGTACCCCTCCAGCGCTTCCAGCGAATTCTTGATGAGATTATGCAGCAACTGCCGGATGCTCACCGAATCGCCTTTGATCCGCGGCGCGCCCTGCTCAAGATCGAGCTCCAGCCGGGCGCCCACCGGATTGGTCCGATACAGCTCGACCACTTCGAGTATCAGCTTGTTAAAATCCAGCGGCACGATCTGCATCGCCGGTGGTCGCGCGTAGTCGCGAAAGGCATTGACCATGGTTTTCATGGATTCGACCTGCTGCACGATGGTATGCGTGGCGCGATCGACCACCTCGGCGTCCTCGCGATTGAGCTGCGGGAGGAGCTTGCGGCGCAGCCGCTCCGCGGACAACTGGATGGGCGTTAACGGGTTTTTGATCTCGTGCGCGAGCCGGCGCGCAACGTCGCCCCATGCCGCATCGCGCTGAGCCTGCACCAGCGCGGTGATATCGTCAAATACCACTACGTGCCCGCCGGACAGGTTACCCTCGACCGGCAGAGGCGCGCCACGGCAGATCAGTATTTTGCGGCCATTGGCGCTGAACAGAACCAGCTGCTCCTGCCATTCGCTGCCCGCTGTGCTGATGAGCGGCTCCAGAATCTCGCAAAAGCGCGCGAGAATCGGATGCTCACGGCCCAGATCAGCGAGTCGACGCCCCTGATACTCGTCCAGACTCAATCCCAGAATCTGGCTGGCCGCGGCGTTCACGGTGCGCAGTATGTGATCTTCGTCGAGGCTCATGACGCCGGAAGAAAGATGCTCCAGCAGGGTCTGCAGGTAGGCGCGCTGGTTCTCCACCTGCCGCTGACTGCGGTCCGCCGCGTCCCGCGCCGCCGAAAGGTTTTCAGTCATCTGGTTGAATGACTGCACCAGCAGACCCAGATCGTCCCGGCTTGCGACCGGTAATCGCTTGTGATACTGGCCTGCCGCGACGGCCCTGGTGCCTTCCGCCAGTTCGCTGATCGGGGCCATCAGCCGCCGCGACGAATAAAACGCCGCCCACACCGCGAACAGCAAGCCCAGCAGCAACACCAGCGACAAGGTGAGCATGAAGCTTTTCTTCAGCGGTTCGCGCAGGTAAACCAGTTCGTTATACTGGCCGAAAGCACTCTCAACACTCCCCGCCAGCTCGCCGATGCGGTCGGTCAACGGGTACAGCGCCTGTAAAAACCTCGCTTGCGACCCATCTGGGGAATTTGGCACCGGCACCACCAGACGGATGCGCATGGATTTCTTTTCCGGGTCCAGACCGACGTAACTTTGCCCCTGACTCACCAGCCTGAGTATCGTATCGCTGGGCAGTTGCGGCACAATCGCGTTCGATACTTCGTTGCTGGTGGCGATGATGCGGCTGTCGGCGCCAAACAATGTCAGCTCCATCGCGCCGCTGTCGCGCAGCAAATCGTGCAGATTCAGCGGCGCGAGCGCATCGGGAACACCAGCTAAGAATTTCGCCATCGGTTCCGTCTGGTGCTTTAGCTGGCGCATCACCAGGTCCAGTGATGACCGACTCAGTTCGAGCGCGTCCTGCAAGGCGTTATCCACTCTCACGTCAAACCAGCTGTCGATGCCTCGATCCAGCATCCTCATGGAAAACGTGTAAACAATCGTGACCGGCACCATCGCCAGCACGATTGAAATCAGCATCAGGCGCGCTGTAAGCCGAGCCCCGGGCTGGTGGGCAAGAACCTGCCGCGTCAGCCGGATCAGATTTGTGCCAATAAGGTAAACCAGCACGATCAGCACCAGCGTATTGAGCAGCACCAGCCACGTGTAGGAGCGTCCGAAGCGCGCCGCATTTTCGGTGGCGTCGCCCATCAGATACAACGATACAAGCAGGATGGCGAATAGACCCAGCACCGGGATCAAGCTTATGGAAGCGCGTTTCACGACAGCACCCAGGTGTGCCATCGGGTGCCAAGCTGCCAGGCGCGCGAGAGGTAGGCACTGACGCGTATGGGCAATGGGAGTTCGTTGAGCGCAAGCCGCGCCTGCATGGTTGCCGTGTAGGTCTGGTTTTCATTGAGCAGCGCCGCGTCGATCAGCGGCAATTGCCTCAAGATACCTTGCTGCCGTAGCGCGGAAGGCAGGTCGGGAAACGTTTGCTGCAAACCGGTATTGAGGTTCTCGATGACGAATTGGCGGCTTAAGGCATGGTAAGTGAGCCGGTGACTCTGGTTGAGCTCGGCCACGCTCGAGTCCCACCAGTACGAGCGACCACGCAGTACTTCTATCTGCACCTCGAAAACGAGCGCGATGCCATTGAGCAGCGCCTCTCGCACGGGGGCGGTAAGGTCGTAATGGATCTCGGCGTTTAACCGGTAAACACCATCCAGAAGACGTGTGTCAGCATTAATTATTCGAAATTCGGCTGCTTGCGCGTTAGTGCCGGAAAATCCAAACGCGACGACCACCAACAGTAGTAACAGCGACGGATTGATGAATCGAAGCCGCGAGTCAGCCAGTCGGCCAGTGATCAACATGTCTGTGTCCGCACCGAATGCTCATGCGCGCTATGCAAACCCGAATTTGCGTTGTAATCGCCACGGCCACGCTCGCCCTAATTGGCCAATCGTTTTTCCAGCGATGCAAAGTAAAAGCCGTCCATATCGTCGTCACCGGGCAAGGTCGCCCGCGACTCGATCAGCCAAGCCGCGTTGTATGCCATAAATTTATCAATAACTTGCTCATTTTCCTCGGGCAAGATGGAGCAGGTTGCATACAACAGCATACCCTCGTCGCTCAGCAACGGCCATAGGGCCTCCAGCAGCGCAATCTGGCGTGATCGTAGTGAAACGATATCGCCGGGTTGCCGTAGCAGCTTGATGTCCGGATGACGCCGGATTACCCCGGTGCCGGAGCACGGAACATCCAGCAGGATGCGGTCGAACGGTTTACCGTTCCACCAGTCTTCCGGGCGCGCCGCATCGGCAACAAAGCATGTCGCACGCCAGCCACCGCGGGTCAGCGTAGATTGCATCAATCGCGCGCGATCCGTGTCGATTTCAACCAGGGTAAGGTCGATATCTCCCCGCGACAACTCCAGCAGATGGGCCGCCTTCCCGCCCGGCGCTGTGCAGGCATCCAGTACGCGCATTCCGTTTTCGCACCGCAACAGCGGCGCTGCGAGTTGCGCCGCCGCATCCTGCACGCTCACGGCGCCGGCCGCAAAATCCGGCAGGCGATGCACGTCGACCGGATGATCGAGCATGCACGCGCTGGCTACGCGGGCATGCGCGCGCGCCGGCAGTCTCGCGGCTTCCAGCTTCAGAAGGTATTCTTTGCGGCTGACGACGGCGCTGTTGACGCGCAGCGTCATCGGCGGATGCTCGTTGGCCGCGCTGCAGATCTGCTCCCAATGTTCCGGATAAGCGCTGCGGATACGCATTAGCAGCCACGCGGGATGCGACAAACGGATTTCCGCTTGCCGATCCAGAGTCGTCAGCAATTGCCCGCGCTCGCGCTCGAAGTTACGCAACACCGCGTTGACCACACCCTTTGCCCAGGGCTTGTTCAGCGCGTCCGCGGCACGCACGGTCTCGTCTACACTGGCATGCGTGGGCAGGCGCATATAAATGAGCTGGTACAAACCGATCTCTAACAGACAGGCGATGTCCAGGTCTCTGGTCTTGAGCGGCCTGCTCAGCAACCGATCGCGGATCGCGCCAAGCCGCACGTGCCAGCGCGCCACGCCGAAACACAGCTCTTTGAACAATGCCTGTCTGTCGTGAGCGACCTGCCGGAGTTCGGCCGCAATCGCACGGGATAATGACTCACGGTTTCCGGCGACGCGGCGCAATACCCGCGCCGCTACCGCGCGCGGCTGCATCGCATGCTGCGTTTTGAGGGACGTCGTCAACTGGCGCGGATTCAGCAGGGAAGGTCCGTTCCCTTGATTGTATGCGTATTGACAAAGTCGGCGGCGCCGATCGGCCGTCTTCCCGGCAGTTGTACTTTCAGCATACGCAGAACGCCGTTGCCAGTGACGACATCGATACCCTGCCTGGATGCCGCAATTACATGACCGGGGCGAGCGACTGATCCGCCAGGCAACGCAAACGCCTGCCAGACTCGTAGCGGCCTGCCGTGATAATGCGTCTGGGCCACCGGCCACGGCGCCAGCGCGCGTACCTGTCGCGACAACGCCGCGGCGTCGCCGCGCCAGTCGATTTCCGCTTCGGATTTTTCAAGCTTGGCAGCATAGATGGCATCGCGATCGTTTTGCGCCTGGGGCGAGAGCGCATCGTTCTGGATCTTGTCCAGCGTGGCGAGCAGCGCTTCTGCTCCGAGTTCCGCCAGGCGGTCGTGCAGGGTCCGGGCAGTGTCTTCAGCAGTGATGAGTGTCGGCCGCTGCATGAGAATGTCACCCGTATCAAGACCCAGCGCCATCTGCATGATGGTCACACCCGATCGGTTATCGCCGGCCAGAATCGCGCGTTGCACCGGCGCCGCCCCGCGCCAGCGTGGTAGCAGCGAAGCGTGAATATTGATGCAGCCGAACCGCGGCTGACTCAATATTGCCGTCGGCAATATCAGGCCATATGCCGCAACCACCATGACATCGGCGTGCAATGCCGCGATGGCCTGCTCGACCTCACGCGTACGAAGGCTGGCCGGCTGATAAACCGGCAGTCCGTGTTGCTCCGCGAAGCGTTTGACGGGGCTCAAACGGAGCTTACGGCCGCGTCCTGCCGGGCGATCGGGTTGCGTAAATATGGTGATGATCTCGTGAGCAGAATCGACCAGAGCACGTAGCGCGGGCAGTGCGAATTCCGGCGTGCCCGCGAAAATCAGGCGCATGCGCAGGTCAGTGCCGCAGGGTAAAATTGGGATGAATTTCAAAACGAGCTTGAGTCCGATGACGGCGGGCGATGATTCGCTGTTACCCCGCATCGAGTTGCTTTAAATGGCGTTTCGCTTACCTTCGGGAATGTCGAGCCCGAGGCGTTTTGCCTTTTCGAATCTTTTCTGCAAGCGCTGGCGCTTCAGTGGCGACAGATAGTCTATAAACAGCTTGCCGTTCAGGTGGTCGATTTCGTGCTGCATACAAACCGCCAGTAAACCGTCGGCTGCGATTTCAAACGGTTCGCCGTCCTGGTTCAGCGCACGTACCACCACGCTTTCCGCGCGCCTGACCGTCTCGTAAACTCCGGGTATCGACAGACAGCCCTCTTCCATCTCTTCCTCGCCTTCTCTGGCGAGAATCTCCGGATTGATCAGACACATAGGCTGACTTTTGTCCGCCGATACATCAATGACGATGATTTGCTGCCGGATATTGACCTGGATGGCCGCGAGCCCGACGCCCGGTGCGTTGTACATGGTTTCAAACATGTCGCTGACCGTCTGTCGCACTTTTTCGTCCACCCGTCCCACCGGCGTCGCCGTGTGACGTAATCGCAGATCGGGGAACTGTAATATGTCAAGCAAGGCCATGGCGATCACTACACATTGTCAGAAATACCCACAAGTATCTGTATGTAATTATCAACATAGCAGAAATTGCAACTACCAGCACGTCTGCATACAAACGTCAATGATCCACCCGACACCATCAGGGAACACCGATGTTGACACGCTTTTTAGCTTATCGCAGTTCCAGGTTATTGATTACCGCGCTCGCACTGGCCTCGACAGTGGCGGGATGTGCAAGCAATCCCGCGCCCCGGCCGGAGCGTGCGGCTAACGAGTCGACCGTTGCCGAGCCAGACAGCGCCGGTCCGGCGCCCGCGGAGACCACACCGGCACGGTATTTAGCGCCTCCAGTGGCGCTGAAATCCACGGCTCCCGAAGAATATGTTGTCGTAAAAGGCGACACGCTCTGGGGCATTGCTTCGAAATTTCTTGAACGTCCCTGGTTCTGGCCGGAGATCTGGCGCGACAACCCGCAGATCGACAACCCGGACCTTATTTATCCGGGTGATGTGCTGACGATCGTTTACATTGATGGACGGCCGTACATTCAGGTCGGCGATGGGCCGCGCGTCGGCGGCAGTTTCACCACCATTAGACTTTCGCCGCGCGTTCGAGTGGAAGCGTTAGCGGATGACCATGATCGTGTGCCGGTGCAATCGATTCAACAGTTTATCACCCGGCCCCGCGTCGTGAGCAAGGAGCAGCTTGACACAGCACCCTACATACTGAGCGCGCAGGATGATCGCCTGATTTACGGTAGCGGCGATCGCGTTTACGTCCGCGGCACGCAGATTCTTACGAAAAACGAACGCTACAGTCTATTTCGCGCGGGGCAGGCCTTGCGCGATCCTGGCACACGCGAATTGCTGGGGCACGAAGCAATACTCATCGCCGACGCGACCGTGATAAAAGGCGGCGATCCGGCGACCGTAATACTTGAAAACAGTCAGCGGGAGGCGCTAAAGGGCGATCGTTTACTGCCCCTCAATGAAGAACAGGACCGTGTGTTCTTGCCGAGGACGCCCGAGAGCGAAGTCAATGGCGTAATCATCTCAGTGTCCGACGCGATAAGCCAGATCGGGCAGCATCAGGTCGCGGCGCTGAATGTAGGCGTGCGCGACGGCATCGAGAAGGGTCACGTACTGGCGGTTTATCAGGCGGGTCGCGCGATACACGATCCGTATGCAACCGTGGAGCAAAGCAACTCGGTCGTGTTGCCGGCGGAGAAAGCGGGCGTGATGATGGTTTTCCGCACGTTCGAGAGAGTCAGTTACGCGCTGGTTATGGACGCCACACGCCCCATAGAAGTGGGCGACATGGTGCAGCCGCCGGAATAGAGACGGCCCAGGCAGGTGCCGGTGGTTCCGTTAAACGCCCGTCCCGCCAACGTGCGCTAAAAGCGATGCCCGAGCTTGCCGAATGGCTTACGCTGTTACGCGTGCCCGGCGTTGGGCCTGTGACCTATAACGCATTGGTTGGGGCGTTTGGGTCGCCCGGTAAGGCGCTGCGAGCGGATCGCTGTGAGTTAAAGCGGTTCGGCCTCACGGAAGAAATTATCGCCCATCTCAACAAACCGAACCTGCATGATATCGACCAGGATCTGGCGTGGTCCGCGCAACCGGGCCATCACGTTCTGCTTATCGCGGATACGGAATATCCTGGGCGCTTACGCGAAATCCACAGTCCGCCGCCAGAGCTGTTCGTCGATGGTGACCCACGTTGCCTTTCAGACCCGCAGATTGCTATCGTTGGGAGCCGGCGGCCAACCCCTACTGGTCGCAATAATGCCCATGCATTCGCCGCACATATGGCGAATGCCGGGTTGATTGTCACCAGTGGGCTGGCGATTGGCATTGATGGCGCCAGTCACGAAGGCGCGCTCGACGCCGGCGGGTTGACCATTGCGGTTGCCGCCACCGGTCTGGATCGCGTTTACCCCGCCAGGCATCGCGAGCTGGCGACACGCATCGCGGCGCAGGGCGCGCTGGTGTCGGAATTTCCAACTGGTGTGGCGCCTAGAGCCGAACACTTTCCGCGTCGAAATCGATTGATAAGCGGACTGAGTCTGGGGGTGCTTGTCGTGGAGGCAGCGCGCCGCAGTGGTTCACTGATAACCGCCGGCTACGCCGCTGAACAAAGCCGCGAGGTTTTCGCAATACCGGGTTCGATACACAATCCTGTCGCGCGAGGCTGCCATCAATTAATACGCCAGGGCGCGACATTGGTCGAGTCCGCGTACGACATACTCGAAGAGATCGCAAGCCAGATCGAGCCGTATTCGCGGCCGAATCCGCATACTGAACCGGCGCCTGTCAAACTTGACAAAGAAGATCTCGCCTTGCTTGACAGCCTGGGATATGACCCTATATCCATGGACGAACTCATAGAACGCAGCGGATTGACCGCGGACAAGGTTTCATCCATGCTGATCGCCCTGGAGCTGAAGGGATTAATTGCCGCCGAGCGCGGCCTCTACATGCGCCTCAACCCGGGAACCATGCAATGAAAGAATCGGTGCTCGACGTACTCATGTATCTCTTTGAGAGCTATATCGATGATGATAACGAGGTAGAGCTGGACCGGGAGGCGTTGCAGTCCAAACTTCTGGAGGCCGGCTTCCATCATCGCGAAATAGAGAAAGCCTTCGACTGGCTCGAAGGGCTTGCGGGCTGGAAAGATCTGCCGCAGGAGGATCTGCCCGCGTCGCGTACCATGCGCGTCTATCACACCAGCGAGGCGCAAAAACTCGATCGCGAGTGCCGCGGATTCCTTATGTTTCTCGAGCAGACCGGCGTACTGACGACCACCAGTCGCGAACTGGTAATCGATCGCGTAATGGCGCTGGATGACGAACACCTCGACCTCGAACAACTCAAGTGGATCATTTTGATGGTGTTGTTCAATCTGCCGGGCGAGGAAGCAGCCTACACCTGGCTGGAGGGCATGGTGATGGAGGACACCTCCAGTTATTTGCACTAAGTTCGCCTAGCAGCTGTCCTGATCCACGAGGCGGGGATCGTGGTCACCGCGCAATGTCCGAGGTCCTCAAATATAATTCTCAGGTTGGCGTTGAGCAGGGTTCTTGATCGCTTGAGCTTGAGTGTCGCATAAGTCCCGCTATTTTCCGTCGTTGGCGAAATGAGCAAAAATCTGGTTATCGTGGAATCGCCCGCAAAGGCGAAAACCATCATGAAATACTTAGGCGCCGACTTTACGGTCCTGGCGTCCTACGGGCATGTGCGCGATCTCGTACCCAAAGAGGGCGCGGTCGATCCCGACCACGATTTTGCCATGAAGTACGACCTGATCGAAAAGAACGAGCGGCATGTCAAGGCAATCGCCAAAGCATTAAGCGGCGCCGACGCACTTTACCTCGCCACCGATCCGGATCGCGAGGGGGAGGCCATCTCCTGGCACCTTTACGAGCTGTTGCGCGAGCGCCGTGCGCTTAAGAAAAAGCCGGTTCACAGAGTCATCTTCCACGAGATTACGCAGCGCGCGATTAAAGAGGCCATCGCGCGCCCGCGCGAACTTTCCATCGATCTGATCAACGCGCAGCAGGCACGGCGCGCGCTGGATTATCTGGTCGGGTTTAACCTGTCGCCGCTGTTGTGGAAGAAGATCAAGCGTGGCCTGTCGGCGGGACGGGTTCAAAGTCCGGCGTTGCGCATGATCTGCGAGCGCGAAGAGGAAATCGAAAAGTTCGATGTCCGCGAGTACTGGACTCTGGAGGCGGATGCCAGCAAGAAGGGCGAGCCTTTCAGTTCGAGACTTAGCGTGTATCACGGCAAAAAATTCGAACAGTTCGATATAACCAACGAGCCGGACGCAACCGCCGCACAGCAGACGTTGCTGGATGCCGGCAAGGGCAAGCTGCGCGTCGTAAAGGTCGACAAGAAGCAGCGTCGCCGTAACCCGGCCGCGCCGTTTACCACCTCGACGTTACAGCAGGAAGCGGTGCGCAAGCTTGGTTTCACGGCGCAGCGCACCATGCGAGTGGCCCAGCAGCTTTACGAGGGCATCGATCTCGGCTCCGGGCCCGTTGGTCTTATCTCTTATATGCGCACCGACTCCGTCACACTGGCCAACGATGCTTTAGGGGAATTGCGCGACCTGATCGCCAAACGCTACGGTCAGGCCAAATTGCCCGATGCGCCGCGCCAGTACAAAACCAAGTCGAAAAATGCGCAGGAAGCGCATGAGGCGATCAGGCCTACGTCAGCATGGCGCATTCCGGATGAACTGAAGTCTTATCTAAAGCCCGATCAGCGCAAACTTTACGATCTGATCTGGAAGCGCACGGTTGCCTGTCAGATGATTCTCGCGCTGCTCGATACCGTCGCCGTGGATCTGGCCTGCGGGGAGGACCACAGCTTTCGTGCCACTGGCTCGTCAGTGAAAGATCCGGGCTTCATGCTCGTCTATCGCGAGGGTACCGACGACGTAAAAGCGGAGAGCGACGAACGCTTATTGCCGGAGCTTGACGAAGGCGAAATTATCGATCTGCTTGGTGTCCGCCCGGAACAGCATTTCACCGAACCGCCACCTCGCTACACGGAGGCAACCCTGGTGAAAACACTGGAAGAATACGGCATCGGGCGCCCGTCGACGTACGCCAGCATCATCTCGACCTTGCAGAATCGCGAGTACGCGGAGCTTTTAGAACGGCGCTTTCACCCGAGCGATATCGGGCGGGTGGTCAACAAATTCCTGACCCTGCATTTCACCCAATACGTTGACTATGACTTTACCGCCCGGCTGGAGGATGAGCTGGACGAGATCTCGCGCGGCGAAAAGGAGTGGGTGCCCGTCATGCGCGAGTTCTGGGGGCCGTTCAAGGCGCTGGTCGACGAGAAGGAAACGAACGTGTCGCGCGAGCAGGCTGTGCAGGCTCGCGAGCTTGGCAAAGATCCTGAAAGCGGCCGCCCCATGACCGTGCGTATGGGTCGCTATGGGCCATTTGTCCAGATCGGCACCAAGGATGACGAGGAAAAACCGCGCTTCGCGGGCCTGCGCCCCGGACAGAAAATGGATAGTGTAACCCTGGATGAGGCGTTGCCGTTGTTCAAGCTGCCGCGCAATCTAGGCGAGACCGCCGACGGACAACCCGTGCAGGCTAGCATCGGACGCTTCGGGCCTTACGTGAAATACGGCAACAAGTTCGTTTCCCTGAAAGAGGATGATCCCTATACGATCGACCTCGATCGGGCGCTGGTGCTGGTCGCGGAAAAGAGAGAGCTTGACGCCAATCGCGTCATTCAGGAGTTCAGCAACACCGAAATTCGAGTGCTGAACGGTCGTTACGGCCCTTACGTGACCGATGGCAGCAAGAACGCGAAGATCCCCAAGGACAAGGAACCTGCCAAGCTGAGCCTGCAGGAATGCGAACAGCTTATCGAGCAGGCCCCCGCCAAGAAGGCGCGCCGCCGTGCGCCGCCCAAGCGCAGCGCGAGCGGCTGAAGCGTCACCGTTACCCGGGCGAAGCGCTTGCGTGACGAACAACCCGATGGCTGAAGCAATTCAGCGCGCAGCGGAAACTATTCGCGCTGGCGGGCTTGTCGCCTATCCGACGGAAGCGGTGTTCGGCCTGGGTTGCGATCCAACCATCGAGGCCACAGTCGAAAGGTTGCTGCATCTCAAACGAAGGCCGCGCGACAAAGGCTTGATACTGATCGCCGCGGCGTTCGATCAGCTCGATCGTTTTCTTGACCCACTCACACCTGATCAAATGCTACGAGTCGAACGAACCTGGCCGGGGCCGGTCACCTGGTTGATCCCGGCGTCGCACGCCGCGCCGACTCTGCTGCGCGCAAATCATACTACTCTGGCCGTACGGGTCACCGCGCACCCTGTCGCCGCTGAATTGTGCCGCCGGGTCGGCGGCGCGCTGGTCTCCACCAGCGCCAACGTTGGCGATGAACAGCCGGCCACAAGTGCTGCGGAAGTCAGACGTATTTTCGGCGACAAGCTGGACTTTGTGCTCGACGCGCCGGTGGGTGAGCACGCACGGCCCACCGAGATCCGCGACGCCATTACCGGAAACGTGGTTCGCGCGGGCTGATGCCGATCGACGACGCCACTGCGCAACCCGATCCGCACACGGTCGAGACTTATCTGTTATCGCTGCAGGATCGCATCTGCGCGACGTTCGAGCATGAAGAACCGAAGGCGCGCTTTATTGAAGATGCCTGGGCGCGCGAGGCCGGCGGCGGCGGTCGCACCCGCGTGCTCTCCGGGGGGCGCGTGTTCGAACAGGCCGGAACGGCGTTTTCCCACGTGCGCGGTGAAAAACTGCCGCCGGCGGCGACCGCGCACCGGCCGGAACTCGTCGGTCGTGACTTTCAGGCCATGGGGGTCTCGGTGGTGGTGCACCCGCGTAATCCGTATATCCCCACCGCGCATGCCAATGTGCGGTTTTTTATTGCCAATAGACCAGGTGCCGAGCCGGTGTGGTGGTTCGGCGGGGGCTTCGACTTAACGCCTTATTACGGTTTTGAAGAGGATGCGGTTCACTGGCATGAGACGGCGCGGCAAGCCTGTCAGCCGTATGGAGAAGCGGTCTATCCGCGCTATAAAACATGGGCGGACGAATATTTTTATCTGAAGCACCGCAACGAGTCTCGCGGTATCGGCGGCCTGTTTTTCGACGACCTGAACGAATGGGGTTTCGATACAAGCTTTGCGTTCCTGCGCAGCGTTGGCGATCACTTTTTACTGGCCTATCTGCCTATCGTTCAGCGTCGCAAGGATTGCGGCTTCGGACGTGACGAGCGCGAGTTTCAGCTTTACCGGCGCGGGCGTTATGTCGAGTTCAATCTGGTTTACGATCGCGGCACCTTGTTCGGCCTGCAATCCGGCGGACGTACCGAATCGATTTTGATGTCACTGCCGCCGCGCGTGCGGTGGAAATACAATTGGCAGCCCGCGCCCGACAGCCCGGAAGCGCGCCTGTACGAGGAATTTCTGCGTCCCAGGGAGTGGCTGCGCTGACAACATTTATCTCAAGCGATTTATAATCCAGGCAGTCCAACGCGCGGCCTGTTTGTGATGCGCGACTATCCCGCTGTCACAGGAAACTGTCATGTCCATTTACACCGGCGATTATCCGATAACCCGTCCGCGCCGGATGCGCAAGCACGCCTTTAGCCGCCGCCTGATGCGCGAGCACCGGCTCACTGTGGATGACCTGATTTATCCATTGTTCGTTATCGATGGCGAAGGGCGCCAGACGGTCGCGTCGATGCCCGACGTAGAGCGCGTAAGCGTGGCCGAATTACTGCCAGAGGCCGAGGCGCTGCTTAAGCTCGGCGTTCCCGCCATCGCGCTCTTTCCTGTGACCTCGGCGGACAAGAAATCCACGGATGCCGCCGAAGCCTACAATGCCGAGGGCCTTCTGCAACGGGCAGTGCGCGCGGTGAAGCAGGAATTCCCGCAGCTTGGCGTCATCACCGACGTCGCGCTGGACCCCTTCACCACGCACGGCCAGGACGGGCTGCTGGATGAATCCGGCTACGTGGCCAACGACGAAACGGTGGATGTGCTGATTCGTCAGGCGCTGTCGCACGCCGAAGCCGGCGCCGACATCGTAGCGCCCTCGGACATGATGGACGGGCGCATCGGCGCGATCCGCGAAGCGTTGGAAGCCGATCGCCACAGCAACGTGCGTATTCTGGCCTACAGCGCGAAATACGCCTCCAGCTTTTACGCGCCGTTTCGCGACGCGGTCGGTTCGGCGGAAAATTTAAGCGGCGGCGACAAATACAGCTATCAGATGGATCCCGCCAATTCGAACGAGGCGCTGCGTGAGGTGTTGCTGGATATTCATGAGGGCGCGGACATGGTCATGGTCAAGCCGGGTCTTCCATATCTGGACATCGTGCGCCGCGTAAAAGACGAGTTCAAAATGCCGACCTTCGTGTATCAGGTCAGCGGCGAATACGCCATGCTGAAAGCCGCGGCGCAAAACGGCTGGCTGGACGAGCGCGCCTGCGTGCTCGAATCACTGGTGTCGATGAAACGCGCTGGCGCGGACGGGATTCTTACCTATTACGCGAAACAGGCCACAGCGTGGCTGGCGGAAGGTTAACGTCAGGGTCCCGAGCCCCGAGCCCCGAGTCCCGTGACCGCTACGCAGTCATGGGCAACCCGATCGCCCACAGCCTCTCGCCACGGATACATAGAATCTTCGCCAGACAAACCGGGCAGACGCTGAGTTACGAGGCGCTGCTCGTGCCAATCGATGGCTTTGCTGAAGCGGTGGCTGCATTCAGGAACAGCGGTGGCAAAGGCATGAACGTGACCTTGCCGTTCAAGCGCGAGGCGTGGGAGGTTGTGAATGAACGTACGCCCCGCGCCGCTCGCGCTGGCGCGGTAAACACCATTGTCATTCACGAAGACGGCCGTCTCACCGGTGATAACACGGACGGCGCCGGGCTACTGCGCGATCTGACGATCAACAACGATATTCGTATCGCAGATGCTGAAGTTTTGCTGCTCGGCGCCGGCGGCGCCGCGCGCGGCGTCTTGGAGCCACTGCTGGCCGCCCAACCGAAGCGCGTTGTGATCGCCAATCGTACCGCCGATAAGTCCCGGCAACTGGCGCGCGACTTCGGCGATCTCGGCTACGTTGACGGTTGCGGCCTCGACGAACTGCACGGTAATAACTTTAACCTTATTATCAACGGAACCGCCGCGGGCGTGCAGGGCGAAGCACCAGAAATCCCGCACGATTCCCTACAGAAACGTGGGTGCTGCTACGACATGTTTTATGGCCGCGAACCTACCGCGTTCGTGCGCTGGGGCCTGCAACACGGCGCGGTAAAGTCAATCGACGGTCTAGGCATGCTGGTCGAGCAGGCGGCCGAGTCGTTTGCGCTGTGGCGCGACGTACGGCCAAAAGCTCGCGAGGTCATCGCTGCGCTGGCACCGTGGCGTACTGACCATAGATTGCCGCGCGATGTGTAACATTCACTGCATCGTCACCAGTTCCTCCGCACTGGTGGGATGGATTGCCACCGTGTCGTCGAAGTCGCGCTTGGTGGCGCCCATGCGGATGGCTACCGCGAAGCCTTGCAGCATCTCGTCCGCGCCCGGACCAATGACGTGGCAGCCGACAATTTTCTCACTCGCGCCGACGGTCACCAGCTTCATCAAAGTCTTCAGCCTGTGCTCGGTCAGCGCCTCGTACATGGACGTGAAGCGCGTCTGATAAACCTTGACTGCCTCGCCGTGCTTGGCGCGCGCCTCTTCTTCGGTGAGCCCCACCGCGCCGATCGGCGGATGGCTGAAGATCACCGAGGGGATGTTTTCATAGTCGAGCCGGCGCTCGGTCTGCCCCCCGAACAGGCGATCCGCCAGCCGCCGGCCCGCGGCCACTGCCACTGGCGTAAGCGGCGCGCGGCCGGTGATGTCGCCAATCGCGTAAACACCGGACGCACTGGTATTTTGATAACCGTCCGTGGGCACAAACCCCTCGTCGTCGGTCCGTACGCCCGCGGCGGCGAGATCCAGTTCCGCGGTGTTCGGCGCGCGCCCAATCGCCCATAGCACGGTATCGAAATCCTGCGTCGACTGGCATTGGTCGCAAACCAGCCTGAGCTTTCCATCGCACTGCTTTTCAACAGCCTCAATCTGCGAGTGCGGAAAGATATTGATGCCGTCGTCCCGCATCGTCTCTATCAGGGCCTCGCGCAGCATGCTGTCGAACCGCCGCAACAAATGTTCCTTACGCAGATAAAGGCAGACTTCGCTGCCGAGCGCGTTGAGCATGCAGGCCAGTTCCACCGCGATGTAACCGGCGCCGACCACGGCCACGCGCGCGGGTGGCTGCGTGAGCTCGAAAAAACCGTCGGAAGTGATGCCGAATTGCGCGCCCGGTATATCCGGCACAACGGGCGAGCCGCCGGTGGCGATGACGATATGATCGGCACGGTAACGTACACCCGCGGTTTCCACGGTATGCGCGTCAACGAAACGCGCACGCGCCTGTATCCACTCGACCTCGCTGTTGGCGAGATAGGTGCCATACCAGTCGTTTAGTTTGCGGATGAAGGCCTCACGCCTCGCGGCCAGCGTCGCCCAGTCGAAACCGTTGCGCGTGACATCGAAGCCGTAATTGGCGAAGTCGTCCAGGACGTGGGCGAGCGCCGAGGCGTACCACATGACTTTTTTCGGTACACAGCCGCGGTTCACGCAGGTGCCGCCAAGGCGATCCGGTTCTAGCAACGCGCAACGCGCGCCATAACTTGCTGCGCGTTGCGCCACCGACAGACCGCCGCTGCCGCCGCCGATGACGATAAGATCGTAGTGTTTTGGCATAATTCACCGAAGCAATAATCAGTTTAGTTACCTTAACGCATTCAAGGTTCGATCTCGTCTGTTGCGGAAGCGATTGTTAAGTCCTGGCCAGTCTGTTCATCAAGACTAAACTTGATTCCGGTACGTCACGCTGAAACTACAATGGATAAGCACGCCGTTAGTCCAGCCTGGAAGCTGAACAAACTCTGGCAGTACGCGCTGCTGATACGCCTGAACCGGCCGATCGGAATGTTGCTGCTGCTGTGGCCGATGCTGTGGGCATTGTGGATCGCCGCCGATGGCGTGCCTGATGCGCGGGTGCTATGCATCATGATCGCGGGTGTGATTCTCATGCGCTCTGCAGGATGCGCGATCAACGACTTCGCCGACCGTGACCTCGATCCCCACGTCGAGCGCACGCGAGACCGTCCGCTTGCACGCGGTGCTATTGCACCGCGCGAGGCGCTGGGCGTGTTCATCACGTTGATCCTCGCCGCGTTCTTGCTGGTTTGTCTCACCAACCCGCTCACCGTGCTGTTGTCCGTGCCGGGTGCGGCATTGGCCGCCAGCTATCCATTTATGAAGCGTATCCATTATCTGCCGCAAGTGCATCTGGGCGCGGCGTTCGGCTGGGCTGTGCCGATGGCTTTCACCGCGCAGACCGGCGCGCCGCCGCCTCCGGTCGCATGGCTGGTCTTCATTGCCGCGGTGCTGTGGGCCAGCGTTTACGACACGATGTACGCAATGGCCGATCGCGACGACGATCTCAAGGTCGGGGTAAAATCCACCGCGATTCTGTTCGGCGACGCGGACCGCGCGATCATCGGGATAATTCAACTCCTGTTGATGCTGGATCTGATCCTGATCGGTCGCCAGGCCGGGCTGGGCTTTTATTATTCTCTGGGCCTGTGCGTGGCGACGGGTTTCGCGCTCTATCAGCAGGTGTTGATTGCGGGTCGCCAGCGTGCACGCTGTTTTCGCGCCTTCCTCAACAACAACTGGTTCGGTCTGGCAGTGTTCGCCGGCATTGTAGCGAACTATCAGTTCCGCTAATCCACGCGCGCGATACTCCAGACCTCTATGCGTTGCGCCCCCGCGCGGCGCAGGCTTCGCGCCAGTTCATCGACGGTCGCGCCGGTGGTGACCACATCGTCCAGAATAGCCACGTGACGCGCCCTGAAACCCGTCGCGATCTCAAAGGCGCCGCGGATGTTTCTGTGCCGCGCCTTCGCCGGCAGTTCCATTTGCGGCTCGGTGTGTCTGATCCGCCGCGCGCATTTGAGGTCTACGGGCACGTGCAAGCGCTGCCCCACGTGGCGCGCGAGTTCCAGCGCCTGATTGAACCCGCGCTCCCGGATGCGGCGCGGATGCAGCGGCACCGGCACGATGCATTCCGGCGGCACGCCTGAGCTCGCAAACAGGTGCTTCGCAAGCAGCTGCCCCAGCAACCGCGCATGCGTGAGACGACCGTGGAACTTGAGCTGGAGGATCAGATGATTTACCGGCGGCTGGTAGTAAAACAGGGCGGTCGCCGCGTCGAACGCCGGCGGCTTATTCTGGCACACCCCACAAACCGATACATCCGATGATGTAAACGGAAATGCGCAGCGCGCGCAAGCTAAACCCAGCCGTGGCAACTCGTCCGTGCAGGCCGCGCACAGATCGAGGTCGTCATGCCCCCGCGCCTCGCACAACACGCAGGTCGGCGGGTACACGAATGCGCGCAAATCGTGCATCCATCCAGATGGCATCAAAGCTCCTTCGGTTGACAGCATGACCGCGCCGGCTAGACTGGCCTAGCGTGCCGCGATCTTTACGCGCAAATCTAGCGCGAGACAGCGCTTTTAAATTCGATTCCAGAGGTTCCGATGAGCCAGCAAATATCCATTCAGATGGCGCCCGATCGACCTGCTGTCCGCCACGACTGGCGTGTTGATGAAATCGAGGCGTGGCTAGCGCGCCCCTTCAACGATCTAGTGTTCACAGCGCACGCGATTCATCGCGAGCATCACGACCCCAATGCCATACAAATCAGCACCTTGCTATCGATCAAGACCGGCGCCTGTCCGGAAGACTGCGGCTACTGTCCGCAAAGCGCACGCTTCGACACCGCGCTTAAACGCGAACCTTTGCTGCCGCTGAACGATGTTGTGGCGAGCGCGAAAGCGGCCAGGGCTGGCGGCGCGACACGCTTCTGCATGGGAGCGGCCTGGCGCAATCCAACCGACAAGCAACTCGACAAGGTGATCGAGATGGTCCGCGCGGTCAAGGCGCTGGGACTGGAAACCTGCGTCACCTTAGGCATGCTGACCGCGGCCCAGGCACGGCGCCTGCAAGCGGCCGGGCTCGAATTCTATAATCACAACCTCGATACATCGCCGGAATTCTACGGCAATATCATTACCACGCGGGTATACCAGGATCGGCTGGACACTCTGGCGCACGTCCGTGACGCAGGTCTGAGCGTGTGCAGTGGAGGCATCCTGGGCATGGGCGAATCGCGCCGCGATCGCGCACGCCTGCTGCAACAACTCGCCAATCTGCCGCAACATCCCGAGTCGGTGCCTATCAACCTGCTGGTGCGGGTTGAAGGCACACCGCTTTTTGATGCCGCCAGCTTCGATCCGCTCGAATTCGTGCGCACTATTGCGGCAGCACGGATTTTAATGCCGAAATCCATCGTGCGGCTCTCAGCCGGGCGCACGAGCATGAGCGACGAGCAGCAGGCGCTATGTTTCTTCGCGGGCGCCAATTCGATTTTTTACGGCGAAAAACTACTTACCACCCCGAATCCGCAAACCGACAGCGATGCACGTTTGTTCGAACGTTTAGGCCTTAAGCGGTTGAGCGCCGGACCCGCGAGCGCCCCCGATTGCTACACGATAAGGGGTCTAAAGCGTTTGCCACGATGAACCTGTCCAACGAAGATCTGGAAAATTTAAGGGATGCCAGAGCGTTGCTGGAGAACCCGAGTCTCGCCGCCAGAATCGCGAACGCATTGGGCACGCCGATCGAAAGGGGGCTTAAATTATTGCCCGCGTCGGCCTCGGAGATAATTAACCATTCGACGCGCGTGGCGCTTGAAAAAGCGTTACAGCTGGCGGTCACGAGCCTGGATCGGCGCGCGTTGCGCCCGCCGTCCAACCTGTTTCACAAGCTCGTCGTGGCGGGCACCGGCGCGGGAGGTGGCGCGTTTGGACTCGCGGGCCTGCCGGTGGAACTGCCGATTTCGACGATGGTGATGCTGCGCTCGATCGCGGATGTCGCGCGCAGCGAAGGCGAACTGATCGCGACGCCGGCAGCGAAGCTCGCGTGCGTGGAAGTTTTCGCCCTGGGCGGCCGCGCGACTTCTGACGACGCCACCGAGACCGGCTATTTCGCGGTGCGCGCCGCGTTGCAGCAGGTGCTGGCGGAGGCGGCCCAGCACATCGCGCAAAAAGGCGTCGCCCACCAGGGCGCGCCCGCGCTGGTAAGGGTGATCGCACAGATCGCTTCGCGTTTCGGCATCGTCGTGTCGGAAAAAGTCGCCGCGCAGGCCATCCCCGTCATCGGCGCCGCGGGCGGCGCGTTCGTCAACGTGCTGTTTATCGACCACTACCAGGACATCGCGCGCGGACATTTCGTAATTCGGCGCCTGGAGCGGAAATACGGTGGTGACCTGGTGAAAGCCGCATACGAGCGAGTTGATCTTGCTCGCTGACCCATACGGCCCATCACAATGCCGATTGTAAAGAACACGGTCAACCATCGGGCTTTCAACCACGCTTTGGCGATGCCGTATGAACTGCGACTGGAGGATTTCCAGCTAGCACTTCAGGACGTTTATGACTTCTTTTTGATGTAAATAGCCATCTGACTGGGAAGGGCTTGCAGCGTCTGGACGATATGTTGCGCCCCGCCATTATGTCTGGAGTGCTATCCGACATGCTTACCGCAAGCTTAGCCAAACATGCGCGAGCACTGACGGAGAATACTTACTTCAATGGACATCCTGATCTGGTTGTGCAAGGCATTTATCCTAGCAATGCCGCGAAAGCAGGCGTGGAAGGCATCGAAATCAAGACGACGAGGAAGCGTGGCGGTGCGGTCGACACGCACGGCGCGCGCAACCAATGGATGTGCGTCTTCGTGTATCAGCTGGACCTGGAAACCGAACCGGCGTCCGCCCGACTGCCAATGGCGTTTACAGAAGTTTATTTGGGGCGGGTGACTACGGAGGATTTTCGCAAGAACGCTCGCAGCGAACTCGGCACCAGAACCGCAACACTACACAAAGAAGGAATTAGAAAACTTCGAGAGACCTGGCTATACAAGCGTTAACAGAGCCGTTTCCGTTGTAAGCGGCAAGCTTTGGAATGGACTCACACGCCATTTTGAAGTAGTGAGCGTCTTTTTCTACACCTACCCCAGAGTAGCCGACTGCCAGGCATGCGGCGAGGGTGGACCCCGCGCCAGCAAAGGGATCCAGTACGACTCCTTCTCCCAGCGGCAGGGACGCGCGGACTACTTCGCGCAGAAACGCCTGAGGCTTGAGGCTTGGATGCGGCGCAAGTCCCCGCTCCAGGCTTCGAGTCGGTGCGGAGGGAATAACGTCGCCAAACGGCTTGGCGTGCGATGGCCGCCGAAAGCCGCCGGTTTTCCATTTCCTCAAATTGTCCTGAACCCGTCCTTCTATTGGCTTGCGGAATGTAAGCCAAGGCTCCCACATTGACCGTGGAAGTACGCTTACTTCTGGAAATTCGTCGTGTGCGGCTTTCGGACGATCGCCGCCGCGCATGGTCATGGTCAGGCGAATGATTTCGCCACGCCGTTCAAGACCGCCCGCAGCCAGCGCCCAAGCCACAACGTGCGAAAGCAACGGATTGGACGCAACGATCACATGGGCGCCCGGCACAAGCTTCGGTAACAGCGACCGCGTCCACAGTAGAAAAAAATCACGCAATTCCTCGATCTGGTTTACGGTTAAAGTCGTAAATCGAGGTAATGGGGAGCGCTTGTGGCCATCAAAGGCGGGCGGAATCCTCCATACGCCGCCTTTACCCACCCGCAGTTTCGCTTGTTGTTCCGGGGTATATTCGTGCAAGCCGTAAGGCGGATCGGTGATAACCGCGTGAAAAGAATTCGCGGGCTGCTGTTCAAGCCATTGAAAGCAATCGGCGTGGAACAGGGTGACATCGCCAAGCGTGCAGGGCGGCTCCTCTGGCTCAAATGAAGGTAGGTCGTTCTGAATGCGCGTCGCGGCGCTTTTTTGCAAGCGGTACACCCCTCTATCCTCACGCACGAAAAGATCGGGCGTGTTCAGTCTGAGATATGATCTGATAGAGGAACTTGGCGTGGGGCCGATGATTTGCTGAACCTGTTGCTCGACTTCTTTTACGGACAATGCCTTCGTAGCATCGGCCAATACATGAAAAATGGCATCGCGAACCTGCCCCGGTGAACATCTTGCGTGACTTTTTGCCATGCAGGAATCCTGGACGTCCAGACGTCTTTTGTCAATAGCGCAAAAAATTTGCATGAAAGAATTGCGCATCCCACTTGAGCGACGCCGTGCCGCTGGGCTTTATCGTGCCCGTCGCATCGCCGAAGGGCCGCAAGGCCCGGAGCGGATCATCGATGGCAGGCGCTTGATTTCGTTCTGCAGCAACGATTATCTGGGGCTGGCGAACCATCCCAACGTTGTCGCGGCATTTAAAAAGGCAGCCGATAAATACGGCGTCGGAAGCGGCGCAGCGCATCTAATTAACGGTCATACCCGCGTCCATCACGTGCTGGAGGAAGAACTTGCCGCGTTCACAGGCCGGGCGCGCGCATTGCTGTTCTCGACCGGTTATATGGCGAACCTTGGTGTGATCTCAGCGCTCGTCAGTCGCGGCGACAGTGTGCTCGAAGACCGACTCAATCACGCTTCCCTGATCGATGCCGGTCTGTTGTCCGGGGCGCGTCTGATGCGCTATCCGCATCGCGACATTCCGAATCTAAGCCGCAGACTTGCAACCCGTGAGCAGGGCGAAAAGCTGATCGTGACCGACGGCGTCTTCAGCATGGACGGCGACATCGCGCCACTTGCCGAACTTGGCAAGGTCGCTATGCAACACGATGCATGGCTGATGGTCGATGATGCTCACGGGCTCGGCGTGCTGGGCGCAAGCGGCCGCGGCTCGCTGGAGCACTGCGGCATCGACATCTCTCGGGTATCGATATTGATGGGTACGCTGGGCAAGGCGTTTGGCACTTTTGGCGCGTTCGTAGCCGGTAGCGAGGAACTGATCGAGACGCTTATTCAAGCGGCGCGCACGTATATCTACACAACGGCCCCGCCGCCCGCGATAGCCGAGGCGACGCGCACGGCGCTGCGCATCGCGCAGCGCGACTCGTGGCGCCGGGAACGGTTGTGCGAGTTGGTGAACCGGTTCCGTACCGGCGCGGCGGCGCTGGATTTGCCGCTGGTCAAGTCCGAAACTCCGATCCAGCCCTTGTTGATAGGCGATGCGGCACGCGCCACGATCATCGGCGATGCGCTGTTGGAGCAAGGCATACTCGTCACCGCCATTCGCCCACCCACCGTGCCGAAGGGAACAGCAAGGCTACGCATAACGTTGTCGGCGACGCACACGGACGCGCAAGTTGACAACCTGCTGGACGCGCTTGCGACGGTTCGGCTCCAGCGTCTGGGTGTTAACGACGCAACGCGCTAAACTGGAAGTGTGGGGTATCTGTTGAAGCGTCGAATCACGCCGCTATCAAGCGCAATGTTTGTTTCACCAATCAACAGGAGGTTGATATGAGCCGGGCCTTTGTCAATGAAGATCTTGTCGCCGACAACGCTGCGCCGCCCGAGCGCCCGATCAGTACCGATACAAACTATGTTACGCCGCGCGGGTTCAAGATGCTGGAAACGCGCCTTGCGGAGCTGGCGGCGGAGCGATCCGTGCTCAAGGCGCACAACGAGATAACCGCGCGAGATCGGCTGGCTGAGGTCGAGCGTGATCTGGTTTACTACGCTGCGCGTATCGAGTCGGCCAGACGCGTGCCTGTGCCCGCGCAGGCGCCAGAACAGGTGACTTTTGGTGCCCGCGTCACCGTAGCGACGCCGGATGGCGAGGAGATCGCTTACACGTTGGTGGGTGAAGATGAAGCCGATGTGGCGCAAGGTCTCATCAGCTGGGTTTCGCCTTTGGGAAACGCCTTGCTTGGTGCGCGCGAGGCGGATGAAGTCACATGGCGGCGTCCGGTGGGCGACGTGAAACTTGAAGTAATCGAGATCGCGTTACCCGAAAATAAGTAAGCGGGATATGCAACCGGCAGGGCGGGGAGATGGCAAGGGCCGGCCTCGTCGCGGCCTGGACTCGATCGCCGATCGAGTTCCTTGAATGAACTCGCGCGCGCTGCCAGTTGCCTGGCGCATAAGCTCTCTTTTGGTGGTGACCGCCAACGCTTGGCCGGCCAAATATTAGCGGGAAGCTACGTCCGCTGAGTCGTTGATTTTTGGTGGGCCCGCCAGGACTCGAACCTGGGACCAAGGGATTATGAGTC
>Ga0136621_1000038_pt1 | contig 39748 bp, 20 predicted proteins | sample AntDryUQ445A2306_FD_104673 | JGI IMG/M metagenome (GOLD analysis project Ga0136621, IMG submission 104673) | Polar desert sand microbial communities from Dry Valleys, Antarctica - metaG UQ445A (23.06) | ecosystem: Environmental > Terrestrial > Soil > Desert | place: Antarctica: Dry Valley...
GGCGATGCCGACCGGGACGCCGGACAACGACTCGCGCAGCTCGCTCGCCGCGCCCAGAGCCCGCTGGAGCCGGGTCTCGGCGCCGGCCGCAGAGGCTGCCAGCATCGAACGCGACGTATCGAGCACCATGTAGATCTCGACGTTCGAACGGATGAGCCGCGGCTCGCTCGCGGCGATGACGGGCTGGGTTGCCGCGAGGGCCACCAGGATCGCGATCGCGGCGGTCGCGATCACGTAGCCGAGCGTGGTAGAGGTGGCGGGAGTGCCCAAGTGGAGGAGCCTCCGCACGCGGCGTGCCCGGCGCTCGATCTCGAAGACCGCTGCCAGCGGCAGCACGCCTGCGAGTCCCACGAGCGCGCCGGCCGGGCTCGCGAAGGAAATCTCCACTAGTAGCCGCGTCCCGGAGGCGTGGAGCCTGCCCCCTCCGCCTCGGTGACGCCGCGCTGACGGCCGCCCCCTCCCGGTGGATCTCTCGGCACGTCCGTCCGCGCGAGCATGAGCTCGAGGTTGAACTTCGCCTGCTCGTTGGACGGGTCGATTCGCACCGCGTCGCGGAACCTCCGCAGCGATCGCTCGGCATAGCCCGAGGCGCCGTACTCCGCGGTGTCATGCGTCAGAACGCCTCGAAGGTTCGCCGCGACCGAGCGACGCGAGAGGTCGCCGTCGCGACCCTCGATCGCGAGCAGGCGGCGCTGAGCTTCTTGAACCGGCGTGACCGATCCGCTCACGACGCTGCTGCCGTAGCGGCGCGCGAGCACGAAGAGGCGGGCCGCCCGTCGGTACTCGAGGTCGTCCTCGACCCCGAGGAGCCGCTCGGCGGGATGAAACGGCAGCCGGTCCGGCGCTCGCCAGGGATCGACGCGCCGTGCCGCGACACGCACCTGGACGTCACCGCCCGTCACCGCCACCGGCCACCGGCGCACGTCGTCGGCCAGCACCAAGAGAAGCGCCGCCGCCGCCAGGAGGGCGAGACCGAGCGGGAGGCCGCGGTCGTGGCGTCTCACCGTGCATTCCTGGGGGACCAGGTCAACCGCCCGCACGCGAGCTCGTTCGTCGCTACGAGCAGGAGCAGCAGCACGCAGGCGGCGGCGAAGAGGAGCGGCTCACGCGCGCTCACCCGCGCCTCGCTTCGCTTGCTCGCCACGGACCCAACGGGGCGAGCGGTACGCACGTCGGCCGCTTGCTCCAACGACTGGAAGAACTCCTCGGTTCCTCGGGCGGTGCCGAGCGCCACTATTCGGAGCGTGATGCGCTCGCGCCGGTAGTCGGCCAGAGCCTGCTCGATCAGACCGCCGTCCCGAGGGTCGTAGTCGAGATCGCTGATGAGGAGGACCGTCGGGCTCTCGAGCTCGTCGCGGCGGATCACGTCCAGCGCAGTGTTCAGCCCGAAGGAAATGCGCGTTCCCCCCGAGAAAGCGGCTGTCCACGGGCTTCCCAGATAGACCTTGCCGCCCGCGCGACTCGTACCGAACTCCCGCCTCTTCGTGCGCTTGGCGGGCACGAAGAAGCGCCGGATGGCCTGCAGCTGTGCGCGATCCGTGACGGGCGGGAACACCTCGTACGCGACGTCGGAGAACGCGACCAGCCCGTAGCGGCGGTCTTCGCTCGCGGCCTCGTCGAGCGCCTGCCCGAGTTGCCGGTACTCCCGCGGCCCGATGCTGCCCGAGACGTCGAGGACGATGACGCCTTCGGAGCCCTTCGGCAGCAAGGTCGGAAGCTCGGGCCGGCGGAGTGCGAGCGTCAAGGTCCCGGCGAGCGCGGCCACGAGCGCAGCAGCGAGGCCGGCGCGCAGCGCGCGCGACCGGCGCAGGGTTGCGCGAAGCCCGCTCGTCCCGGCAAGGGGGATGCGCTCGTGACGGCGCCTCATCGGTCCTTACCTCTCAGCCGCCGCCCGACCTCCGTCGCCAGCGCGCCCGCCGCGCCCGGGTCGGGCCCCGGCTCGGACCACGCCAGGCGGCGCGCGGAGATCGCGAGGTCCTCGGTCCCGTCCCCTCCGAGCGTTCCAGCGAGCCCGTCGAGCGCCTTGCGCTGCAGCTCCCGCTCGCCCCGGGCGAGGCCCGCGCGCAGGAGTGCGAGCTCACGCTCGACCGGCCCCAGGCGGGCGAGCCTGCGGGCGACGAGGCCGCCGCCGAGAAGCGGCGCAACCGCCTGCGCCACGAGCACGAGCCCGAGCAGGGCAAGCAGACCCGCGCCGGCGAAGAGGAGCCGGGAGAGACGAACCGGGTCGACGCGGTAGTCGATGGGCGGAAACGGCTGGGCCCGCGCCTGCAGATCCGAGCTTCGGGCGGAGTCGGGGACGAGACGCGAGGCGGCCGTTACGGGGAAGAAGCGCCTGGAGATCTCGCGCAGGACGCCGTTTGGTCGCACGAAGGTCGCGGTCGCAGAGGCGAAGCGGAACTGCTTCGCCCTGCCCGGACGCGGCCGGCACGCGGCACGCAAGCAGAGCAGGCGGTAGCGATGGCGAATCGACACGAGACCTTTCGTCTCCCGCCGCGTGATCTCGGGCCGCGCCGCGAGACGGTAGGGCTCGAAGCCCGTCTTGAGCCGGATGCCGGCGGGATCGACCCGCCTGGGGTCGACGAGTATCTCGACGCTCGCCGTGACCGGGTCGCCGAAGAGGTGCGAGGCCGGCTCGACGAAGACCGCGATGCCGATGCCACCCGGCACGCGCAGAGGCTTCGAGGCGGGGACGACGGCAGCCGCGGCGGGGAGGCTGACGACGGCGCCGACGATTGCAGCGGCCGCAGCCAGGCGAGACGTCATGCGGTCAGCTGCCAGCCGTGAGCGAGCTCGGTTCGCCGGTCTGCCCAGGCCAGGAAGGCTTGGAGGATCGCCTCCTCGTCGGTCGAGCCCACGAGGACCGGCTCGGCCCCGAACGAGGCAAGCTCTTGGAGGAGCCTGCGCAGCCGTTCCTCGTGATCGAGGCGCAGGGCCCGTGCCTGTGAGCGCCGCAAGCGCATCGTGCCCAGCGTCCCCGACTCGGCGTCGACGATGGGGATCATGAGCCCCGAGACGTCGGGAAAGCTCTGCTCCCAGGTCGGATCCTGGATCACGACGGGCACCATCTCCCACGCTTGCTGTGCAGCTGCGAGCCAGGTGTCGGGCGAGGTCGCGACCAGGAAGTCCGAGAGCACGAAGACGAACGAGCCGGGCGGAAGGCTGATGCGCGCGAGCCGGAGAAACTCGAGTCCCCGCTGCAGGCTGTCGGGCGCCGCCGAGAAGGGCCGGCCGCCGTACTCCTCCTCGAGCCCCTGGAGCTTGACCTGGCGCGTCGGTGGGTTCCAGAACGGCTCCTCGGCATCTGCGAGGTCCAGATAGCCGAACACTCCTCGCGCACGCTCCGTGCTCGTCGCGATCATGCCGAGGGCGACCCGCATCGCCTCCGCCTTCGCGAGCCAGGGCAGGCCCGGCGGGTAGAGCGCCATGGCGGCGCGGCGGTCGCAGAAGGCGACGACGCGCGGGGCCTCGTCGGCGAAGCGGTCGCGCACGATGAACTCGTCGGTGTCGCGGGCCGCCGAGATCCGGGCCGAGGCGTTCCAGTCGATCGCTCCCACGTCGTCTCCTGGCTGATACGGGTGGGAGCCGGCGACGTCCGAGCCGATGCCGCGACGTCTGCTCGGGACCGCACCGAACGGGACGCCGAGCGGTCGTGCGAGCGAGACGAGCGGGAAGCTGAGATCGCGGGTCGACACGCGCGCTAGCGCCGCGTCCGGCGAAGTGCGACCACGGTCTCCTCCTCGCTCACGACCGGCCGCGGTGCGCGCTCGAAGCACAGCCCGCGCAGGCGCTCGAGTGCCGCTGCGCGCCCCTGAGTGCGCATCTCCACGAGGAAGCGGGGAGCGAAGAGGATCCGGTGCGCGAGAACCGGTAGGAAGAGATGCTCGACGTCCTCGGGGATGACGTAGTCGCGCCCCTCCAGCAGGGCCCAGGCCCGAGAGGCCCGGTCGAGTGCGAGGCTCCCCCGAACGGAGGCCCCGATCGCGACCTCCTCCATGCTCCGCGTCGCGCGGACGAGCTCCAGCTCCCAGGTCTCGATCAGGTCGTCGACGTAGATCCGCTCGACGGCCTCCTGGGCGCTGCGGAGCTCGCCGATCGTGATCGCAGCCTCGAGGCGCTCGAGCGGGTGCCCGTGGCGCTGCTCGCGCAGAATGCGCCGCTCGATATTCAAGCCGGGATAGCCGAGCGCCGTGCGGACGAAGAAGCGGTCGAGCTGCGCCTCGGGGAGCGGGAAGGTGCCCTCGTGCTCGATCGGGTTCTCGGTGGCTACGAGCAGGAACGGCTCGGGCAGCGGACGCGTGAGGCCGTCGACCGTGACCTGGACCTCAGCCATCGCCTCGAGCAATGCCGCCTGTGCTTTCGGCAGAGCGCGGTTGATCTCGTCGACGAGCACGATGTTGGCGAAGATCGGCCCGGGGCGAAACTCGAACTCTCGCTCCTTCTGGTTGAAGATGGAGAGGCCCGTCACGTCCGTGGGCTGCAGATCGGGCGTGCACTGGACTCGGCCGGCCGTCGCGCCTTCGATGCTCCTGGCGATCGCGCGGGCGAGGACCGTCTTCGCCGTGCCGGGGACGTCCTCGAGCAGGACGTGGCCCCTGCAAAGCAGCGCGGCGACGACGAGCTTCACCTCCTCGCGCTTGCCGTGGACGACCTGCTCCAGGTTCACGAGCAGCCGGTCGAGAACTGCGGCGACTCCCGCGAGCTCAGGCGTCTCGATTCGGGTCAAGCCAGGCCCTCCCAGGACAGGTGGTGCTTACGACGCGACAACCTGAGGAAAGTTGCCGAGCCGGAGCGAGAGCTTCCAGAATAGAGCGAATGGGGAAGATCGGCCGGCGGCTCCCCTGGTGAGCTTCGTCGCCGGCGGCTCGCCCGTCGCGCCTCGGCGGAGGCCACTCGGCAGAGCGAAGTACGTCTGGGCGCGCGGTAGCCGCCAATGCTCTTCCGTCATCAGCGCAGGCTTCTCGTCGGGCCCTCAGACTCAGCCCGCCATCGTCGGCCGCGTCGTCGTCCGCGAGGCATTCGAGCGTCCCGAGGAGGGGCTCAAGCCCTACCGCCGCACCGGCTGACCTGACGCCCGCCGTCTAGGCTGAGGCCGATGGCCTACGAGTTCAAGCTGCCCGATCTGGGCGAGGGGCTGACGGAGGGTGAGGTGGCGCGCTGGCTCGTCTCCGAGGGGCAGGAGGTGGCCGAGGACGAGCCGCTCGTCGAGATCCAGACCGACAAGACCACGGTCGAGATTCCCTCGCCGGCCGCCGGCAGGGTCACGCGCATCCTCGTCGAGGAGGGGAAGGTCGTCCCGGTCGGGACGGTGCTCGTCGTGATCGGCGGCGACGGCGCCGTCGCGGACGAGCGGCCGGAACCGGAGCCCGTTCTGGAAAGGCACGCGGCGGAGGCGGTCTCGGCGAAGCCGGGAGCCGAGCCCGCCGGCCGGACGGCCCGTGTCAGGGCGACGCCGCTCGTGCGCAGGATCGCGCAGGACCTCGGCGTCGCTCTCGAGAGCATCCGGGGAACGGGGCCTCAGGCGCAGATCACAGAGGAGGACGTTCGCGGCTCGGCCACGAGCGCCGCGCCCGAGGATGCTCGCCGTGAGCCGCTCCGCGGTGTGCGCCGCCTGATCGCCGAGCATCTGACCCGCGCCCACCGCGAGGTGCCGGCGGTCACCGTCGTCGAGGAGTGCGACTTCACCGTGCTCGACGGGAGGCGCGGGACGCGCAGCTATCTCCCCTACCTGCTGCAGGCCACCGTGTCGGGGCTTCAGACCTACCCCGAGCTGAACGCGACGCTCGACGGTGACGAGATCGTCTTCTGGGAGCGCTACGACCTCGGCGTCGCCGTCCAGACGGACGACGGCCTGATCGTCCCGGTGCTCCGCAGTGCAGACGAGCGCTCGCTCGACGAGCTCGAGAGCGAGGCGAAGCGCCTCGCCGAGGGTGCCCGCGACGGCACGCTCGCCCCCGAGGAGCTACGCGGCTCCACGTTCACGGTCACGAGCGCGGGGCGGCTGGGCGGCCTCTTCGCAACCCCGCTCGTCAATCACCCCGAGGTGGCGATTCTCGGCCTCCACCGGATCGGCGAGCGCCCGGCCGTGGTGGGCGGGGAGATCGTCGCCCGCAGGATCGGCTGGCTCTCGTGTACTTTCGACCACCGCGTCGTCGATGGCGCCCGGGCGAGCGAGTTCCTGCTCTCGGTCATCGTTCGCCTGCAGGAGCCAGACGGCTAGCGGTATCCGCCGAACTACACTGGTCGGATGGGGGACTGGTACTGGATCGGCGTTCTGGCCGGTGTCGGCTCGGGCCTCGGGGTGCTCTTCACCGGCGTCCTGGCGGCGTCCCGGATCGGGCTTGCCGCGGCGCTGGCGCTCGCCGTGGCCGCCGGCGTCCTGCTGGGCTTCGTCGTCGACGACTGGGGTGAGGCGCTCGCCGGAGGGCTCGGCGCGCTCGCGGGCGCGCTCGGCGGTGCGCAGATCCTGCGCGGGACGCTGCGGCGGGGTGGCACGAGGGGGGGAACCGCGCTTCTCTTCGGAGCGGGTGCGCTCCTGCTTGCTGCGCTGGCGCTGATCCCGGCGGCCGGATACCTCGAGGCGGTCGTCGTGCCCGCGCTTGCGGCCCGGCTGCGCCGGCGCTCCCCCAAGCGCTACGCCGGACTGCGTACGCTCGCCCGCGACTAGCCCAGGTGGCCGCCCGCAAGAAGGTGATCGTGATCGTGATCGACGGGCTGACCCCCGGCGTGCTCGAGCGCGGGATCGAGCAGGGCGCCACCCCGGCCGTCGCCTTCCTCGCCGAGCACGGCCGCTACGGACGAGCGGTCTCGACGTTTCCGTCGCTGACTCCCGTGTGCCTCTCCTCGATCGCGACCGGTGCGCATCCCGACGTCCACGAGATTCCGCACCTCGTCTGGTACGACCGCACCGCCGGCCGCCTGGTCGAGTACGGCTCCTCCTTCGGCGCAGTCCGAGCTGCCGGCATGCGGCGCTCGATCCTGAACACGATCTTCAACATGAACGAGCTCCACCTGAGCCCCCGGGCGGTGACCGTGTACGAGGCCGTCGAGGCCGCCGGTCTCACCGCGGCTGCGATCAACATGACCTGCTACCGCGGCCGGCACCCCCACCTTCCCACGGTTCCCGGCCTGACGCGTGCTGCGTACGGGCCGCGACGATTCTTCTACTACAGCCTGTTCCAGTCGGACGTGATCGGCGCACCGCTCGCGGTGCGCAACCGCTCGGCCGGGACGATCGACGCGTACGCAGCTGCCGCGGGCCGCTGGCTCGTCACGCGTGACGGATTCGACCTGCTCGTGTACTACCTCTCCGACTTCGACTACAGCTCTCACGAGCTCGGCCCGGAGGGCGCCGGAGAGGCGCTCGGTCGTGTCGACGCGGCCGTGGGCACCCTGATCGCGGCCGCCGGCAGCCCCGACGAGTTCCTCGAGCGCTACGCCGTCTGCCTCTGCTCCGACCACGGCCAGACGCTCGTCGAGCGCGCGATCCGGCTGGAGGACTCCTTCGCCGGGGTGCGCGGCGCGATCGTCACGGCGTCCAACCGTGCGGGGATGGTGTACCGGCTCGCGGAGTGCCCGCTCGACGTGCGAGCGCTCGCGGAGCGACTCGACGAGGAGCCCGGGGCCGAGGCGGTGCTCTTTCTCGAAGGAGGCGAGGCGGTCGTGCGCAGGGAACGCGAGGAGCTCCGCTTCGCCCGGACGGCTGCGGGCTGGCGGACGAGCGGCGACGCGTCCCTGCTCGAGTATCCGAACGGCCTGGAGCGGGTCTGGTGCGCGCTACACGGTGCGAATGCCGGCGACGTGCTCGTGTCTCCCGCCGCGGGCCTCGAGTTCACCGATCTCGCGGGACGCCACCATGCGGGTGGTGGGAGTCACGGCTCGCTTCTTCCCGGCGATTCCGAGGTGCCCGTGCTGACCGTGGGGATGGAGGGAGAGGCGCGCTCGATCACCGACGTGGCGCCGCTTGCTCTCGCCCATCTCGGCATCGAGGGTCCCGCCTACTCCCAGGAGCTCGCGGGTGCCGCCTGAGCTCGACTTCGAGCAGGCTCGACCGCGGATGGTCGAAGACCAGCTGCGGCGGCGGGATATCGGCGACGAGCGTGTCCTCGAGGCGATGGCGCGCGTGCCGCGCGAGCTCTTCGTGCCCGAGGATCTACGCGAGCGCGCCTACGAGGACGCCGCCCTTCCGATCGGAGGCGGGCAGACCATCTCGCAGCCGTACATGGTGGCGAGAATCTGCGAGGCCGCCTCCCTCCAGGGAGGTGAGCGCGTGCTCGACGTGGGCACGGGGTCCGGCTACCAGGCCGCCGTTCTCGCCGAGCTCGCGGCTCAGGTCTTCACGATCGAGCGAGTTCCGGAGCTCGCCGAGCTCGCGCGCACGAACCTCGACTCGGCCGGGTATGCGACCGTCCGCACACGCGTTGGCGACGGGACGCTGGGCCTGTCGGCCGAGGCGCCGTTCTCGGCGATCACGGTTGCCGCCGCGGCCCCGGAGATTCCACGGACGCTCTACAAGCAACTGGAGCCGCGCGGGCGTCTCGTCGTGCCGATCGGCGGGCGGGGCGGTCAGCGCCTCGAGGTCGTCGTTCGGACGCCCGAGGGCCCCGCCGTCGTGCGGACGGTGCCCTGCCGCTTCGTGCCGCTCGTCGGGGTGGAGGGCTTCAGCTGAGTCGCAACAGCGCTCTTACGCGCACGCGCGCCGGCCGCGCACTGCAGCGCCCGCACAACTGGATCCAGCTCGCGAAGTTCTGCGCCGTGGGCGCGAGCGGCTACGTCGTCAACCTGACCGTCTACACGGCACTCTTCAAGCTACTCGGGGTGCACTACCTCGTCGCGGCGGCCGGCTCGTTCCTCGTCGCGGTGACGAATAACTACACGTGGAACCGCCTCTGGACGTTCCGCGGTCAGCGTGGGCACGTCGCCTACCAGGGGGCGCGCTTCCTGGTCGTCTCGGTCGTGGCTCTCGCGGCGAACCTGGTCTTCCTGCGCCTGCTCGTCGCGCTCGGCCTGGGGAAGATCCTCGCGCAGGCGATCGCGATCGTGCTCGTGACTCCGCTGAACTTCATCGGCAACAAGCTGTGGTCGTTCAGGCGCTGAGCGCGCGCCGACTACCCTGACCCCATGGGTCGCACGGCGCTCGCTCTGCTCTGCGTGCTCGTCGCGGCACCGGCTGCGCAGGCGGCGGAGCGTCCCGCCAAGCTGACGCCGTCGCAGTTCTCGCCGTCCAGAAAGACCGAGCCGAGGCTCACCGAGGAGCAGGCGAGGGCGATCGCGCTTGAGCACGGCAAGATCGCGGACTGGCTCGGCCGCTACCCCAGGCGCGGCCGCTCCTACGAGACCACCTTCGATCGCAAGGCCGGAAGCTGGACGGTGAAGGTGTGGTGGGGCGAGGCGGGCCAGGTCGTCCTCGCCCGCGTCGAGGACGGAACGAGCGTGGTCCTCGAGGCCTGGACCGGCCCACAGGTCGCGTGGAAGATGGCGCGCGGCTACGACGGCGCGTTCGGCGGCAAGACGATCAACAGTCCCCTGGTCTGGCTCGTCCTCTGCGGCGCGTTCCTGCTCGGGCTCGCCGACCTGCGGCGTCCTCTCAGCGTGCGCAACCTCGATCTGCTCGTCTTGCTCTCGTTCTCGGTGTCGCTCTGGTTCTTCAACCGAGGCGAGATCTTCTGGAGCGTGCCGCTCGCCTACCCGCCTCTGCTGTACCTCCTCGTGCGGACGGTGTGGATCGCGCGCTCGGGAGGCCAACGCGCCTCGCGTCCGATCTGGCCCGTCTGGGTGCTCGCGTGTGCGGCCGTCTTCCTCGCCGGCTTTCGGATCGGCCTGAACGTGCAGGCCTCGAACGTGATCGACGTCGGCTACGCGGGCGTGATCGGCGCGCACCGCATCGCGAGCGGCGAGGCTCCCTACGGGCACATGCCGGTGCAGGACGGCCGCAAGCCGTGCGGGCAGGCGGACGCCGAGGGAGAGATCAGAAACCGCATTCAGGCGAACGGACGGTGCGAGGGCTCGAACGAGCGGGGCGACACCTACGGCCCGGCCGCCTACGCGGCCTACGTGCCCGGCTACCTTCTCTTCGGCTGGAGCGGGAAGTGGGACGAGCTCCCGGCGGCCCACTTCACGTCGATCGCGTTCGACCTGCTCTGCCTGATCGGGCTTGCGCTCGTCGGCCGGCGCTTCGGAGGCGCGCGTCTCGCCGTGACGCTCGCCTTCGCGTGGGCGGCCTACCCGTTCACACAGTACGTCTCGAGCTCGAACACGAACGACGCGATCCTGCCCGCCTTCCTGATCTGGGGTTTTTGGCTCGCCAGCGCGGCGCCGGCCCGCGGCGCGTTCGTCGCGCTTGCCGGCTGGGCGAAGTTCGCGGCCCTCTTGCTGGCGCCGCTCTGGCTCTCGTACCCGGAGCGGCCGCGGCTGCGCGGGCTCCTCGCTCGGCGCCCGCTCGGATTCGCGGTGGGGTTCGCCGCGGCGACGCTTGCGAGCTTCTCGGTGCTGCTGCTGGAGCCGGACCCGCTGCATGCCGTGGGGGTCTTCTGGGAGCGGACGCTCGGCTGGCAGATCGGGCGCGAGTCGCCGTTCTCGATCTGGGACTGGCGCCAGTACCACGCCGGCCTGCCCGACCTGCACATCGCCCAGCTCCTCCTCGAGGCACTACTCGTCCTCGGTGCGCTCGGCGCCTTCTTCTGGCCCAGGCGCAAGTCGCCGCTCCAGCTCGCGGCTCTGACCGCCGCGCTCCTGATCGGCTTCGAGCTCGTGCTGACGCACTGGTTCTATCTCTACATCCCGTGGTTTTTCCCCTTCGTCGCGATCGCCATCCTGGCGGGAGCACCGGCCCGGCCTTTCGCGGCTCGGGAGGCAACCCCTGAGCGCGAGACTCGAGAGCTCGTTCACGCCGGCTGAGCGGCCTGTTCGCGGGCTTGCCGCCCTCGCGGCCGCTTCGCTCTTCCTGCTCTCGTGGACGCTCCTCCATGAGGGTTTCTACACGCGTGAGCAGATCGTGGACACGCCCGTGTACCAGAAGTACGGCGACTGGATCGCCGAGGGCAAGGTTCCCTATCGTGATTTTCGTCCCGAGTACCCGCCGCTCGCCCTGCCGGTATTCGCGCTCCCCTCGCTCGTGCAGGACCAGCCGTCCGACCCGGAGCGCTACCGGCGCGTCTTCGAGCTCGGGATGGCGCTCAGCGGTGCCGTCGCGATCGCCCTCATGGCCTGGACGCTCGGCCTGCTCGGCGCGGGCATGGGACGCTTTCTCGGAGCGCTCGGCTTCGCCGCGCTTGCACCGCTGGCGCTCGGGTCGGTCGTCCTCTCGCGCTTCGACCTCTGGCCTGCCGCGCTCACGGCGGCTGCGCTTGCGCTGCTGGTCGCGGAGAGGGACAGGCTCAGCGCCGCAGCACTCGGGCTCGCCGTGGCGGCGAAGATCTACCCCGGCGTGCTCGTGCCGCTCGCGGCCGTTTGGGTCTGGCGGCGCCACGGACGGCGGGCGGCCCTGACCTGGGGCGGCATCCTCGTTGGGACCGTCCTCGCCATCTTCCTGCCCTTCCTGGTCGTCGCCCCCGCCGGGGTGGCGGCGAGCCTCGCTCGACAGCTGTCGCGTCCGCTCCAGATCGAGAGCCTCGGCTCGGCACTCCTGCTCCCCTTCCACCATCTCGACGTTCTCTCGCTCGAGATGCGCTCGAGCCACGGATCCCAGAATGTCGCGGGCGCACCAGGCGTCGTTGCCGGTGTGCTGCAGACCCTTCTTCAGGCTGCCGTGCTCATTGCCCTCTGGCTTCGCTTCGCTCGTGGGCGGATGGAGGCGGAGCGGCTCGTTCGCTACGCCGCCGCTGCCGTGCTCGCCTTCGTTGCCCTGGGCAAGGTTCTCTCGCCGCAGTTTCTCATCTGGCTCGTCCCGCTCGTCCCGCTCGTTCGCGGCCGCAGGGGCCTGGCGGCCTCGGTCCTGCTCGGTTTGGCCCTGGTGCTCACCCAGCTCTGGTTCCCGTTTCGCTACTGGGACTTTGCACTCGGCTTCGACGCGACCGTTTCCTGGCTCGTGCTCACACGCGACCTCGTGCTCGTCGCCGCACTGGCCGTCCTCGTCTGGCCGTTCGAGGAGGACAGGAGGGGCTCGCCGTCGCGGCCTGTGGGCGAATCGTCACGTTCTTGACACGAATTCCCTCGTCCCGCGGGGCCATGTCTGAGGGTCAGACCCCAGTTTTCAGACCCTAGATCAGCGGGCCGAGGCCACGCGAGAGGACGGCACCGCCCCTCGTCCCGCCTACGACACCGGGATTCGGATCGCCTCGCAGGAAACTGCTCGGCCGTCGCCGTTGCACTCCACGAGCGCCCCCTCGATCCGCACGCCGCCTTCGGCGGTTGCGAAGCGCACGGGCACGCCGGTTCGCATGCGCTGGATCGCGAGCTCGGCGACGACCCCGATGACCGAGTCATGCGGTCCTGTCATGCCTGCGTCGGTGATCGCCGCCGTGCCCTGCGGTTGAACGCGGGCGTCGCTCGTCTGCACGTGGGTATGGGTGCCGAAGACGGCGGTGACGCGCCCGTCGAGCCAGCGGGCAAGCGCCACCTTCTCGCTCGTCGCCTCCGCATGGACGTCAACCACGATTACGCGCGTTCGGCTCCTCGCCTCCTCCACGAGCCCGTCGATCGCCTCGAACGGGTTCGTAGCGACCTCGAGGAAGAGCGACCCCATCACGTTGATCACGGCGACGGGAGCACCATCCGCGCTCGCGGCGAAGGTGAGGCCGCGGCCCGGGGCGCGCCGCGAGAGATTCGCCGGCCTGATCACCCGTTCCGAGCTCTCGATGTACTCGGCGATCGCGGGCCGTCGCCAGACGTGATTTCCAAGCGTGATCACGTCGGCGCCGGCCGCGAGCAGCTTGTCGGCAAGCTTCGGCGTGATTCCGACGCCGTCGGCCACGTTCTCGCCGTTCACCACGCAGAAGTCGACACGCGAGTCCTCCCTCAAGCCGGGCAGCCGTTCCTCGAGCGCCTTCCGGCCGGGCGCACCAACGACGTCGGCGATGAACAGGATCCTCATGCTTTTTGGGGCCTACGCGGCTCTACGGCGCGAGCGCCGGCCGGACTTCGATCTGAACGTGATTGCCCGCGTCTTGCGTGTACCCGGCGAGCGCCTGGCGCTCGACCCTCGAGAGGTCGAGGATGGTGCCGATCTTGCGCGTGCCCGCGGTGATCGTCGAGCCGATCTTGAGCGTGGGGTCGGCCTCGAGGCGGGTCACCGAGACGGTTACCGAGGGCGCGCTCGCCGGTTGCAGCGTCATGCGAACGCCGTACGTACGCCCGTTCAGCACGAAGTCGGAGAGACCGAGCACGATTCCGTCCACCGGTGCGTAGACGGCCGTGCCCGAGGGCGCGCCGACGTTCAGAGCGCCCGTGTTCGGGCCCTCGCCGCCCGATAGCTGGTAGTACGCCATGCCCTGGTCGCCGCCCCCGAAGACGCGGTGGGCGAGTCGAGCGAGCAGGCCCTGGTTGGCCTGACGCCCGACCGGGTCGAGCGTCAGCGCGCCGGATCCTGCTGCGTGGTAGCCGATCGCAGTCACGCGCTCCTCCGGGACGGGCAGTTGGAGCGGCAGCCGACCTACCCGCGCGATCACCGTCGGGCTCGGCGGCCCCGGGGGGACCAGGCGGTCGGCGGGCGCCGGCTGATTCTCGCGGACGGGCGCCGGGCTCGAGGCGAAGGCCGTGAGGGCGAACGTGACGAGGAGCGCCGACGCGAGAATGATCAGGATCGCGGCGCGCCTGGCACGGCGTGCGTGCAGTCGCTGCTGCCGAGCACGGAGCGTGTGTCCCGAGGCTCGGGAAAAGTGCATCGAGCGCACGCTAACCGACCCGGCCTTGGACTTCAAGCTGCGTCGGCGGGGGATTGCTTGTAACACTGGTTTTGCCGATTCTACAGCCATTTCCGTGTTGACTTCGTGACGGTCGAGCGCGAGGGCTCCGTCGAGCTCGAAAGTCCACTCCCACGGAGGGGGTCGAAGAACGACGACCTTGGCTGTAGCATGGCCGCTATGCCCGGCGGGGCGACGAAGATCGAGATCCCGCGCTGGATCCAGCTCGTCGGCCTGCCGCTGCTTCTGGTCTTCGCCTGGGTTGTGGCCGGCGCGGTCCGTCACGTCGTCTTCGTCTTCGTCGTCGCGGCCCTGATCGCCCTGCTCCTCAACCCGCTCGTTCGCGGGCTCGCCCGGTTGTGGATCCCCCGCGGCTTCGGTGTCGCGATCGTCTACCTGACCTTCGCGCTCGTGATGATCGTGGCCATCGTCGCGCTCGCCACCGTCGTCGTCGATCAGACCCGGTCGGCGGCGGATCGCATCGAGATCTACTTTACGAGCGAGCGCGGACAGACAGGCGTGACCGCCGCCGAGCGTGACGTCGAGCGTTTGCAGCACTGGCTCGACACCCATCGCCTCGAGAGCATCGAGGTTCAGACCTGGAGCGAGGATTTCGTCGACGACCTCGGCTCGAGCGACGTCAAGGGTTACACGTCGCGTGCGATCGACTTCGTCGAGGGGGCGGCGATCGGCACCTTCAAGCTCCTCTTCAGCCTCGTGCTGATCGTGGTCGTCTCGATCTACATGCTGCTCGACATGTCGCGGCTGGCCCAAGCGGTCGACCGCCGCTTTCCGCCTCCGCCCGGCTCTCTGCCGCTCCTCGTCCGGATGGAGCGCTCCCTCGGCAGCTACCTCAAGGGCCAGTTCCTCCTCTCGCTCATCATCGGGACGAGCGCGGGCGTGGGGCTCTGGCTGTTGGGGACGTTGGGGTGGCTCCCGGGCGGCGAGCGCTACGCGCTGCTCTTCGCGAGCTGGGTCGCCGTTACCGAGCTGATTCCCTATCTCGGCCCGTGGCTCGGTGCCATGCCGCCCCTCTTCTACGCGCTCGCGGTCGACCCGATCTCGGCGATCTGGGTCGCTCTGCTCTTCCTCGGGATCCATCAGATCGAGGGACACATCGTCGTCCCCAAGGTGATGGGGAGCGCGCTGCGGTTGCACCCCCTACTCGTGATCTTCGGGCTACTCGCCGGCGGCGAGATCTACGGGCTCCCGGGCGTGTTCGTCGCTCTGCCGCTGCTCGCGGCTTCGCGAGCCGCCTGGGAGTTCTTCTCGGAGCGCGTCGTGCTCGAGTCGTGGCAAGAGGGTGGGATCGTGCCCGTGGAGGTCGAGAGCACGGTGCCCGAGGCCCCCGTGCCGCAGCCCCTCCGGGAAGACGAGCAGACGGCGGTCGCCCCGACGTCGCCGCCGGACGAGCCGGCCCCAGTCCGCCGTTGAGCGGGACGACAGCGCTCCTGATGGCGTGTGGGGTCGCACGCCGGTTCGGATCCAAGACTGCGCTCCAGCCGATCGACCTCGAGCTGCGGGAGGGCGAGACGACTGCGCTCGTCGGCCCGAACGGCGCCGGCAAGTCCACCCTGATCGGATTGCTCGCGGGCGCGCTCGAGCCGAGCGCCGGCCGGGTGCAGCGCCGTGCGGGCACCCGTATCGGATGGGCTCCGCAGCGCCCCGCGCACTACGGGCGCCTCTCGGCTCGGCAGAATCTGGAGTTCTTCGCGCGCCTCCAGGCGGTGCCGCGCCCGACCGATGTGGCCGCGCGGCTGCTCGAGGAGTTCGAGCTCGGGGCCGACGAGGAGGGGAGCAGCAGCAACCTCTCGGTGGGAATGAGGCAGCGGCTGAATTTGGCCATCGCGGCGCTGAGCGATCCGCAGGTGCTCCTCCTCGACGAGCCGGCCGCCGCGCTCGATCCCAGGCAGAGGCGAAGTCTCTGGGCCCGCGCGGGGCGCCTCACGGGATCCGGAGGAGCGGTGCTCTTCGCGACCCAGGCGCTCGAGGAGGTCGAGCGATTCGCCGACTGCGTGGTGATCCTGCTCGACGGTTCCCTCGGTTTCTCCGGCTCGCTCGCCGAATACGAGCACGAGCACGCCGATCGGCTGTTCGCGTGAACCGCGTTCGGCTCCTGCTCGGCAAGGATCTGCGCATCCTCTGGCGCTCCCCCGCGCTGCTCGCCGTGCTGGTCGCCTACCCGGTCGCGATCGCCGTCCTCGTCGGCCTCGTTGCAGGATATGCGAGCGCAAAGCCGCGCGTTGCGCTCGTCGATCAGGATGGCCTTCCGCGCGTCGTCGAGCTCGGCGGTCAGCGGTTCGACATCGCGCGCACGATTCGTCGCGTGAGCGATGACGTCGCGCTCGTCCGCCTCTCGGCAGACGAGGCGAGCAAGCAGCTCAGGGCGGGCAAGATCGTCGCCTCCGTGACCGTCCCGAGCGGCTTTCTCGCCGACCTGCGAGGCATGGTACGGAGCCCACGGCTCGAGCTGCGGACGACCGCGGGAGGGCTGTCCTCGCGCGTGACCCAGCAGGTGCAAGCGCTCGTGTACTCCCTCAATCGGCAGCTTCAAGGCGCCTTCATCGCCGCCAATCTCGAGTACGTCGAGCTGATCCGGCACGGCGGCACGGGGGCGTTTCTCGGCCGGCGCTTCGAGATTCTCGGCCTCGATGGGATGCGGCGCCTGCTCGAGGATTTGCCGCCCGGGCCCCGGCTCGACCGGCTCCGCACGTTCGCGCGCACTGCCTCCCTGGCGCTCGACCAGACCGACGAGGCGCTGCAGGCGACCGCAAACCCGATCGAGCTCGACGAGGTGCGGGAGCCGGGGCGGAGCTGGGTGCTCTCCGCCCAGGTGCAGTCCTATGCGCTCGCTCTCACGATCACGTTTCTCGCGCTCATGCTGGCGGCCGGCGCGACCGCCGCCGAGCGCGACGAGAACGCGATCGGTCGTCTGGCGCACGGCCTCACCACGCTCGGCCAGCTCGTCTGGGCGAAGGTCGCGCTCGCGGCGGCGGTGGCGTTCGCCCTCGGGCTGGGGATCACACTCTCCTTCGGCGCCGTCATCGAGCTCGGCCAGGTCGAAGGTGGAGAGCCCTGGGCCCGCCTGCCCGTCGTTCTGGCCGGCGTCGTCCTCGCCGGAGCGAGCCTCGGCGCGATCGGCGTGCTGCTGGGTGCACTCGCGCGAGACGCCCGAACGGCCTCGCTCGTCGCGCTTGGAGTCGTCCTTCCGATCGTCTTCCTCGGCCTCGTCCCGCGCGAGGTGGTTCCCGCCGCCGGCTGGATCAGCGACGCCTTCCCGTTCGTGCATGCGGTTCGCTTCTTCGGCTTCGCGCTCTACGAGTCGAGCCCGTGGGAAGCGCTTCTCGGAGAAGCCGCCTGGCTGGCCGGGCTCGGCGGGATCTCCGGGATCGCCGCGCGGGTGGGGGCGCGGCGGCTACTGGTCTGAGGGGGTAGGCGTGCTGCCGACGCCACGAGCCCCGGCCTGCGGCGTAGATTGTCGAGGTGAGCCTCTTCCCCGCGACCCGGATGCGACGCCTGCGGCACAGCGCCCCCCTTCGCTCGCTCATGCGCGAGACCTCGCTCGATCTCTCCCATTTCGTGATGCCGCTCTTCGCCTGTCCGGGCGAGGGAGTCGTGCGGCCCCTCCAGGGTCTGCCCGGCATCGCCCAGCGCTCGCTGGACGAGCTCGAGCGGGAGGTGGAGCAGTGCGCGGCTCTCGGCGTCTCTGCCGTCCTGCTCTTCGGCATTCCAGAGGAGAAAGACGAAGAGGGGACGGGCGCCTACGACGACGACGGCATCGTGCAACGTGCCCTTCACTCGCTACGGGCACGGTTTCCGGAGCTGCTCCTGCTCACCGACGTGTGCCTCTGCGAGTACACCTCGCACGGCCACTGTGGCCTCGTCCGGAACGGTGAGGTTGCAAACGACGAGTCGCTCGAGCTGATCGCGCGCACCGCTGTCAGCCACGCCCGAGCCGGCGCGGATGCCGTCTGTCCGAGCGCAATGATGGATGGGCAGGTCGGCGCGATCCGCGAGGCGCTCGACGACGGTTTGGAGAGCACGCCGGTCGTCGCCTACGCCGCCAAGTACGCCTCGGCCTTCTACGGGCCGTTCCGCGAGGCCGCCGGGGCGACGCCGGCCTTCGGCGACCGCCGGGGCTATCAGATGGATCCGGCGAACGTTCGCGAGGCCCTGCGCGAGTGCGAGCTCGACGCGGCCGAGGGAGCCGACGTGCTGATGGTCAAGCCGGCGCTGCCCTATCTCGACGTCATCCGCGCTGTGCGGGAGCATTTCGACCTGCCCGTCGCCGCCTACAACGTCTCGGGCGAGTACGCGATGATCAAAGCCGGCGCCGCGGGTGGCTGGCTCGACGAGCGCGAGGCGGCGCTCGAGTCCCTCCTCGCGATTAGGCGCGCCGGAGCGGACATCGTCGTCTCGTACTGGACGAAAGAGCTCGCCCAGTGGCTGTGAGAACGCGCTCGGCTCTCTACCGGCGTGCGCTCGAGCTGATCCCGGGAGGCGTGAACTCGCCTGTTCGGGCCATGCGGGCCGTCGGGCTCGACGAGCCCTTCTTCGTGCGCCGGGCCGAGGGCGCCTATCTCGAGGATGCAGAGGGAAAGCGATACCTTGACTGGGTCTGCTCGTGGGGGCCGCTGCTCTACGGCCACGCCGATCCCGAGACGGTCGCGGCGGTCGTCGAGGCGGCGCGCCAGGGCACCACCTTCGGCGCACCTACCGAAGGGGAGGTCGAGCTCGCCGCCGAGGTCGTCGACGCCGTCCCATCGATCGAACAGGTCCGGCTCGTCTCGTCGGGCACCGAGGCGGCGATGAGCGCGGTGCGTCTTGCTCGCGGTGCGACGAGGCGCGATCGAATCGTCAAGTTCGCCGGCTGCTACCACGGCCACGTCGACTCCCTGCTTGCGAGCGCCGGCTCCGGGCTCGTCACTCTGGGCATCCCCGCAAGCCCTGGTGTGCCGAGTGGCGTCACGGCCGACACGATCGTCTGCCCCTTCAACGACATCGTCGCCGCCGCCGCAGCAGTCGAGCGCTACGGTGAGGGCCTAGCGTGCATTCTCGTCGAGCCGGTCGCGGGAAACATGGGCGTCGTCCCGCCGGAGCCAGGATTCCTCGAGGCCCTTCGCGCCCTCTGCGACGCCTCGGGCGCCCTGCTCGTCTTCGACGAGGTGATCTCGGGCTTTCGCCTTGCGCGCGGGGGGGCGCAGGAGCGCTACGGCGTCCATCCGGACCTGACGATCCTCGGCAAGATCGTCGGCGGAGGCCTGCCTCTGGCCGCGTTCGGCGGCAAAGCGGCGCTCATGCGCGAGCTCGCGCCGGCGGGCGAGGTCTACCAGGCGGGCACGCTCTCGGGGAACCCGCTGGCGACGGCGGCAGGTCTCTCGGTGTTGCGGCGCCTCCGCGATCCGTCCGTGTACGACGACCTCGAGCGGCGCGGCCGGCGGCTCGAGCAGGGCCTTGCCGCCGCGGTCCCGCCGGATCGGGCGCGCGTTCAGCGGGTGGGGGCGATGTGCACGCTCTTTCTCGCCTCTGGCCCGGTGCGAAACCTGGACGAGGCCTCCGCGTGCGACACCGATCGCTACGGTGCCCTCTTCCGCTTCCTGCTCGAGCGGGGCATCTACCTCGCCCCGTCGCAGTTCGAGGCGATGTTCGTCTCCCTCGTTCACGGTGACGAGGAGATCGACCGGACCGTGGAGGCTGTCGGCGATTTCTTCCGCGACCACTGAGCTGTGGGCGGCGATCGCGCTCGCCGCAGAGCACGAGAGCCCGCTCTGGGCCGATTCGCTGCGGCCACCTGCAGAGCGCGACACGACCCCCGTCTTCTCAGCGCTGGCCGAGGAGCGCTTCGCGCTCGGGCTCGAGACGATCTACGAGGGATATCTCCTCCATTACGGAGAGCCGCGGCTCTTCTCTCCCGAAGACGTCGACACGGCGCTTCTGCTCGGGGACTACCTCTATGCCGAGGGACTCGTCCGCGTCGCGGCGCTCGAGGAGGTGCTGGCCGTGTCGGATCTGGCCGAGCTGATCTCGCTCTGCGCGCAGCTGCGCGCAGAGCGAGATCAGCTCGGCCAGATCCGACACGGCCAGCACCTCCTCGAGCGCCGCGACGCGGACGAGTCCCTCGGCATAGAGGTAGTCCCCGAGCAGAAGCGCCGTGTCGACGTCTTCGGGAGAGAAGAGCCGCGGCTCTCCGTAATGGAGGAGATATCCCTCGTAGATCGTCTCGAGCCCGAGCGCGAAGCGCTCCTCGGCCAGCGCTGAGAAGACGGGGGTCGTGTCGCGCTCTGCAGGTGGCCGCAGCGAATCGGCCCAGAGCGGGCTCTCGTGCTCTGCGGCGAGCGCGATCGCCGCCCACAGCTCAGTGGTCGCGGAAGAAATCGCCGACAGCCTCCACGGTCCGGTCGATCTCCTCGTCACCGTGAACGAGGGAGACGAACATCGCCTCGAACTGCGACGGGGCGAGGTAGATGCCCCGCTCGAGCAGGAAGCGGAAGAGGGCACCGTAGCGATCGGTGTCGCACGCGGAGGCCTCGTCCAGGTTTCGCACCGGGCCAGAGGCGAGAAAGAGCGTGCACATCGCCCCCACCCGCTGAACGCGCGCCCGATCCGGCGGGACCGCGGCGGCAAGGCCCTGCTCGAGCCGCCGGCCGCGCCGCTCGAGGTCGTCGTACACGGACGGATCGCGGAGGCGCCGCAACACCGAGAGACCTGCCGCCGTCGCCAGCGGGTTCCCCGAGAGCGTGCCCGCCTGGTAGACCTCGCCCGCCGGCGCGAGCTCGCGCATGAGCGCCGCTTTGCCGCCGAACGCGGCCAGAGGCAGGCCTCCGCCGACGATCTTGCCGAGGATCGTCAGGTCCGGATGGACGCCGTAGCGCTCCTGCGCCCCCCCGCGCGCAAGGCGAAAGCCCGAGATCACCTCGTCGAAGACGAGCAGGGCGCCCGAGGCGTCGCAGAGGGCGCGAAGGGCCTCGAGGAATCCTGGCTCCGGCGGGACGACGCCCATGTTTCCCGCGACCGGCTCGACGAGAATGCACGCTAGGCCCTCACCGTAGCGCTCGACTGCTGCGGCGGCGGCGACGATGTCGTTGAAGGGGCAGACGATCGTGTCGGCCGTGACGCCACTCGGCACACCAGGGCTTGCGGGGATGCCCAGAGTGACGAGCCCGGAGCCGGCGCTCGCAAGCAGGGAGTCGACGTGGCCGTGGTAGCAGCCGGCGAACTTGACGATTCGATCGCGCCTCGTCGCACCGCGAGCAAGACGCACCGCGCTCATCGCCGCCTCGGTGCCCGACGAGACGAGCCGGACCTGTTCGATCGATGGGACGGCGTCGACGACCTCGGCGGCGAGCTCGACCTCCCCTTCGGTAGGTGCGCCGAAGGTGGTGCCCTGGCGCGCCGCCTCGACGACCGCCGCGACCGTCTCGGGATCGGCGTGGCCGTAGAGCAGCGGCCCCCACGAGCAGACCCAGTCAAGGTATCGCTTTCCCTCTGCATCCTCGAGATAGGCGCCCTCGGCCCGGCGCACGAAGAAGGGCTCGTCGAGCCCGACGGCCCGCATGGCCCGAACAGGCGAGTTCACGCCTCCCGGGATCAGCTCGAGCGCACGCCGGTAGAGAGCCGAGCGCGTTCTCACAGCCACTGGGCGAGCTCTTTCGTCCAGTACGAGACGACGATGTCCGCTCCGGCGCGCCTAATCGCGAGGAGGGACTCGAGCGCCGCCTCGCGCTCGTCGAGCCAGCCACCCGCGGCGCCGGCTTTGATCATCGCGTACTCGCCCGAGACGTTGTAGGCGGCGACGGGCAGGTCGAAATGCTCCCGCACAGCGCGGATGACGTCGAGATAGGGCAGCGCCGGCTTGACCATCAGCACGTCGGCTCCCTCGGCCGCGTCGAGCTCGCACTCGCGCAGGGCCTCGCGAACGTTCGCCGGATCCATCTGATAGCCCCGGCGGTCGCCGAAGGCCGGCGTCGCCCCGGCGGCCTCGCGGAACGGCCCGTAGAAGGCCGAGGCGTACTTGGCGGCGTAGGCGACGACCGGCGTGCTCTCCAAACCGTCGTCGAGCGCCTCGCGGATCGCGCCGACCTGCCCATCCATCATTGCGCTCGGACAGACGGCATCCGCGCCGGCTCGGGCGTGGCTGACAGCGGTGCGCGCGATCAGCTCGAGCGACTCGTCGTTTGCAACCTCACCGTTCCGGACGAGGCCACAGTGGCCGTGCGAGGTGTACTCGCAGAGGCACACGTCGGTGAGCAGGAGCAGCTCCGGAAACCGTGCCCGTAGCGAGTGAAGGGCACGTTGCACGATGCCGTCGTCGTCGTAGGCGCCCGTCCCCTCTTCGTCTTTCTCCTCTGGAATGCCGAAGAGCAGGACGGCAGAGACGCCGAGAGCCGCGCACTGCTCCACCTCCCGCTCGAGCTCGTCCAGCGAGCGCTGGGCGATGCCGGGCAGACCCTGGAGGGGCCGCACGACTCCCTCGCCCGGACAGGCGAAGAGCGGCATCACGAAATGGGAGAGATCGAGCGAGGTCTCGCGCATGAGCGAGCGAAGGGGGGCGCTGTGCCGCAGGCGTCGCATCCGGGTCGCGGGGAAGAGGCTCACCTCGACAATCTACGCCGCAGGCCGGGGCTCGTGGCGTCGGCAGCACGCCTACCCCCTCAGACCAGTAGCCGCCGCGCCCCCACCCGCGCGGCGATCCCGGAGATCCCGCCGAGCCCGGCCAGCCAGGCGGCTTCTCCGAGAAGCGCTTCCCACGGGCTCGACTCGTAGAGCGCGAAGCCGAAGAAGCGAACCGCATGCACGAACGGGAAGGCGTCGCTGATCCAGCCGGCGGCGGGAACCACCTCGCGCGGGACGAGGCCGAGGAAGACGATCGGAAGGACGACTCCAAGCGCGACGAGCGAGGCCGTTCGGGCGTCTCGCGCGAGTGCACCCAGCAGCACGCCGATCGCGCCGAGGCTCGCTCCGGCGAGGACGACGCCGGCCAGAACGACGGGCAGGCGGGCCCAGGGCTCTCCACCTTCGACCTGGCCGAGCTCGATGACGGCGCCGAAGGAGAGTGTGATCCCCAGCCCGAGGGCGAACGCCACCGCCGCCGCGAGCGCGACCTTCGCCCAGACGAGCTGGCCGAGCGTGGTGAGGCCGTGCGCCAGACGACCGATCGCGTTCTCGTCGCGCTCGGCGGCGGTCGCGCCGGCCGCCAGCATGAGCGCGAGAAACGTGATCGTGAGAGCGAGCGCATAGGACTGCACCTGGGCGGAGAGCACCCAGCTCCGCCCCGGCTCCCGCACCTCGTCGAGCTCGATCGGGTTTGCGGTCGCCTGCAGCGCCTCGTCGGTCTGGTCGAGCGCCAGGGAGGCAGTGCGCGCGAACGTGCGGAGCCGGTCGAGCCGGGGCCCGGGCGGCAAATCCTCGAGCAGGCGCCGCATCCCATCGAGGCCGAGAATCTCGAAGCGCCGGCCGAGAAACGCCCCCGTGCCGCCGTGCCGGATCAGCTCGACGTACTCGAGATTGGCGGCGATGAAGGCGCCTTGAAGCTGCCGATTGAGGGAGTACACGAGCGCTTGCACCTGCTGGGTCACGCGCGAGGACAGCCCTCCCGCGGTCGTCCGCAGCTCGAGCCGTGGGCTCCGTACCATGCCTCGCAGGTCGGCGAGAAAGCCGCTCGGGACGGTCACGGAGGCGACGATCTTGCCCGCCCTGAGCTGCTTGCTCGCCTCGTCTGCCGAGAGGCGGACGAGCGCGACGTCATCGCTCACGCGACGAATCGTGCGCGCGATGTCGAACCGCTGACCGCCGAGCTCGACGACGCGCGGAAGGCCATCCTGATCGACGAGCGCAACGCGCGGCTTTGCGCTCGCATATCCTGCAACGAGGCCGACGAGGACGGCGATCGCGACCGGGTAGGCGACCAGCACGGCGAGCAGCGCGGGGGAGCGCCAGAGGATGCGCAGATCCTTGCCGAGCAGGAGCCGAACGCGGTTCACGCGAACAGCCGATCGGCGTGCTCGTGCTCGTATTCGGCGAGCGAGCCGGAGAAACCGAGGGAACCGTCGAGCAGGATCACCACGCAGTCGGCGAATCGCTCGACCTCCTCGAGCGCCTGGGTCGCGAAGAGCACCGCTCCTCCGGATCCCGTGAGGCGCCCCGCGCGGGCCCAGAGACTTCGCCTCTGCCTGGGATCGAGCGCGGCGGCCGGCTCGTCGAGGAGGAGCACCTGCGGATCGCTCAGCGCCGCGATGGCCAAATTCAGCCGCTGCCTCATTCCCACCGAGAGGTTGCTGCTGCTCCCCTCCTCGTCGGCCCCGAGCTCGAACTCCTCGAGCAGCCGCGCGGCCACATCGGTCGGGCGCGGCACCGCCTGGAGGCGCGCGAAGAACTCCAGATTCTGCCGAGCCGAGAGGCGCCCGTAGTGCGCGGGGCGCTGCGGAGCCCATCCGATACGGGTGCCCGCACGGCGCTGCACCCGGCCGGCGCTCGGCTCGAGCGCGCCCGCGAGCAATCCGATCAGGGTGGACTTGCCGGCGCCGTTCGGGCCGACGAGCGCAGTCGTCTCGCCCTCCCGCAGCTCGAGGTCGATCGGCTGGAGCGCAGTCTTGGATCCGAACCGGCGTGCGACCCCACACGCCATCAGGAGCGCTGTCGTCCCGCTCAACGGCGGACTGGGGCCGGCTCGTCCGGCGGCGACGTCGGGGCGACCGCCGTCTGCTCGTCTTCCCGGAGGGGCTGCGGCACGGGGGCCTCGGGCACCGTGCTCTCGACCTCCACGGGCACGATCCCACCCTCTTGCCACGACTCGAGCACGACGCGCTCCGAGAAGAACTCCCAGGCGGCTCGCGAAGCCGCGAGCAGCGGCAGAGCGACGAACACGCCCGGGAGCCCGTAGATCTCGCCGCCGGCGAGTAGCCCGAAGATCACGAGTAGGGGGTGCAACCGCAGCGCGCTCCCCATCACCTTGGGGACGACGATGTGTCCCTCGATCTGATGGATCCCGAGGAAGAGCAGAGCGACCCAGATCGCCGAGATCGGGTCGACCGCGAGCGCGTAGAAGAGGGGCGGCATGGCACCGAGCCACGGGCCGAGATAGGGAATCAGCTCGGTAACGGCGACCCAGCTCGCGAAGAGCAGCGCGTAGCGCTCGCCGCCCGGGAGCCACCCCAACGTCCCCAACAGCCAGAGCCCCACGCCCGCGCTCGTCCCGATGATGAGCGAGAGGAGGAACTGGCCCTTGAGGTAGCTGCCGAGGGAGCGCTCCATCCGGACGAGGAGCGGCAGAGAGCCGGGCGGAGGCGGAAAGCGGCGGTCGACCGCTTGGGCCAGCCGCGACATGTCGAGCAGCATGTAGATCGAGACGACCACGATCAGCACGAGGCTGAAGAGGAGCTTGAAGGTGCCGATCGCCGCCCCCTCGACGAAGTCGATCGCACGCGACGTGTAACCCTTGACGTCGCTCGAGCCGAGGTCGTCGACGAAATCCTCGCTCCAGGTCTGAACCTCGATGCTCTCGAGGCGATGGGTGTCGAGCCAGTGCTGCAAACGCTCGACGTCACGCTCGGCGGCGGTCACGCCTGTCTGTCCGCGCTCGCTCGTAAAGTAGATCTCGATGCGATCCGCCGCCGACCGGGTCTGATCGACGACGACGGTGGCGAGCGCGACGATGGCCACGATCATCACGAGCGCGAAGGTCAGGTAGACGATCGCGACACCGAAGCCGCGGGGGATCCACAACCGGGCGAGCCCGCGAACGAGCGGGTTGAGGAGCAGGGCGATCAGGGCCGCGACGACGAAGACGAAGACGACGTGACGGACCGCGCCGGCCACAACCCAGGCGAAGACCAGAAGCAGCGGCAGGCCGACGAGCTGGATCCAGCGCGGGATCTCGATCTTCGTCGCCCCGCCGGGCATAGCGGCCATGCTACAGCCAAGGTCGTCGTTCTTCGACCCCCTCCGTGGGAGTGGACTTTCGAGCTCGACGGAGCCCTCGCGCTCGACCGTCACGAAGTCAACACGGAAATGGCTGTAGAATCGGCAAAACCAGTGTTACAAGCAATCCCCCGCCGACGCAGCTTGAAGTCCAAGGCCGGGTCGGTTAGCGTGCGCTCGATGCACTTTTCCCGAGCCTCGGGACACACGCTCCGTGCTCGGCAGCAGCGACTGCACGCACGCCGTGCCAGGCGCGCCGCGATCCTGATCATTCTCGCGTCGGCGCTCCTCGTCACGTTCGCCCTCACGGCCTTCGCCTCGAGCCCGGCGCCCGTCCGCGAGAATCAGCCGGCGCCCGCCGACCGCCTGGTCCCCCCGGGGCCGCCGAGCCCGACGGTGATCGCGCGGGTAGGTCGGCTGCCGCTCCAACTGCCCGTCCCGGAGGAGCGCGTGACTGCGATCGGCTACCACGCAGCAGGATCCGGCGCGCTGACGCTCGACCCGGTCGGGCGTCAGGCCAACCAGGGCCTGCTCGCTCGACTCGCCCACCGCGTCTTCGGGGGCGGCGACCAGGGCATGGCGTACTACCAGCTATCGGGCGGCGAGGGCCCGAACACGGGCGCTCTGAACGTCGGCGCGCCCTCGGGCACGGCCGTCTACGCACCGGTGGACGGAATCGTGCTCGGTCTCTCCGACTTCGTGCTGAACGGGCGTACGTACGGCGTTCGCATGACGCTGCAACCGGCGAGCGCGCCCTCGGTAACCGTCTCGGTGACCCGCCTCGAGGCCGACCCCACGCTCAAGATCGGCTCGACGATCACCGCGGGCACGCGCAAGATCGGCACCATCCTCGACCTCTCGAGGGTCGAGCGCCAGGCGCTCGCCGGGTACACGCAAGACGCGGGCAATCACGTTCAGATCGAAGTCCGGCCGGCGCTCGCGCCGTAGAGCCGCGTAGGCCCCAAAAAGCATGAGGATCCTGTTCATCGCCGACGTCGTTGGTGCGCCCGGCCGGAAGGCGCTCGAGGAACGGCTGCCCGGCTTGAGGGAGGACTCGCGTGTCGACTTCTGCGTGGTGAACGGCGAGAACGTGGCCGACGGCGTCGGAATCACGCCGAAGCTTGCCGACAAGCTGCTCGCGGCCGGCGCCGACGTGATCACGCTTGGAAATCACGTCTGGCGACGGCCCGCGATCGCCGAGTACATCGAGAGCTCGGAACGGGTGATCAGGCCGGCGAATCTCTCGCGGCGCGCCCCGGGCCGCGGCCTCACCTTCGCCGCGAGCGCGGATGGTGCTCCCGTCGCCGTGATCAACGTGATGGGGTCGCTCTTCCTCGAGGTCGCTACGAACCCGTTCGAGGCGATCGACGGGCTCGTGGAGGAGGCGAGGAGCCGAACGCGCGTAATCGTGGTTGACGTCCATGCGGAGGCGACGAGCGAGAAGGTGGCGCTTGCCCGCTGGCTCGACGGGCGCGTCACCGCCGTCTTCGGCACCCATACCCACGTGCAGACGAGCGACGCCCGCGTTCAACCGCAGGGCACGGCGGCGATCACCGACGCAGGCATGACAGGACCGCATGACTCGGTCATCGGGGTCGTCGCCGAGCTCGCGATCCAGCGCATGCGAACCGGCGTGCCCGTGCGCTTCGCAACCGCCGAAGGCGGCGTGCGGATCGAGGGGGCGCTCGTGGAGTGCAACGGCGACGGCCGAGCAGTTTCCTGCGAGGCGATCCGAATCCCGGTGTCGTAGGCGGGACGAGGGGCGGTGCCGTCCTCTCGCGTGGCCTCGGCCCGCTGATCTAGGGTCTGAAAACTGGGGTCTGACCCTCAGACATGGCCCCGCGGGACGAGGGAATTCGTGTCAAGAACGTGACGATTCGCCCACAGGCCGCGACGGCGAGCCCCTCCTGTCCTCCTCGAACGGCCAGACGAGGACGGCCAGTGCGGCGACGAGCACGAGGTCGCGTGTGAGCACGAGCCAGGAAACGGTCGCGTCGAAGCCGAGTGCAAAGTCCCAGTAGCGAAACGGGAACCAGAGCTGGGTGAGCACCAGGGCCAAACCGAGCAGGACCGAGGCCGCCAGGCCCCTGCGGCCGCGAACGAGCGGGACGAGCGGGACGAGCCAGATGAGAAACTGCGGCGAGAGAACCTTGCCCAGGGCAACGAAGGCGAGCACGGCAGCGGCGGCGTAGCGAACGAGCCGCTCCGCCTCCATCCGCCCACGAGCGAAGCGAAGCCAGAGGGCAATGAGCACGGCAGCCTGAAGAAGGGTCTGCAGCACACCGGCAACGACGCCTGGTGCGCCCGCGACATTCTGGGATCCGTGGCTCGAGCGCATCTCGAGCGAGAGAACGTCGAGATGGTGGAAGGGGAGCAGGAGTGCCGAGCCGAGGCTCTCGATCTGGAGCGGACGCGACAGCTGTCGAGCGAGGCTCGCCGCCACCCCGGCGGGGGCGACGACCAGGAAGGGCAGGAAGATGGCGAGGACGGTCCCAACGAGGATGCCGCCCCAGGTCAGGGCCGCCCGCCGTCCGTGGCGCCGCCAGACCCAAACGGCCGCGAGCGGCACGAGCACGCCGGGGTAGATCTTCGCCGCCACGGCGAGCCCGAGTGCTGCGGCGCTGAGCCTGTCCCTCTCCGCGACCAGCAGCGCAAGCGCAGCCGCCGTGAGCGCGGCAGGCCAGAGGTCGAAGCGCGAGAGGACGACCGACCCGAGCGCCAGCGGTGCAAGCGCGGCGAAGCCGAGCGCTCCGAGAAAGCGTCCCATGCCCGCGCCGAGCAGGCCGAGCGTCCAGGCCATGAGGGCGATCGCGACGGCACCGCTGAGCGCCATCCCGAGCTCGAAGACGCGCCGGTAGCGCTCCGGGTCGGACGGCTGGTCCTGCACGAGCGAGGGGAGCGCGAATACCGGCAGGGCGAGCGGCGGGTACTCGGGACGAAAATCACGATAGGGAACCTTGCCCTCGGCGATCCAGTCGCCGTACTTCTGGTACACGGGCGTGTCCACGATCTGCTCACGCGTGTAGAAACCCTCATGGAGGAGCGTCCACGAGAGCAGGAAGAGCGAAGCGGCCGCGAGGGCGGCAAGCCCGCGAACAGGCCGCTCAGCCGGCGTGAACGAGCTCTCGAGTCTCGCGCTCAGGGGTTGCCTCCCGAGCCGCGAAAGGCCGGGCCGGTGCTCCCGCCAGGATGGCGATCGCGACGAAGGGGAAAAACCACGGGATGTAGAGATAGAACCAGTGCGTCAGCACGAGCTCGAAGCCGATCAGGAGCGCGGCGGTCAGAGCCGCGAGCTGGAGCGGCGACTTGCGCCTGGGCCAGAAGAAGGCGCCGAGCGCACCGAGGACGAGTAGTGCCTCGAGGAGGAGCTGGGCGATGTGCAGGTCGGGCAGGCCGGCGTGGTACTGGCGCCAGTCCCAGATCGAGAACGGCGACTCGCGCCCGATCTGCCAGCCGAGCGTCCGCTCCCAGAAGACCCCCACGGCATGCAGCGGGTCCGGCTCCAGCAGCAGCACCGAGAAGCTCGCAAGCGTCGCCGCGGCGAACCCCACCGCGAATCCGAGCGGGCGCCGAGCGAGGAGCCCGCGCAGCCGCGGCCGCTCCGGGTACGAGAGCCAGAGCGGCGCCAGCAAGAGGGCCGCGAACTTCGCCCAGCCGGCAAGCGCGACGAACGCGCCGCGGGCCGGCGCCGCGCTGGCGAGCCAAAAACCCCAGATCAGGAAGGCGGGCAGGATCGCGTCGTTCGTGTTCGAGCTCGAGACGTACTGTGTGAACGGGTAGGCCGCCCACGCGAAGGCGAGCGTCACGGCGAGACGCGCGCCTCCGAAGCGCCGGCCGACGAGCGCAAGCCCGATCAGGCAGAGCAGGTCGAACGCGATCGACGTGAAGTGGGCCGCCGGGAGCTCGTCCCACTTCCCGCTCCAGCCGAAGAGAAGGTAGCCGGGCACGTAGGCCGCGTAGGCGGCCGGGCCGTAGGTGTCGCCCCGCTCGTTCGAGCCCTCGCACCGTCCGTTCGCCTGAATGCGGTTTCTGATCTCTCCCTCGGCGTCCGCCTGCCCGCACGGCTTGCGGCCGTCCTGCACCGGCATGTGCCCGTAGGGAGCCTCGCCGCTCGCGATGCGGTGCGCGCCGATCACGCCCGCGTAGCCGACGTCGATCACGTTCGAGGCCTGCACGTTCAGGCCGATCCGAAAGCCGGCGAGGAAGACGGCCGCACACGCGAGCACCCAGACGGGCCAGATCGGACGCGAGGCGCGTTGGCCTCCCGAGCGCGCGATCCACACCGTCCGCACGAGGAGGTACAGCAGAGGCGGGTAGGCGAGCGGCACGCTCCAGAAGATCTCGCCTCGGTTGAAGAACCAGAGCGACACCGAGAACGAGAGCAAGACGAGCAGATCGAGGTTGCGCACGCTGAGAGGACGCCGCAGGTCGGCGAGCCCGAGCAGGAACGCGCCGCAGAGGACGAGCCAGACCAGGGGACTGTTGATCGTCTTGCCGCCGAACGCGCCGTCGTAGCCGCGCGCCATCTTCCACGCGACCTGTGGGCCGGTCCAGGCCTCGAGGACCACGCTCGTTCCGTCCTCGACGCGGGCGAGGACGACCTGGCCCGCCTCGCCCCACCACACCTTCACCGTCCAGCTTCCGGCCTTGCGATCGAAGGTGGTCTCGTAGGAGCGGCCGCGCCTGGGGTAGCGGCCGAGCCAGTCCGCGATCTTGCCGTGCTCAAGCGCGATCGCCCTCGCCTGCTCCTCGGTGAGCCTCGGCTCGGTCTTTCTGGACGGCGAGAACTGCGACGGCGTCAGCTTGGCGGGACGCTCCGCCGCCTGCGCAGCCGGTGCCGCGACGAGCACGCAGAGCAGAGCGAGCGCCGTGCGACCCATGGGGTCAGGGTAGTCGGCGCGCGCTCAGCGCCTGAACGACCACAGCTTGTTGCCGATGAAGTTCAGCGGAGTCACGAGCACGATCGCGATCGCCTGCGCGAGGATCTTCCCCAGGCCGAGCGCGACGAGCAGGCGCAGGAAGACCAGGTTCGCCGCGAGAGCCACGACCGAGACGACCAGGAAGCGCGCCCCCTGGTAGGCGACGTGCCCACGCTGACCGCGGAACGTCCAGAGGCGGTTCCACGTGTAGTTATTCGTCACCGCGACGAGGAACGAGCCGGCCGCCGCGACGAGGTAGTGCACCCCGAGTAGCTTGAAGAGTGCCGTGTAGACGGTCAGGTTGACGACGTAGCCGCTCGCGCCCACGGCGCAGAACTTCGCGAGCTGGATCCAGTTGTGCGGGCGCTGCAGTGCGCGGCCGGCGCGCGTGCGCGTAAGAGCGCTGTTGCGACTCAGCTGAAGCCCTCCACCCCGACGAGCGGCACGAAGCGGCAGGGCACCGTCCGCACGACGGCGGGGCCCTCGGGCGTCCGAACGACGACCTCGAGGCGCTGACCGCCCCGCCCGCCGATCGGCACGACGAGACGCCCGCGCGGCTCCAGTTGCTTGTAGAGCGTCCGTGGAATCTCCGGGGCCGCGGCGGCAACCGTGATCGCCGAGAACGGCGCCTCGGCCGACAGGCCCAGCGTCCCGTCGCCAACGCGTGTGCGGACGGTCGCATACCCGGCCGAGTCGAGGTTCGTGCGCGCGAGCTCGGCGAGCTCCGGAACTCGCTCGATCGTGAAGACCTGAGCCGCGAGCTCGGCGAGAACGGCGGCCTGGTAGCCGGACCCCGTGCCCACGTCGAGCACGCGCTCACCTCCCTGGAGGGAGGCGGCCTCGCAGATTCTCGCCACCATGTACGGCTGCGAGATGGTCTGCCCGCCTCCGATCGGAAGGGCGGCGTCCTCGTAGGCGCGCTCGCGTAGATCCTCGGGCACGAAGAGCTCGCGCGGCACGCGCGCCATCGCCTCGAGGACACGCTCGTCGCCGATATCCCGCCGCCGCAGCTGGTCTTCGACCATCCGCGGTCGAGCCTGCTCGAAGTCGAGCTCAGGCGGCACCCGCGAGCTCCTGGGAGTAGGCGGGACCCTCGATGCCGAGATGGGCGAGAGCAAGCGGCGCCACGTCGGTGATCGAGCGCGCCTCTCCCTCCATCCCCACGGTCAGCACGGGCACCTCGGAATCGCCGGGAAGAAGCGAGCCGTGACTCCCACCACCCGCATGGTGGCGTCCCGCGAGATCGGTGAACTCGAGGCCCGCGGCGGGAGACACGAGCACGTCGCCGGCATTCGCACCGTGTAGCGCGCACCAGACCCGCTCCAGGCCGTTCGGATACTCGAGCAGGGACGCGTCGCCGCTCGTCCGCCAGCCCGCAGCCGTCCGGGCGAAGCGGAGCTCCTCGCGTTCCCTGCGCACGACCGCCTCGCCTCCTTCGAGAAAGAGCACCGCCTCGGCCCCGGGCTCCTCGTCGAGTCGCTCCGCGAGCGCTCGCACGTCGAGCGGGCACTCCGCGAGCCGGTACACCATCCCCGCACGGTTGGACGCCGTGACGATCGCGCCGCGCACCCCGGCGAAGGAGTCCTCCAGCCGGATCGCGCGCTCGACGAGCGTCTGGCCGTGGTCGGAGCAGAGGCAGACGGCGTAGCGCTCGAGGAACTCGTCGGGGCTGCCGGCGGCCGCGATCAGGGTGCCCACGGCCGCGTCGACACGACCGAGCGCCTCTCCGGCGCCCTCCGGGCCGAGCTCGTGAGAGCTGTAGTCGAAGTCGGAGAGGTAGTACACGAGCAGGTCGAATCCGTCACGCGTGACGAGCCAGCGGCCCGCGGCAGCTGCGTACGCGTCGATCGTCCCGGCCGAGCGGTTGCGCACCGCGAGCGGTGCGCCGATCACGTCCGACTGGAACAGGCTGTAGTAGAAGAATCGTCGCGGCCCGTACGCAGCACGCGTCAGGCCGGGAACCGTGGGAAGGTGGGGGTGCCGGCCGCGGTAGCAGGTCATGTTGATCGCAGCCGCGGTGAGACCGGCGGCCTCGACGGCCTCGTACACGGTCACCGCCCGGGGGCTCAGGTGGAGCTCGTTCATGTTGAAGATCGTGTTCAGGATCGAGCGCCGCATGCCGGCAGCTCGGACTGCGCCGAAGGAGGAGCCGTACTCGACCAGGCGGCCGGCGGTGCGGTCGTACCAGACGAGGTGCGGAATCTCGTGGACGTCGGGATGCGCACCGGTCGCGATCGAGGAGAGGCACACGGGAGTCAGCGACGGAAACGTCGAGACCGCTCGTCCGTAGCGGCCGTGCTCGGCGAGGAAGGCGACGGCCGGGGTGGCGCCCTGCTCGATCCCGCGCTCGAGCACGCCGGGGGTCAGCCCGTCGATCACGATCACGATCACCTTCTTGCGGGCGGCCACCTGGGCTAGTCGCGGGCGAGCGTACGCAGTCCGGCGTAGCGCTTGGGGGAGCGCCGGCGCAGCCGGGCCGCAAGCGCGGGCACGACGACCGCCTCGAGGTATCCGGCCGCCGGGATCAGCGCCAGCGCAGCAAGCAGGAGCGCACCCGCTCCGAAGAGAAGCGCGGTTCCCCCCCTCGTGCCACCCCGCCGCAGCGTCCCGCGCAGGATCTGCGCACCGCCGAGCGCGCCCGCGAGCGCGCCGAGCCCTCCGGCGAGCGCCTCACCCCAGTCGTCGACGACGAAGCCCAGCAGGACGCCGGCGGCCACGGCGAGCGCCAGCGCCGCGGCAAGCCCGATCCGGGACGCCGCCAGGACGCCGGTGAAGAGCACCCCGAGGCCCGAGCCGACACCGGCCAGAACGCCGATCCAGTACCAGTCCCCCATCCGACCAGTGTAGTTCGGCGGATACCGCTAGCCGTCTGGCTCCTGCAGGCGAACGATGACCGAGAGCAGGAACTCGCTCGCCCGGGCGCCATCGACGACGCGGTGGTCGAAAGTACACGAGAGCCAGCCGATCCTGCGGGCGACGATCTCCCCGCCCACCACGGCCGGGCGCTCGCCGATCCGGTGGAGGCCGAGAATCGCCACCTCGGGGTGATTGACGAGCGGGGTTGCGAAGAGGCCGCCCAGCCGCCCCGCGCTCGTGACCGTGAACGTGGAGCCGCGTAGCTCCTCGGGGGCGAGCGTGCCGTCGCGGGCACCCTCGGCGAGGCGCTTCGCCTCGCTCTCGAGCTCGTCGAGCGAGCGCTCGTCTGCACTGCGGAGCACCGGGACGATCAGGCCGTCGTCCGTCTGGACGGCGACGCCGAGGTCGTAGCGCTCCCAGAAGACGATCTCGTCACCGTCGAGCGTCGCGTTCAGCTCGGGGTAGGTCTGAAGCCCCGACACGGTGGCCTGCAGCAGGTAGGGGAGATAGCTGCGCGTCCCGCGCCTCCCGTCGAGCACGGTGAAGTCGCACTCCTCGACGACGGTGACCGCCGGCACCTCGCGGTGGGCGCGGGTCAGATGCTCGGCGATCAGGCGGCGCACACCGCGGAGCGGCTCACGGCGAGCATCCTCGGGCGCGGCGCTCGTGGCCGAGCCGCGAACGTCCTCCTCTGTGATCTGCGCCTGAGGCCCCGTTCCCCGGATGCTCTCGAGAGCGACGCCGAGGTCCTGCGCGATCCTGCGCACGAGCGGCGTCGCCCTGACACGGGCCGTCCGGCCGGCGGGCTCGGCTCCCGGCTTCGCCGAGACCGCCTCCGCCGCGTGCCTTTCCAGAACGGGCTCCGGTTCCGGCCGCTCGTCCGCGACGGCGCCGTCGCCGCCGATCACGACGAGCACCGTCCCGACCGGGACGACCTTCCCCTCCTCGACGAGGATGCGCGTGACCCTGCCGGCGGCCGGCGAGGGAATCTCGACCGTGGTCTTGTCGGTCTGGATCTCGACGAGCGGCTCGTCCTCGGCCACCTCCTGCCCCTCGGAGACGAGCCAGCGCGCCACCTCACCCTCCGTCAGCCCCTCGCCCAGATCGGGCAGCTTGAACTCGTAGGCCATCGGCCTCAGCCTAGACGGCGGGCGTCAGGTCAGCCGGTGCGGCGGTAGGGCTTGAGCCCCTCCTCGGGACGCTCGAATGCCTCGCGGACGACGACGCGGCCGACGATGGCGGGCTGAGTCTGAGGGCCCGACGAGAAGCCTGCGCTGATGACGGAAGAGCATTGGCGGCTACCGCGCGCCCAGACGTACTTCGCTCTGCCGAGTGGCCTCCGCCGAGGCGCGACGGGCGAGCCGCCGGCGACGAAGCTCACCAGGGGAGCCGCCGGCCGATCTTCCCCATTCGCTCTATTCTGGAAGCTCTCGCTCCGGCTCGGCAACTTTCCTCAGGTTGTCGCGTCGTAAGCACCACCTGTCCTGGGAGGGCCTGGCTTGACCCGAATCGAGACGCCTGAGCTCGCGGGAGTCGCCGCAGTTCTCGACCGGCTGCTCGTGAACCTGGAGCAGGTCGTCCACGGCAAGCGCGAGGAGGTGAAGCTCGTCGTCGCCGCGCTGCTTTGCAGGGGCCACGTCCTGCTCGAGGACGTCCCCGGCACGGCGAAGACGGTCCTCGCCCGCGCGATCGCCAGGAGCATCGAAGGCGCGACGGCCGGCCGAGTCCAGTGCACGCCCGATCTGCAGCCCACGGACGTGACGGGCCTCTCCATCTTCAACCAGAAGGAGCGAGAGTTCGAGTTTCGCCCCGGGCCGATCTTCGCCAACATCGTGCTCGTCGACGAGATCAACCGCGCTCTGCCGAAAGCACAGGCGGCATTGCTCGAGGCGATGGCTGAGGTCCAGGTCACGGTCGACGGCCTCACGCGTCCGCTGCCCGAGCCGTTCCTGCTCGTAGCCACCGAGAACCCGATCGAGCACGAGGGCACCTTCCCGCTCCCCGAGGCGCAGCTCGACCGCTTCTTCGTCCGCACGGCGCTCGGCTATCCCGGCTTGAATATCGAGCGGCGCATTCTGCGCGAGCAGCGCCACGGGCACCCGCTCGAGCGCCTCGAGGCTGCGATCACGATCGGCGAGCTCCGCAGCGCCCAGGAGGCCGTCGAGCGGATCTACGTCGACGACCTGATCGAGACCTGGGAGCTGGAGCTCGTCCGCGCGACGCGGAGCATGGAGGAGGTCGCGATCGGGGCCTCCGTTCGGGGGAGCCTCGCACTCGACCGGGCCTCTCGGGCCTGGGCCCTGCTGGAGGGGCGCGACTACGTCATCCCCGAGGACGTCGAGCATCTCTTCCTACCGGTTCTCGCGCACCGGATCCTCTTCGCTCCCCGCTTCCTCGTGGAGATGCGCACTCAGGGGCGCGCAGCGGCACTCGAGCGCCTGCGCGGGCTGTGCTTCGAGCGCGCACCGCGGCCGGTCGTGAGCGAGGAGGAGACCGTGGTCGCACTTCGCCGGACGCGGCGCTAGCGCGCGTGTCGACCCGCGATCTCAGCTTCCCGCTCGTCTCGCTCGCACGACCGCTCGGCGTCCCGTTCGGTGCGGTCCCGAGCAGACGTCGCGGCATCGGCTCGGACGTCGCCGGCTCCCACCCGTATCAGCCAGGAGACGACGTGGGAGCGATCGACTGGAACGCCTCGGCCCGGATCTCGGCGGCCCGCGACACCGACGAGTTCATCGTGCGCGACCGCTTCGCCGACGAGGCCCCGCGCGTCGTCGCCTTCTGCGACCGCCGCGCCGCCATGGCGCTCTACCCGCCGGGCCTGCCCTGGCTCGCGAAGGCGGAGGCGATGCGGGTCGCCCTCGGCATGATCGCGACGAGCACGGAGCGTGCGCGAGGAGTGTTCGGCTATCTGGACCTCGCAGATGCCGAGGAGCCGTTCTGGAACCCACCGACGCGCCAGGTCAAGCTCCAGGGGCTCGAGGAGGAGTACGGCGGCCGGCCCTTCTCGGCGGCGCCCGACAGCCTGCAGCGGGGACTCGAGTTTCTCCGGCTCGCGCGCATCAGCCTTCCGCCCGGCTCGTTCGTCTTCGTGCTCTCGGACTTCCTGGTCGCGACCTCGCCCGACACCTGGCTCGCAGCTGCACAGCAAGCGTGGGAGATGGTGCCCGTCGTGATCCAGGATCCGACCTGGGAGCAGAGCTTTCCCGACGTCTCGGGGCTCATGATCCCCATCGTCGACGCCGAGTCGGGGACGCTGGGCACGATGCGCTTGCGGCGCTCACAGGCACGGGCCCTGCGCCTCGATCACGAGGAACGGCTGCGCAGGCTCCTCCAAGAGCTTGCCTCGTTCGGGGCCGAGCCGGTCCTCGTGGGCTCGACCGACGAGGAGGCGATCCTCCAAGCCTTCCTGGCCTGGGCAGACCGGCGAACCGAGCTCGCTCACGGCTGGCAGCTGACCGCATGACGTCTCGCCTGGCTGCGGCCGCTGCAATCGTCGGCGCCGTCGTCAGCCTCCCCGCCGCGGCTGCCGTCGTCCCCGCCTCGAAGCCTCTGCGCGTGCCGGGTGGCATCGGCATCGCGGTCTTCGTCGAGCCGGCCTCGCACCTCTTCGGCGACCCGGTCACGGCGAGCGTCGAGATACTCGTCGACCCCAGGCGGGTCGATCCCGCCGGCATCCGGCTCAAGACGGGCTTCGAGCCCTACCGTCTCGCGGCGCGGCCCGAGATCACGCGGCGGGAGACGAAAGGTCTCGTGTCGATTCGCCATCGCTACCGCCTGCTCTGCTTGCGTGCCGCGTGCCGGCCGCGTCCGGGCAGGGCGAAGCAGTTCCGCTTCGCCTCTGCGACCGCGACCTTCGTGCGACCAAACGGCGTCCTGCGCGAGATCTCCAGGCGCTTCTTCCCCGTAACGGCCGCCTCGCGTCTCGTCCCCGACTCCGCCCGAAGCTCGGATCTGCAGGCGCGGGCCCAGCCGTTTCCGCCCATCGACTACCGCGTCGACCCGGTTCGTCTCTCCCGGCTCCTCTTCGCCGGCGCGGGTCTGCTTGCCCTGCTCGGGCTCGTGCTCGTGGCGCAGGCGGTTGCGCCGCTTCTCGGCGGCGGCCTCGTCGCCCGCAGGCTCGCCCGCCTGGGGCCGGTCGAGCGTGAGCTCGCACTCCTGCGCGCGGGCCTCGCCCGGGGCGAGCGGGAGCTGCAGCGCAAGGCGCTCGACGGGCTCGCTGGAACGCTCGGAGGGGACGGGACCGAGGACCTCGCGATCTCCGCGCGCCGCCTGGCGTGGTCCGAGCCGGGGCCCGACCCGGGCGCGGCGGGCGCGCTGGCGACGGAGGTCGGGCGGCGGCTGAGAGGTAAGGACCGATGAGGCGCCGTCACGAGCGCATCCCCCTTGCCGGGACGAGCGGGCTTCGCGCAACCCTGCGCCGGTCGCGCGCGCTGCGCGCCGGCCTCGCTGCTGCGCTCGTGGCCGCGCTCGCCGGGACCTTGACGCTCGCACTCCGCCGGCCCGAGCTTCCGACCTTGCTGCCGAAGGGCTCCGAAGGCGTCATCGTCCTCGACGTCTCGGGCAGCATCGGGCCGCGGGAGTACCGGCAACTCGGGCAGGCGCTCGACGAGGCCGCGAGCGAAGACCGCCGCTACGGGCTGGTCGCGTTCTCCGACGTCGCGTACGAGGTGTTCCCGCCCGTCACGGATCGCGCACAGCTGCAGGCCATCCGGCGCTTCTTCGTGCCCGCCAAGCGCACGAAGAGGCGGGAGTTCGGTACGAGTCGCGCGGGCGGCAAGGTCTATCTGGGAAGCCCGTGGACAGCCGCTTTCTCGGGGGGAACGCGCATTTCCTTCGGGCTGAACACTGCGCTGGACGTGATCCGCCGCGACGAGCTCGAGAGCCCGACGGTCCTCCTCATCAGCGATCTCGACTACGACCCTCGGGACGGCGGTCTGATCGAGCAGGCTCTGGCCGACTACCGGCGCGAGCGCATCACGCTCCGAATAGTGGCGCTCGGCACCGCCCGAGGAACCGAGGAGTTCTTCCAGTCGTTGGAGCAAGCGGCCGACGTGCGTACCGCTCGCCCCGTTGGGTCCGTGGCGAGCAAGCGAAGCGAGGCGCGGGTGAGCGCGCGTGAGCCGCTCCTCTTCGCCGCCGCCTGCGTGCTGCTGCTCCTGCTCGTAGCGACGAACGAGCTCGCGTGCGGGCGGTTGACCTGGTCCCCCAGGAATGCACGGTGAGACGCCACGACCGCGGCCTCCCGCTCGGTCTCGCCCTCCTGGCGGCGGCGGCGCTTCTCTTGGTGCTGGCCGACGACGTGCGCCGGTGGCCGGTGGCGGTGACGGGCGGTGACGTCCAGGTGCGTGTCGCGGCACGGCGCGTCGATCCCTGGCGAGCGCCGGACCGGCTGCCGTTTCATCCCGCCGAGCGGCTCCTCGGGGTCGAGGACGACCTCGAGTACCGACGGGCGGCCCGCCTCTTCGTGCTCGCGCGCCGCTACGGCAGCAGCGTCGTGAGCGGATCGGTCACGCCGGTTCAAGAAGCTCAGCGCCGCCTGCTCGCGATCGAGGGTCGCGACGGCGACCTCTCGCGTCGCTCGGTCGCGGCGAACCTTCGAGGCGTTCTGACGCATGACACCGCGGAGTACGGCGCCTCGGGCTATGCCGAGCGATCGCTGCGGAGGTTCCGCGACGCGGTGCGAATCGACCCGTCCAACGAGCAGGCGAAGTTCAACCTCGAGCTCATGCTCGCGCGGACGGACGTGCCGAGAGATCCACCGGGAGGGGGCGGCCGTCAGCGCGGCGTCACCGAGGCGGAGGGGGCAGGCTCCACGCCTCCGGGACGCGGCTACTAGTGGAGATTTCCTTCGCGAGCCCGGCCGGCGCGCTCGTGGGACTCGCAGGCGTGCTGCCGCTGGCAGCGGTCTTCGAGATCGAGCGCCGGGCACGCCGCGTGCGGAGGCTCCTCCACTTGGGCACTCCCGCCACCTCTACCACGCTCGGCTACGTGATCGCGACCGCCGCGATCGCGATCCTGGTGGCCCTCGCGGCAACCCAGCCCGTCATCGCCGCGAGCGAGCCGCGGCTCATCCGTTCGAACGTCGAGATCTACATGGTGCTCGATACGTCGCGTTCGATGCTGGCAGCCTCTGCGGCCGGCGCCGAGACCCGGCTCCAGCGGGCTCTGGGCGCGGCGAGCGAGCTGCGCGAGTCGTTGTCCGGCGTCCCGGTCGGCATCGCC
>Ga0136621_1000039_pt1 | contig 39640 bp, 43 predicted proteins | sample AntDryUQ445A2306_FD_104673 | JGI IMG/M metagenome (GOLD analysis project Ga0136621, IMG submission 104673) | Polar desert sand microbial communities from Dry Valleys, Antarctica - metaG UQ445A (23.06) | ecosystem: Environmental > Terrestrial > Soil > Desert | place: Antarctica: Dry Valley...
GCGCCGACGCGGCCGCCTCGACTGATGCCTGAGAACCATCTACATGGCTGCTCGCCTGCGGGCACGAGGTGCCGCTGCTCGAGCACGAGCGGCCTGACGATCCGCCCCGGCGGCCGCGGATGTGCCCGGTCTGCCAGCGGTTGCGAAACGTCGAGAAGAACCTGACTAAAACCTGACTAGCCGAAGGTTGAAGCCACGTGTCTCGCTCTTCGGGCATAGAAAAACCCGCCGTTTCCAGCGGGTTTCGGAGAGCGGATGATCGGATTCGAACCGACGACCTTCTGCATGGCAAGCAGACGCTCTAGCCAACTGAGCTACATCCGCGTAGGTGCGCCAGTATAGCGGCGTCTCTCTGCGTTTGACCTCGGCCGCGGGGGGTACGAAGGCGCTCGTGCCGACCTTGCGCGTCGAACCCCGCGACACCCCGGGCGAGCGTGCCCAGGACTCGGTCGAGGTGGAGCTCGCCGACGACCTCGCGGCCCTCGTCGACCAGCTCGAGGAGTGGGCGGCGACGGCGGCCGCGGAGCATTGGGAGCTCGCGTTTCGCCAGGGGCACGACTTCGGGCGCGCCGACAACGTGGAGGCGCGCCTGCTCTTCGTCGGCGGCGACCACACCTGCTCGCTGACGTTCAGGCTCGACCAGATCGAGTCGATCCAGGAGTTCGAGCACGAGCTGTGGCTGACCCTCGACGTGACCGAAGGCATCGGCACCGGAGTGCATCTGACGCCGGCCGGTCTCGACGTCGAGCTGCACCACATCATCGGACCGCCGCTCGGCGGCACGCCGGCCTAGACAGCGTCCAGGGCTTCGTTTACCAGCCGGTCGGCGAGCTCGTTGTGCTCGCGTCGGACGGCGGTGTAGCGCACGCTGCCGAGCTCGCGGGCGAGGCGGGCGGCGCGAACCGAAAGCTCGCGAAGAGTCGCGTTCTTCACCCTGTACTCCCCGCGCATCTGCTTGACCATCAGCTCCGAGTCGGAGACGACCTCGAGCTCCCCCACCGCCAGTTCAACCGCCCTCCCGAGCCCGGCGATCAGGGCGCTGTACTCCGCCACGTTGTTCGTGGCGACACCCATCGCCTCCCCGTGCGCCGCGAGCACGGTGCCGTCCTCGGCTTCGAGCACGTACGCGTAGGCGGCGGGGCCTGGATTGCCGCGGGCGCCGCCGTCGGTCCAGAGCTTGGCCTTCACAGCGAGTGCAAGGGATAGAGGTCGAACGCGACCTCCTCGTAGGGGTGGGCCTCGCGCAGGGCTGCAACAGCGGCGAGCGCCGTCGCCTCCGGCACGACGATCTCGACCCGGTACTCCTGGACGTGCTCCTCCTCCCCCACCTCGCCAACGGCCGGGTCAGCTCCCTCACGTCCGAGGAACGTTCCGATGCCCGCGCTGTACCAGGAGCAACGTTCATAGTCACCGATCTGGCCGCCGCCGGCAGCGAAGATCGCCTCGCGCGTCGCGTCGCGCGCCTCCTCCGGGACGAAGTAGACGAGCTTCAGCAGCCGGCTCAGAGCTCTACCTCGGACGCGGAACCGGCTCGTTCACGAAGCAGGGTGCTCGACATTGTCGATCTGAGCGCGTTGCAAGCGACCGGAGTAGTCGACGTAGATCGACTTCCACTCCGTGAAGACATCGAGCGCCGCCTGGCCCGCCTCGCGGTGTCCGTTGCCCGTGTCCTTCGTCCCGCCGAAGGGTAGGTGCACCTCGGCGCCCGTGGTGCCGGCGTTGATGTAGGTGATCCCCGCCGCGAGGTCCCGCATCGCCCGGAAGGCCTTGTTGACGTCGCGCGTGAAGATCGAGCTCGAGAGGCCATAGCGGATCCCGTTCGCGACCCGAATCGCCTCGTCGAAGTCCTGCACGCGGATCAACGCGGTCGTCGGCCCGAAGATCTCCTCTTGCGCGATCCGCATCTGCGGCTCGACGTCCGCGAAGATCGTCGGCCGATAGAAGAAGCCCTTGCCGAGGTCGCCCTCGGTTGCGACCTCGCCGCCCGTGAGCAGCTTCGCCCCCTCGTCGGAGCCGATGCCAGTGTAGGAGTGGATCTTGTCCAGCGCCTCGCGGTTGATCACTGGCCCGAGGTCGGTCTCCGGGTCCCACCCAGGGCCGATGCGCATCTGCTCCGCGCGCGCGACGAGCCGCGTTTGCAGCTCGTCGTAGATCGACGCGTGCGCGATCACCCGGCTGGCCGCGGTGCACCGCTGACCGGAGGTGCCGAAGGCGGACCAGACGATGCCTTCGACCGCGAGGTCCAGGTCGCCGTCGTCCAAGACGATGATCCCGTTCTTGCCCCCGAGCTCGAGATGAACATGCTTGAGGTTGTCCGCAGCCGCCTTCGTCACGGCCACGCCGGTCTCGCGTGAGCCGGTGAAGGTGATCACGGGCACGTCGGGATGGCACACGAGTCGATTGCCTGCCTCCTCGCCCAAGCCGTGCACGAGGTTGACCACACCGTCCGGCAGCCCTGCCGCCGAGAGCAGCTCGATGAAGCGCTCGGCGAGCAGCGGCGTATCCTCCGCCGGCTTCAGCACGACCGTGTTGCCGCAGACGAGCGCGGGAGCGAGCTTCCAGGCCGGGATCGCGATCGGGAAATTCCAGGGGGTGATCGCGCCGACGACGCCGATGGGCGTCCGTACCGACATCTGGAACTTGTCACGCAGCTCGGACGGTGTCGTGTGCCCGAACAGTCGGCGTCCCTCGCCGGCCATGTAGACCGACATGTCGATCGCTTCCTGGACGTCACCTCCTGCCTCCGCGAGCACCTTCCCCATCTCGCGGCTCATCAGCTCGGTCAGTTCCTCCTTCTCGTCCTCGAGCAGGCGTGCGAAACGGAGCAGGATCTGGCCCCGCTCGGGAGCCGGCACGAGGCGCCACCCCTCGAACGCCTCATTCGCGGCGGCGACCGCCTGATCGACGTCCTCCGCGTCCGAGCGCGGGAAGCAGCCGAGCGACTCGCCGCTGGCGGGAACGAACGACTCGAAGGTCTTGCCCGACGCAGCGTCGACCCACTCGCCGCCGACGTAGTTCTTGAATTGCTTCGTGCCCGCGACCGCCATCCGGCGGCAGATTCTACTCGGGCGCCGGTATATCCGGGAACGTCCCGGGGATGCGCGCGCGCCGGCGGTCGCGGATCTCGCGCTTGTCGCCGTACTGCTTGCCCGAGCGGCGGTCGTCTCCCTCACGACGATCGACGATGACCTTCACATTCGGGTTGTCCTTGTAGTACTCGACCATCTTGTCGAAGAGCTCGTCCTCGAGGCCGCGGGGAATCACGCAATAAATCATCCTGCCTCGCAGTCTAAGGAGAACCGCGGCCGGAACCAGACCTCAGGTCTGCGGCTTAGACGCGCGCGATGTCGGGCATCAACCGACCATCGTCGGCCAGCTGCGCGTTCCACGCGCGGAAGCTGCCCTCGAGCTCCTCGACGTCGTGGCCGCGCTCGGCAAGCCGTACCGGTTGAGCCGACTCCGGCGTGACGCGGTACTGGTACCACGAGATCTCCCACGCCACGGTGATCACCATCTCGCCGCTCACCCCAGAAAGCGGCACGATCGACGCCTGCGGCGGGCCGAGGCTCTTGGCGATCCCGGCGACGGTGCGCCGGTAGGCGCTGCCGTTGAAGAGGTCTGCGGCCTCGACCACCTCGAGCTCGACCTCTGACAGACGCCGCAGGATCGGTTCCGCGGCGACCGGCGCCTCTTCGGACCGGCGGCTGCCGAGCAGCGAAGACCACGACTTACGCCGACGCCGGTGATCGAGCGGAACGGTTGGAGTCGTCGGGCTCCCCTCGCGCAACCAGCCGTGCTCGAGCGCGACCTCCTGGCAAAGCGTGCAGACGTCGACGTAGCCGGAGGCATCCGGCGCGAAGCGCATCGTGTGCTCGCCCATCAGGAGCGTGCGTTCGCAGACGGCGCAGGTCCGCGTGGCGCTGGTGGCGACTCGCGTGACGCGCATGAGAGCGACCGTAGCAGAGGTTGTTCACGCCAGCGAGGTCGGGATCCGCTCCGCGGACAAGCCCCAAAGTCCACCGAATGTTATATGTAGTAGACATATGCGGGAGTACGGTAGACGAGGGTACAGCCGGCGCGGACGCGGCGGGCGCATCGAGCGATTTCAAGTCGCCGCCGTGCTCCTCCTGCTTCGCGAGCGCCCCGGGCACGGCTACGACCTCCTGGAGCGTCTCCCCGAGCTGACCGGCGACGAGCGCGTCGACGTGGGCAACCTCTACCGCCTCCTACGCACGCTCGAAGAGCAGGGGCTCGTCCGCAGTGAGTGGGACGAGACACTTCCAGGGCCCTCGAAGCGCACCTACCAGCTCACGGGCGAGGGGAGCTCCGCGCTCGACCGCTGGGCAGCCGCGCTCGGGGAGACGCGAGAGCGTATCGATCTCTTTCTACAGCGATTCCAGGAAAGGAGGTGAAACATGCACCACCGCAGATTCCAGCGCAGGCGGCCGCCACTCGGCGCCCGCTTCTACGCGCGCGAGAACGTGCTCGAGCGGCTGGATTCCTACCAGCGCGACCTCGAGCAGGAGCTCGCAGACGTCGTCGAGCTGCTCCGCCGGCTTCGGGCTGACGAAGCTTCGACCCAGGGCTCGACCGAGCCGCAGACCATCTAGATCGGCCCGAATCCGGTCTGTCCGCGAACGATCGACTGCGGGCTGCACTGCACAGCTTCAGGGATCTTCGCGCGAGCGCCAATCCGCCTCCGAGCGGATTGGCGCACGTCCGGGATCCGCGCAGTGGAGCCCGATGTCGCTGCAGATCAAGGTGTCGCTGCAGATCAATGCGTCGCGGTCGCCTCGCGCTCGCGCTTCGTCTCCTCCATCACCTTCTGGGAGATGTGCGACGGAACCTCTTCGTAGCGGACGAAGTGCATCGAATAGTCGCCCCGACCGCCGGTCAGGGAGGTCAGCGACTGAGAGTAGGTGAGGATCTCCGCCATCGGAACCTCAGCCTTGATCGTCGTTACGCCCGCCGCCGGCTCCATGCCGTGCAAGCGCCCACGCCGCGAGTTGAGGTCCCCGTTCACCGCGCCGACCGCCTCGTCCGGCACCGTCACCTCGAGCTCCATGATCGGCTCAAGCAGCACCGGGTCGGCCTTCGTGTAGGCGTCCTTGAACGCCATCGAGCCGGCGATCTTGAACGCCATCTCGGACGAGTCGACGTTGTGGTAGGAGCCGTCCACGAGCGTCACGCGCACCCCTTGTACAGGCGCGCCCGCCAGCTCGCCATGATTCATCGCCTCCTGGACGCCCTTGTCCACGGCCGGTCGGAAGCCTTGTGGGATCACGCCGCCGACGATCTTGTCCACGAACTCGTAGCCGACACGGTCGTCCAGGGGCTCGAGCACGATCGTGCAGTCCCCGAACTGCCCCCGGCCGCCCGTCTGCTTCTTGTACCGGGCGTGCGCCCGCGACTCCTTCCGAATCGTCTCCAGGTACGGGACGCGCGGGGGGTGCAACTCGATGTCCACGCCGAAGCGACGCTTGGCGCGATCGAGGGCGACCTCGACGTGCATCTGACTCATGCCCGCGAGGATCTCCTCGCCCGTCTGCTGGTCCCGGCGGAGCCGGAGCGTCGGATCCTCCTCGGCGAGACGGCGGATCGCCGAAGCCACCTTCTCCTCCTCGCCCTTGATCCGCGGCGTCACCGCGAAGCTCATCACCGGCTCTGGGAAGCCGATCTCGGGAATGTCCGTCTCGACCTCGCGGTCGAGCAAGAGATCACCCGTCCGCACCTCCTTCAGCTTCGCAACCGCCCCGATGTCCCCGGGGCCGAACGCCTCCGCCGGGGTGTGTTCCTTCCCCTGCTGGAAGAGGAGCGAGCCCATGCGCTCCTTCGCGTGTGTGCGCGCGTCGACGAGGGTCTGGTCGGGCGTGACCGAGCCCTGCAGAACCCGGAAGAGGTTGATGCGGCCCGCGAAGGGATCGGCGATCGTCTTGAAGACGAAGGCCGCGGTCTGCGCACCTTCGATGTGCGTGATCGACCCCATCTTGGCCGGCGAGGGAACGCCCTCCACGATCAGGTCGAGCAGCGCCCGCGTGCCGAGGTTCTTCGTCGCGACACCACAGGCGACCGGGAACACTTGGCCCCTCGTGACCGCCTCTTTCAGCGCGTGCGCGACCTCCTCGACCCCCAGCTCCTCGCCCTCGAGATACGCCTCCATCAGCGCCTCGTCAGTCTGCACGACCTCGTCGAGCAGCTTCTCGCGGTACTCCCGCACGAGATCGAGCATCTCTTCCGGGATCCCCGTCGGCTCGTCCTCTTTCCCGCCCTCGGGGCTCGTATACGCACACATGTGGAGGACGTCGACGATGCCCGTGAGTTCGTGCTCGCTGCCGATCGGGAGGTGCACGGCGACGCACCGTTCCGACAGCTGCTCCTGGAGCTGCCCGAGCGCGCGGAAGAAGTCGGCCCGCTCACGGTCGAGCATGTTGACGAAGACGACCCGCGCGAGACCGAGCTCTTCGGCGCGCCTCCAGACCCGTCCGGTGCCGACCTCGACGCCCATCACGCCGCTGATCACAAGCAGAGCACCTTCCACGACCCGCAGCGCCGCGCGCGCCTCGCCCTGGAAGCCGGGATCGCCTGGGACGTCGACCAGGTTGAGCTTCCGACCCTGCCAGTCGGCGTGCGTGATCGAGAGCGAGATCGACATCTTCCGGCCCTGCTCGTCGTCGTCCCAGTCGGCGACGGTGGATCCCGCATCGATCGTGCCGAGGCGGTTGACCTCCCCTCCCTGGTAGAGCAGTGCCTCGACCAGGGACGTCTTGCCGGTCCCGCGGTGACCGACGACGGCGACGTTGCGGATCTTTCCGGGCTCGAAAGCGGGCATGCGCGTTCGTCCTCCTCAGCTGCGGACAGGTTCGGAGCGCCATCGTAACCCGCGTCCACCCACCGGGAGGAGGCGACTCAGCTGGGCACGCGGGCACCGCCCAGGCGGGCCTTCAGGCGGAGAATCGCCTTCGTGTGCAGCTGCGAGACGCGCGACTCCGTGACGCCGAGCACCTCGCCGATCTCGCGCAGGGTCAGCTCCTCGTAGTAGTAAAGGGTGACCACGAGCTTCTCGCGCTCCGGCAGCCAGGCGATCGCCTCGCCGAGCGCCTCCTTCATCTCCGCCTGTGCCAGCGCGGTTTGCGGCTCGGGGCCGTGCGTGTCCTCGATCGTGTCGATCAGAGCGATCTGGTCGCCGACCGAGGAAACCGTCCAGAGCTCGTCGAGGGCAGCGATCGAGGAGCGGGAGATCTGGGTGAGGCTGTCGCCGAGCTCCTCCTCGGTCATCCCGAGCTTCCCTGCGATCTCCTCGTCGGTCGGAACGCGATGGAGCTTCTTCTCGAGCTCGGCGATCGCGCGCTCGATGTCGCGGGCGCGCGATCGCACCGAGCGCGGCACCCAGTCCAGCGCGCGCAGCTCGTCGATGATCGTGCCCTTGATCCGCGCGATCGCGTACGTCTCGAACTTGATCTCGCGATCGGGGTCGAAACGCTCGATCGCCGCGATCAACCCCAGCAGTCCGTAGGAGACGAGGTCGCCCTCGTCAACGTGGGCCGGCAGGCCGCTGCCGATCCGCCCCGCGACGAATTTCACGAGCGGCGCGTAGGTCAGGATCAGCCGGTCCCGGACGCCGCGGTCCTTGGAGCTGCGGTACTCCTGCCACAGCGAGCGAGTGTCCTCGGTGGTGGCCACGATGAGAGAATACGCCGCGTCAGGGCGGACTCTTGCTCACCGACGGCGCAAAGCCTGGTAGGCGTTCGAGAGGAGCCAGCCGCCGACGACACCTGCCCCGAGAGCGACCGGCCATTGACCTGCGTCGATCGCCGCGAGCGCGATCAGGACAAGCGCGACGCCCAGGATGGCGAAAAGGAGCCCGAGCGCATGCCGCTGCTTCATCGAAGCAAGCCTAGAGCCCGAGTACAATTGGTTAGGTAGGGGCGTAGCTCAGTTGGTAGAGCGGCGGTCTCCAAAACCGTAGGTCGCAGGTTCGAGTCCTGTCGCCCCTGTCCCTTTAGTAGAGCCGAAATCTAGCCAGAGTTCCCGCAAATCAGCCGATTGGCACCTCGACCACGTTGCCTCGTGAGGAACCGATCCGACCCCCTGCGGACGCTACTTACAGCGCCGCGCAGCGTCCGCGTCGCATCCGCACAGTCCGGTTGCGGCTTGAAACTTGCCACGAGCAGACCTAGGATTCCGCTCGTGTTGAAGCCCCTGCTCAGCTAGTTCTCCGACGCCCAGCGGCCCGATCCGGAGCCGCTTTTTTCTCTATTGCCGTTCGGAGGTAACAAGATGCAGGGTCTTTCCGACCGCGATCCGCGCGCTCTCGCGAGCGTGATCGCAGAGAAACTCAGGCCGTCTGAGTTCCCGCGCTCAAGCTCATACGACATGGAGTGGGTGCTCAAGAACCAGATGGGCCCTAACGTGCTCTGGCTGGCTGAGTCACTGGCTGCCGTTATAGATCTGAGACCGGGGATGCGCGTCCTCGACATGGGGTGCGGTAAGGCCGTGAGTTCGATCTTCCTCGCCAAGGAGTTTGGGGTCCGGGTCTGGGCGAATGACCTCTGGATCTCAGCGAGTGAGAACTGGCGCCGCATCCGCGAGGCAGGCGTCGACGAGTTGGTTTTCCCGATTCACGCCGAGGCACATTCCCTGCCCTACGCCCACGAGTTCTTCGACGCGCTCGTCAGCTTCGACGCCTATCACTACTTCGGAACTGAAGACCTCTACCTCGGCCAGCACTTTTCCCCGCTGGCGAAGCCGGGCGCGCCGATCGGGATCGTCGTCCCCGGGCTCGTGGAGGAGTTCGACGCCAACCCGCCCGAACATCTCGCCGCGCAGTGGGTCGAGCAACCCGATTTTTGGAGCTTCCACAGCCCCAGCTGGTGGAAGAGACACTGGGTAAAGAGCGGCGCAGTTGACGTCGACGTCGCTGATCTCGTCCCGAACGGTTGGCGACATTGGCTGCGCTGGGACGAGGCATCGCTCGAGCTCGGATTCGTACCGAAGCAGTTTGAGTCGTTTCTCCCGCCTTGGATCGACGCGCTCCGCATCGACGCCGGTCGCAACCTAGGCTTTACGCGCCTCTTGGCTCATCGAAAAACGTGATGACCCGGCCTCGAGCACACGTCAAGAGTCGAGGAGATCCGGCATTCGAGGATCCCTAGCTCCGTTTCATCGGGCCGAACTCACGGATTGCGCACAGCGCGCTCCGGCGGCACGAAAGAGGGCCGCTGGGGTAGCGGCCCTCTTTCTGCCGGAAGCCGCGGGTGGGCTGTTAGGCGTCCGCGATGACGAAGGCGACGAAAACGAGGACGGCCAACACACCGATGACGAGCGCCACGAAGGCGCGCATGTTCTTCTTCGGCGAAGTACCGCCTGCCCGCCATCCGGCCAGCGCCGCCGCGAGCCCCAGAACGGGCAGCAGGATCCACCCGGCTCCGTCGTGATCCAAGGCCGCGAGGACGACCCATGCAACGACCGTCGCAGCGGCGAGGCCGATCGCTGCCCGAGTAAGGGATTGGTCGTCCCGTGTTACCGCACCTGTCGATGACATGCCGCGCCTCCTGGCTTTGGGGTCACGACAGTACAAAGTTCAGCCGTCATGCATCTCGCTAACCTGCCAGCGCGGACAGATCACCTCACCGCGGAGCAGCGTCCGTCCAGCGTCCGCGGCCATTCTCGGTGACCCGAAAAATGCCGATTAGCAGCGGGTTCTCTAAGTAGAGTGGCGGTCTCCCAAAAACCGTAGGTTCAGGTTCGAGTCCTGTCGCCTGTCAGCTCTTTCCTGCACCTCGGCGATTTCGAGTTCCTCCGCAGGCGACAGAGTGCCCGGCAGGCGCCCGCTCGCTGCACCACGACTAGCCCGTTGGCCAGTAGGAAGCCGCTCCTGACGCTGCCATAGTGCGCGGCTTCGACGGGGCGGACTTTTGAGAGGGCGGACTGGGGATTTCGGGAAGAAGCACGCGCTGTGTGCTCGTCGGCGCCGCGATTACATACGTACTGCTCCTAGCCGCGCCGGCCGCACAAGCCGCGCGCTTCGGCATCGCCGACGACGCGGGCAAGTACGCCGAGGGGAACGCCTCCTTCTTCCGTCAGGTGCGCGCGCTCGGCATGACCGAGAACCGCATCAGCATCCACTGGCAGCCGGACCGGCCGCGGACGATCGTCGACAAATCGTTTCTCGACCATGCACTTCCAGCCGCACGGGCGCAGGGAATCCGCGTCGTCTTCCATGTCTTCGCGCTGAGCCCGACCGCGCTGACCGCCTCGCCGTCTGCGTCGGAAGAGTTCGCGGAATTCCTCGAGCTCCTCGCCCGCACCTACCCCCAGGTGCGCGAGTACGTGGTCGGGAACGAGCCGAACCAGCCGCGCTTCTGGCGGCCGCAGTTCACCACGAGCGGGCGTGGGACGGCCGCGGCGGCCTACGTCGAGCTGCTGGCGCGCGCTTATGACTCCCTGAAGGATGTCGACCCGGGCATCCGCGTGATCGGGCTCGGGCTCTCCGGTCGCGGTAATGACCTGCCGTTTGCGCGCTCGAACGCCTCGTCCTCTCCGGTCCGCTTCCTGCGCGATCTCGGCGCCGCGTACCGGGCCAGCGGCCGCACCGCGCCGCTCATGGACGAGCTGGGTGTTCATCCCTACCCACGATCGGATCTCGATTCCGTCCTTGCCGGGGACCGCTGGCCCCGGGCGGGCCTGATCAACCTGGCGCGCATCAAGCAGGCGCTCTGGGATGCATTCGCCGGCACCGGCCAGCCGACGGTGGAGCGAGGCCTGCGGCTTCGGATCGACGAAATCGGTTGGCAGGCGCTGGTGCCAGCGAGCTCCCGGTCTGCCTACTTCGGGCGCGAGACCTCCGCCGCAACGAGCGAGCGGGCCCAGGCGGCGAACTACGCCAAGCTGATCGAGCTCGCCGCATGTGATCCGAGCATCTCTGCGCTCTACCTGCTGCACTTGAAGGACGATCCCGACCTCGAGCGGTTCCAGTCGGGCCTGCTGCGAGCCGACGGGACCGCACGCCCTGCGCGCGCCACCGTGCGGCGGAGCGTCACGCGGGCGCGTCGCGGCTGCGCGGGCAAGATGGTCGCCTGGCGCCACGCGAAGGGCGTCGTCCGCGCGGGCGCGAGCTTTACGCAGCGGCGCCAGCAGCCGCGGGCGCGCCGGGACTGGGGCTTCAGCGTCACCGCCGCGGAGGAAGCCACCTATTCCGCCGCGATCTTCAGGCTGCCGGCGGCGAAGGGGACGGTCCGCAGGCTCACCTCGCGGAGCTCGCAACAGGCGATCGCGACAACCGAGGGTCTGATCCGGGCAGGGTGGAAGCCGCGGCTTCGCTTCCCCGCACAGCGGTTGCGACCGGGTCGCTACATCTACGCCGTGCGCTTTCGCGCCACCATGAACCAGCGCCGGACGAGCCTTCGTGTCAGCCGGCCCTTCGCCGTCGGCTAGCTCAGCTCGCCGCGCTCGCGCATCGCGTTGCGGATCGTCTCGAGGGCTGGGATGTAGCGCTTCTGGCGCATCCCTTCCGCCTCGGCCAGGGTCCTGATCCTTTCCATATTCGTCAGCAGGTCCGCGAGCTTCACGCGGCGCGCGATTCGACCCGCACTCCCGTCCGCGGCGGCGGTGCGGTCGATGAAGGCGCGGTAGGTTTCCTTCTCCGGCTCCTCGATCCGGGTCAGGTGCTCAACCGCCTCGACGACAACAGGCGGGACGCCGGCCGCGCGCAGGTCAGCGGCGGTCCACTCCGTGTCCTCGATCACGTCGTGGAGCAGTGCCGCCGCGAGCTCTTCGTCCGTCGCGCCTTCCCCGACGGCGGAGGCAACCTGGACAGCGTGCGCGAGCTCGAAGACATCGCTTCGGTCGCGTTGGCGACCGTGCGCGCGGGCCGCGATAGCGACGGCTTCGTGCCACTTCATGCCGGGGGCTCGAAACACGCGTCGCGTGCCAGACGGAACGAGTGGCGCAGGACGCTTCGCGCGCTCGGGTCCACCGTCGGGCCGAGGAGAACGAGCGCCTGCACGAGCTCCGGCCGTCGCACCGCGAGCGTGGTCGCGATCTGGCAGCCCATCGAGTTCGCGACGATGATCGCGGGAGCGTCGAGCTGTGCCTCGATCTCGGATGCGAGCTCCGGAATCGAACGCGGCTCCCGGAGCTCCGGACGCAGCCGCGGACCGTCGAGCTCGCGCGCGAGGGGATCGAAGTAGGTCTGACCCACTCCCAGGCCGTGAACGAGGCAGAACACGCGCCGACGGTACCGCTACCCTCCCTTTCGTGGCTCTCCTGACCTCGCAGGTCACGCGCGACGAGAGATTCACGAGTCGTGCGCAGCGGATGGAAGGCTTGGTCGCGGAGCTGCGCGAGCGGTCGGCGCAGGTTGCCGCGGGCGGCGGGGCAAAGGCGCTGGAGCGGCACCGTGCGCGAGGCAAGCTACCCGCCCGCGAGCGGATCGACCGGCTCGTCGACCCCGGCTCGGCCTTCCTCGAGCTGAACACCCTGGCCGCGTGGGACCTGTACGAGGGACAGGCCCCGTCAGCCGGCGTTGTCACGGGCATCGGCGTCGTCGAGGGCCAGGAGTGCGTGGTTGTCGCGAACGACGCGACGGTGAAGGGCGGCTCGTATTTCCCGCTGACCGTGAAGAAGCATCTCCGGGCCCAGGAGGTAGCTCGGCAGAACCGGCTGCCGTGTCTCTATCTCGTCGACTCCGGCGGCGCCTTCCTCCCACTCCAGGACGAGGTGTTCCCCGACCGAGAGCATTTTGGCCGGATCTTCTTCAACCAGGCGCGCATGTCCGCGCAGGGGATCCCGCAGATCGCGGTCGTGATGGGCTCCTGCACGGCGGGAGGTGCCTATGTGCCGGCGATGTGCGACGAGACGATCATCGTGCAAGGTACGGGCACGATCTTCATCGGCGGGCCGCCACTCGTGAAGGCAGCGACCGGCCAGGAGGTGACCGCCGAGGAGCTCGGGGGCGCGGACGTTCACACCCGCCGTTCGGGCGTCGCCGACCATTTCGCCACCTCGGACGAGCACGCGCTCGCGCTCGCGCGCCAGATCGTGCGCAACTTGCACCGGCGGAAGGAGCTGCCGTGGGAGGTCGCTCCTCCCGAGCCGCCCGCGCTCGACCCGCAGGAGCTCTACGGCCTCGTTCCGGAGGACTTCAAGCACGAGCTCGACGCTCGCGAGGTGATCGCGCGGATCGTCGACGGCAGCCGCTTCGCGGAGTTCAAGGCGCTCTACGGCGAGACGCTCGTCTGCGGCTTCGCGCGGATCGAGGGTTATCCGGTCGCGATCCTGGCGAACAAGGGTGTCCTGTTCGCAGAGTCGGCGCAGAAAGGTGCGCACTTCATCGAGCTCGCCTGCAAGCGGCGGGTGCCACTCGTGTTCCTGCAGAACATCACCGGCTTCATGGTGGGCAAGGAGTACGAGGAGGGCGGGATCGCACGGGACGGTGCCAAGCTCGTCATGGCCGTGGCCTGTGCCGACGTGCCCAAGTTCACCGTGGTCACCGGGGGGTCGTTCGGCGCGGGAAACTACGCGATGTGCGGGCGCGCCTACGAGCCGAGGCAGCTGTGGATGTGGCCCAATGCGCGGATCTCCGTGATGGGCGGCGAGCAGGCGGCGACCGTGCTGACGATGGTCGGCGACACGGATCCCGACGAGATCCGCGAGAAGTACGAGGCTGAGGGGAACCCGTACTACTCGACGGCGCGACTCTGGGACGACGGCATCATCGACCCGCTCGACACCCGGCGCGTGCTCGCGCTCGGGATCTCCGCGGCGATGAACGCGCCGGTCCCGGAGAGCACGTTCGGCATCTTCCGCATGTGAGGGGAACGGGACCCAGAGACGAACGCTGGTGTGGCGTCCGTCTCTGTCCTCCCCTCGCCGCACAAGAATCCGTGCGACTTCGTGAGTACCGGCTGGGGGCTTCAGGTCACCGAGGCTGCAGAGCCCCTCTCCTGCACGCCGCGCTGAGGACAGCGGGCATCGCGATCTAGCTCCGAAACTTTGTGTTGTTTCAACACAATCCAAGCCGGCGCGCGATTGTTGCAGAGTTGTGACGAACAGCCGGGGCGGCGTCGGCACGCTCAGAGCGTGCGCTTCTCGCTGTCTCCGAACGACCGGCGGATCCGAGACCTGGTCGTTGCACTCGATCGAGCCGAGACGCCGTTCGCCGAGACATGGCGGTCGGTTGGCGAAGCCGCGGTGAAGCTGGGCCTGCGGCGACCTGGCTACCACTTGGTGCGGCTGCTCGTCCGCGAGGATCGACAGCGGCGGGACGCGCGCGCGAAGCGCCGAAAGGCTGAGCTCCAGACCTTTCTGGCCTTCGGCTCCCCGCGGGCGGTCGACCTCTCGATCGCGATCCATCTGCTCCGAGAAGCCCAGCGCGCGGAGGAGTTTGTGTTGAATCAACACAAGCGACGTCGCGACGGCCCGGACGACACGACCGGTGCCTAGAGCACGAGCGTCTCGGGGAACGTCACTCCCGCTCCGAAGCGGTCGAGGCGGTAGGGAGAGAGGTCGAAAGGCGGCGTGTTCCCGAGCAGCTCTGCTGCCACGGCTTCGCCTACCGCAGGCGCCTGCATGAACCCGTGCCCGGAGAAGCCGCACGCCGCGTAGAGGCCGTCGCCGACGAAGCCGATGATCGGATGCGCGTCCGGGGTCATGTCGTAGAACCCCGCCCAGGCGCGGACGATCGGCGCTTCGACCGCGGGCGGGTAGCGATGGGCGAGCCGACGGCGCCAGTCCCACACGAGCGCGTCGTCGACCTCCTCGGGACCGTCCCAGCGCAGCGTCGTCTCCCCCATCGCGAGCCTCAGCTGCACGCTCCCCACCCGGCGGAAGTGAAATCCCGACTCCTCGACCGTCATGGGCATCGTTAGGGGCAGGCCCCGGACAGGCCCAACGTCGACCAGCTGGCGGACGAGCGGGCGGACGGGCAGCTCGACGCCCCTCGCCGTGGCAAACGCACGCGACTGAGCGCCGCACGCGACTAGGAGCACGTCGGACGAGAGCCGAAGCGCGTTCGTTCGCTCGCGTACCTCGACGCCCAGTGCCGCCGCCCGGCGCACGAGCTCGTGAGTGACGCCGGCCGGATCGGCGATCCCGTCCTCGCGGCAGATCACGGCACTCAGCACGTCGTCGACGCGGAGTCCCCTGACGAAGGAGGCATCGACCTGCTCCACCGGCACGCCCAGCTCCGCCTGGATCAGCCGCCGCTCCTCGAGCTCCGCCACTCCCGCCACCGAGGTGGCGAGAAAGAGGTAACCGACCTGCTCGAAGAGTGGGGCGCCGAGCTCGCGGAAGAGGTGCATGCTCGCCTGCGCCAGCCGCACCTCCGCCGCCGTCGTGAACTGCTGGCGGACGCCCCCCATCGCCCTCCCGGTTGCGCCTCCCGCGATCTCGCCTACGTCGGCCAGCACCACGTCGTCTGCCCCCGCGAGTGCAAGGTGATAGGCAATCGAGGCGCCGATGGCGCCGGCACCGGCTACGACGACTCGAGCCAGGCCCTCAGCTCCTCGTACTCGTTCTCGAGCAGCTGCCGCAGCGGGCGGCGTACATCGGGACCGACCGGCACCCTCCTCAGCCCGAGCACGGCCTTGAGCGCAGCGTGGCGTGGGAACCGCTCGACCGCGGCGCGCAACTCGCCGAGGGCGACCGACGCCGCCGGACTCGCCTCGCGTACCGCCTGTACGACCCGCTCCGGGAAGGCCGCCGCGAGTGCGGACACGGCCCCAACCGCCCCGCCCCTGAGCCCGTCCGCGATCAGCGCCTCGGGCCCAACGAAGATGTCCAGGCCGTCGATCAGGTAGCGGGTAAAGCGATCGAACGGAGCATCGGAGACCTTCATGCCGACGAGGTTGGAGGCGCGCTCCCTCAAGCTGAAGAGCACCGGTAACGGCACGGCGTAGCCACTCGCCCGCTCGAACTCGTAGACGTAGAACGGCAGCGGATCGCACGCGGCGGCGGCAGCGGTGAAGTGCTCGAGCAGCGCTCGGTCGTCGAGCTGGAAGTACGGCGGCGCGATCACCGCCACGGCGTCCGCTCCGGCCTCCGCGGCGTGCGCCGCGAGCTCGACGGTTTTTCCTGTCGTCTGCGCGCCGCAGTGGGCGGCGACCTGGAGCCGGCCCGTAGACGCGGCAACGTACAGCTCGACGACCCGGCGGCGCTCGGCGACGTCGAGAAGCAGGCCCTCGCCGGTCGTCCCCAGCACCAAAATGCCGTCGAGCCCGCCGGCCACGAGGAAGTCTGCGTACGGCCCGACGGCCTCCGCGTCCAACCCTTCTCCCCGCAGCGGCGTGACGGCGGCTGCCAATGCGCCTCGAAGCACCCTGCGACTCTAAGCTCCCGGACGATGAGCGCGCTTCGGATCGAACGCGAGGGCGGCGTCCTGCGCATCACGCTCGCACGGCCGGAGACACGGAACGCCTTCGACGCCGCGCTGATCACGGAGCTGGCGGAGGCTTTCGTTGACGTCGGGAAGGCACGGACGGTACTGCTGGCAGGGGAAGGACCGAGCTTCTGCGCCGGCGCCGACGTCGAGTGGATGCGCTCCTCCGTCGACCTCGACTACGAACGAAACGTCGGCGACGCCAACGCGCTGCGATCGATGCTCGAGGCGATCGACCGCTGCCCGGCTCCCGTCGTCGCGCGGGTTCAGGGTCACGCGCTCGGCGGTGGAGCCGGCCTCGTCGCCTGTGCGGACATCGCGGTGGCGGACGCGAGCGCCGTCTTCGCCTTTTCCGAAGTGAAGCTCGGGATCATTCCCGCGGTGATCTCGCCGTTCGCGCTCCAGAAGATCGGGCCGAGTGCGGCGCGGCGCTACTTCGTCACCGGCGAGCGGTTCGACGCGGCGACCGCGCAGCGGATCGGTCTCGTGCACGAGGTGGCGGAGGATCTCGACGCCGCCGTCGAGCGAATCCTCGGCGAGCTGGCGAGCGCGGGACCGAAGGCAGCTCGCCACGCAAAGCGCCTCGTCCTCGAGCGCCCCGACGGACCCGACACCGCACGCCGGATCGCTGAGCGGCGGACGAGCGACGAGGGTCAGGAAGGGCTCCGAGCGTTTCTCGAGCGGCGCCGGCCGAGCTGGCGCTAGCACATGAGTCAGCGAGCGACGACGGTGATCGTTGCTCCAGCCACCTCAGCAGTAGCCAGCCGGTAGCTCGTGGTCCGCTTCGGCCTGATGCTGACCGTGAAGCGTCCGTCTCGCCGCGGACGCACCCGGCGCACGACGGTCCAGGCGCCTCCGTTCACTTGCTGCTCCAGCCGTACGCGACGGAGCCCCCGCACAAACCCGCTGAGCTTGGTCGTTCGGTCGATCCGAGCGCGTTGGAGCGGCGGCTCGAGGTTCAGGACGCGCACGGCGAACCACGTCGAGCGCAGCCCCAACTCCCGACGGAAGTCCTGCGCCGGGATCGTCCGGACGACGCCGCGTCGAGCCTTCACATCGACGGCTGCCGCACGACCGGAGGTCGTCCGCTCGACGATGAGATCACGTAGGCCCGGCGTCTTGACCCTCTGCGCCATCTCCTCGGGTCGCAGCACCAGGGGCCCCCAGCGATGGTGTTTCGAGATCCGATCGTAGGGGTCTGGGACCGAGATCAGGTAGGGGACCGGTGCGGCCTTCGGCCACACCTGGTCGATCGGCGCCGTGCGGCCGCCAGAGGTCGAATGGTAGAAGGTCGTGGCCACCCTCCCCCGCCACAGGAGCACGCGGCCGCCTGTCGCGGCGATGGCCCTGTTCGTGGAGACCTTCTCGGCGGCGATGCCGCCATACACCTGACTGCGGGTATCCGCGTAGAGGTCGAACAGCGTGCTTGGTTTCAGGGTCGCGAGCGCGTAGGAGCGAGCGACGACCGACTGTGCCTTCAGCGCCTCGGGGTGCCAGTAGTACGGCATTTCCCAGGGAACGACGCCGCGCAGGTACCGGTTGAGCGGTAGCTGGTTCACCACCGTCAGCCGGCCGCCAACCCGGTGGAGGCGGAGCATGCCGCGGTAGACGCTGCCGTCGAGCCGGAGCGGCGACGCGCCTGCCTCGACGCGGAGCGGGAACCGCAGGCCTCTACGCCTCGCGGCGGTAAACCGGCGCGTGCCTGCCTTCAGCGTGCGCTTCTTTCCCCGCGCGTCGACGATCCGGAACGGCTTCGAGGAGCCAATCCGGACACTCGCCCGCCGCTCGAGCAACAGCACGCGCACGTCACGACCCGGCAGGAGCCGCAGCTCGGTTCCGCGATAGTAGTGGGCAAGGATTCGCGGGTACTCCCAGCCGAACTGCGCATAGCCCTGAGCCCCGTACTGGCTCATGCCGACCCCGTGGCCCCAGCCCCGGCCATCGATGACGAACAGGGTGCCGGCGGTCGCGGGCACGCACAGCCCGAGCGCGAGCGCCCAGATGACCAGGATCCGCCGCATCAGGCGGAGGAGGCTACCACCGGCCTCTACGATCCGGGCGTGATCGAAAAGCTGCTCGTTGCCAACAGGGGCGAGATCGCGCTGCGCATCTTCCGCACGTGCCGGGAGCTTGGGATCTCCACGGTCGCCGTTGCGGCGCCCGACGATCAGCGTTCGTTGCACGCCCGCTCCGCCGAGCAGACCGTCGCGGTCACGAGCTACCTCGATCCGGAGGAGCACCTGCGAGCGGCGCGGGAGAGCGGCGCCGATGCGATCCACCCCGGCTACGGATTCCTCGCCGAGAACGCCGCCTTCGCCGCAGCGATCGCCGAGGCGGGGCTTGTCTGGATCGGCCCCCCGGCCGAGGCGCTGCGGCAGGGCGGCGACAAACTCGCAGCCAAACGCGTCGCGCAGGGGGCCGGAGTCCCGATCGTGCCGTCCGGCGAAGCGGCCGAGATCGGCTACCCGCTCGTGGTCAAGGCTGCCGCCGGCGGGGGCGGTCGCGGCATGCGCGTCGTTCGGGAGCCCGCGGAGCTGGAGGAGGCGCTCACAGCCGCGAGCCGCGAGGCGGAGGCCGCCTTCGGCGACGGCACCGTCTTCTGCGAGCGCTACGTCGAGCGGCCGCGGCACGTCGAGATCCAGCTGCTCGCCGACACGCACGGCACCATGCTCTCGCTGGGCGAGCGCGACTGCTCCGTCCAGCGCCGCCATCAGAAGGTGCTGGAGGAGTCGCCCTCCCCCGCCCTCGACCCCGAGCTGCGGGCGGCAATGAGCGCCGCCGCGATCGCCTTCGCACAAGCGGTCGGCTACGTCGGTGCGGGCACCGTCGAGTTCATGCTCGCCGGTCGCGAGTTCTCCTTCCTCGAGCTGAACGGCCGCATCCAGGTCGAGCATCCCGTCACGGAGCTGGTGACGGGCATCGACCTCGTCCGAGAGCAGATCAGGATCGCGCAAGGCGGGCGCCTGGAATCAAGCAACAGCCTGTTACAAGGTCACGCGGTCGAGGTGCGCCTGTACGCAGAGCATCCGCGCAGCTTCCTACCGCAGGCAGGGACGATCTCCGGCCTTAGGCTGCCGGGAGGAGTCCGGGTAGATGCGGGCGTTGCCGAGGGCGACGAGGTCGGGACTGGGTATGACCCGATGATCGCCAAGCTGATCGCCCACGGGCCGACGCGCGAGGAAGCGCTCGCCAGGCTCGCCGATGCGCTCGCCGAGACGCACGTCGAGGGCGTCACGACGAATTTGCCCTTCCTCCGCTGGCTCGTCGCACACCCGGTGCTCCGCGCAGGGCTGGCGACAACGGCCTTCCTGACCGAGCATCCGCCGCTCTCCGAGCCGCCGCTGCGCCTGCCGGCGGCGCCGTGGCGCGGTGGCTGGCGGCTCAACCTCCCCCATGCCGCCCCGGCGGCAGCGCCCGACGTCGACGACACCGCGCACACGCCCGCCGGCGGTGTCGAGAGCTCACTCGCCGCTCCGATGCCCGGCACCGTGATCCGAGTGCATGTCGCAGCAGGCGAGCGCGTCGTCGCACGCCAGCACTTGCTCGTCCTCGAGGCGATGAAGATGGAGACGCCGCTCCTCGCCCCCTATGACGCCACAGTCAAGGTCGTGCACGTCGGGGAGGGCGACCGCGTCGCCGGCGGCGCCCTCCTCGTCGAGCTGGAAGCGGATTAAGGCCTAGAAGAGCTTCTGCAGCTTCATCGCTGCCCCCATGTCGCCCTTGATCTTCAGCTTCCCCGTCATGTAGGCGGTGGTCGGGTTCTGCTCGCCCCGGATGACCGCCATCATCGTCTCCTCGGAGGTGGAGATCGTCGTGTCCGCCTCGCCGCCTCCCTCGGTGACGTCCACCTTCCCGTCCGCGACAGCGACCTTCCACTGCCCGGCGCCCTCGATGTCGAACAGATACGAGTTGTTCATCCCGGCCGTCTTTGACTCGTCGACACCGGCCGCGAGGCCATCGAAGAACTCCTGCACGCTCTCAGCCATCTCTCGCTCCTTGGGGTCGGAATTCGGCCGCGAGCCTACCGGGTAGCATCCGCCGGCGCCCATGGATCTCGACCTCACGCCGGAGCAGGAGCTGATCCGTGACACGGTGCGGGAGTTTGCGCGCGAGCAGGTGGCGCCCGTAGCCGAGGAACTCGACCGCGAGTCGCGCTTTCCGTACGAGCTCGTCGCCGAGCTGGCCGAGCTCGGGCTGATGGGGCTACCGATCCCGGAGGAGTATGGCGGGGCGGGAGGCGACACGGTCTCCTACGCGCTCGCGATCGAGGAGCTGACCCGCGTTGACTCGTCGGTGGCGATCACGGTCGCCGCCCACACGTCGCTCGGGACGATGCCTATCTACCTCTTCGGCACCGAGGAGCAGAGACAGCGATGGCTGCCCGACCTCGCCTCCGGGAGTCGGCTGGCCGCATTCGGGCTGACGGAGCCCGGCGCCGGCTCCGACGCGGGGGCAACCCGCACGACAGCCGTGCTGAGTGAGGGCAGCTGGATCGTGAACGGCTCGAAGATGTTCATCACGAACGCCGGCACCGACATCACCGCCTGCGTAACGATCACCGCGCGCACGGACGAGGACGAGGTGTCCAACCTCGTCGTGCCGAACGGGACGCCGGGCTACGAGATCTCCCGTCCGATGGACAAGCTCGGCTGGAAGGCGTCGGACACGCGCGAGCTTGCGTTTCGCGACTGCGCAGTGCCCGAGGAGAACCTGCTCGGACCGCGCGGCCAGGGGTTCCACCAGTTCCTGAAGATCCTTGACGGCGGCCGGATCTCCGTCGCCGCGATGGGCGTCGGCCTCGCACAGGGCGCCTACGACCTCGCCTACGCCTATGCGCAGGAGCGCGAGCAGTTCGGGAGGCCGATCTCGAAGTTCCAGGCGATCCAGTTCAAGCTCGCCGACATGGCAACAGAGATCGAGGCGGGCCGCGGGCTCGTGCTGCGCGCCGCCTGGCTCAAGGATCGGGGGCGCCCGTTCGCCCGCGAGGCGGCAATGGCGAAGCTGTTTACGGGGGAGCTCTCGAACCGCGCCGTCAACTGGTCTCTCCAGATCCACGGCGGCTACGGATACATGGAGGAATCCGCGATCGCGCGGCTCTACCGCGACCAGAAGGTCCTCGAGATCGGCGAAGGCACGAACGAGGTGCAGCGCCTCGTGATCGCGCGTCATCTGGGTCTCTAGTGCGCCTCGGCCTGCGCCGGCTAAACCCCCTCCGCCAGCGCGTGCCGCAGCTTGCGGCGCGCGGCTTTCCGCTCCTTCATCGCGCGTGGATCGGGGATCGGAACGGCCGAGAGCAGCGCCTTCGTGTAGTCGTCCTGTGGATTCGTGTACACCTGCTCGGCCAGTCCGATCTCGACCAGCTGCCCCCGGTTCATGACCGCGATCCGGTCGCTCATCGAGCGAACCACCGCGAGATCGTGCGCGATGAAGAGATAGGTCAGCTCGAAGTCGCGCTGCAAATCCTTCAACAGGTTGAGGATCTGGGCCTGGATCGACACGTCGAGTGCCGAGACCGGCTCGTCGCAGACGATCAGCTTCGGGCTGAGCGCGAGCGCGCGCGCGATCCCGATCCGCTGCCGCTGACCACCGGAGAACTCGTGCGGGTAGCGGTTCGTGAAGCTCGGATTGAAGCCGACGACGTCGAGCAGCTCGCGAATCCGAATCTTGCGGTCAGCCTTCGTGCCGATCCCATGCACGATCAGCGGCTCGCCGACGATGTCGCCGACGGTCATGCGCGGGTCGAGTGACGAGTACGGATCCTGGAAGACGATCTGCATCTCGCGCCGCATCCGGCGAAGCTCCTCCCGGCCGAGGTCGGTTAGCTCCGTGCCTTCGAAGCGCACCGAGCCGGACGTCGGCTTGATCAGTTGCAAGATGCAGTAACCGATGGTCGACTTCCCCGAACCCGACTCGCCCACGAGCCCGAGCGTCTCGCCGGGCGCGATCTCGAAGCTGACCCCGTCGACGGCCTTCACCTCGCCGACCTTCCGCTCGATCAGTAGGCCCTCGCGGATCGGGAAGTGCTTATGGAGGTTTTTGACCTCGAGCAGGACGCCGTCTTGGCTCATGCGGGCGCGCCCTCCCGCCGTGCGGCTCCCACACGTTCGCTCGCAGGATGCGCCGACCGAACCCAGTGGCCCTTGCGCAGCTCCCGCAGCTCGGGCTGCTGCTGGGTACAGGAGTCGTCGCCTGCATACGGACAGCGGGGCCCGAAGCGGCACGCCTGGGGCGGATCGATCAGGTCGGGAGGGCGGCCCGGAATCGCGGTCAGGCGGCCCTCGCGGATTCCCTCACCCTCGATCTGGGGGAGCGCTCCCAGGAGCGCCTCGGTATACGGATGCTCGGGCCGATCGAAGAGGTCGAGCGTCGAGGCGTGCTCGACTACCTGGCCCGCGTACATGACGATGATGTCGTCCGCAGCCTCGGCGACCACCCCCATGTCGTGCGTGATGATGATCATCGCCATGTCGTGCTCGGTCCGGAGGTCGTCAAGCAGATCGAGCACCGAGGCCTGCACGGTGACGTCAAGTGCGGTGGTGGGCTCGTCGGCGATCAGCAGCTTGGGGTCGCAAGACAGCGCGATCGCGATCATCACCCGCTGGCGCATACCGCCCGAGAAGCGGTGCGGGTAGTCGTCCAGGCGCTCCGACGCACGCGGGATCCGCACCTCCTCGAGCAGCTCGATCGCCTTTTTGCGCGCCTGCGACTTCGGCACGTCGTAGTGACGCCGGATCGTCTCGGTGATCTGCGTCCCGATCGTCAGGGTCGGGTTCAGCGATGTCATCGGATCCTGGAAAATCATCGCGATCTTTCGCCCGCGCAGGTCCTCGAGCTTCCTCTCGGACAGGCTCGTCAGGTTCTGACCGTCGTACACGACCGAGCCGGAGACGATCTTCGCGGGTGGCTTCGGGATCAGCCCCATGATCGAAAGAGCGGTCACCGACTTGCCGCAGCCCGACTCGCCCACGATCCCGAGCGTCCTGCCCTTCTCGACGGCGAAGCTGACGCCGTCCACCGCGCGCACGGTGCCCTCGCGCGTGAAGAAGTGCGTCCGGAGGTCGTTGACTTCGAGGAGAGCCATCAGCTTTCCCGTGTCCTCGGGTCGAGCGCGTCGCGGAGGCCGTCCGCGACGAAGTTCGCGCAGAGTACGAGCGTCGCGATCGCGATCGAGGGGACGATGATCGCGGTCGGGTGGCTGCGGAAGACCGTCCGGCCCTCCTGGGCCATCGCGCCCCAAGACGGGTCGGGTGGGCTGATCCCGAGCCCGATGAACGAGAGGAACGCCTCGCCGAGGATCACGCCCGGCAGCTCGAGGAAGATGGCGATGATCAGCACGCCGAGCGTGTTCGGCAGCAGGTGGCGCCCGAGGATCCGGTACCACCGCGCTCCCACCGCCTTGGCTGCGCGCACGTAGTCGTTCTCCTTCAGCGTCAGCACCTGGCCGCGCACGATACGAGCGGTCGTGAACCAGCTCGCAATCGAGAGAGCGATCATCATCGTCCAGGTGTTCGTGCGACCGATGATCGCGAGCGTGATGATCGCGAAGGGCAGATACGGCAGGCCGTAGAGGGCATCGAGAAAACGCATTAGCCCGTTGTCGATGCGTCCACCAACGAAGCCGGAGATGGCGCCATAGACGACGCCGATGAAGAGGATCGCGATCGTGGCGCCGAAGCCGATCAGGATCGAGACGCGGCCACCGAGGGCGGTGCGCGTGAAGAGGTCGCGGCCGAACTTGTCCGTGCCGAAGGGATGTTCAAGGCTCGGCGTCTGACTCGAAAGCGCAAAGTTGACCGCGTCCGGGTCGTGCGGGGAGGCGATCGGCGCAATCAGGCAGTAGAGGAGGACGACCACGAACACGGTGCCCGCGACGACCGCCGCCTTGTTGCGCACGTAGCGGCGCCAGGCGTCCCGCCACAGGTTCGACTGGCGAATCGGCGCGCCGGAGGCGGGGGATGCGCCGGGCTCGGCGGTGAGAGCTTCTCGGGCGTCTGTGATCGTCATCCGCGCGCGTCCCGCGTCCTCGGATCGAGGATGCCGTAGAGGATGTCGACCACGAGGTTGGCCACGATCACGATCCCCGAGAGCAGCACGGTCAAGCCCATCACGACGGAGAAATCGCGGTTACTCACCGAGTCGATGTACGACTGTCCGATCCCCGGGATGTTGAAGATCAGCTCGATCACGAACGAGCCCGTGATGATGAAGCCGAGCAGAGGCCCCGCGGCCGTGACGACCGGGATGAGCGAATTTCTGAGCACATGCAGCCCCACGACGCGCCGGTACCGCAAGCCCTTCGCCCGGGCGGTTCGCACGTAGTCCTGCTGAAGCGTCTCGAGCATCGTGCCGCGGACGAGCCGTGCGAACAGAGCCATGGGCCCGAAGCCGAGCGCGACCGACGGCAGGATCTTGTGCTCCCAGGTCGTCCAGCCGCTCGTCGGGAACCACCCGGCCTTCAGCGCGACGAAGTAGATCAGCAGCGTCGCGACCAGGAAGCTCGGCACCGCGTGGAAGACGTTCGAGAAGAACATGGCGCTGTAGTCCACCCACGTGTTGTGCCGGAGCGCGGCGATCATCCCCAGCGGCACCCCGATGACGAGCGCGAAGAGGAAGGCGTAGACACCGAGCTCGATCGACTTGGGGAAGTGCGTTCTGACGATGTCGTTCACGTCGCGCCCCCTGACGACGAGCGACGGGCCGAGATCGAACGTGAAGACCCCCTTCACGTAGTGCGCGTACTGCAGGTACCAGGGATCGTTGACGTGGAATTTCTCCTCGAGGTTCCGCTGTACCGCCTCGGGAACCGCGCGCTCCGACTGGCGGAACGGGTTACCGCCGATCTGCCGCATCATCATGAATGTCAGGAAGATCACGACGAGTAGCACCGGGATCGTCCAGAAGACCCGCCTGACGATGAACTTCAGCATCCGCTTTGCCTCCTACCCCCGGGCACGCGTTCCCGAACTGGGGCGGGGCGCACCTGGCGCCCCGCCCCACCTCGCATGACAACCGTCCTACTCGGTGACGACCACCTTGGTGAGGTCGACCTGGTCGAGCAGGTTGACCTCGAAGGTGTCCTTGACGGACTCCCGCTCGAGGCCGGTGTAGGTGTAGAAGTAGATCGGGAGGACTGGCATGTCGCCGTCCTCGCCGAAGAGGATCTCCTCCGCCTCCGCGTACAGCTCGTAGCGGGCATCGTTGTCCTCCGTCTTGCGCGCCTCCTCGATCACCGCGTCGTACTCCTTGTTGCAGTAGTTCGTCGAGTTGTTGCCCGACTCGCACGTCCACAGCTCGAGGAAGTTGATCGCGTCGACGAAATCGCCGATCCAGCCGAGCCGGTAGACGTCCACGTCCTTGTTCGGGGGCGGCCCGAGGAACTCCAGATACTGCTGGAACTCCTGCTGCTTGATCTCGCTCGTGATCCCGAGCTCCTTCCAGGCCGCCTGGATCGCCACCGCGATCTCACGGTGGCCCGGAGCGTCGTTGATGTAGAGCGTGATCTCGGTCTTCGGGCTCGCAACCTCGTCCATCAGCTGCTTCGCCTGCTCCATGTCGCCCTCGGCGGGGAGGAACGGCGAGTCCGGGTTGATGGCGTCGAACCCGGGCATTCCCTGCGGCGTGAAGCCGGACGCCGGGAGCTGATCGGCCTGCGCGACGTTGTCGATGATCGACTGCCGCGGGATCGCGAGGGCCATCGCCCGGCGCTGCTTCACGTCGGTGATGTTCTTCACGTTGACGCCGTAGTAGTAGGTGCCGAGGCCGGTGTACTGCTCGTACTCCGGCGTGTCCTTCAGCCGCGGAATCTCGTCCGGCGGCAGCCCGGCCTTGAGCACGTCGACCTCGCCGGCCTCGAAGGCCTGAACGGCGGTCGTACCGTCCTCGATCATGCGCCCGTTCACGCGTGTCAGCTTGACGCGGTCGGCGTCACGCCACTCGTCCCATTTGACGATGTCGATCGCCGAGCTGTGCTCCCAGCGCTCGAGCTTGAAGGCGCCGTTCGTAACGATGTTCGCCGCCTCGGTCCACTTGTCGCCGAACTTCTCGACCGTCTGCCGGTGCACTGCAAGGAAGGAGTGGTGGGCAGCCTGCTGGACGAACCACGGCTGCGGTGTGGTCAGCTTGACCTCCAGCGTCTTGTCGTCGACGGCCTTGACGGCCATCTTGTCGGCGAGCGCGGCACAGTCGTCCTTCTTGGCGTCGCAACTGTTGTAGTCCTGCGCGCCGACGATGCCGTAGAACTGGTACGCGTAATCGGCACCGAGCTCCGGCGAGACGGTCCGCTTCCACGAGTACTCGAAGTCCTGGGCGGTCACCGGGTCGCCGTTCGTCCACTTCAGGTCGTCGCGCAGCGTAAACGTGACCGTCAGACCGTCTTCGCTCGTCTCGACCGTCTCGGCCGCGTTCGGAACCGGGTTCAGATCCTCGTCCAGGATGACGAGCGGATCCATGATGTTGAGCAGGATGTTGGCCGACGTGGTATCGCTGGCCAGACCAGGATCGAGCGACGGGGGCTCGGTGCCCCAGTTCACGGTGATCACCTGTTCGGCGGCTTCGCTGCCGCCTTCTTCCCCGGTGGTCGCCTCGGTGCCGGCCGCGTCGTCGCCTTCATCGTCGCCACCGCATCCGGCCGCAACCAAGGCGAGGCTCGCGACCAGCATGGCCACCAACAGCCAGAAGGTCTTGCTTCTCATTAGGGGTGTCCTTTCGTTCGCTCGCGTATTAGCGCGCTTACCCACGTTGGGACGCTCTTGTGCGTCTTTCCGGGTGCAATTTGCCTAAACCCTCGCCTCGGGCTCCTTTTCCGTTCCTTAACGCCCGGGAACTCGGTGCCTCCCCTCACCGTAACTATCGGAACGAAAGCGGGGCACCGTGGTAGCGTCGGCGCGCAGTGCTCTTTCAACAGTTCCTGGACGATGAGCTCGGCTGTGCCGCGTATCTCGTCGGGGACGAAGATGCCGGTGTCGCCGCGGTCGTCGATCCGCCGTACGCCCTCGAGCCGGTGTTTGCGGCCGCGGAGCGTCGAGGAGTGCGGATCGTGCGCACACTCGAGACGCACACGCACGCCGATCACCTGTCCGGACACGGTCGGCTCGCGCTCGAGAACGGCGTGCCGATCTCGATCCATCCGGCGGCCGATCCGGAGTACCCGTACGACCCGCTCGAAGACGGCGGCGAGCTCGAGCTCGGCCGGGTGGTGCTGCGGGCACTCCACACGCCCGGCCACCGGCCGGAGCACACCTGCCTCGCCGTCGCCGACCACTTTCGCAGCGAGGAGCCCTGGCTCGTCCTCACGGGCGATTCACTCCTCGTCGGGGACGCCGGCCGTCCAGATCTCGCGGTCGACGCGAGAAAAGGTGCGGAGGGCCTCTTCCACTCGCTCAAGCGGCTGCTCGAGCTGCCGGACGGGGTCGAGGTGTTTCCGGGGCACGTGGCCGGATCGCTCTGCGGCACGGGCCTCAGCTCGAAGGCGTCCTCGACGATCGGCTTCGAGCGACGGTTCAACCGGGCGCTCCAAATCCAGGACGAGCTGCAGTTCGTCGCCGAGGCAGCATCTGTCGGCGTGCCCAAGCCACCCAACACCAGCAGGCTCGTCGAGCTCAATCGCGGGCCGTTCGTCGGCGCCCCACGCGATGTTGTCGAGCTGCAGGCGTACGAGCACGGCACGACGGTTCTCGACGTTCGGCGGGTCGAGGACTTCCTGGCCGGGCATGCCCCCGGCTCGATCAGCGTCCCGTTGGCAAGCGGATCGTTCGCCACGAAGGCCGCCTTCGTTCTCGATCCCTCCGATCGGATCGTCATCGGCGCCTCGAGCACCGAGGAGGCAGCGCGGGCCATCCGTGCACTACGCGCGGTCGGATTCTTGGAGCTCACCGGCTACGTCCTCGGCGGCGGCGCCGAGCGCATGGCTGCGGTCACGCTGGACGAGCTGGAAGTTCTGCTGGAAACGGGCGCCGACCTGATCGATGTGCGCGAGCGCGACGAACGCGACGGCGGCTACATCGCCGGCAGTCGCAACATCCCGTACCGCTTGCTCGCGCTCGGGGGCGTCGACGTGGACGTGCCCGAAGGTCGCCCGATCGTGACGATCTGCGAGACTGGAGCGCGGGCGGGAATTGCGGCGTCGCTGCTCGCCGGGCGCGGCCTCGATGCGCGTCCGGTCCTCGACGGCGGCGTTTCCTCCTGGTCTGCTCGCGGCGGCCGTACGGTTGAATTCCGTCGCTGCGGCTCATAGTCTCGTTTGACGCCACAAGGTTTCTCGAAAGGAGCCCTCATGTCACTGCTCGACAAGATCAAGGCCTTTTTCTCCGGTGATGCCAGTCACGATCACGATCACGATCACGCCGGACACGCCCACACGCATGACGAAGGATCGTCGCACCTGCAGTCCCCGATGAACCCGGCTGAGCCGGTGCCGGAGCCCACCCCCGAGGAGATCGCCGCGGCCTCGCAGGCCGAGCCACCGACGACGACCGTCGTGGGCCTCTCCGAGGACGATCCCGACGAGGTGCACTAGGACAATCGCAAAAAGCCGGGCGACGGCCACTGAGTTCGCTCATACTTCATCGCATGGGGAGAGTGGTCGCGCAGATCGCGATTGTGTTCGCGATGCTCGTAGGTGGGCTCGCTGGTGGGCTGGTGGGGGCCGATGCATCCGCGGCAGAGCCGCTCCCCACGCGTGCGCTCGAGTCGAGGCTCGTGCAGGTCGCCCAGGAGGCGGCTGAAAGCGGAGCCTCCTCCGCACTCCGTCTGGCCGACGACCTCGGGATCCCGGTCGCGAACGAACGCATTCGCGTCGTTCTCGAGCCCCGCACGGGAGACAGCCTCGACGTTCGGACTGCGGTCGCACTCGTCGGGGGTAGGTTCGAGGGAGAGACCGGGGGTCTGGTGCAGGCCCTCGTGCCGGCCGGCGCGGTTGCGTCGCTGCCATACCTCCCCGGTGGCGCATACGTCCGGGCGCCGCTGATGCCACAGCGCGCAGCCATTACGGGGGAAGGGGTTGCCTTCACCAAGGCCAACGAATGGCACGCGGCAGGCCTGAACGGGACTGCCGTCGACGTCGCCGTGATCGACATGGGGTTCGCCGGGCTGGCGGCGAGGCAGGCTGAGGGCGAGGTGCCAGCATCGGCGGCGCGCGTCGACCGTTGTCCAGGCCGTTGGGACGGCACCGACCACGGCGTCGCCGTCGCGGAGGTCGTGCACGAGATCGCTCCGGCGGCGCGGCTGCACCTGATCTGCGTCGGGACCGAAGTGGAGCTCGCTCAGGCAGTGGAGTACGTCACAGCGAACGGCATCAAGCTCGTCAACCACTCGATCGTCTGGTTCACCTCCAGCCGGGGAGACGGCCAAGGTCCGCCTGGCACGCCGGAGCATATGGTGGCGCGTGCCCGGGCTGCCGGAGTCCTCTGGGTGAACGCGGCCGGGAACGCAGCCGAGAAACACTGGAGCGGAGTTTTCACGGACGCCGATCGCGACGGGCGACACGAATTCTCGGGAAACGACGAGCGCAACAGGGTGACGCTGATCGCGGGCAAGTCCTTCTGCGCAGCGCTGAAGTGGGACGAATGGCCGGCGACGGACGAAAACTACGACATCTATCTGCGGGCTTCGGAAGACGACTCCCAGCTGGCCAGATCGGACACGTTGCAGGAGGGGAGCCAGGCGCCGCGTGAGGGATTCTGCTGGGAGAACCGAACCGATGCTCCTCGAGACATCTACGTCGAGCTCGTGCGCCAGGGCGGCCTCGGCTCGCCCCGGCTCGACCTCTACTCCACGCAGGCGGGCAGGCTCCAATACCAAGTTCCGGAAGGCAGCATCATCGAGCCGGCCACCTCAGCGGCCGCCCTCACCGTGGGCGCCGTGTGCTCGGGGACGGGCGCGCTGGAGGGGTATAGCTCGCGAGGGCCAACGATCGACGGTCGGGTGAAGCCCGACCTCGTCGGCCCGGCGACGATCTCGAGCGCGACCTACGGCCGCTACCAAGATTGCCAACCACTCACCATGGTCGGCTTCCGAGGGAGCTCGGCGGCGGCGCCGCATGTGACCGGCGCGGCAGCGCTCCTGAGGCAGCTCCGACCCGCGCTCGGCCCCGACGGCCTCACCGCGGCGCTGCTGGCGGAGACATCCGATCTCGGAGTCCCCGGTCCGGATCTCCTCCATGGCGTGGGGAGCCTCGTCCTCCGGCCGCTTGTTCCCCTCGTCGCCGACGCTCCGGTCATCGCCGGTGTGCGTTACGCGGTCGTGACCGGATCGATCGACACGCGAGGGCTGCTCACCTCCTACGTGCTCGAGTACGGTCCCACGGGAACGGAGCTCCGCAGCGCACCCCAGACCGTGCTTCCCGATACCGGGCCGACACCCTTTTCCTTCACCGTGGAAGGACTCGCTCCCGCAGCAGCGTTCCGATATCGCATCGTCGCCACGAATCCCTTCGGCACGACTTCCGGAGCTCTCGTTCCGGCAACCACCCTGGCGGCGGCGGCACCGCTTGTCGGGGCGCGGGTCGACGTCGGCGAGCGCTCGGCGATGGTGAGCGCGACGGTCGATCCGCGAGGAGATCCGACGAGCGTCTTCGTCGACTACGGGCGCACGACCAGTTACGGCTCTCGTGCCGGCCCCATCGACGCCGGTAGGGGCGTCGCTGCAAGCACACTCTCGATCGAGCTCTCCGGGCTCGATCCCGGCACGACCTATCACTACCGCGTCGTCGCCACGAACCCGACCGGCACTGTCGCGACCGCCGATGCCACGCTGACGACCCACACGCCGCCTCCGCCCGCTCGCCCGCCCGACCTGGCGATCTCGCTGACCGCGTCCGCTGAGGTCGTGTCGGCCGGAAGCGCTCTCACCTACCGTGCGCTCGTCACAAACCGGGGCGGCTCCGTTGCGACCGGCGTCCGACTCGCGCTCTCGCTTCTCCCAGCAGCCACAATCGAGTCGAGCTCCGCCGATCGAGGCGTGTGCCGGCCGCAGGGTACGAGTGTGCTGTGCGAGATCGGTTCCGTACGCGCGGGGGACGCCGTCACGGTGTCCGTCCAGACCCGGCCGACAATCGCTGGCGTTCTCGAGGCCACGGCCGAAGCGAGCCTCGATCAGCGCGATCCGACGGTCGACGACAATCGGGCGTCACTACGCGGCCGCGTGCTCACTGCAGCGCGCGCACCGGCAGTCGCGGTCGAGCCGCTTCGCCTGACCCGCTCTCGGCCTGGATGGGCTGTCCGCCGCCGCAGCAGCGGCGAGATCCGCACGTCCTTCATGCTCAACCGCGCTGCCAGAGTCTCCGTGACGGTGCTCGACTCCTCGGGACGCCCACTCTCATTGCTGGCGGGGAGCCGGCTGGGCCGCTTCGGCAGCGGGCGGCCAAGCGGCACTCTGACACGCTCCCTGTCTGGTGGACGCAACAACGCGGTCATCCGCCTCTCATCGCGGGCGCTCGGCAAGGCGCTGAAGGTCAGACTTGTCGCGCGGGACGCGGCCGGCCGCCGCACGACACTCGTCCTCAGGGTTCGCTGAGACCGCGAACGTGTCAGCAAGGGGCTACACTGACTTGAACTCAACGCCTTCTCGACTCCCCGACGTTCGGGCCATCGAGCCGAGAAGCGACAGGGGGCACGTCGTTGTCTCTCCTCTATGACGTCTTCGCACCTGTACGTGAGCCGTTGCCTCAGGGCAAGATCGGGATCCACCTGACCAACTCTGCCCAGGGCGCGCGTCTCTTCCAGGCACTGCGCGGCCATTGCGAGGTGGAGATGCTCCCGGGCAGCGAAGGAACCGCTGTCGTCGTCTCCAGCTCCCCGTCCGGCAGCAGAGCGGTGCTCCGCCGTCTGGACGCGTGGTTGCGCGAGTTCGGCGTCGAGTCGATCTCGCTCGAGCTGAACGGCCGCACGTACGAGCTGAGAAAGACCTAGCAGAAGAGTTGACAGCGACGCCGAAAGCTGCCGGGTGCCAGTGCGTGCCCGACGACGGTCTGCGCCGCCCGCCGCGAGCGCGCCCGGCCCAGTCGCGAAGCGCACGCGGGTAGGACCTGTCCCAGTACCAAACGCCTTCGACTCTTCTTCGAGGTGGGCGGTACTGGCTCGAACCAGTGTCGCTCGTTGTCGTTGCCGCCTACACCGGGTTTCGTCCCTCGGAGTGGGCGGCGCTCGAGTGGCGCGACGTCGACCGGGACGCCGGGGTGCTCACGATCGAGCGGGCGTTCTCCTATGGGCAGGTGAAGCCGCTGAAGACGAAGGGCTCGCGCCGGCGTGTCCCCCTCCCCGCTCGCGCGGCCGAAGTGCTAGAGCACGTTCCGCGGCGGCTGGACACCCGGCTCGTCTTCCCCGGCTCGCGTGGGGCGCACATCGACCTCCGCAACTGGCGGAAGCGGGAGTGGAAGCCGGCACTCGAGGCCGCAGGCTTGCCGCGCGAGCGGCGGCCCTACGACCTGCGCCACTCATTCGCTTCGTGGGCGCTCGCCGCCGGCGTCCCGGCTTATGACGTCGCCCGCTACATGGGCACGAGCGTCCGGATGCTCGATCTCACCTACGGCCACCTCGTGAAGGGCTCGGAGGCGGTGGCGGTATCGAGCCAATGACATACGTAATCGCCTCGGAGAAGGTGCGGTGTACGCGTCGAGCCGTCGACTCAGCACCCGCCTTCTCCGGAGGCCGCTCGCAGCGCTCGCCGCGACGTTCGTTAAGTACCTTCCTCGACTTCGTAGATCTCGTCGGCTACGAGCCCGTGTGCTTCCCGGTGCACCGTATGTGCGGCCTCGGCGTTCGGTGCTTCGACAAGGCAGAAGACCTTGCCTGCCTTTTCGTCAACCCAGTAGCTCTTGTAGTTGACGTCGTGCGCGGCTTGTGTCTCAAGGTCTTTCATGTGGGCCGCGGCGACGTCTTTCATCGACACATCGCCCGCCTCGAGGTTGTGCACGTCCATGAAGAGCGGCATTGACTCTCCTTCTGATCGGTTGCCGGGCGAATGTTCTCATACTGCTCGCTGCGACGCAACCAGCGAAACTGCACGGCGGCTAACGGCGTTTCGGCCATAAGTAGGCCACCGTCGTCGCTTGGCGGCGGGACACCGCTGAAGAAAAACCCCGCGTAAGCGGGGCTTTCGAGAGGTGGGCGGTACTGGGCTCGAACCAGTGACCCCCAGCTTGTCGAGCTGGTGCTAACCAGCCGATTTGCAGGTATTTCCTGCGCTGTGGGGAAGTATTTGGGGAAGTCCCACACCGGAGAGAGCGGATTCTGACGGCCCCAAGCGGATCACAGCAGCATCGGATCAGACGCCGGGCTCGATCCGCTGGACGGTCCCAACCCGGTCGATCGTCCGATCGAACGACGCCACCGCCCCGATCCCGGACGCCTCCGCGCACGCCGTGAGGTAAGCCTCGGCGAAATCGATCCGGTGCACCTCGTACACCTCGAGCGCGCGGAGGAGCAGAGAAGCGTCTAGAACGACGATCGCCGGAAATCCGATCACAGCTCTCAGACGGTCGGCGACCTGCTGACGCTCGAGCTCGTAGAACGATTCGAGGACATAGACGACCTCGGCGAAGATGAGATCTGTGAGGACGAGCGCCTCGGCGTCGGCCAGGAACTCGGTCGCGCGCCTCGCCCGATCCGGTGGGTCGCCGGTCAGATGCCGAACGATGACGTTGGTGTCGACAAACGCCGTCACCGGCGGGTACGTGCCCGCGCAGCCCGCGTCTGCCGCCGTACCTCCTCCCACCGAATTCCGCGCTTCTCGGCCGGCACCGGCACGCTGCCCGCCAGGCTAAGCAGACTCGGTGTCCGCGCGAGAATGGCCCGCTCGCCCTGGACGCGGAAGACGACCTGATCTCCTTCTTCGAGCTTGAGAGCGTCTCGCACTGCCTTCGGAACCGTGAGCTGCCCTTTGGACGAGAGCCGTGCTGCCACATCCATCCGAGTTCTCCTTACTTCGTCTGATGAGTAAGGATAGCAATGAACCAGCACCCGTGCCGTCGCGGGTCGCCGCGTCCGGGACCCCCGGAGACGCGGACGCGGTCGTCGTTCTAACGCCCTTGGGCGGAGCTCAGCGGATCTGACCGGAGCGAACTGCCTCGGCTCATCGCGGCGGCATGGGGATGCCGAGCTGGCGGCAGATCGCCCGTGCGGTGCCGAACGGAATCTCACGATGGCGAGGCACCGTAACGGAACGCTCAGCCGTAGGGCTACGCCAAACGTCATGCCGAGAACCGTGGCGGACGAGCTCGCAGCCGTTGGCGATCAGATGCCGCTCGAGCTCGCGAAGCGCGGTCACCCGTCGGAGTATTCCGCTTCGTACCCGGGCGCAGTACGCTATGGGCATGGAACTGCACATCGTCTTCGAGCCCGACGAGGAAGGCTGGGTGCGTGCGACTATCGAGGAGCTGCCCGGCGTAATCACCTGCGCTCCGACGCATGATGAGGCGCGCGAACTCGTCCGCGACGCGCTCGACGAGTGGCTCCAGGCGCTGACCTCCACCGAGCGAACCGCCATCGGCTCGCACGCGACACGCGAGACGCTCACGCTGAGCGTCGCCTGACGCGGGCCCCGGCTGAGACGCTGAGGTCGCACCCTGTCTCATCGATGATTCTCCGTTGCACGGCGAAGATCCTCACTCTCCTTGGCGCCCGGCCGGCGGAACTCGCCGCGCCGCCGGCTTCCGACGACGACTGGTACCTGAACCTGCTGTGGATCGACCGCCGGAAGTGCCTCCTGCTCACCCATGCCGGGACGCTCTTCCCCGTATTCGTCGCCGACGTCCGGAAGGCGAAGCTCCGTCCGATCGGGCCTTACGTCGTGAGCCTCGCCGAGGAGAACCTCAGCGCCGAAGGGCTTGCACCCGACGCGCTCGGACGGCTCGATCCCGACGACGTCCACCTCGCCAAGACCGCGAGCCGCAGCATCCTCGGCGTCATGAACGACGCCGGTTTCCACGCCCGCTACCGGATCGAGGCGATGGGGGGGATCGATCGCACCGACACCGCGTTCCTGAACCGCTATCTCAGGCGGACGCTCCACAATCGAGCAGGCGCTTACGTCACCCCGCTCGACCTCGTTGCGCAGCGGGCTCAGCTCGAGTAGGCGAACTCGAGCGGCCGAGAACGGCGCGCACCGTCGAAGGCCACCACTGGCGACCACCCTGGGAGGTCCGCACACCCTCGGCATTGAGGCTGCGCGCGATCGAGCTGAAGCTTTCGCCTTTGCTATGCCGATCGCGGATGCGAGCGACGACCTCGGGAGGAAGCCCCGACTTGCGGCCGGGACGCCCACGCGGCCGGCGTGCTGCTCGCGCCTCCCGCCGGCGTTCGGCCACGATCCGCTCCACCTCGTCGACCGGAACGAGCCGCGCGCCCCAACTCATCTCCAAGGTGGCGACGAACGGAAGGATCCGCCGGTTGAACGTGGAGGTGCTGATGCCAAGCGCCTCGGCCGCTTGTTGCCTCGTGTACGCGAGCCTCACGACGCGGGTCGCCTCGCGGACGACTACCCGAGAGTCGTCGGCACTCGGTCTCGGCGGCTCGGTACGCCGCGCCTTCTCCTTCTTGCGGCGGAGCCGACGACGTGACACACAGACAGCATACAGCAACGGTGACGTTTATTGCACCTGTGGTGCATCTGCGTCTCTCTGGCTATGCCGTTCGGAGTTGTTGTCGGCTTTGGCCTCTCGTAGACCGTGGCGATGTCTGCAGGCGAAGAACTCGGCCCGCGGGCTTAAGGGAGCCGAGGTGCAACTGACCGGCTATCTCGATCAGAAGTTCAAGCCGAGGAATCTCCAAGAAAGGGCGAGTTACTTCGAATCGGCGTTGCGCTAGCCGGACGACGAACGGAATGCTCAAGGAAGCATTAGACACGTCTGAACAGGATTCTCCATACGCTGCCGGGTGAGCACACCATCCCCCGCTCCACTGGGCACTTGTAACCTCGCTTTGTGTCAGACCCTGAAACACAGCCACGTACGGCCTCCGGGCCGAAGCCTGGCTTCTACGTGCTGAAAGCCGACGGCGGAATAACCGCTGAGCAAGGTCAAGCCTCGGGTCCGGCCGCGATCGGGGTGGTGTTGAAGGACCCTAAGTACCGTGATGTAGATGAGGTATCGAAGCAGATCGGGTTGGCAAGGAACCACCACGAAGCAGAATACAAAGCTCTCATCGAAGGTCTCAAGCTCGCCCGCCGCCACGGGATCAATCGGATCCGGGTGTTCCTTGACTCGGCACTCGTGGTCAACACCGTCAACGGCGACTGGAAGCTCGAGCCCGAGCACCTCAGAGACCTATGCACGAAGGCATGCGTTCTCATCAAGGAGTTCGCTGATATCAAGGTGTGTTGGGTGCCTCGAGAAATGAACCTTGAAGCGGACGCACTTGCAAGCAGAGCCCTCGGCCGCGGCCGCTGACACCAACGAAGCCCATCCATCAGTGTTTGGCAGCTCCGCTCGACGATCGACATGACCGGCCGTTGAGGCCGTTCAGAATCTACTCATGCTCTTAGAGCTCGAGGCCGTGACCAATGCTGCGCTCGATCTCGGCCACGCTGTGCAGCATGCGGAGGGCGGGCTCGTCCTGCTCGCGTCCGAGGGCGGCGGTCATGCGGGCGAGGTCGCCGACCGAGGCTACGGCCACGCGGACGCCGGAGCCGAGGTACTCCCGAGACGCAGCTCGGCGCAGGTCGTCGAAGCCGCGGGTGCCGGCGGGCTCGGGAACGATTTTCAACTCGCCGAGGTCCGTCCCGAGCTCGAGCACGTTCACGCCGGTGAGCGCCCGCGTCTTCTTCCCGTCTCGCCGCTGGGCGTTCAGCTCATCGAGAGCGAGGTCGAGCCGGCGCAGGTTCTCCTCCCGCATCGCGGGGACGATGTCGACGCCGTCCGTCAGCTCGTCGGTTCCCTGCAGCACGCGCGCCAAGCCGCCGATCACGATGTAGCTGACGCGTGCCCGGTCGAGCGCCTTGAAGATCCCGATCGGGTCGAAATCCGGCTCGCTCGCTCTCGCCATCAGCGCTTCCGTTCCTTCAGCATCGCCTGCAAGCGGTTCTCCGGTGAGCGGAACAGGTTCTCGCGCAGCCGTTTCTCGCCGCCCTCGTCGACGTCGTAGGGAACGAGCGCAAGAGCCAGGTCGAAACCGCAGGCGCGCACGAGATCGCGCAAGGTCTCGAAGCTCGGCTGCACCGAGTCGCTCTCCCAGCGGGCGATCTGCGCTCGGTCCCTCCCGCTCCGCTCGGAGAGCTCGGTCTGGGTGAGCGACGCCCGCAAGCGCGCCTCCCGGATCAGCATCCCGCTCGTCATGTGCCAACTCTAGCCCAACGTGGGCGAACTTACTATCGTGATGAATATGCTACAATGCTCTAATGTCGCGCGTAGCGCCTGAGCAGCTCGAGCTCGAGGTAGCTTCGGTCGAGGTGCCCGCCGCCCCGAGCGCGAGGACTCGCCGGCGCACCAACCCGACGGCGCTCGGCTCCCGGCTCGCGCTCAGCCCCGAAGAGGCGGCCGGCATCCTCGGCGTGAGTCGCGACTACTTCGACGAGCACATTCTCCTCGAGCTCCGCGTGGTCCGCCGCGGCCGTCGGATCCTCGTCGCCCTGGCCGAGCTCCAGCAATGGCTCGACCGCAGCGCGGCCCGCACCTTGGAGGCGAGACGCTGATGGCGGAGGGGATCGAGGTCCGCCACGCTCGCTCGTGCGCCTCGCGTGGCGGCAAGCGCTGTAACTGCGAGCCCGGCTACCGCGTCGCGGCCTATGACGCGATCAGCAAGCGCAAGGTCTCGAAGACGTTCAGGACGCTCGGAGAGGCTCGCCGCTGGCGCGCGACGGCCCAGACTCAGGCTGCCAACGGCGTGCGGCTGGCCGGTACCGCGCAGACACTCCTCAATGCTGCTGAGGCATTGGTCGACGGGATCGCGAGCGGTGCGGTTCGCACGAAGGCCGGCGAGCGGTACAAGCCCTCGGTCGTGCGTGAGTACGAGCGCTCGTTGCGTCTCCACGTCCTCCCCACGCTCGGCGGTGCCAAGCTCTCCAAGATCCAGCGTCGTGACGTGCAGCGCCTCGTCGACGACTTGCTCGCGTCCGGTGCCGACCCGAGCACGATCCGAAATGCGCTCAAGCCGCTCCAGGTGATCTACCGGAGAGCGATCGAGGACGGCGACCTTGCGGTTAGTCCCTGCGAACGGCTCCGACTCCCTGCGGCGCGCGGACGTCGGGAACGCATCGCCTCGCCCACGGAAGCCGCCGCGCTGATCGCAGCGCTTCGCACTGAGGACCGAGCGCTTTGGGGCTGCGCGTTCTACGCCGGCCTGCGTCGGGGCGAGCTGCGGGCCCTTCTCTGGAGCGACGTCGACCTCGCAAGCGGGCTGATCCGAGTCGAGCGCAGCATGAGCAGTCACGGAGAGACGGGCGAGCCGAAGAGCCGCGCCGGTCGCCGCGGCGTCCCGATCGTCGCCGCTCTGCGCGATCTGCTCATCGAGCACAAACTCGTCACCCAGCGCGACACCGGCCTCGTGTTCGGCTCGAGCGAAGCACTGCCGTTCACTCCGACGGCTGTCCGTAAGCGGGCCCTGACCGCGTGGCGACGAGCTGGTCTGGATCCGATCGGCCTCCACGAATGCCGACACACGTTCGCGAGCCTCCTCATCGCCGCCGGTGTGAACGCAAAGGCGATCACTTCCTACCTTGGCCACGCATCGATCCAGACGACATTCGACTTGTACGGCCACCTCATGCCCGGAAACGAGGACGAGGCCGTGGCGCTCGTCGACTCATACCTCGAGCGGGCGAACAGCGAGAAGCGCCTCGCGCAAATTGACTGAGGCTTCGCTGCCGTGATCGTGCTCCGGCGCCACCCTGACAACGGTCCCAGACAGACCGACCCGCCGAGTCTCACAGTTTCCTGAGCGGAGCTTGCCTTAGACGATCAGGATCGTTCGCAGGGAAACAGGGACGCCTTGCCGGATCGTGTTGCGAATCTCGGCGATCCGGTCGACTTCCTTGACCAGGGCGCCCAGGTCACCGCTCCCGCTCAGCTCGACGTCGTACGTGATCGCATCTGACACTGCGGGGTTGCCGGAGAAGTCGCCCTCGACGGTGACGCGCACGGAATCGAGCTCGACGCCGAACCGGGGAGCCTCACGGAAGAGGTCGTTCGAGACACAGCCAGCGACGGCGAGGTAAAATCCCATGCACCATGGCAATCGGGACGCTGCGCTGCTTCGTGATCGACGTAGAGGACATCGAGGTCGGCGTGGCGTTCTGGTCCGAGGTGACCGGGATTCCACAGATCTCGTCCGTCTGGCC
>Ga0136621_1000040_pt1 | contig 39639 bp, 42 predicted proteins | sample AntDryUQ445A2306_FD_104673 | JGI IMG/M metagenome (GOLD analysis project Ga0136621, IMG submission 104673) | Polar desert sand microbial communities from Dry Valleys, Antarctica - metaG UQ445A (23.06) | ecosystem: Environmental > Terrestrial > Soil > Desert | place: Antarctica: Dry Valley...
ACGGCCAGGCGCGTGCGCTTCATCAAGCGGGCGCAGCAACTGGGCTTCACGCTGGAAGAGGTTAAAGGCCTGTTGCGTCTGGAGGACGGCCAAAGTTGCCGCGAGACGCGGCTGCTGGCCGAGAAGAAGCTAGAACAGATTGAGGCGCGAATTGACGATCTCAGTCGCATGCGCCATATGCTCAAGAGCCTGATCGCCGAATGCACGGCGGGCAAAAGGCCGCGATCCTGCCCAATTATCGCCACGTTGTCGGCAGCTACTTAGCACATCGCCTCCATCTTTCGCGCGCTCGCAACCCCGGTCAGCTAGAGAACGTGGTTACGATGACACATAAGGTACGATGCGGGCCACGTGCTTTAGCTTACTGTGTGGCCCGCGCTTTACATAGGCCAGGCCAGGTATCGCCGCGACCTTTTAGGTTGAAAGGGCATGGCTCCACACTGGCCAAATCCGGATGTCTTCCAGCCTTCCTAAGCTCCTCGAAAAACTCCTCTTCATTCTGGAACGTTTAAGAGCACGGAGGAGCGGCGCCCGCGCCGCGATATATCTGTGCCCCGGGTCAATCGGGACAAGGGTGTCGCTCCCACCAAACAGCCGGTAGATGTTGGACAGACCTACAGGTTGATTCCTGGTAATCCGCGTATTGCTCGCAGCAGACGCGTTGGACGAACACGTAATTAACTGGCTGTGAACGCAAACAGACTGCCGCTCGTCAGAAAAAATGTGTAAAAATGCAGGTACGCAATAACCCCAATAACGCCGGGGCCTTCTGGTCGCGGCGAGTCCAACGCTTGCGCGCCCAAGGAGGCTCAATGTCATTTCTTGATAGAGAACATACCGTCGCCCGGCCGGGCTACAGCCGCTGGCTGGTGCCGCCCGCCGCTTTGTTCGTGCATCTTTGTATCGGCGAGGTGTACGCCTTCAGCGTATTCAGCGAGCCGATGACCTGGCTCATCGGCATCGATCATTCCGCGCCGGGCGACTGGAAGTACACCGAACTCGGCTGGATCTACAGCCTCGGCATCGTGTTTCTGGGTTTGAGCGCCGCGCTCTTCGGGCGCTGGGTGGAACGCGTGGGGCCGCGCAAGGCCATGTTCACGGCGGCGTGCTGCTTCGGCGGTGGTTTTATGGTCGCTTCACTGGGCGCTTCGACGCACCAGTTATGGTTGATTTATCTGGGCTACGGCGTGCTCGGCGGTTGCGGTTTAGGCATCGGTTACATCTCGCCGGTCAGCACCTTGATCAAGTGGTTTCCGGATCGACCCGGCATGGCGACTGGGATGGCGATCATGGGTTTCGGCGGCGGCGCGATGATCGGCTCGCCGTTGTCGGTGCTGCTTATGGATTTCTATGCGACGTCGACCGATGTGGGAGTCACCTCTACATTCCTGACCTTAGGAATCATCTATTTTTTCTTCATGAGCATCGGTGCGACGATCGTGCGGGTACCCGCCGAGGGCTGGAAACCATCCGGCTTCGTGCCGCCGGAAGAGCCGTCGAAGCTTATCACCACCGCGCACGTCGCCGTCAACGAGGCGATGAAGACGCCGCAGTTTTATTTCTTGTGGGGCGTGCTATTCCTGAACGTGAGCGCGGGCATCGGTGTGCTCGGCCAAGCCTCAGTCATGTCGCAGGAGATGTTCGCGGGAGGCATTGACGAAGCCGCCGCGGCGGGCTTCGTCGGTTTGCTCTCTATATTCAACATGCTCGGGCGCATCTCCTGGGCTTCATTCTCCGATTATATCGGGCGCAAGAATACCTACATCGTGTTCTTCGTGCTCGGCATGTGCCTGTACGCGATCATACCCTGGACAGCTTCCATCGACAGCGTCACCCTGTTCGTGCTCTCCATGTGCATCATCATCAGCATGTACGGCGGCGGCTTCGCCACCATTCCCGCGTATTTACGCGACATCTTCGGCACCATGCACGTGGGCGCAATTCATGGCAGACTTCTAACCGCCTGGGCGGCCGCGGGGATCGTCGGCCCGGTGCTGGTCAATTACATCCGCGAGTTCCAGATCAATTCCGGCGTACCTGACGCGGAGGCTTACAACTTGACCATGTACATCATGGTCGGACTGCTGGCGGTGGGGCTGATCTGCAATTTGATGATGAGCCCGGTTAACGCCAGCCATCACTATCGGGCGCACGACGACGCTAAGCGCGGCGCAACCACGAAGGCGGAGACCTGAATCATGCGAGAAAATCAACAGCCGGCCGGCGACACCGGCCACCGCACCTCACCGGCGCTGATCGCTATCGCTTGGCTCGCGGTGATGCTGCCGCTGGCGTGGGGGTTCGTTTCAACCTTGATCGAGGCGTCGGCCTTGTTCACGTAAACCGCGGCCCGGTGCGCTGCCCACCGGCAAATGCGAGTCAGCGCCGTCACCGTCCCGGCGCTCATAGTGCCAGGTGGTCCTCGTCGCCTTCGATATAAGCCTGATAATTGGGTTCACCGCGACGCGTCACGGTTCGCACTCTGCGTAAGCGACGCGAAAATCATTGGCGACGCTTTCCGGTCAGGGAATCACCTCATCGATGGTGATCGATACTTTGGCATTCTCGCGGGTGCGCACCTGCGTGTGCTCGCCCAGCAGGTCGCCACTTTGGGGCATGGCGTCGCCGCTCTTCGAAATGCGAGCGAGCACGTTCACTTCGTCCTCGGCCGACAACTTAAACATCGGCGCCATGGCCGTCGAATCGTCCAGGGTGACTTCCAGGGGAAGGTCGGCGGCGGCGCCACGTGCGAGCGCCAGCGGCATGCGCGGGCCGTCTATTGCCTGCGCGTAAACGAAAACCGTGTCTCCGGGCGCGGCCCGTTCGCTAAGCGCCGTCGCGAGATTTACCGAAACGCTGATGCTGGCCGGCGATGCCGCGGCAGTTTCAGTGTCACCCGCTGTTTGACCGGCACTGCCCGCCGCGTTATCGACTGTATTCGCCGGCAGACCGGCGAGACGCCGAGCCTCGGCGATGCGCCGCGGAAGTTCAACAAAGCGATCGACGAGATCGCGGGGCGCAGTCTCAAGCAATGTCTGCCAGCGCTCGGCCGCGCGCGCGAAGTCTCGTGTCTGAAAATCAGCCCACCCCGCCAGCCACAGCGCCTGCGGGTTATCCGGCTGTATTTTTAGGGCCTGCTCCAGCAAAGTCGCCGGCCGACCGGCGAACTGCTGGCCGCGGGACAATGCAAGAGTCTGCGCGTAAGCCGCGAGCAGATCGGGTTCGGTAATTTCCGCCAGTTCGTTAGCGCGCGCGAACGCGCGGTTCGCCGCGGCATAGCTACCCGTGAGCGTGTGGACTCTAGCGAGCATCACCCAGCCCGTGCGGTCTTCGGGGTTCTGATCGAGCCGCGCCTCGATCACCCGAGTGATCTCCTCGATCGACGGCTGCTCGACGGTACCCGTGCCCTCCGAAGCCAGGGTGCGACTCTCATTCAGCGCGTCGAAACCGGTGTTGAACTGAAAATAAAACAGCACCGCAAGCAGGGGCACCGCTATGCCGACCAGCGCAGCGGTCCAGCCAGCGCCGCCGCCCGAAGAGCGCGCGAGCGGGACCGAATCTTCGGTCACTTCCGCCAGCAGTTCGCGCTCCAGATCCAGCCGCGCGCGCTCGAACTGCTCTTGAGTCAGCAGATCGTTATCGACATCGCGCTGGAGTTCGATCAGACGCTGCCGGTACAGCGCACGATTGATTTCGCTCCGTGTGGGACCGTCCGCGGATTCGCCGCGACCAGGCAGTAACGGTGGCAATACAAAACTTAAGGCCGCTATCATGAGCAGCCCCGCGACGATCCAGAAAACGATCACGCGTGATTATTCCCTAGCGCTGTCATCGAGCAGGTCGCGCAAACGCTGTTGCTCCTGCGCGGACAGGGGCGCGCCGGCTTCGCTGCCCGCGCGCCGACGGATGCGTAACAACAGTGTCGCCAGGCCGGCCGCGGCTAGCACGAAAGGACCGATCCACAGCACGTAAGTCAGGGGCTTGAACTGGGGGCGGTAAAGGACGAAGTCGCCGTAGCGGGCAACTAAAAAATCGGTGATCTCGGCATCTGAAGCGCCGTCTTCCAGCAGCTCCTGAATTTCAGTACGCAGGTCGGTCGCGAGGTCGGCATCCGACTCCGCCAGCGATTCGTTCTGGCAAACGAGGCAACGGAATTCCTCGATCAGGCTGTGGTAGCGCTCCGTCATCGCTGCATCCATGGCCGCGACCGGTCCCCAGGGCGTCAACCACAATGTCACGCACAACAACACCGAGGCCATCCACCGCACCGCGCCGCGCACCTCAGCCCTCGCGCAGCCGCCTGACCAGCGGCAGAATCGTTTCGGTCAGAACTTCGGCGGTCAGCGGCCCGATGTGCTTGTAACGGATGATGCCCCCACTATCGACCACAAACGTTTCCGGCGCGCCATAAACGCCCCAGTCGATCGCGACGCGCCCGTCCGCATCGAACGCGATCGCGGCATAGGGATCGCCCAGTTCGCGCAGCCAGCGAATCGCTGCCGGACGCTTATCCTTGAGATTGAGACCGTAAATGGGTACCTGGCCGCTGCGCGCCAGCGCGACCAGCACCGGATGCTCGCCATAACACGCCACGCACCAGGTCGCCCACACGTTAACCAGGCTGACATTGCCACGCAGATCGCGATGGGTAAACCTCTGTGCCGGGTGCTTGAGGTGCGGAAGGCTGAACGCCGGCGCTGGCTTGTCGATCAGCGGGGACGGCACCATCGAGGGGTCACGATTGAGACCTAGCCCCAGAAACACTACCAGCACCGCGAACAGCGCTGCGGGCAGCAGATAACGGAGCATCAGCCGGGCAGCGGTTGCGCGGAAAACCGTTCCGCGCGCGTGGTCTCACGTTGCGTGGTCACCCGATAGCGCCGATCCGACGCCGCCAACACACCGCCGAACGCCATCATCAGCGGTCCCAGCCACAGCCATTGCACGAACGGTTTATAGTAGAGCCGCATGCCCCAGGCGCCGCCGCCGGTAGGTTCACCAAGCGCCACGTACAGATCGCGGAACAAGGTCGAATCGATGGCGGCGTCCGTCATCGGGTTGGTCTGCACCCGATAGATGCGCTTCTCGGGATGCAGGATCGCGACTCGCTCGCCGTCGTGCCTCACCTCGACCAAACCACGCTCCGCAAGATAATTCGGACCTTCGGCTTCTCTTACGCCCCGAAACCGGAACGTATAGCCACTCAGGGTCGTGCTCTCGCCCGGCGTCATGCTCAGTTGCCGCTCGACTTCGAACGCGCTGGCGAAGGTCACGCCGACGATGAATACGCCCATCCCCAAGTGCGCCACGGTCATGCCGTACATGGCGCGCGGGATCGAGACCAGCGCCTGCGCCAATGTGTAACGCGCACGCTGACGCTGGACATGCGTGTAAAGATTGAGCCCGGTCGAGATAGCCGCCCAGCCTGCCAGCGCGATACCGACCGCCACCAGAATCGTGTTGGTTCCCGCCACGATCAGCGGCACCAGCACGCCCAGCCCGATGCCCGCCAGCAACACATAACGCAAATGGTGCGCGAGGTCACCGATACGCGACTGGCGCCAGCGAGCCAGCGGACCCACGCCGATCAGAAACACCAGCGGCAGCATAAGCGGCACGAACACGGCCGCGAAATATGGCGGGCCCACCGAAATCTTGCCGAGACCCATGGCGTCCAGAAACAGTGGATAAAGCGTGCCCAGCAGGATAGTGGCCGCCGCCGTCACCAATAGAATGTTATTGATCAACAGCGCCGTCTCGCGCGACACCGTATCGAAGCCGCCGCCGCCGCGCACTTTTGGCGCGCGCCACGCATAGAGCACCAGTGATCCGCCAACCACCACCAGCAGGAACATTAGGATGTAAATCCCGCGCGCGGGGTCGGTGGCAAAAGCATGCACCGACACCAGCACGCCGGAGCGCACCAGAAAGGTACCGAGCAGGCTTAAACTAAAGGCCAGGATCGCCAACATGACGGTCCAGTTCTTGAACGCGCCGCGCTTGTCCGTCACCGCCAGCGAATGCATCAGCGCGGTGCCGACCAACCACGGCATGAAAGAAGCGTTCTCCACCGGATCCCAGAACCACCAGCCGCCCCAGCCCAGTTCGTGGTACGCCCACCAGCTGCCGAGCATTATGCCCGTGGTTAAAAATACCCAGGCGGCGGTGACCCACGGCCGCGACCAGCGCGCCCACGCCGAATCCAGATGCCCGCCCAGAAGTGCGGCAATCGCAAAGGCAAAAGCCACCGACATGCCCACGTAGCCCATGTACAGAATCGGCGGGTGGATGACGAGGCCTGGGTCCTGCAGCAGCGGATTTAGATCCTGCCCGTCGGCGGGCGCCGGGAACAGACGCTCGAAAGGATTGGAAGTCGCCAGCATGAATAGCAGAAACCCGATGCTTACCAACCCCATGACCGCGATTACCCGCGCGCGAAATTCGGGCGGCAGGCTGCCGCTGAACAAGGTCACCGCGAACGACCAGGCACAAAGTACCAGCGTCCACAGCAGCAGCGAGCCTTCGTGCCCGCCCCATACCGCCGACACGCGATACGGCAGCGGCAGCGCGGTGTTGGAATTCTGCGCGACATAGGCGACGGTGAAATCGTTGGTCACGAATGCGTAAGTCAGGCAGGCGAACGCGATCGCGACAAACAGAAACTGCCCTTGCGCGGCCGGCCGCGCCGCCGCCATCCATTCAGTTTTTCCGAGCTGCGCGCCCGCCAGCGGGACGATGCTCTGCACCAGCGCGAGACACAACGCTATGCTCAACGCGAATTGGCCGATCTCCGGAATCATGACGTCTCCTCGCTGTTACTTGTCCAGCGGCGCGTAGCCGGGCGCGGCGTCGCCGGGATGCTCGCCGCCGGCGGCCTTCAGGGAGGCCGCCACTTCGGGCGGCATGTAATTTTCATCGTGCTTGGCGAGCACCTCTTCGGCGCGGAACAGGCCGTCCCGATCTATCGTTCCGTGCGCCACAATCCCCTGCCCCTCGCGAAACAGATCGGGCAAAAGTCCCGTGTAAACCACGGGGATGGTCTTGTCCGTGTCGGTGAGTTCGAAATGCACCGTCAGGTCGTCCCCCTCGTGTTTCACGCTACCGTTCACCACCAGACCGCCCACGCGGAACATGCGCCCGGTTAGCGCCTCGCCAGCGAATACCTGGCTGGGACTGTAGAAATAAAGCAGATTTTGCTGGAATGCATACAGCGCGAGGCCGGTGGCGACGCCCACGCCGATCACCAGTGCGACAATCAGACCTAAGCGTCGTTTACGTTTTGGCGTCATCGATGGTTTGCTGTGAAGCAGTTTTAGAGAGTTCGCGCAGCAGCAGCCGGCGGCGGCGCAGGGCACTGATCAGGTTGGCGGTGAGCACCCCCACGAACACGGCGTATGCGCTCCATACGTAGAAGGCGTAACCGCCCATGTGAAGAAATTCCCGCACGTCACGCGCGCGCCAGCGCGCGCGCCCAGGCGCTTTGACGTTCGCGCGAGAGCACGTCGCAACGCGCCCGCAATAGTAACACGACGGTAAAATACAGCATGAACGCGACCACCATGATCAGCAGCGGCCACAGCATGCTCAAGTCCATGGCCGGCGAATCGAAACGGCTTATCGTCGGGCCTTGGTGCAAGGTGTTCCACCACGTCACCGAATAATGAATGATGGGAATGTTGACTACGCCCACCAGGGTCAGAATGCCGGCGGCACGCGCCGCGGTACGGGGGTCTTCGATTGCGCTGCGCAGCGAGATCACACCCAGATACAGAAACAGCAGGATCAGTTCAGACGTCAGCCGCGCGTCCCACACCCAGTACGTGCCCCACATCGGCTTGCCCCACAGCATGCCGGTGACCAGCGCGAGGAACGTGAACGAGGCACCCAGCGGCGCGCAGTTGGCGGCGATGACCTCGGAGAGCTTCATTTTCCAGATCAGGCCGATGGCGGCGGACGTGGCCATCACCATGTAAATAAACAGCGACATCCACGCGGCCGGCACATGGATAAAAATAATCCGGTAACTCTCGCCCTGCTGATAATCGGGCGGCGCCACCACCAGCCCCCAGTAAAGCCCCGCCAGCATGCACACCGCGGTTGCACCGCCCAACCACGGCAGCAAGCGGCCGGACAGGTCGTAAAAATATTTCGGCGAGCCGAGCTTATGAAACCAGATCCACATATTCGATGTAAGACTATTGCTAGTTCAACGCGATCCTCAAGCCCGCGGCGGTAGCGAGCGGCGCCAGAATAACACTCATTATGAATATCGCGCCCATGATAGCAAGCTGACCGCTCACCGGCAGGCCGGCCGCGGCTGCGTCCACCGCGCTGGTGGCGAAGATCAGCACCGGCACGTAAAGCGGCAGCACCAGCAGCGCCAGCAGCATGCCGCCCCGCCGCAGCCCGATGGTCAGCGCCACCCCGATCGAACCCACAAGACTCAGTACCGGCGTGCCCAGCGCGAGGGTCGCGAGCAGCACGGGCAGCGCGCCGACCGGCAGATAAAGCATCATCGCCAGTGGCGGCGCAATTATCAAAAGCGGCAGGCCCGCCACCAGCCAGTGCGCGGTGACCTTGGCCAGTACCAGCGCGGCCACCGGCTGCGGGCTTATCAGCATCAATTCCAGCGCGCCATCTTCGAAGTCCGCACGGAACATGCCCTCCAGCGCCAGCAGGGTCGCCAGCAGCGCCACCACCCACACGACGCCGGGCGCTATGCGGCTCAGCAATTCCGTATCGGGGCCGATGCCCAGCGGCAGCAAGGTCGCGACCAGCGCGAAAAACAGCAGCGGATTGGCAAACTCCGCGCGATTACGATACGCAAGGATAATGTCACGGCGCAGCAACGTCATGTAGGCAACGCTAATGGCCGGTTGGTTCATACGCCGAGTACGATTCGCTTGAGCGGATGCGCGCCCAGATCGATGGGGCGATGCGTGGTCAGGATCAGCAACCCGCCAGTATCCAGATGCGCGCGCAACATCGCCTCGATCTGCCGGGCGGCGTCCGTGTCCAGCGCGGTCAGCGGCTCGTCCAGCAGCCATAGCCTCGCGTCCAGCATCAACAGACGCGCCAACGCCACGCGCCGCCGCTGCCCGGCGGACAAAGTGCGGCATAGCGTATCCGACATGGTCTTAAGGCCCACCGCCGCCAACGCATGACTCGAAGTGGATAAAGGTTTCGATCTGCCTAGCGCGCTCGCGAAGCGCAGATTCTCGTGCGCGGTCAGCTCCAGCTTGATGCCATTGGCATGGCCGACGTATCCGATGTCAGCGAGAAACGCCGCACGATCGTCGTCCACGTCGCGGCCGCGCCATTGAACCTTGCCGGCATCGCGCAGGCCCAGCCCGCACAATAGGCGCAGCAGACTGGTCTTGCCGCTGCCGTTAGGCCCGTCGATGCGCAGCGCCTCGCCCGCACGGAGCGAAAAATCCACCCCGCTGAACAATTGTCGCTCGTTGCGGGTGCAGGCAAGCTCGCGCGCCGTCAGCTCCGCGGTCGCAACAAGATTATCGCTGGCTACCGTGTCCATAAGGCGCGTTATGATACAAGAAGCACCGATCTTGCCGAGATCTATGGATTTTACGTAAAGGCTGAAAAATGTGCCGCGTATCCTCCAAATTCAGCGACCGCAACGGCGGCCGTTTCGGTTGCAGGCAGGCGCGAATGCCGTGTTGACCATGGTCCGCACGTTGTTGGCGCTATTGGGATCGTGCTCATTGCCGCTCGCCAGCGCTGATAGAAATATTGCAGAATTACCACCAGGCCATGCTAGTCGGCGGCGCGTATGACCTTGTCGGCGCGCTTCAGCCAGGCGAGCTTCAACGCCCCGTGAGGCATGAACGCGGAGACAATCCACGGATGCGGGTCCACGCCGTGCTGCAACGGATTGCCACCCTGCATCCCTAAGGTTATCGCCGCCTTGAGCAGCTGGCGGCGTACGACGGCAGCGCGGCGATGAATTCACTGGTGTTGCGATTCACGTTCCAGATGCCGGTATCCGGATACCGCTAGGTGGCTTTAAGTAACAAGGCAGGCTGCAATGTGCACGTCTGCACCCATCGCGTAACGGGGATGTCCTTGCGGATGCTAGCCTGGCAATTGAGGTGCCGGCGCTCCGCGGGCTTCTGGCAACCGTGAATTCCGCCGTGTGACGGTTACTTCTCCAGCACAATTTCGCCGTCGATTTTGAATTTAAGATTTAGCGCCGGGATCTCCAGGGTCATAGCGGCGGGCAGTTTTTCATCACCCTTGAGCTTGCCGGCGGCCAGCGCCGCATCGACCTCTTTCTCGATTTCCCGCTGCGATGTGATGCCAACCTTTTTCAGGAATTTGCGGATTTGCATGTTCAGTGTATCTTCGTTCATCACCGTGTCCTCGCTTACAATGCCGTTTGTCGATCGCTTAAGCATACACGAGTGTAATCGCCGCTTATGACCTCCAGGCCACAGCGCAGCCTGCGTGCACTTAGTGGCCGCGCCAGGGCGTGTCGACCATGTTATCTTGATACCGCACAGTTATCCTGATCCTGACATAGTGGCGTTGAAATTCGAATGGCGCGCAAGAAAACACCTGTCGACTTTGAGCAATCGCTGACCGAACTGGAGTCGCTGGTCGAACGCCTGGAGCAGGGCGATTTGACGCTGGAAGAATCGCTTAAGACCTTCGAACGTGGTGTGGCGCTCACGCGCGCGTTGCAGGCCGCGCTTAGGCAAGCCGAACAGAAAATCGAAATCCTGACAACCCGGGGGGGACATGCCGTCGTCGAACCGTTTGAGACCGATAACCACACCGACAATGGAAATTGAAGCGCGGTTGCACGCGCTTTCCGCGCGCGTGGGGCGCGCGCTCGATGTGTGGCTGCCGGCCGAGCAGTTACAGCCGGGCATGCTGCACAAGGCCATGCGCTATGCCGCTCTGGGCGGTGGCAAACGCATGCGCCCGGCGCTGGTTTATGCGACCGGTACCGCACTGGGCAGCCCGCTGGACAGCCTGGACGGCGTCGCCTGCTCGGTGGAGCTGATTCACGCCTACTCTCTGATCCATGACGATCTGCCCGCGATGGACGACGACGACCTGCGGCGCGGCAAGCCTTCGTGCCACAAGGCGTTCGACGAAGCTACGGCGATCCTGGCGGGCGACGCCATGCAGGCGCTGGCGTTTTACATACTGGCGCACGATCACCGCATCGTGGTTGATCCGGCCGTGCGCATCGAAATGGTGGCATTGCTGGCGCTGGCGTCCGGCTCACGTGGCATGGCCGGCGGGCAGGCCATCGATCTGGCGTCGGTGGGCGCGAGGCTCGATATTGCGCAGTTGGAGGCCATGCACATTCACAAGACCGGCGCGCTGATTCGCGCCAGCGTGGTGATGGCGGCCGCGAGCTGTCGCGATCTGGATGCTTCGCGCCGCGACGACCTGGATCATTTCGCGAAATGTATCGGGCTCGCGTTTCAGATTCGCGACGATATCCTGGACGTGGAGGGCGACACCGCCACACTTGGCAAGACGCAGGGCGCGGATCATGCGCGCGACAAGCCGACCTATCCCGCGCTGATGGGTCTGGAGCAGGCCAAGGCGCGCGCGCGCGATCTGCACGACGACGCACTGGCAAGCCTGTCGGGTTTCGACGGGCGCGCCGATCTGCTGCGCGATATCGCGCGCTATATCGTCATGCGGATCAAGTAATCTGGCTTGCGGCTTTCGCGCCAGCACCTGTCACCCGCTCATGCTCGACGAAACACCTGCTCGGCGTCCTCTGATTCGCCAGCCGCGCAAGGAACTGGTTCAAGGATGACGAGTTGGAATTCCGCAAGACGATCACACGCTATGTCACCGTGGCGCGTAAGCGGCTTCAGCTCATTGAACGACTGCGGGAGTCCGATCGCCGCAAGGACGAGGCGCTCGAGGAGCTATTGGTTGTAAACAGCGAGCTGGATCGAAGAGTGCTCGACCGTACCCGTATAGCCGACAAACGCGCCACTCAACTGCGCGCGCTGGCCTCCGAGCCACGTTGGCCGAGGACCGGAAGCAGCAGAATCTCGCCGCCAATCTGCACGATTCCATGGCGTAGTATCTGATCCTGGCCACATTCAAACTCGCCGGCCGGGAACCATCCATCAAGGACGAGGGTATACAGCAGGCGGTGCGGAGCGTCACGAAAGTGCTGAGCCAAGCTAGCGAGTCGGGGCGCTCGCATATTTTGCCTTGAGCATGCTGTACTGAAAGACCTGGGTCTGACCAAGGCACTGTAATCGCTTAAATGAATGCACAACACCGAGTTCGCGATTTCGGCGCAAGCCGGACAAAATCGTCTGGAACGATTTTGAAAAGTTTTGGCTGGCCCGTTTGGACGCACACGTGGACGCGAGACGAACGTAACGTGCATGCTGAGCTGAAGACAGGATAATCCTGAAACCTCGCCCTTCAGCGCGACGCGCGTTCATGTTCGGCCAATAACGCCTGTATCTGTTCGATATCGGCTTTCGGCAACGTCTTGTCGCCGGCCTTGACCGTCTCTTCGATCTGTCGCGGGCGGCGGGCGCCGACGATTGCGGCGGTGATTTCCGGCCTTCGCAACACCCAGGCGATCGCCAGTTGGCCCGTGCTCAGGTCGTTGCGCTCCGCGATGGGCTTAAGCTGCTCGATCAGTTTCAGGTTGGCGCTTAAAAGCGGCTCCTTGAACTGATCGCTGCCGCGTCGCCAGTCTTCTTTGGGCAGCGCGTCGATTTTTTCGCGCGTGTATTTGCCCGTTAGCAGACCGGCTTTCATCGGGCTGTAGGCGATCACACCGATATTATGGGCCGCGCAGTATTCCAGTAAATTGTCCTCCACACCGCGTTCGAGCATGCTGTAAGGCGGCTGCAACGAGGCCACCGGATGGATTTTTTGGATGCGCTCAAGCTGCGCCACCGTGAAATTCGATACACCCGCGTAGCGCACCTTGCCCTCATCGATCAGCTTGGCGATGGTGTTCCATGCTTCCTCGACGTTCTCATCGGGATTGGGCCAGTGCACCTGGTATAAATCGATCGTGTCGATATCGAGGCGCTTGAGGCTGGCCTCAAGCTCTTCTCGTACGCTGGCGGCGTCTAGCTGGCCGAACGGCGTGGTGCCGCCCTCTTCCCAGCGCAGCCCGCACTTGGTCGCGACGATAACCTGATCGCGACGCCCGGCAATGGCCTTTGCGACCACCTCTTCCGCGTGGCCCAGGCCATAAATCGCGGCCGTATCGATCCAGTTGACACCTAAATCGAGCGCGCGCTGAATGGCGGCGACGGATTCCTTGTCGTCCTGCGGACCCCAGCCAAAATCCCAGTCGCCGCCGCCAATTGCCCAGGTCCCCAGCCCCACTGTGGTGAATTCAAGTTCGCTGTCTCCAAGCTGACGTGTCTGCATATCGTGTTCACTCCAGAGTTAAAAACCAAATGGGTTACTTACCGGCCTTAAAATCAACGAACTGAGCAACCGGCGTGCCACGCTTTGCCCACGACGTTGCGCGGCGTGTTGCTCGTATCCTTTGCGCGCCCCTAAGACGACGCGTTATGGGACGACGCGTTATGGCTTGCCAAAGACCTTCTTCAGAATATCGGTGGTGCGCTTGGCCGGGTCTTGCCGGATCGCCGCTTCCTCTTTAGCAAGATAGTAGAAGATGCCGCCGATGCCCTCGCTCACCACATACTCGGAGAGATCCGCCTTGACATCGGGTGCGAACGGCACGTTCTGGTAGCGCGACATGACCTTGTCGTAGGCGGCGATCGCGCCAACTTGCGAAAGGCTTTCGGACACGACAGGTGACATTTCCGCGGTCAGCGGCGCCGACATTTTGTCCTCGAAATAGCGGGTCGCGGCATCGTCGGGCCCGCTGTAAACGGCTTGCGCGTCTTCCAGGGTCATTTGCTGGATGGATTGCAGGAAGAGCGCCTTGGCCTTGGGCGTGGCGGCCTCGGCCGCGCGGTTGAGCTTCAGTTCCAGATCGTCGAGCATCGAACCCATGCCAACGGTATCCAGAGTTGCCTTAACCGTATCCAGACTCTGCGGCAACGGAATGTGAATGGCCGGATCGCTGTTGAAGCCGCCGGTCTGCCCAAGCTGACTGACCACCGTCTCGGTACCAACGCGCAAGGCCTCCTTCAGGCCCGCCCGTAGCTCGTCGGCCCCCAGTTGCGCGCCGCCGGATTCGTCTCCCGCTAGTCCGCCAATTAAGTCCTGGCCCTTTTCCAGCCAGCCGGCGCGCAGAGGGCCGCTGGCAACGGCGTACATGGCTATAGTCGCCAGCAACAGGGTCATCGCTGTCCGTCGGCACGGTTTTACATTTTCATACTGACTCATCCATCCTCCTTATCTGGCAGCGTCCGGTCTTTAAGTTTTACACATCGCATGCGACCGGCCGGGCTTGCGCGGGTTCAACACCTATAGTCCTCCGGTGCGGGCGTTTGCGCGTTCGCGTGTGGTAACGCCGCCATACGACTCGCGCCGCCGCGCGAAGCACCGCAAACCGTATTAACGCTTTTTGTTCCAGGACGCGGTGCTCAAATCGGCATCGGCATGTTCCCGCAGGTCGCCACTTATGGGACGTTCGTCTTGACCATCGGTTTTTGCCGGGCATCCATCCCGCCAGCGCTTATGGCGTCCCGGTCGGCACGCTAATCTCTCCCAACTAAATAAACCACTTAGGGATTAGTGATGATCACAAGCCTGACAAGGACGCCGACGCCGCGGCGCGCTGTTGCCGACTCAATCCGCGCGCAGAAACTAATTGTCGCAGGTTTGAATGTAACCCGCGCATGCACTATTGCACTGACCGCGCTGAACTTATCAGCGCCGGCACAGGCCTACACGCCGGTCGCAACCGCCGCGAAGTCGGCACCTGCGGACAAGTCATCCTCTACCCCCGAATTCCTGACCAATTTACGTAGGATGCCACGACTGCCAACTTTCGCAACACGCTCCACCACGAACGCTGGCGACAGCATCGATACCAATGATCGGAATTTCGACGGGCCGCTGTACTGGCAGGAACGAAATTCAAGCTATGGGGCGGTACAGTTCGAAGGCACACGCAGCCCTGCTAGCCCGCTGCCGGACCAGGGTCAGCCGGTCGATCACTTCTCCATGCATCAGGAAGGTCTGGTGTTCAACGATACGTGGCGGATGGACAGTGCGATTGGCGAGCAACGCACTCACACGTTGCCTATGGTGGGATCTGGCTATCGCTATTCTTTGCCCGAAACGGGGTTGCTGGGCGTTACGACGCGCAGCTACGCCAAAGACACGGAGTTCAACTGGACGGCTGGACAGGCCGGCTCTGTTGGGGGCCGCAAGATCAAGTCGTTCGAAACGACCTCCGGACAGGTATCCGGTTTCAGCGGCCGCCAGAACCTTAACGACAACTGGCGCTTAGGTGGACAAGCCTGGATGGTGGAGGGCGATGCTAAGGATGCAGCACAACGCAACCTCGGCGGTGCTCTCGAATACCTGAGTCCGAACAGAAATCACCGGCAGACCATGCACGTCGCCCAGGACAGCCAGGATCACATGGGTTCATGGCTGGACAGCGATAACCATCTTGGCGCATGGCGTCAACGGTTCGGCGTTTATCGTTTCGATCCGAAGTTAAAGTGGGTAAACAAGAAGATGGACGATGACCGCGAAGGCGTTTACTGGCGGACCGATCACGAGAGCCGTCACACCGGCTGGTTTACCGGGGTGGAAGCGGAAAAAACGAACGTGTACGCCAACCCGAAAACTGCGGGGCTGCTAAAGACTTTCGCCTTCGTCGGCATTGAGCAGCAGCTCAACTCGGCGACTCGCATCGGCGGCAACTTTCGCTATGGAATCGAGCGCCCCGGAGTTGGCAAGCCATCGTCAATAGCGCACATCCGCAAGCTCAAAACGTTTCTGGAACGCCAACTGCCCATCGGCATAAGCCGCTTTGGCGCGCTCTTGGTCGAGCGGACTTCGCGGCAGCGCCCCGAACAGCAGGTCGGCGTCTTCTGGGATCAGGCGTGGCTGCAAAATGACACCGAACGTTTCAAGACCTCGATGGGAGTCACGCGTATTACCCGCGAGACGTTTATGGTCCCATCGACCGGATTCAAGCTAAAATATTCCCTAACCCGCCAGTTCGCACTCGAAGGGGCAATGCGCTATTTATGGCAGAACACAGGCGACCGCCAGGAAGACGCGTCCAGTTACATGTCAATGGGCGCCAGTTGGGCGGCCTTCCCTGCCTGGCTAGTCAGCTTAAACGGTCGCTGGGACGGCGACGTGGTCCAGGCCGATGAGGCGAACCGCGATCTGCTCAACCGCGTTTACTTGACCATCGCCTATCAGCCGCGCGGTAACGCATACGCCGAATAGCTCCCGCCGGGTCGCGAGATTGAGGTCGCGACCCGGCCCGCAGACGCGCAGCCCGCATAGCCGCGTGCTCGCGTCAAGCGCCGAAGATTCACGCCCGGCGTGCGCACCTGGCGGAACCGCGCAAGGTCAGACTTCGCTTGCATAGCGCGTGCATGGACCAGATAATGATCGCGAAATCACCCGTCTTTCGCGATGACAAACACCGCTTACCCGTTCCTGGACCGTATCCAGCACCCGCAGGATTTGCGCGAGCTGCCGAAAGCCGACCTCGGCGCAGTCGCCAGGGAACTGCGGGGTTGCCTGCTTGAATCCGTCAGCAATTCAGGCGGCCATTTTGCGGCCGGCCTCGGCACTATCGAGCTTACAGTTGCCCTGCATTATGTGTTCGACACACCGCATGACCGCCTGGTATGGGATGTCGGGCATCAATGCTATCCGCACAAAATCCTCACCGCGCGGCGCGACCGCCTGCATACCATTCGCAAGCAGGGTGGTCTGGCGCCGTTTCCCAAGCGCACGGAGAGCGAATACGACACTTTCGGTGTAGGTCATTCCAGCACGTCCATCAGTGCCGGTTTAGGCATGGCGCTGGCGTTTGCCGCCAGTCAAGAAAGCCGCAAGGCGGTCGCCATCATTGGCGACGGGGCGCTGACCGCGGGGATGGCTTTCGAGGCGCTCAACCACATGGGCGACCTGCAAGCCGATCTGCTGGTGATTCTCAACGATAACGAGATGTCGATATCGCCCAACGTGGGCGCGATGAACAATTATCTAACGCGCATGCTGTCAGGCCGCATGTATTCCACCATGCGCGAGGGCGGCAAGCGCCTGCTCAAGCAGATGCCGCCGATGTGGGAGTTCGCGCGCCGCGCGGAAGAGCACGTGAAGGGCATGATCGTGCCTGGCACCTTGTTCGAAGAGATGGGGCTTAGGTATTTCGGGCCGGTCGACGGGCACGATCTGCCAGGTCTGATCCGCACGCTGGAAAGCCTCAGGGGCAACAAGGGGCCGCAGTTGCTGCATATCGTCACGCGTAAAGGCAAGGGTTACGCGGCGGCCGAAGCCGATCCAGTCAAATATCACGCGGTGACGAAATTCGATCCCAAGGTCGGCATGGTGGCGCCCGGAGGCGTGTCAAAGCCCACGTATACGCAGGTGTTCGGTGACTGGTTGTGCGACATGGCAGCCGAGGATCCGCGTCTCATGGCGATCACACCCGCAATGCGCGAGGGTTCCGGTCTGGTGCGGTTCTCGCAGGAGTACCCGAAACGTTATTTCGATGTCGGCATTGCCGAGCAGCACGCGGTGACGGTGGCCGCCGGCATGGCTTGCGAGGGCCGCAAACCGGTAGTGGCGATCTACTCCACTTTTATGCAACGCGCCTATGACCAGCTGATTCACGATGTAGCGATTCAGAATCTGCCGGTATTGTTCGCCATCGATCGCGCCGGCGTGGTGGGACCCGATGGCCCTACCCACTCCGGAAGCTTCGATCTCAGTTATTTGCGCTGCATTCCGAACATGACCATCATGGCGCCAGCGGACGAAAACGAATGCCGGCAGATGCTGTATACCGGTTATCAACTCGACTCGCCTGCCGCCGTGCGGTATCCGCGCGGCACTGGTCCGGGCGCGGTTATCGAAGCGGACATGCGGCGGCTGGCGACCGGCAAGGCGCAGATGTTACGCCAGGGGCGCAAGATTGCGATCCTCGGTTTCGGCAGCGCGGTCCGCGATGCCTTGCTGGCCGGCGAAACGTTGAACGCCAGCGTGGTCAACATGCGCTTCATCAAACCTCTGGATGAAGCGATGGTCACACAGCTTGCGTGTGAACACGATGTGCTGGTGACAGTTGAAGACAACGCGATCGCGGGCGGCGCGGGCGGCGCGGTCAACGAGTGCCTTGTGCGGCTGGATGACCACGTTACCGTGCTGAACCTGGGGTTGCCGGATCGCTTTCTGGAGCACGGCAGCCGCGAACAGTTGCTCGCCGAGGCCGGTATCGACGCCCCCGGCATAGTCGCGTCCATCGAGTCATTGCTAGACGTCAAACGTCCGAGAGCTACGGCCAGGTCGGTATCCAAAGCGTCGGCGTCGTAGCCCTCATCTGATCGGGCAGTCCGCTGCGGATTGTGCATTGGGCCTTATGCAGACGCGGTTGCCTCACGCCAGCGCTCCTTCCGACCGTCGTGCTCCTTAACACACGAGACTTTTCTAAGGCTGATATTCGATTATGAGCACCGCCGCCTCCGTCCCGACTGCTTTCAAAGCAATCGAGGACACGCAGAACGCACCGGACATCCGGCAGACGCCCATCAACAAGGTCGGCGTGAAGGGGCTGATGCATCCGGTGCGCATCGCAGGCCGCGAGGGTGCGCAACATACGATCGCGCGCTTCAATATGTACGTGAATGTGCGGCACAACGTCAAGGGCGCGCACATGTCGCGTTTTGTAGAGTTATTGATGCGTCGTCAGGATGAGATTGACGTAGGTCAGATTGACCTGGCTTCATTCGAGTCGATGCTGACGGAAATGACGCGTCGCCTGGAAGCGGACACCGGACATATCGACATGTCGTTTCCCTTCTTCATCGAAAAATCCGCACCGGTCTCCGGCGCGCGCAGTGTCATGAATTACGACGTCACCTTCTCAGGCGAGCTTATCGATGGCACGGCCAGCGTGCGCGCAAAAGTCGTTGTGCCGGTTACCAGCCTGTGCCCGTGCTCAAAGAACATCGCCGCTTACGGGGCGCACAACCAGCGGTCGCACGTGACATTGACGGTGCGCGCCGGGCACCCGATCTTTATTGAGGACTTGATTGAAAGGGTCGAGGCCCAGGCCTCCAGCGAATTATACGGGCTGCTAAAACGCGCCGACGAAAAATACGTAACCGAGCGCGCCTACGAAAACCCCAAATTCGTCGAGGACGTGGTGCGTGACATAGCGCTTGAGATCAATGACGATCCGCGCATTCTGGCGTATCGGATCGAAGCGGAAAACTTCGAGTCCATCCATAATCATTCCGCATACGCCATGATCGAAAAGAACGAGGCCGATTGAAGTGAGCCCAATTTTAGGCATTGGCATTCGCAAAGAGGGAGCTTAACTCTTAAGCCCCGTCCGGCAACATGCTTACCGCGGCGCTGGCGTCATAACCGCCCTGCATGGATGTGATCAGGCGTTCGAGGATTTCTTCCGCCGCGCCCGGCGGCAATGCTTCACGCGCGGCGGTGTGCGCGGTAATCAAGGTCTGCCCCGGCTGATCGAGCAGGTGCACCTGGTAACGCTGGTTCTCATCCAGCCGCGCCTCGACCCCATCGTCGTCCGGCAATCCCGTCAACACGCCCGTCGCTCTTGCCGTGGGGGCCCGATAACGAATGTAATACGCGCCGTCGACCATATCCTCGTCTTCAACGGGCAAACCGGCCCGGTCCAGCGCCAGCCCCGTCTTCTGCCAGACATTGCGGAATTGATCCTCGACCACCAGCACCGGAATACCGGCCACCTTATCAAGGCGCATCGCGGTCGCATCGCCGCGTGCCATGGCGAGTTGACGCTCAGCCTGCTGCCGCGGCTCGCCCAGATAAACCATCAGCTGTGTCAGATACTCAGCTTCCAGGCCCAGATCGGACGGGCGCGGCTCCCACTGCCGTAAATCGCGGGGCGAGTCCGCCTGTTCCGCGCCCTGATGCGTCAGATAGACATTGGCGATACCAGCACCCTGGCGCTCCAGACGCAGCCGATACTTGTCACGCAGGTCGATGCCGGGCAACTCATTATCGTCAGGCTCGATCCAGCCGGTTTCGATAATCCCTAGCCGCGGCTCATCGCGTGCGATCTCGATGCCGTTTTCGCGCCAGAAGTCGCGCAGTTTGGGCCACAGGACCGCCGGGTCGGCCTTGATCTCGAGCCAGCGCGCACCGCCGTTCTGGCGTACGCGCATGTCGGCAAACTCGGGCAACACGCCTGCGACCGCGGCGCTACTAAACCCAGCGGGCTCGTTGTCGCCCAGGAACTGCTCCTGCTGACGCGCAAGCGCTATGGCGCTGACGGTGTCACCCTCCGGCGCTGGGATGTTCATGCGGCTGTCGGTTGGCGGCGCGCTCAGATCCGGCGGAACTTCCAGCGGCTGCGTCTCACCGCTCTGTTCGTAGGTTGGCCGGTCATCACCGCCGAAGACGCCGCAACCGCCAAGCAGCATCGTCAGCGAAATCGCGGCAATGGTGCGCACGCACTCGCCGGTTACCGCAACCCGCGTCAAAGACGCAACCCTGCCAGAGCTGGCAAGGAGCGCGGAGCAATGTGCACTCATGCTGCCCAAACTCCGGCCAGCTTCATCGACTCGCGCAACTGAGCGTGCAAGTGCTCTGAAAACTGCGTAAGCGGCAATCGTATGCCCGCAGGGATCAGCCCCATCTCGCGCAGCGCCCACTTGACCGGAATCGGATTCGACTCCAGAAACAGATCCCGATGCAGACCTGCGATGCCCGCGTCGATCGCGGCGGCCTTCTCCCGATCTCCTGCCAGCGCGGCGGCGCACATGTCGTGCATGGCTCGCGGCGCCACGTTGGCGGTCACCGATATTACGCCCCGCCCACCGTTCAGAATTATTTCCATAGCGTTTGCATCCTCCCCGCTATAAACCGCCAGTCCGCCGTCGCAGCGCGCCATGACTTCACGTGCGCGATCGACGGTTGAGGCTTCCTTGTGACCCACGATGTTGTTGAGTTCGGCCAGCCGCGCGATCGTCTCGGGCAGCATGTCGCAGGCCGTGCGCCCCGGCACGTTGTACAGAATCTGCGGGATAGCAACGGCTTCGGCCACCGCCTTATAGTGCTGGAACAGGCCTTCCTGCGTGGGTTTGTTGTAATAAGGCGTGACCAGCAGCGCCGCGTCGGCGCCAGCATCAAGCGCGAATTGCGTCAGTTCGATCGCCTCACGGGTGGAATTCGCGCCGGTGCCCGCGATCACCGGCACCTGCCGGGCCACCCGTTTGATGACATAGCGGATAACTTCGCAGTGCTCCTCGGTATTGAGCGTCGCCGACTCGCCGGTGGTGCCGACGGCTATGATCGCGTCGGTGGCATTGTCCAGATGAAAATCGATCAGCGCGCCCAGCGCATCCCAGGCTAGTCGGCCATCCGATTGCATCGGCGTCGCCAGCGCCACCATACTTCCTTCAAACATTCGTTTCTCCGCCGCAAACTCGTGTCATGTTACTGGCGCCACCGAAGCTTGACAAGGCAAGCGCCTGGCTTGAGGTTGCGCGGCGCGCGTTAACTGGTACTCTATCTTTTACAATTCTCGACCGTCCTGCCATGACCAACTATCTCGTTACATCGGCGATCGGCGAAGATCGCGCCGGCACTATCGACCGGCTGGCCCGCGCCATTCAGGAACACAATTGCAGCATCGAAGACAGCCGCATGTCGGTGCTGGGCGGCAGTTTCGCGCAGATCCTGCTGGTCGCCGGCAAGTGGAACAACTTAGCCAAACTGGAATCGACGCTCGCCAATCTTCAGGATCAGTTACACTTGACGATTACCACGCGGCACACCGAGTTGCGCCAGCCGCCGGCGCGGGTGCTGTCGTATACCGTCGATGTGGTGTCGTTGAACCAGCCCGGTATCGTCGGCAAGCTGTCGTCGTTTTTCTCGACGCGCGGCATCAATATTCACGACATGGCTACCAGCGCCTACCGTGCCCCGCACACCGCCAGCCACATGTTTTCCGTGCGTATGACCGTGGACGTGCCGTCGCACGTGCAGATCGCGCAGCTACGCGAAGACTTTCTGGATCTTTGCGACGAAGAAAATCTGGATGGGGTGCTGGAACCCCTGAAACTGTAACCGCCGAACTGTAGAACGTTCTTGTCAACTCCGACAAAGGTCGGGCGCGATCAGCGTCCGCGAAACCGCAATTAAATAAACCATGGCAGAAGCCCGCGCCAACCGCGAGCAAGCGGTCAGCCGCCTGTTCGTGCTCGACACCAATGTGCTGATGCACGATCCCGCCGCGCTGTTCCGCTTCAAGGAGCACGACATCTTCCTGCCCATGGTAGTGCTCGAAGAGCTTGATCGCGCCAAGAAAGGCCTGTCGGAAGTCGCGCGCAACGTGCGCCAGGTAAGCCGCTTTCTGGATGAACTGATCACCGGCAAGCGCGATGACGAGATCGCGCTGGGCCTTGAACTTCCCGCCCCCAGGACTGGCAAACAGGGCAAGCCGGCCGCGATCCAGTGCGGCAAGCTGTTTTTCCAAACACGGATACTGCCGGTCGCCTTACCCGACAGCCTGCCCGGCAACACGTCGGACAACACCATTCTGGGCACCGCGCTGGCCTTGCAGCGGGAGCGTCCGGCGAATTCCGTCACGCTGGTTTCCAAGGATATCAATCTGCGCATCAAGGCCGCGATCGTCGGTATTCACGCCGAGGATTACTTCAGCGATCAGGTGCTGGAAGATGTCAATCTGCTGTACAGCGGCGTGGCGGAACTGGCCGCGGATTTTTGGGAGACTCACGGCAAGGAGTTGCACTCTTGGCGCGAGGAAGGCCGCACCTTTTACAAGCTCACCGGACCGCTGATCGAACATTGGCATCCCAACGAATGTCTGGCGCTGCCGGACACCAGTCCGTTGCCGGCGATCGTGCGCTCCCTGGAGAGCGATCATGCGGTGGTGGAGCTGGCGCACGATTACACCTTGCCGCGGCATACCGTGTGGGGCGTGGCCGCGCTCAATCGCGAGCAGAATTTCGCGCTGAATCTATTGATGGACCCGGACGTGGATTTCGTAAGTCTGGTGGGTGTGGCGGGCAGCGGCAAAACCCTGCTGGCGCTGGCGGCGGGGCTCTCGCAGACTCTGGACGAACAGCGCTACCGCGAGATCATCCTGACGCGGGTTACGGTGCCGGTGGGCGAGGATATTGGCTTTCTGCCCGGCACAGAGGAAGAGAAGATGACGCCGTGGATGGGCGCCCTGATGGATAATCTGGAGGTACTGACCCGTTCGGAGGACGGCGGCGACTGGGGCCGCGCGGCTACGTCCGACCTGCTGCGTAATCGCATCAAGCTGCGTTCACTCAACTTCATGCGTGGACGCACCTTTCTGAGCCGCTATCTGATTATCGATGAAGCGCAGAATCTCACATCCAAGCAGATGAAGACCCTGATAACGCGCGCGGGCCCGGGCAGCAAGGTGATCTGTCTGGGTAATGTCGCGCAGATCGACACGCCGTATCTCACCGAAACAACGTCGGGCCTGACCTACGTGGTGGATCGCTTTAAGGACTGGCCGCACAGCGGACACATCACCTTGATGCGCGGCGAGCGCTCCCGGCTGGCCGACTTCGCATCCGAGGCCCTTTAGCACGACGCCCAGGCAATCCCGCGTCAATCAGAAACCACATTCTGACCATTGTTCGCCGCGTATCGGTGGGCAAAGGCCAGCAGTTCGGCGACGGTCCTCGCCTGAGTCTGCTGGCAAACGAATGAAAAACTGCGCCTGAGCGGTGGATCGAATTCCACGCAGATCAGCGAACCCAATTCAGTTTCGCGCGCCACACACATGCGCGGCACGATCGCTACACCCATGCCTGCTTCCACCGCGCCTTTGATGGCCTCCACGCTGCCAAGCTCCAGACTCCAGTCCAGCCCGTGCGCGTCCATCCCGGAGGTGGCAACGTATTCTGAAATGATCGTCCGCACCCGCGATCCCGCCTCGCGACCGATCAATGGATAGCGCGCGAGCACCTGTGCGCTGAGACGCTCATGGCCCGCCAGCGGGTGCCCGGGCTGGACGATAATCACCATCTGGTCCACGTGGCAGCGCTGGATTTTCAGCATATCGTGCACGATCACGCCATCTACCACGCCCACGTCGATGGCACTGCTCTTGACCATGTGCACGATCTCGGCGGCGGCGACGATCTTCAGCCGCAGGTTGACATCCGGCCGCTCGCGCTTGAAATCGCGCAGCAAGGTAGGTAATAGCGATTCGGCCACGGAGTCGCTGGCGCCTAGGGTTATCGCACCGTCTATATCGCGGTTGAGCTCTTTGAGCGAAATTTCCATTTCCGCGTAAAGCCCCAGAATGCGCTCGGCGTACTCGTAAACCCGGCGCCCGGGCTCGGTCAAAGTCACGCGGTTGTGGGCGCGATCGAACAGGCGAATGTCGAAATGCCCCTCGAGTTGACGAATCTGAAACGTCACCGCAGGTTGCGTCATATGCAGGGCCTCCGCCGCGCGCGTAAAGCTCAACAGTCGGGCGACGGTGTAAAAAACGCGCAATCTGCGATCGGCCATGGTCAGGCGGTTTGGTTTGAATCAGGCATTCGCGGAAGTATAGCAAGCGAGGCCTGGCCACACGCCAGGTGGCAACAGCGCAGCGTGCTGATTTTTCATCGCCCGTCTTTTTCGCCAAACAGGTTAATCACGCGCGGTCATGCTGGTAAACTTCCTTGCAACGCTGTCTACAGGGAACTCATTCAATGACAAAATACAAATCTAAGCATGCCGATGAATTGCGGCGCACCACGGCCGCGATGGTCGCCAGAGGCAAAGGCATTCTCGCCATCGACGAGAGTCACGGCTCCTGCGAGAAGCGTTTCAAGAGCGTCGGCGTGGAGTCCACCGAAGAGACTCGTCGCCAGTATCGGCAGATGCTCCTGACCACGCCGAAACTGGAGGAATTCGTCAGCGGCCCCATCCTGTTCGACGAAACCATCCGCCAGCAGACCGACGACGGCACCCCGTTTATCAAGGTGATCCAGGGCAAGGGCCAGATCCCCGGCATCAAGGTCGATACCGGCGCGCATCCGCTGGCCGGTTCGCCAGGCGAGAAGGTCACGGAAGGGCTGGACGGTCTGCGTGAGCGCATTGCGGAGTACTACACAATGGGCGCGCGCTTCGCGAAATGGCGCGCGGTAATCACCATCGGCGACGGCGCACCTTCGCGGCAGTGCTATGAGGCCAACGCGCACGGCATGGCGCGCTACGCGGCGCTGTGTCAGGAAGGCGGCCTGGTGCCCATCGTCGAGCCCGAAGTGCTTATCGACGGCGATCACGATATCGACCGCTGCGAAGCCGTGACCGAGGAGATCCACCGCGCGCTGTTCGCCGAACTCTATCGGCATAACGTGATGCTGCCGGGCGCGGTGCTCAAGACCAGCATGGTCATCTCCGGCCTGGACAACAGGCAGCGGGCCGGCGTCGAAGAAGTCGCCGAGCGCACCGTGCAGATCCTGCTGCGTACGGTACCTGCGGCACTTGGCGGCGTGGTGTTTCTGTCCGGCGGGCAGACACCTGAGGAGTCCACCGCGCACTTGAACGCGATGATCGGCAAACACCGCGGCAAGCTGCCCTGGCCGCTGACCTTCTCATACGCCCGCGCGATTCAGGCGCCGGCCTTAAGTGCCTGGAAAGGTAAACCCGAAAATGTGAAAAAGGCGCAGGAACTGGTCTACAGGCGCGCCCGCTTCAACGGCCTGGCGGCGCTGGGCGAATACAGCGCGGACATGGAACGGCAGGCGGCTTGAGGGCGTAGGCGTTTGCAGTTGACTTGGCGCTTATGTCCATAAGCTCAATCGCGTTCAAGCGGGGCCGCTATGTTGTAGTGCATGCGCTGAAGTAAAAAGGCGGCATGATCCGCCAGGATACACAACGTCGGGGGAGCACGATGATCAGGCAAATCGCGGTCGCCGGAGGAATGCTTTTATTTCTTTCCACGGCTGGCGCCGAAACGAAAGTCTACAAATGGACGGACGAGGAGGGCAAGGTGCATTATACGCAGACGCCGCCCGCCGGCGCCGATACGACCACGATAAAACTGGCGCCGCCGCCCGTTTCCGCGGGTCAGCCCGATGAGCGATTGATAAAGCAGCTTGAGGATTTCGAGCAACGCCGCCAGGCGCGCGATGCGTCAAGGCAAGACCAAGCCGAAATGAAGAATACAAACAAAATCAGGGCGGACAACTGCACGCAGGCGCAAGAGAATCTCGTAACCCTGGAAAGCCACGGACAGGTAACGTTAAAAGAAGGCGACAGCTACCGCAAACTGAGCGAAGAAGAACGACAGGCAAAAATCTCCGAGGCGCAAGGGCACATCAAGGAATTCTGCGACAAAATCGCGGGTACGAAGTAACGCTGAACCCGTCGCTGCGCGCCGGAGCCGGCCACCGGCCACGAATTTCGCACCAACCGACCATGCTCGCCTCTCAATTTCATCTCGCAACGCTCAAGGAAACGCCGGCCGACGCTGAAGTCGTCAGTCACCGGTTGATGTTGCGCGCCGGGTTGATCCGCAGGCTTGCCGCTGGTTTGTACACGTGGATGCCGCTGGGCGTGCGCGTGCTGCGCAAGGTGGAAGATGTGGTGCGCGAGGAAATGAACCGCGCCGGGGCGCTGGAATTGCTGATGCCCGCCGTACAGCCTGCCGAGTTGTGGCAGGAATCCGGGCGCTGGGAACAATATGGCCCGGAGCTGCTGCGCCTCAAGGACCGTCACGAGCGCGACTTCTGTTTCGGGCCGACACACGAAGAGGTCATCACCGACATCGCACGCAACGACTTGCGCAGTTACAAGCAGCTGCCCGTCAATTATTATCAGATTCAAACCAAGTTCCGCGACGAGATACGTCCGCGCTTCGGTGTGATGCGGGCGCGTGAGTTCGTTATGAAAGACGCCTATTCGTTTCATCTGGACCGCGCCTCGCTGGAACAGACCTATGTGGCGATGTTTGATGCTTACACGCGCATCTTCACGCGGCTGGGGCTTGAGTTTCGCGCGGTGCTGGCCGACACCGGCGCCATCGGGGGCAGCCGTTCGCATGAATTTCATGTGCTGGCCGCCTCCGGCGAAGACGCCATCGCATTCTCGGATGCGGGCGATTACGCCGCCAATCTGGAGCTGGCCGAGGCGGTCGCGCCAGCCGCGACGCGACCGCCGCCCGGCGTGGAAATGCAGACCATCGATACGCCGGACACGCATACTATCGACGATTTAAGCCGTCTGCTGAACATCGAGCCGCGCCGTTGCTTAAAGACGCTCATGGTGAAAGGCGGCGATGGCGCGGTTATCGCGCTGGTTCTGCGCGGCGATCATGCGCTCAACGCCGTGAAGGCCGAGAAGATCGAGGGGCTGGCCCGGCCGCTGGCCTTCGCCGACGAAGCGGAAGTCATCGAGGCCGCCGGATGCCGGCCAGGATCGCTGGGGCCTGGCGGACTCTCGATCCGTGTTATCGCCGACCATGCGGCGGCGCAGCTCGCCGATTTCGTATGCGGCGCGAACGAAGACGGCAAGCACCTGACCGGCGCCAACTGGGGCCGCGATGTGCCCGAACCGGAACGCGCCGACCTGCGCAACGTCGTGGATGGCGATTCCAGCCCCGACGGTCATGGGACGCTCTCGATCGCGCGCGGCATCGAGGTGGGTCACATCTTCCAGCTCGGTGACAAGTACAGTCGCGCCATGAACGCCACCGTGCTGGACGAGCAAGGCCGCGCGCGTCACATGATAATGGGCTGCTACGGCATCGGCGTAACGCGCGTAGTAGCCGCCGCGATCGAGCAGCATTACGACGAGCGCGGGATCATCTGGCCGGCGCCCATCGCGCCTTTCCAGATTGCGCTGATCCCCATCAACATGCACAAGTCCGGACGCCTGGCAGCCGCCGCGCGTGAGTTGTACGATGAACTGCGGGCGGCCGGTTTCGACGTCTTATTCGACGACCGCAACTTAAGGCCCGGTGTAATGTTCGCCGAACAGGAGCTGATCGGCATTCCGCATCGCGTAGTGCTGAGCGAGCGCGGTTTAGCCGCCAGTCTCGCGGAATACAAGGGCCGCGGCGACGACAAGTCAACCGACATAGCACTTAACCGTCTAGTCGCGCATCTGCGCACCGGCTTGGCGTCACTTGAGCCATGAGCCCATCAGCACCTTCAGGAACTCAAGTTTCGAGGTAACGACATTGTTAAACTGGTTTATATTTATAAAACCCGCGGTCACACTCGTAGTGATTTCGTTAGTCCTGGCTGGCTGCCAGTTCGTGCCACTGACGCCGAGTGGCGAAAAGGCCAGGGTGCTGAGCGCAGCCGAAGTGCAGCAATGCAAAAAAATGGGCAATACCACTGTCTCTGTCAAGGGCGACATCCTCGGCCTCAAGCGACAAGAAAGCGTAGTTTCCGCGGAGCTGGAACGGCTGGCGCGCAACAACGCGGCCGGCATGGGCGGTGACACGGTGGTGCCCGCCTCAGACATCATTCAAGGGACGCAGTTATACAATATCTATAAATGCGTGCCAGGTTGACGCATGCTCAGGCGCGAAATTGCGATAATGGGTTCGCGATCACGAGGACGAATCAGGATCCAATTCATTAACGATCAATACGCATGAGCGAGGTGAGTGAAATGTCCGCTACAAGACCCTATTCGATCCATGCCCTGGAGCTGGGGCCGATGGACAATTTTGTCTATCTTATCGAAGATCGCGCAACGCAAACCGCCGCGGTAGTCGATCCGGCCTGGGACGTGGGCGCGATCACCGCACTTACTGAGGAGCGCGGCCTGCGTATAACCGACGTGCTGCTGACCCACAGCCATCACGACCATGTCAACGGTGTGGAAGCCGTGCTCGACCACTGCGATGCGCGACTGCACTTGCTTAAAGCCGAAGCGGAATTCTGGCGCCACGACCTGGCGCAGCCAGCCTTACACCACGGGGGCGATCGCTTTGCGCTGGGAGAAACGGAGCTACAGATCCTGCACACCCCCGGCCATACGCCGGGGTCGGCGTGTTATCACCTGGGCACCGATCTGATTGCAGGCGATACACTGTTCGTATTCGGCTGCGGACGCTGCGACCTGAAAGGTGGCGACCCGGAACAAATGTTCACAACCTTGAAGCAGCTTAAAGAGGAATTGCCATCACAGACCGTGATTTATCCGGGTCATAACTACGCCACGCGGAACACGGCCACTATGCGCGAACAGGCCGAGGGCAATCCGTTTATGCAGTTCGATAACGCGCACGACTTTGTCCACTACCGGATGCATGAACACGATCGTACGCGTGCCACGCCGTATGAACCCGAATATCACCGTTAATCAGGCTTACCCTGCTTCACCCACGCAAAAACTGGATGCCGGTCGCGTAGACGGGCCTTATAAATCGTGCGCTGGCCGCCGGTGCCTGCGCCGGCAACCGCGAACTCTTCCGGTTACCGGAACAACCGCTTCAGCCAGCCTAGAATTCCGCCGCCTGACGATGATGATCTCGATCCGCCAGACGATGCCGAGCCTCTGGAAGACGACGAGTTATGCGCCGTGGAACGGCCGCTGGTTCCTCCCGTCATCTTAGCCTGCGAATCATGATGCCGTTTGAGCACAGAGTCTTCCGGGGTTTTGTCTGATTTCATTTCTGCGCCTCCTCGGCACTTTAGTAAACCGTTTGCAACCATATCGACCTTACGCCGATTACCCAACATAATAAAGGGATAACCGCGGGCGCCGTCAAGGGCCGCTTACGTCTTTTTCCGCACATGCTTCGCGATTACCGGGCGGGTTAGAACAGGTCAAGCTGATCGCCGCCACGTGCGGGGACCTTGAACAACGTGGTATCCAGCGAGCGGCGATCGCGATCGAAGCCCAACCGCTTGCAGGCCAGCGCGAAGCGCCGCGCGATCAGGTCGGCGAATGGCCCGGTGCCCCGCATGCGAGTACCGAATGCGGAGTCGTAGTCCTTGCCGCTGCGCAGGTTGCGAATCACGCTGATGACGTGATCCGCTTTCAGTGGCGCGTGATGGTGCAGCCACTCGCGAAACAGGTCCTTAACTTCGTGCGGAAGCCGCAGCATCACGTAGCCCGCCGATTCGGCGCCGGCGTCGCGGCTGCGCTTGAGAATCGTCTCCAGCTCAGGATCGGTAAGCACCGGAATTACCGGCGCGATCATCACACCGACCGGCACGCCGGCCGCGGTCAAACGCCGCATCGCCTCCAGCCGCCGACGCGGCGCGGTAGTGCGCGGTTCCAGCCGACGGCTCAGGTCCGAATCAAGCGTGGTAATCGAAAACAGCACCTGCGCCAGATTGCGCTCCGCCATCCGCGCCAAGATATCCAAGTCTCGCTCCACCAGCGCGGATTTGGTCACGATGGTCACGGGGTGCTGAAATGCTTCCAGCACCCGCAGAATCTCGCGCGAGATCTCGAGCTCGCGCTCGACAGGCTGATAGGCGTCGGTGTTGATGCCGAGCGCGATAGGCGAACAGCGATGTCCGGGCCGGCGGAGTTCCTGCTCAAGCAAGGTCGCGGCGTCGGGCTTGTAAAACAGCCGGGTCTCGAAATCAAGGCCCGGAGAAAGTCCTAGATAAGCGTGCGATGGGCGCGCGAAGCAATACACGCAGCCGTGCTCACAGCCGCGGTACGGATTGATCGATAGCGAAAAGCCGACATCCGGCGACTCGTTGCGGGACAACACTTCTCGACTTATCCGACGTAAGCGTAGTGCGCACCTTGGGCGGCGCGAGGATCTCGTCGTCTACTATGCCCCAGCCGTCGTCGATCACCCGGTGCGTTTGCGATTCGAAGCGACCGTCCGGATTGCTGATCGCGCCGCGACCCTTGCGGGGCTGCGCCGGTAAGGCGTCATCGTAATTATTCATCGCCTGGCTTGCGTGACTTGCGCCAGCGTTTTTTCCAGTATGGCCGGATCGACGGGTTTGACCCCGTGATGATCGACACCGGCTGCGGCCGTGCGTCGCCGGTCCTCCTCCTGCCCGAAACCGGCCAGATTGTCTGAGCTGAAGTCGTTCATCGTCTTGCGCGCCCTCAATTAACGTTTGCAAATGCCGGGATTGCGGCTGCCGGACGCGGACTGCTTTCCGCTGACATTTTAAGCGCACCCCCCGTCGAGGAAACCCTGCGCTAATGCACCGCCGCATGACCATTGGCGGCGTCTCATCTATAAGGTGGCATTCAACATCCGTGCCGACGGTGTACACTAAAACCTATCGGCCATGTGGGCTCAACCACCTTCGCCTCGTCACGTACTCAATCGCAAGCACCCGAACTGCTCATGTCCCGACACACAATGTATCTCATCGTCGCGCTGTCTTTGCTAAGCGCCTGCGCAATCGCACCGAAGCCGGGAAACGCGCTACCGGCGATTGATATTAAAGGCATCCGTGATCTAGCCGATGGACCTTTTCTGCTGGATTTCCTGGCGATCAAGGGCGGCACCGAGGATCGCGTGGTGCTGGAATTCGAAACCGGCGCGCCCGCGCAGCGGCTGTCGCGCGTGGTGCTAAAAATACACGTCAACAATCTCGATGAAGGCGGTGAGACCGGCGTGATCGATATTTACGCCTTTACCGGTGACGGCAAGGCGAATGCGGAGGATTTCGACGCCGGCCAGCGAATCGCGCAGGTCGAGGCGCCGGCAAACGGCGCCGTGCGCGTCGATGTGACCGAGGTGTTTCTGGCTGCGATGGAGGCGGGCGAGAAGTTCATCGGCTTGCGGCTTTCCACCGCTACGGGCGATCGTTATTTTTTTGGGCCCATCGCTAACCTGCCGGACCCGACATTGCGCAAGCGCTACGGCGACTGATCCGCACCTGATGCAAGCCTGGTTGCTGCTGGTCGCGGCGATCGTGCTCGAAGTCGCGGGTACCACGTCAATGAAGCTCTCGCAGGGCTTCGCCCGTACCCTGCCATCGATCATGATCTTCGTTTTTTACGCGCTCTCGTTCGTGGCCATGACGTTCGCGCTAAGACGCCTTGACCTGAGCATCGCCTACGCGATCTGGGCGGGCGTAGGCACCGTGCTGATCACGCTCATCGGGTTCATTTACTTCACCGAGCAAGCGACCTTGTTCAAAGCCGCGTGCATCGCGCTGATCGTGCTCGGCGTGGTGGGTCTGAGCTACGCCGCCGAGGCGTGACTAGCCGCGCTTTGCCGCGGATTTCGCGGCTTTGAGCGTATTTACCATCAGCATCGCCACCGTCATGGGTCCGACCCCGCCCGGCACCGGCGTGATCGCGGATGCTTTTTCGCTCACCGCGTCGAAATCCACGTCGCCTACCAGCCGGTAACCTTTGGGCCTGCTGTCGTCGTCCACCCGATTGATACCAACATCGATCACTACCGCGCCCTCTTTCACCATGTCCGCGGTGACGAATTTAGGCCGGCCGATGGCGGCGATCACGATGTCCGCCTGCCGCGTGATGCTCGAAAGGTCTTTGGTCCCGCTGTGGCAGACGGTCACCGTTGCGTTAGCGGCTCTGGTTTTCTGCACCAGCATGTTCATCATCGGCTTACCGACGATGTTGCTGCGGCCGATGATGGCGACGTGCCTGCCTTCAATCTCCAGGCCGCTGCGCACGATAAGTTCCGGAATGCCGGCCGGCGTACACGGCCGGAAAGTATCCAGCCCGATTACCAGCCGTCCGACGTTGACCGGATGAAAGCCGTCCACGTCCTTGGTCGGATCGATGCGCTCGATAACTTTCTGCTCATCGATGTGCTTGGGCAGCGGCATCTGCACGAGAATGCCGTGTATGGCGGCGTCAGCGTTCAACTCGTCGATCAGCGCCAGCAGCGCCTCTTCCGCGATGTCGGCCGGCGGCGTCTTCATCACGGACTTGATGCCAACCTCTTCGCAAACCTTGCGTTTCGTGCCCACGTAAGTCCTGGAAGCGGGATTGTCACCTACCAGCACTGCGGCGAGACACGGTGTCAAGCCCGCTTTGGCCGCCTCCGAGACCTGCTGTTTGACTTCGTTTCTAATTTGCGCCGCCACTGCGTTGCCGTCGATGCGTTGTGCCGTCATGTTCGTATCACCATCCTAAGAATAAGCGCCGGTCAAAATAATTACCGACAATAAACACTAGGCGAAAATGCAGCCGTACACAATCGCGCGATAGCTGGTGCCCGCCGTTAAAAAAAGTTCATCGGTTGTAATAGTTTCAAATTTGAAAACCCTGTCACCTTTCGGCCGGTGCACACACGCGCCTTCGCATGCTGCAAGTGCGCGCGCAACCGCGCGCACTTGCAGCATTTACCGACCTCTGTTCCAGTCGTCCTTGTGAGCAGCGAAGCGAAGTGCCAATCCAGTAACTATATGATACAGCGGAAATTGTTACTGCTTCAGCGTGCTCGATATGACGGCTACGGCGACTTGTTCAGCGCCTCCTTGCACCCTGGGTCTGCCAGCGATTCGGCGCGATGGGGCATGATTATTGAATGATTCGATGGTATCCTGCGTCCGGTTCGCACCGCGTCCACAATGGCGCTATCCCATTCGCTTACGCTTTCAACGGAGACTCCTGCGCTATGCCCGACTACGACACCCCGAAGCAACCTCAGAACCGCGATTCCCATACGAATACACAGGCATCGCAAGGTGCGCGGCGCACTGCGGACCAGGTCAAGCAGCAAGCGCGCGATGCGGCGCAACAGGCGAAGACGCAAGCCGACTCCATGCTGGGCGAGCAGCAGCAGGCCGCGGCCGGTCAGTTGCAAGGCGTGGCGAAGGCCTTAAGAAAAACCGCGGAGCAACTGGATTCGCAGGATCAAGGCCCCGTGGCACGTTACGCGGAACGCGCCGCGGATAGCCTGGACAGCCTCGGTGATAAATTGCGTGATCGCGACATCGACAGTCTTGCAGCACAGGTACAGGATTTCGCGCGCCAGCAACCGGGCGTGTTTCTGGGCGGCGCCGTGGCGGCAGGCTTTCTGGTCGCGCGTTTTCTGAAAAGCTCGGCGCGTGATGAATCACCATCCAGCGCGCCCGGCGCATCTTACGGACAGTCCGATGCCGCGACTGACCCCGTAAGCACACCTTAGTAGGAGAGTCCGATGCAATCAGACAAGCCAAATAAAGTAGACCGTTCGATAGGCGCGCTCATCAGGGATCTCACCTATGAGTTGACCTCGCTGGTGAGCAAGGAAGCCGAACTCGCGAAAGCCGAAGCGTCCGAAAAGGTATCGCAAGTCGGCGCCGGTATCGCAGCACTCGTGGTCGCCGCGGTCTTGCTGGTTGTGGGTCTGGAGGAATTGACGGACGCCGCGACTGTTGGGGTGGGCTATTTGCTGCCGCCGACCGTGGTGCCCTGGCTGGCGCCGCTGATAGTAGGCGGTGTCATCGCCATCATTGGTTTAATCCTCTTGATGAAGGGCCGCAGTAATCTTCAGCCGCAAAACCTGGCGCCCAACCGCACCACGGAATCGCTTCGTAAAGACAAAGCCGTGGCGCAGGAGCAGTTTAGATGAGCAATAAATCACAATCGCGCAATTCCCCCCGCGACCCAAAAAAGATTGAGGCCGAGCTCGACCGTACTCGCGGTGAAATGAGCGAAACGCTGGATGCGCTCCAGGAAAAACTGGCACCCGGCTCGATGTTCGACGAGGCGGTGAACTATTTCCGCAACAGCGGCGGTGGCGAATTCGCCTCGAACTTCAAGCATTCGATAACGCAAAATCCAGTGCCCGTGACCCTGGTCGGCGTCGGCCTGGCGTGGCTGGCGCTGGCTGGCAGGGGCGGCGGGTCGTCGTCCGACATGTTTGATGAGAGTGACTATGACGATCCGTACCTTCACACGGAATATCCGGACGACTGGCCCGCGTCGCAGCCCGAAGGCCTGGAAGGAATATCCGGCGGCACCGCGCCCGGCGATGACGTCGCACCGGGTATGGCGCCAATCGGCACGGACCCTGATCAACCCGGCCGCATGAAACGCATGGCCAGCGGCGGGCGCGAGCGCATGCGTGGCGTCTCTCGCGGCGCGCGGCAGGGCATGTCGGGTGCTGGCGCAATGGGGCGGCGTCAGGCCGCTCGCGCAAAAAGCGGATTCGAACACATGCTGCACGAGCAGCCGCTGGTGCTGGGCGCCATTGGTGTGGCATTGGGCGCAGCACTTGCCGCCGGCTTGCCGGGAACCCGGCGCGAGGATGAACTGATGGGCGAGACGCGCGATCAGTTCATGGACAAGGCGCAGCACAAGGGTAAGGAACAGCTAGTCAAGGAAAAACAGGTCGCGAAATCGGCCGGCGATGCCGCGAAGAAGGAAGTCAAAAAGAAACCGGACGACACACAGCGGAACGCCTCGAACGAAGGTTCGTCCGGGTAGTGTTGCGCAGGAATTGCATTGAGCGCCGGTTCCGGCAGTGATTTATGCACGCAAGCCGAGTGCGTAGGATGGCGTTGCTGGAATCGATATATGCCGATGTTTCTCTGTCAATCGTTCTGAATTGAGGGCGCAAGCACGCCGAGGGTAAACGCCAGACATCGATAAAACCCTGCGGCACCGGTTCGCCCGCCTATCAAAGGCTATACGGTTAGATTTCGGGACGACACGCCTCGTGTCGTCTGGCGCAAGCCGTCCCCACTGGCGGCAAGAAGATAAAAAGCCGTGTAAACTTGCCGCGGTCGCCTGCCACCGCAATATTTTCGCGCGTTACCTGCGCACGGTTCGTGCTGGTTTTAGCCTGCCTGAACGGGCTTCACTTAATAAACCCTAAAAGGATTGGCCATCGACACGCAGCCCGCCACAGACCGGCAACCTGCCCTAGGCAGCGTCTTCTACGTTTCTGTCGGGCTTTCTACGCTGTTTGTATTGTGGGGTGTCGTATTCCCGCACAACCTCGCTAGACGGGCTACAGCGGCGCTGGACTACGTGATGACCAGCTTCGGATGGGTTTACATCATCTCGACTTTCGGCTTTCTGATATTCGTGCTGTATCTAGCCTGCAGCCGGTACGGCGGCATCCGGCTGGGCAAGGACAGTGACCGCCCCGAATTTCGCACGGTTTCGTGGCTGGCCATGATGTTCAGCGCGGGCATGGGCATCGGCCTCATGTTCTTCGGGGTTTACGAACCCCTCGCGCACTTCGAAAACCCGCCTTTCGGCCTGGCGCAGCCCGGCACCGAGCACGCCGCGCAACTCGCCATCCAATATTCGTATTTTCATTGGGGCCTGCACGCTTGGGGCATCTTCGCGGTGGTCGGCCTGTCGCTCGCCTATTCCGTGTTCCGCAAGGGCAGAAGTGGTCTGATCAGCCCCATGTTCTATCCACTCCTGGGGAGTCGTGTGGAGGGTCCGATCGGCACGGCAATCGATTGTCTGGCCGTGTTCGCCACCTTGTTCGGCTCGGCCACGTCGCTGGGCCTGGGCACCTTGCAGATCAGCGGCGGCCTGACGTCCGTGTTCGGTATGCCGAACGCGCTGACACTACAGCTCGCGGTTATCGCGGTAATGACTTTTTGCTTTACGCTTTCCGCCGTGTCGGGCGTACACCGCGGCATCCAGTGGTTGAGCAACATAAATATGGTGCTCGCGACGTTGCTGTTGCTGTTCCTGCTGTTCTGCGGCCCGACTGTGTTTCTGCTCAACTTTTTTACGAATTCGATCGGCAATTATATCGGCCAGTTCTTCCAGATGAGTTTCAGGTCGGCGGTGTTCGGCGATGCGGTCTGGATGCAGAACTGGACGATCTTCTACTGGGCCTGGTGGATCTCGTGGGCGCCGTTCGTCGGCACCTTCATCGCTCGCATTTCGCGCGGTCGAACCATCCGCGAGTTCGTGTGCGGCGTGTTGTTCGTGCCCAGCCTGGTCAGCTTCCTGTGGTTTTCCGTGTTCGGTGGCGCGGCTATCGATCTGGAGCTGTCCGGTATCGCTGATATCTCAGCCGTGACCAGCCAGTCGGCGGTGTTGTTCGATACTTTGAACGCTTATCCATTAAGCACCATCACGTCGCTCCTGGCGGTAGCGCTGATCGCCCTGTTTTTCATCAGCGGCGCCGATTGTGGCTCGGTGGTGCTGGGCATGCTCTCCTCGGGCGGTACATTGAGTCCACCGACTAAGGTTGTCGTGCTATGGGGCACCCTCACGGGCCTTTGCGCGGCCGTGTTGCTGCTGGCGGGTGGGCTCAACGCCTTGCAGACCGCCACCATCCTGGTAGCCGTGCCATTTGCGTTCGTCATGATGGGATTGTGCTATGCCCTCATCATGGATCTGCGCAGCGATCGGCGCGCCAGCCTGCAAGCCGTGGCGATCTCCGATAGTCACGTCGGCGCTGCCGGCGACCGCCGCGCTAGCTCGCGTTCGTAACGATCTGATCCCAAGCACCCCATCCGCGATGCACCCTTGCCTGATCGTGAAACTGGGTTCGGCGCCCGAGCACCTGCGGGCGCGGCGCGGCGACTTCGAGCATTACTTCGCTAAAGGTTTGGAAATCGATCTAGATAAGTGTCTGGTAGTCAATCCCGAGGCGGGCGACATGCTGCCGGACGCGCGGCATTTCCGCGGTGTCGTGATCACCGGCTCGGACGCGATGCTGACCGACAACACGGACTGGAGCCTGCGCGCGCAGGCCTGGCTGGAGCGAATTTTGCCAGACGAAAAGATGCCGGTGCTGGGCGTGTGCTACGGTCATCAATTACTGGCGCAGGCTTTGGGCGGCAAAATCGGATGGTCGCAAAACGGCGAAGAGCTGGGCACCATTTCGGCGGAACTCACAGGAGATGGTCAGCGCGACCCACTGCTTGACGCGCTTCCGCTCGATTTCGTCGTGCAGGCGGCGCACAGCCAGGCGGTGCTGGAACTGCCTCCCGGCGCGCGGCTGCTGGGGCGCAACGCGCACGAGCCAATTCAGGCGTTCGCGTGGGGAACGAATGCCTGGGGCGTGCAATTTCATCCGGAATTCGACGCGGATATCAGCCGTTTTTACATCGAAGACGACCGCGAAACGCTCGAACGCGATGGTCGCGAGCCGGATGCGATGATGCGCGCGACGCGCGACACGGATCATGGCGCAGCGCTGCTGCGCCGCTTCGCGAAGCGGTTACGCGGCTAGCGCCGGGGCAAGCTGGAGCGCCATACACCCGCCGCTGCCTGAGACCGAAGCGCGGGCGTCGTGTAATCAAGCGCGCCGGCAGACGCTGCCGTTACACCGGAATCAGGCTTTGCCGCCCCGCCCCCATCCTCAACGGCAGCTTCGCAACAAACCGCTTTCGATGAGCGCATCGCGCCACGTTTGCGCCATTCTCCTATAGCCCGCCGGGTTGGGATAAAGCGCGCCATGCAAGTCCGCCATGTCGTTCAGTGCGTGATCGATCACCATCACCTTGTGGGGCCCACTCACGGCGGTCTCACTCCCCGCCGCCATTGCCGCCAGTCCGTGGCTGAACTGCTGAAAGCCCGGTAAAGCAGCGAGCCTGCCGACCGGCGCGGCCACCACAACGGCAACGCGATTGCCGCCGGCGCTGGCTTGCCAGCGGGCGATCTCATCGAGGATCGCGACCAGGCCCGCGACGCCATCGGCGATATGGCCACGCTCGATCTGTAGCAGGACCACATCCGCCGGATGCGCTGACAGCCATCCGTAGATACCGTCCGTACCGTCTCCGCGCCGGCCGTAGGCGAGCTCGCTCAACGACCAGCCGGGGTGGGCCTCTTGATCTACGTCAGATTCCGTCACCCCAACAGCCGAAGCCGGGGACCCGACGAAGTCCACCCGGTACCCGTCTGCCGTCAGCAGATCGATCAGCGGTGGCCGGAAACCGCCGCGTCGCGCGGCGTTAACCACGCCGGCGGTGGTCGCGCCGCCCAGCGCCATCAACCGGGACTCGAACGTTAACCGTGCACTCCAGCGCGCCGTGTTACCCGCGCCGACGACTTCATACGTAAAGCGATCACTGACGCCCGGTGCGTCGCGATACGGCACGTACGCGTATTGCCCGATGAGCGCATCGCGCAGGGACACGCTGCCATTGCGGCCGTCGCTCACCAGGCGATAAAGCCGTGGCCCAGCTGGTTGGGCAACGCCCGCGGACAAGTTTCCGACCGTCATCTCCGTATTCGACACTACGCGGCAAATTTCGCCCGACGTACCCGCGGCCAGTACCGTAACCCGGGCCCGGTTGGACTTGAGTCCACGGTCGTCTTGCACCGTGTAATAGAGCGCGTCGGAGAGGTCAGCGGTCGCTTTGTTCCGCACATAGCTCACCGTGCCATCCGCATTCGCCCACGCGATGCCGTTGCGCGGCTGTGTCACGATATCGATCGAAGCCGGATTCAAGCGCCCGCTAAACGCTACGTCGTTGCTCAACACGTCGATCATTATTGGCGTCGTCCCGCCGGTCGATTTGACGGCTGCGGTGCGCATCGCGGTCAAGCTATTGGCCACGACGGCGGGGCTTCCACCGCCAACATCGGCGCCGGCATCGGGAGGCGGCCCCGGTGGTTGCTCGTCCGGCGGCGGCTCGTCCGGCGGCGGTGGCGGCGGCT